>ERZ857955.1247-NODE-1247-length-21085-cov-3.935378_pt1 | contig 21085 bp, 20 predicted proteins | sample MGYA00519956_ERZ857955 | MGnify/ENA primary metagenome ERZ857955 (study PRJEB31778, sample SAMEA3449378) | human gut metagenome | biome: human gut; feature: human-associated habitat; material: faeces | place: United Kingdom | collected 2010/2012 ...
TGCGCCACCCAGTACGCCAGCCGCTATATGGACGTTACCGTCTGCCGGGACGGCAATGAGTATAAGCTCCACTTCCAGCGGGGCGAGATCGTGGGGCAGATGGAGGTGGCCCCCCTGACCCGGAAGAAAACCGGCACCACCATCCGCTGGCTGCCGGACCTGGAGGTGTTCACCGACATCGACATCCCCCTGGACTATTACCAGGACGTGATGAAGCGGCAGGCGGTGGTCAACGCCGGGGTGACCTTCCGGCTGCGGGATGAGGTGTCCCCCGGGAGGTTCGAGGCCCAGGACTTCCTGTATGAAAACGGCATCCGGGACTATCTGGCGGAGCTGGCAGGAGATGACACCCTGACGGAGCCGGTGTGCTGGGAGGCGGAGCGCCAGGGCCGGGACCGGGCGGACAAGCCCGAATACAAGGTGAAGCTGAACATCGCCTGGTGCTTTTCCAACCGGGTGCACCTGATGGAGCACTATCACAACTCCAGCTTCCTGGAGCACGGCGGCAGCCCCGACAAGGCCACCCGCCTGGCCTTTGTGGCGGCGCTGGACAAATATCTGCGGGAGAACAACAAATACACCAAGGGCGAAAGCAAGATCACCTTCCCCGACGTGCAGGAGTGCCTGCTGCTGGTGAGCAGCAACTTCTCCACCCAGACCAGCTATGAAAACCAGACCAAAAAGGCCATCACCAACAGGTTCATCCAGGCCGCCATGTCCGAGTTCCTGCGCCAGCAGCTGCAGGTATTTTTCATCGAGAACCACGACGACGCCGAGCGCATGGCCGCCCAGGTGCTTATCAACAAGCGCAGCCGGGAGACGGCGGAGCGCACCCGCCTGGGCGCCAAGAAGAAGCTGTCGGAGAAGATCGACATCGCCAACCGGGTGCAGAAATTTGTGGATTGCCGGACGAAAGACATCAGCCGGCGGGAAATTTTTATCGTGGAAGGCGATTCTGCGCTAGGAGCCTGCAAGCTGTCTCGCGATGCGGAATTTCAGGCGATCATCCCGGTGCGGGGCAAAATTTTAAACTGCCTGAAAGCGGAGTACGATAAAATTTTTAAAAACGACATCATCATTGATATTCTCAAGGTATTGGGCTGCGGGGTAGAAGTGCAGAGCAAATCCAATAAGGAAATCTCCAACTTTGACTTGGTCAATCTGCGCTGGAGCAAAGTAATTATCTGCACCGATGCGGATGTAGACGGCTTTCAGATCCGGACGCTGATTTTGACCATGCTGTACCGGCTGACCCCCACCCTGATCCGGGAGGGGTACGTGTATATCGCGGAGACGCCCCTGTTTGAGATCAACAGCGGCGACAAGACGTGGTTCGCCTACTCCGACAAGGAGAAGAACGACATCGTGAAATCCCTGGAGGGGAAGAAGTACAAGATCGACCGGTCCAAGGGCCTGGGCGAGAACGACCCGGACATGATGTGGCTGACCACCATGAACCCGGAGACCCGGCGGCTGATCCGGGTGATGCCGGAGGACGTGGAGCAGACGGCGGCGGTGTTCGACCTGCTGCTGGGGGACAACCTCCAGGGCCGGAAGGACCATATTGCGGAGAACGGGTACAAGTACCTGGAGATGGCGGATATTTCGTGAGAGTTTTATGAGATCAGCAGCCCGTCCGCCCGCTGGCCCGCCATGAGCCGCAGGCCCAGTTGGAGCCCGATGGCAAAGGACTCCGTGCCCCACAGCAGGCACAGGTCTTCCAGCCGGTCCCACAGGAACAGCGCGTCCGCAGGGCTGCCGTGGGAGACGATCCGCTCTTTGAGCGCATCCGCCTGTTTGCCGACTTTCATCAACGGCAGGGCGTAGTAGTCATACAGCCATTCATAGGTCTCATTCATGGAGCAGCCTCCTTTGAATTTTATGAATACAGCATACTAGAGTTTCGGAAAATGCGCAATACGTGAATTATTTCAAGTATTTTGGCTGTTTGGGTTAATAAATGCGTAGCCGTTGGGACAGAAAGCACCCTCTGTTTCGACAACGGAAAATACACTCCCAATCAACGGATAGCGGAGAGGATGCCATGGAACGCCCCCAGCGGAAGCGCCTGCGGCTGGAGTCCTATGATTACAGCCAGCCGGGATCTTATTTCATCACCATCTGCACCAGGGAGCGAAATCAGGAGGTCCTGTGCTCCATCGAACCCGCCGTAGGGGCGATTATCAATCGCCCGCCTCGAATCTCCCTGACACCTCTGGGGCGGATCGTGGATGAAACCATCCGAGCGATCCCGGATCACTACCCCGGCATATCGGTAGATCAATATATCATCATGCCGGACCATGTGCATTTGATTTTGGCACTCCGGCACATCGGGCCGGACGAGCGGCAGATTGCCGCCCCTACGCCGCTGTCGAACGTCATCCAGCAGATGAAGCGGATCACCAGCAAGCAAGCGGGCATTTCTCTTTGGCAGAAGGGCTTTTATGACCATGTGATCCGCAATGACGAGGACCTAGCCAATGTTCGCCAGTACATCCGCAACAACCCCTTGAAATGGATACAAGATAAGGACTGATTACACTTGCCCAAAAAGAAAAAAACCGACGACAACAAGCATAAGGTAGACGCGTCCAACGTCATCGGCCTTCACGCGGCGGTGGTGGAACAGCCCATCACCGACACGCTGGAGACCAACTACATGCCCTACGCCATGAGCGTCATTGTCTCCCGGGCCATTCCGGAGATCGACGGGTTCAAGCCCTCCCACCGCAAGCTGCTGTACACCATGTACAAGATGGGTCTGCTGACGGGAGCCCGGACCAAGTCCGCCAACATCGTGGGCCAGACCATGCGCCTCAACCCCCACGGCGACGCCGCCATCTACGACACCATGGTGCGCCTCTCCCGGGGCTACGGCGCCCTGCTGACGCCTTTTGTGGATTCCAAAGGCAACTTCGGCAAGGTCTACTCCCGGGACATGGCCTGGGCCGCCCCCCGGTACACAGAGGCCAAGCTGACGCCCATCTGCGCCGAGCTGTTCCGGGATATCGACAGCGACACCGTGGACTTTGTGGACAACTACGACAACACCATGAAGGAGCCGGCCCTGCTGCCCACCACCTTCCCCAACATTCTGGTGTCCGCCAACAGCGGCATCGCCGTGGGCATGGCCTCCCAGTTCTGTGGGTTCAATCTGAAGGAGGTCTGCGACACCACCATCGCCTATCTGAAGAACCCGGACTGCGACCTGATGGAGACCCTGCTGGCGCCGGATTTCCCCACCGGCGGAGAGCTGATCTTCGACCGGAACACCATCCGGGAGATCTATGAGACCGGCCGGGGCAGCGTCCGGGTCCGGGCCAAGTACCGCTACGTCAAAGAGGAGAATCTCATCGAGATCTACGAGATCCCCTACTCCACCACCGTGGAGGCCATCCTGGACAAGGTGGCGGAGCTCATCAAGGCGGGCCGGGCGAAAGAGATCGCCGACATGCGGGACGAGACGGACCTCTCCGGCCTGAAACTGGCCATCGACCTGAAGCGGGGCGTGGACCCGGACAAGCTGATGACCAAGCTCTACAAGCTGACACCCCTGGAGGACGCCTTTGCCTGCAACTTCAACGTGCTGATCGCCGGTACTCCCAAGGTGCTGGGGGTGCGGCAGATCCTGGAGGAGTGGACTGCCTGGCGGACCGGGTCCGTCCGGCGGCGGGTCTACTTCGTGATGAAGAAGAAACAGGACAAGCTGCACCTCTTAAAGGGCCTCAAGCGGATCCTGCTGGACATCGATAAGGCCATCCAAATCATCCGGGAGACAGAGGAGGAGGCCGAGGTCATCCCCAACCTGATGATCGGCTTCGGCATCGACCAGATCCAGGCGGAGTACGTGGCGGAGATCAAGCTCCGCAACATCAACAAGGAGTATATCCTCAAGCGTGTCAACGAGACCGACGCCCTCCAGGACGAGATCGCCGACCTGGAGGACACCCTGAACTCCCCCCGGCGGCTGAAGCAGATCCTGGTGGACGAGCTGACGGAGGCGGCCAGGAAATACGGCGAGCCCCGCCGAACCTCCATCGTGTACAGCCACGAGATCGAGACCTATGTGGAGGAGGCTCAGGTGGAGGACTACTCCGTCCATGTGTTCCTCTCCAGGGAGGGGTACTTCAAGAAGATCACCCCCGCCTCTTTGCGAATGGCGGCGGACCAGAAGTACAAGGACGGGGACGGATTGTCCCAGACCTTTGAGACCACCAACGGCGCGGAGATCATGTTCTTCACGGACCGGTGCCAGGTGTACAAGACCCGCCTCAGCGAGTTTGAAGACACCAAGGCCAGCGCCTTGGGGGACTATCTGCCCGCGAAACTCTCCATGGACAGCGGCGAGAATGTGATCTACGCCGTCCTGCCGGGACCGGACTACGCCGGGGCCCTGCTGTTCTTCTTTGCAAACGGCAAGGCGGCCCGGGTGGACCTGACCGCCTACAAGACCACCTCCAACCGCCGCAAGCTGACGGGGGCCTACTCCGACAAGGCGCCCCTGGCCTGTATCCGCAGGCTGGATACAGACTGCGAGCTGGCGGTGTACTCCACGGAGCCCCGGGCGCTGATTTTCCACACCGCTCTGCTGGCTCCCAAGACCACCCGCACCACCCAGGGGGTGGCGGTGATGACCCTGAAGCCAAAGTACCAGCTGGAGACGGTGAAGGCGCTGGAGGACACGCCCATCACCAACCAGAGCCGCTACCGGGTGCGCAGTCTCCCGGCGGCGGGCGCCCTGCTGCGGGAGGAGGACTCCGAGGAGCGGCAGATGGATCTGCTGGACTGAATCAGATAGAAAAGGAGTAGATCTATGGCGCAGAAGGTGAGGAGCTGCGGTATCATCACGCTGGGGGCAGTGATCTACGCCCTGGCATTTGACTGGTTCGTAGCCCCCAACCAGATCGCCATGGGCGGCGTGACGGGTCTGGCCCAGATCGTGAACGCCCTGGTGCCGGTCCTGCCGGTGGGAGTGCTGTCCATCCTTGTCAATGTGCCGCTGTTTCTGGCGGGCTGGCGGCTGCTGGGAGGCCGCCTGCTGGTGAGCAGCCTGTACGCCATGGCAGTCAGTTCCTTGGCCATTGACGTGATTGCATGGATGCATACCTTCCCCCCGATGGACCCGATCCTGGCGACCCTGTACGGCGGCGCCGGGATGGGGGTAGGGCTGGGATTGGTATTCTCCCAGGGGGCCACGACGGGCGGCACGGATATCATCGGCAAGCTGCTGAAGCTGAAATTCCCCTGGCTGCCCATCGGTAAGCTGGTGATGATCCCGGACATGGTGGTGGTGATCCTGGCTGCAGTGGTGTTCGGCACCGTCAACGCGGCACTTTATGGCTTGATTCAGATGTATCTGCTGTCCAAGGTCATGGATATGATCCTGTACGGGTGGGATACCTCTCGTGTGGCCTACATCATCACCGACCGGTGGGAGGAGACGGTCCAGGGACTGCTGGATATGAACCGGGGCGTGACGCTGCTTCAGGGAAAAGGCGCATACACCGGCGCGGAGAAGCAGGTACTGCTGGTGGCCTTCAGGCAGCGGGAGATCGTGCCCATCAAGCGGATGCTGCGGGAGATCGACCCGAAGGCTTTTTTCATCGTGTGCGACGCCCATGAGATCCTGGGCGAGGGATTTGGGGATTATCAGAAGGAGGAAATTTGACATGACAGATTTCACGAAGGTTCAGCAGGCCCTGGAGCGCCGGGGCTACACCGTACGCACCTTTGCGGCGGCGGAGGAGGCCGCGGCCTACCTGGACGGCGCCATCGACGGCAAGACCGTGGGCTTCGGCGGCTCCGCCACCCTGGACGCTCTGGGGGTGTACGACAAGCTGGCGGCCCACAACACCGTCATCTGGCACTGGAAGCAGGAGGCGAACGCCGCCCGGAAGGCGGCCATGCAGACCCAGGTGTACCTGTCCTCTGCCAATGGCCTGGCGGAGTCGGGGGAGATCGTCAACATCGACGGCACCGGCAACCGGGTGTCCGCTACGCTGTTCGGCCATGAGAAGGTGTACTTTGTCATCGGCCGGAACAAGCTGGCCCCCACCTACGAGGCGGCGGTGTACCGGGCCCGGAACGTGGCTGCACCCCAGCGCGCCCGGCAGCTGGGGAAGAAGACGCCCTGCGCCGTGAAGGCGGACCGCTGCTACGACTGCCGGAGTCCTGAGCGGGTCTGCCGCGCCTTGGTGACTCTCTGGGGGCCTATGCTGGGCATGGAGACGGAGGTCCTGCTGGTGGACGAGGACCTGGGGCTGTAAGCGCGCCCCTGCCCGTCCCTGGGCCATTCTGACCGGAAAGGAGGCGCCGAGCCGTGAAGCTGTGCCATCTCACCCTGCTCCTGTGCGTCAGCCTGTCCCTGACGGGGTGCAGCGCCCTGCTGGAGCGGAACTATGCCACCGTGGAGCCCCACAGCAGCAAGTTCTGGGAGAGCGAGGCCGCCGGGACTCTCCGGGCGGAGAACTACCAGGACATCGTGAACGACCTGCTGATCCTCATCGGCCAGCACACGGAGAGCGCCACGGTCCGCCTCTACAACTACGAGGACGATCTGACGGTGGCGGACACACTGGAGCAGGCCACTACGGAGGTCCAGCAGGAGACGCCTATGGGCGCCTATGCCGTGGAGTATATCACCGCCTCCAGCCGGTCCCAGCGGGGGTACTATGAGATCAGCATCCAGGTCAGCTACCGCCGGACGGCGGAGCAGATCCAGGCGGTGGTGAACGCCACCAGTACGGAGGCGCTGTCCGCCCTGCTGGAGGCGGCGCTGGACGAGGGCCGCACGGAGCTGGCGGTCCGGGTCGGCTATTGGGGAGAGGACGGCCAGGCCCGGGTGGAGGAGACGGTGGCACAGCTCCGGGAGGCGCGAGGTCTGGCAGAGACGCCGCCCTGGACGATCTCCTATTATCCGGCACAGGGTCCGGTGGGGCTGATCGAGTTTGTGATGGGCGGAGACGCCGCGGCTGCTGCGGAAGAAAATTCGGAAAATCTTGCAGAAGAGTCTTGACAAGCGGGTGTTTCTCTGGTAGAATACCCCTTGTTCCGCGGGCATAGCTCATCTGGTAGAGCGCCACCTTGCCAAGGTGGAGGTAGCGAGTTCGAGCCTCGTTGCCCGCTCCAGAGTGAAACAGGACACCCAGCTTTGGGTGTCCTGTTTTTTTGTGTAGGAGGCGAACTTGTCCCGCCAAGGTTTTGTCTTCGGCAAAATACTTGAACGGCGTAGTGGCGCCGCCGGTCTGTTGGGCCGGGATGATAGACGGCAAACGCGATACCCCGCTGAAGGCGTGCCGTTGACTTCCCGCTCCGGAGAGGATAGCATAACCGATGAGGGAGGTCGTATGCTGAAACTGTTTCTGGTGATGGCCCTGATGTTTCTGCCGCTGTCTGTACCTTACGGCATCCTCTGCTTTGCCGCAGCCCGCTGGGGCCTGCAGCGGAAGACTCTGCGTTTCCGGCGGGGTGTCAGAGTATGCCTTTTGATCGGACTGGCCCTTTTGGCTGTGGGGATGGCCTATGGACTGCTGCGGTACTGCGGCGTCTTGGTGTTTCCGAATGACGATCCCCTCTTCCATTCACCTGTTCAACTCCAGCGGCGGCGATGAGGGGTTTCAGTACCTCTATATGTGCGGGACGGTGTTCCTGGGCATTCTGGCGGCCCTGCGGCAGGAGAGGGCGGCGCACCCCGCAGACCCGCAGAAGGCCGCAGATCAACACGCGTCCGACTGCTGAGACAAATAACGGATGAAGCCACCCGCTGCAAAGGCAGCGGGTGGCTTGCGTTTTCCTGTTTACTTCTCCATCCCGCAGGGCCAGGCCTCCTGTGCGGCGGTCCGGTCCCGCACCACCGTCTCATACAGCCGCCAGCCGCCGGAGAGGTTATAGCATTTGAACCCCTGCTGGGCCAGAATACGGCACGCGATATAGCTCCGCAGGCCGCTCTGGCAGATAACGTACACCGGCTTGCCTACCGGGACTTCCCGCAGCCGCTCCCGCAGGTCATCCACCGGGAGGTTAACAAAGCCCTCCGCGTGGCCGTCGGCGTACTCGCCGGGGGTCCGCACGTCCAGCAGCGTCACACTGCCGTCCCGGGGCAGGGCGTCCACATCCTCCGGGAAGAACTGCTCCACCAGCCCATGGGACAGGTTCTCGATCATAAAGCCTGCCATGTTCACCGGATCCTTGGCGGAGGAGTAGGGCGGCGCGTAGGCCAGATCCAGATCCTTCAGCTGGAGGGCGGAGAGTCCCGCATGGATGGCCGTGGCCAGCACGTCGATCCGCTTGTCCACACCCTCGTAACCCACGATCTGCGCGCCCAGCAGGCGGTATGTGCCCTTCTCGAACACCACCTTCAAGGTCATGACTTTGCCGCCGGGATAGTATCCGGCGTGACTCATGGGGGAGAGGTAGACCTTGTCGCAGTCGATGCCCGCCTGTTTTGCCGTCTTCTCATTGACGCCGGTGGTGGCGATGGTCATATCGAATACCTTGATGACGGAGCTGCCCTGGGAGCCGGGATACCGGCTGTCTCCGCCGCAGATGTTGTCCGCCGCGATGCGCCCCTGCTTGTTGGCGGGGCCCGCCAGGGAGAGGAGGGTGTCCTGCCCGGTGACGAAGTGCTTCACCTGTACCGCATCCCCCACAGCGTAGATGTCCGGCGCGGAGGTCTCCATCCGGTCGTTCACCAGGATGCTGCCCTTGATCCCCAGCTCCAGCCCGGCCGCCTTGGCGAGGCCGGTGTCCGGCGTGACGCCGATGGCCAGCACCACCATGTCGGCGGTGAGGGGCGCCTCGTCCTTCAGCAGCACATTGACCCGGTCACCGTTGGCGGCAAAGCCCTCCACAGTGCAGCCCAGATGCAGCCGCACCCCTTTTTGCCGCAGCTTGGCGTGGAGGAAGGCGGCCATGTCCGCGTCCAGGGGATTCAGCAGCTGGCGGGGCCGCTGGACCACGGTGACGTCGATGCCCAGCTCCCGCAGGTTTTCCATCAGCTCCACGCCGATGAAGCCGCCGCCGGCCAGCACCGCGGACCGGGGATGGTGCTGTTCGATGAATTCCCGGATCTTCAGGGTGTCCTCTACCGTGCGGAGGGTGAACAGGCGGTCGATCCCTACGCCGGGCAGCGCCGGCTGGGTGGGCCGGGCACCGGGGGAGAGGACCAGTTTGTCATAGGATTCGGTAAAGGTCTCGCCGGTAGCGAGATTCCGCACGTCCACGGTCTTCTCTGCCGGGTGGATGGCTGTGACTTCGTGGCGCACCCGCATGTCCACCCGGAAGCGCCGCCAGAAGCTCTCCGGCGTCTGAAGCGTCAGCTCCTCTTTGTCGGTGATGACGCCGCCGATGTAATAGGGCAGACCACAGTTGGCGTAGGATACATATCCGGACCGCTCAAATACCACGATTTCCGCGGTCTCGTCCAGCCGGCGGAGCCGGGCCGCGGCGGTGGCGCCTCCGGCCACGCCGCCTACAATGATGACTTTCATCTCACTTGACCACCTTTCCACGATAGTTGCAGATGCCGCCCAGATCCGTCACATCAGTATACCCCATGCGCCGCAGCAGGCCGGCCGCCTGACGGCTCCTGACGCCGCTGAGACAGTAGACGAAGAGGGGCGTCTCCCGGGCAGGGGGCAGAAGCTCTGTCCGCCCCAACGTCTGCAGCGGCAGATTCCGGCTCTCCGGAATATGACCGTCCGCATATTCCTCCTGTGTGCGCACGTCCAGCAGCAGGGCGTTCGGCGTGGCGGCAAACCGCTCCAGCCCCTGTCCCAGGTCCGGCCGCTGCAGAAATCCAAAGAATCCCATCATACGCATCCTTTCTGTCCGCGCCGCTGCTGCGGCGAGGCTCCCGGCACCGGGAGCCGGGCCGTCCGGCGGCTCTTTTAAAAAGAGTATACCACACGCCGACCGGGATTTCTGTGACAAAAGCACAGAAGTGTCCGGCGCTTGCAATCCCGTCTGGGTGGTATATAATGAATAACAATGCAGACCGGGGCCTGCGGGGGACCGGACAGGAGGCGTGCGGATGGAGTTTTTCTGGGAGATGCTGTCCCTGCAGGAGACGATGTTCCTTCTGATCCTGACGGGCGTACTCATCAAAAAGCTGAAGATCATCGACGCGGCGGGGCGGAAGATGCTCTCCGACCTGCTGATCGATGTGATCCTGCCCTGCAATATCGTCGAGTCCTTTTTAGGCGGGATGGTGTTCCCAGACGGCTTCGCCCGGAACTGCCTGCTGGCGGTTGGACTTTCCGCAGTCATCCAGCTGATGTCCATATACGGCAGCAAGCTGCTCTTCCGAAAGTACCCTCGGGAGCAGAGGAGCGTTCTCTCCTACGGCATCATCTGTTCCAACTCCAGCTTTGTGGGGTTGCCGGTGGCCCGCCTGCTGTTTGGGGATCTGGGCGTGATCTACACGTCCATGTTCCAGATCCCGCTCCGCTTCACCATGTGGACGGCGGGGCTGTCCCTCTTCACCAGCGTCAGCAGGAAGGACGCCTTCCGCAAGCTGGTCCGCCACCCCTGCATCATCGCCGTTTTCGCGGGGCTGCTCCTGATGGCCGCTCCGGTGTCCCTGCCGGGCTTCCTGGACAGCGCCGTCGCCTCGGTCAGCAGCTGCACCGTCCCGGTCTCCATGTTCGTCATCGGGACAATCCTGGCGGACGCCCCCATCCGCTCCATGTTCTCAAAGCCTGTTCTGTGGTACACCTGCCTGCGGCTGGTCCTGTACCCGCTTCTGCTGTGCGTACTGCTCAAACCGCTCCACCTGGACACGACGCTGACCAATGTCTGCATCCTGATGACGGGGATGCCCGCCGGCAGCACGGGCTCTATTCTGGCGGACAAGTATGACTGCGACGCCGTCTTTGCTTCGCAGATCGCGTTTGCCTCCACCCTGTGTTCGATCCTGACGATCCCGCTCCTGACTCTGGTAATGGAGTCGTTTCCCCTTTGAGGGAGCCTGCACCTTTGCGGGCCCTGCCGCTGCGGGACGGCGGGATCCAAAAAACAGACTGCACGAGCAGTCTGTTTTTTGCTGGGTCGGGGCTCTTTCGGGACCGCCCCGCAAAGGCCGCCAAAGCAGGCGGCTTGACGCTGAGGGAGGGCTACCCCTGTTTTTGGGCCTTATACGCCTCGCCCCAGTTCCTCATGGCGTCCAGAATGGGTTTCAGGCTGTACCCCAGGTCGGTCAGCGTGTATTCCACGCGGGGCGGGACCTCCGGATAGACCGTACGGGTCAGCAGGCCGCTCCGCTCCATCTCCCGGAGCTGGGCCGTCAGCACTTTCTGGCTGACCGAGCCGATGGACTTCTTCAATTCTCCAAAACGCTTTGTCCCCGGCATCAGATCCCGGAGAATGAGCACCTTCCACTTGTCACTGATCAGCGTCAGCGTGGTTTCCACCGGACAGGCCGGAAGTTCTTTTGCCGCGGCTGCCATCTGCAGGTCCCTCCTGTATACCGATCACTTCAAATCCTCTGATATCATCCATATTTTATGGTACCTGCAGAGCGATTGTCAAGCTCCCATGGGGCGGCGATGAAAAATTTCGCCCCGTGGAAAGCCCCGCAGCCCCTTGGTTACCTCCCGGTGCCTATGTCACAGCATTGTGCGTACTTTACGAGTGGTGAATCCCGCCGTACAATAGAAAGCGAGGGGTGAAGCAGCCTGCGCTTTCCCGCAGAAGGGGACGCCCTCTGCAAGTGCCGGGAAGCGGGCTCTGTGCCGATCTCCGCTCTGGCATTTCCGGTATCAGACCGTACAATGAATCTTTCCTTTGGAGGAGACCCATGGATCGCAGGGAACAGGTACAATATTTGAATCAAGCCCTCCTGGCGGAAATGCCCCAGTACCGGGAGCAGGCGGAATCATTTCCGGCGGATGAGATCTCGCAGCGGCGGCTGCTCCGCTCTCTGATGAATGTCCGGCCGCCCATGCCCCTAGCCCCTGAATTTTTGGAAGTCCAGGATGCCCTCCTGTCCACCGAGCGGGAGGAAAAGGGCGTGGTGGACGGGGATGCCCTGCCGCCCACTGCAGGAGATCCCCGCCTGATCCTTTGGCAGGGGGACATCACCCGGCTGCGGGCGGACGCCATTGTGGATGCGGACAACTCCGCCCTGCTGGGGTGCTTCGCTCCCTGCCACGGCTGCATCGACAACGCCATCCACTCGGCGGCGGGGCTCCAGCTCCGGGACGAGTGCGCAGAAATTATGCGGGCCCAGGGCCGCCCGGAGCCCGCCGGCCGGGCCAAGCTGACACGTGCCTATAACCTGCCGGCCCGGTATGTGCTCCACACTGTGGGGCCCATCGTGGGCAGATGGGTGACCTGGAAGGACCGGCGGGAGCTGGCCGCCTGCTACCGCTCCTGCCTGGCGCTGGCCGCGGAGCATGATCTCCGCAGTGTGGCCTTCTGCTGCATCTCCACCGGGGAGTTCCACTTTCCAAACCAGGAGGCCGCCGAGATCGCCGTGAGAACGGTCCGGGAATTTCTGGAGCAGCAGACAACTTCCGTAGAAAGGGTGATCTTCAATGTTTTCAAAGACCTGGACGCAGCCATCTACCGCCGTCTCCTCGGACCCGATTGAGCAGCTGAAGGGGGCCCTGGCCTCTGCGGACGCAGTGGTGGTCGGGGCGGGGGCGGGTCTGTCCGCCTCTGCGGGGATGACCTACTCCGGCGAACGGTTCCGGCGGTATTTCAGCGACTTTCAGTCCAGGTACGACATCCAGGACATGTACTCCGGCGGATTCTATCCCTTTGAAAGCCTGGAGGAGTACTGGGCCTGGTGGAGCCGGCAGATCCTGGTAAACCGCTATGAAAAGGCGCCGAAGCCTGTATATGGCGATCTGCTGAAGCTGATAAAGGACAAGGACTACTTTGTCCTGACCACCAATGTGGACCACCAGTTCCAGCTGGCGGGCTTCGACAAGCAGCGGCTGTTCTACACCCAGGGGGACTATGGCCTATGGCAGTGCTCCAAGCCCTGCCATCAGGAGACCTATGACAACGAGGAGACCGTCCGCAAAATGTTTGCAGAACAGAGAGACATGCGGATCCCCACGGAGCTGGTGCCACGCTGCCCCAGGTGCGGCTGTCCCATGGCCATGAACCTGCGGTGCGACGATACCTTCGTCCAGGATGCGGGCTGGTATGCCGCCGCCCGGCGGTACGAGGACTTCCTACGGCGGCACAGGGGACGGCGGCTGCTGTTCCTGGAGCTGGGGGTGGGCGGCAACACCCCGGGCATCATCAAGTATCCCTTCTGGAAGATGACCCTGGAGAACCGGAGCGCTGCCTATGCCTGTATCAATCAGAAGGAGTCCTATATTCCCCCGGAGATTCGGGGGCGGTCTGTCTGCATCCCTGCGGACATCGGACATATTCTGAAACGACTCACCCTGCTGGAGCACTGAGACCTTCCCCCACCCGGGGAGGCGCATTGAAATCCCTGCTTGCCGGTGATCCCTGTGTAAATGGGACAGAGGTGCGGAGGACTCGGTGGGGTCTCCACGGGAAAATGGACTACCATCCCCAAATGCCTGCCGGCAGCTGAAACGGCTTGCGTCAAAGCCGCGTTTGCAACGGTATTGACAAGAACACAGAGCTTGCGGGATCACGTTGCCGCCCAATCCTTCGCTGCGGTCCGATGTTTTCACAGCTCACGGCAGTTCTCAGGGATATGAAAAAGGCCTCCGGCATCTTGCCGGAGGCCCTTGTTTTTTAGCGATGGAGGGTTTTCCAGGCGGCTTCGGCCTTCCGGTGCTCCGCATACAACCGGTACCGGAACGGATAGTCCGGGCTTGCAGAACAGCTGGACTGTACCGGCGAACCGATCCACGCAGCTCGCTGCCCTGCCGTATGGGAACCCCGACCGCAGTTTTAAATCCCAATACTCATCAGAATCTGTGCAGCAAGCCACAGCAGCAGCGCGGACACCACAGCCATGCTCCTGGGGTACTTGCCCGCGGCACCGGAGGAGATCCGGTCCAGGATGGAGTGGAGCAGTACCTCACAGATCAGGAACACAGCGCCGCCCAGGATCCCGACCCGCAGCGCGTCCAGCACCGTCGGCACACTGCCGGCGCACAGAGAGAGCACGCCGAACGCCACAGTGCCCACGATCAGCGAGGTTGCCCAGAACCGGTGGTTCTCCCCAAAGAGGATCACCTCCAGGACCAGCGCGAGGAGAGAGAGGGCCGCCAGCGTGGGAATGTCCAGCGCGGGCAGGATGATGTTGGGGACCAGCGCCGCTGCAATCTGAGCGGCAAGACCCGCTGCCAGCAAGGTCACGGAAAGGCAGATGGACGCCGTGCACAGCGGCGATACAATGATCTTTTTCAAACAGCATCAACCTCCCCACTCTGTCGCAGACGTGCTGACATCTGCACCGGTGACATACGCGCAGGCGGAACTGACGCCACGGGCAACCGCCCGCGAGGTGACGGTGGCGCCGGTGATCGCGTCCACACCACCGCCCACCTCCGCCTCTCCGGAGATGCCGACGAACTGTACCAGAAAATCAATGTCCGTCAATGCGTTCCGGCCCAGGCCGAAGGTCTCCTCCATGTCCCGGACCACCAGACCTGTTACATGGCCATTGCTGTCCACACCGGTCCACTGGCGGATGGGGCCGGCATAGCCGTCCACAGTGGTCTCTATGATCCAGCCGCCTTCCCCTTTCCAGACGGCCGTAATATTGGCATCGGTCCCCGTGTCCTCTTCCGGGGTGAAGACCGTGCTTCCGGGAAGCAGGGTCTCCATCATCTCCTGTTGCTCCGCTGCGGCGTTTGCGGCCGCGGCGGGAGCCACGGCATTCCCAGCCACTACCAGGATCAGGCCGGCAAGCAGCAGGGAACCGGCACTGACAAGCAGCTCTTTTGCCTTCATCGAAGGCCTCCTTTCCGTTGCGGCGCGCCGAACAGGCGGGTGGGCGTGAAGCGCTCCAGCAGCCAGGACGCGGCATTCATCAGTAAAATCGCGTAGGTGACGCCCTCTGGGTAGAGCCCGGCGGAGCGGAAGAGCACGGTCAGCACGCCGCAGCCGATCCCATAGAGCACCTGCCCGCCGGGCGTGGCGGGGGAGGTGGCGTAGTCCGATGCCATGAAGAGGGCCCCCAGCAGGACCCCGCCGCCCAGAAGACTGTACAGCATCCACCGAAGCGGTTCCATCGGTGCGAAGGCGAAGCTCAGGACCGCCATCGTTCCGAGATAGCTGACGGGGATCCGCAGCTTGATGACCCCGCGGACCACCAGATATCCGCCCCCGATCAGCAGCGCCAGCGCGGAGACCTCACCGATACACCCACCGATGCTGCCCAGGAACATCTCCGAAAGCGGGACGTCCGGCAGCGCGGGCATCACCATGCTGTGGAGGGGCGTGGCGGCTGTGACCACGTCTGCGGAGCCCAGGTCCAGGGGAACGGATGCCCCAGGGGCCGCGAAACGGGTCATGGACGCGGGAAACAGCAACAGCAGCAGGGCGCGGGCCGCCAGCGCGGGATTGAAAATGTTCTGGCCCAGGCCACCGAAGGCAGCCTTCACTACAATGACGGCAAACACCGCACCCACCGCCGCCATCCAATAGGGCACGGTGGCCGGGAGCGTCAGCGCCAGCAGCAGCCCCGTGACGGCGGCCGAGAGATCTTCCACGGTCTGGTACCGGCCGGTAAGCTTGCTCCAGAGCGCCTCGGCCAATCCTGCGGCCGCAATGGATACGGCCGCAAGCAGCAGGCAGCGGAGCCCGAAGAAGATCGTTCCCGCCAGGAGGGTGGGCAGCAGCGCGATCAAAACGTCCAGCATGATCCGCCGGGTGTTGTCGCCGCAGCGGATATGCGGGGATGAAGACATGGCAAACCTCATGATGGTTCCTCCCTTAGCCGCTGTTTTCCCTCCCGGATCGCCGCCACGATGGGCAGCTTCCCCGGGCAAGTGTAGGCGCAGCAGCCGCACTCCACGCAGTCCAGAATGCTGTATTGCCGAAGCATTCCCACATCCCGGCAGCGGGAGAAGCGATAGAGGTACAGCGGCTGGAGCCCCATCGGGCAGACGGACACGCACCTGCCGCAGCGGATGCAGGAGGGGTGGGGAGACTCCAGGTCATCGGCGCTGGTCAGCGCCACAATGGCGTTGGTGCCCTTGATTACCGGCGTGGAGAGATCCGCCTGGGAACGGCCCATCATGGGGCCTCCGGCGATGACCTTCCACACATCCCCCTGCAGGCCGCCCGCCGCCTCGATGGCGTGGGCGAAAGGCGTCCCGATGGGGACGATCAGGTTTTTCGGCTCCTTGATCCCGTGGCCGGTGATCGTGACGATCCGGCGGAGGATGGGCTCCCCGTCCGCCACGGCCCGGCATACGCTGGCGCAGGTGGCGATGTTGAAGACCGCACACCCCACATCCTTGGGAAATCCGCCGGAGGGGACCTGGCGGCCGGTGACTGCCTGGATGAGCTGCTTCTCCGCCCCCTGGGGGTAGCGGGTGGGCAGCACGACCAGTTCCACCTCGTCCTGCTGCTTCAGCTTGTCCGTCAGGATCGAAACGGCCCGCTCCTTGTTGTCCTCAATGGCGATCACTGTCCGCCGGGGCTTCAGCAGCTGCCGCAGCAGCCGCAGTCCGCGAATCGCCCGGTCCGCATCCGTGCAGAGTAGGGCGTCATCCGCCGTGATATAGGGCTCACACTCACAGGCGTTGGCGATCAGGGTCTCCACCTTCCCGATGTTCGCCTTGATATCGGTGGGGAACGTGGCACCGCCCATGCCCACCAGCCCGGCCTCTCGAATGCGGCGGATCAAGGCGTCGGCGTCCAGGGCATCCGTGTCGGCGCAGGGCGGGACCGCGCTGTGGTAGGTGTTCTGAAAGTCGTTCTCGATCACCACAGCCAGATGGGGCTGGCCGCTGGGGTGGCTCCGGGGCTCCACGGCCTTCACGGTGCCTGACACCGAGGCGTGAACAGGGACGCACAGTCCCTCGCCGTCACCGATCTTCTGCCCCATGTCCACATGGTCCCCGGCCTTTACCAGGGGCGTGCAGGGCTTTCCGATATGCTGGAGCAGCGGAATGACCACCTCCCGCGGCGGCGGGCAGTCCTCCAGCGGTGCTCCGCTGGACAGTTCCTTGCGCCCCGCGGGGTGGACGCCACCCCAGAAGGTTTGCTTTCGCAGCATATGATCTCACCTCTCCTCATGTTCCGTTTATGAATGAAAATAGGCGTCACAGCCCCCCGTCCAGGAGGCGGAGCCGTCTGCGTAGACCCACAACGCCTCTGCGCCATACGTCTCCAGCAGGGCCCGGCCGCTCTCCTCATCCATGATGAATGCCGCCGTGGAGAGGGCGTCTGCCAGCCCCGAGTCCGCGCAGATGACCGTCACGGACCGGTAATGCCGGGCGGGCCAGCCGGTATCCGGGTCTATGATATGGTGGTAGGCGACGCCGTCCACCGTGTAATACCGTTGATAGTCCCCGCTGGTGACCACTGCGCCGCTGGTGATATCCAGGCGCTGGACATACTCCGTGTCGTCCCCATCAGGGTTCTGGACGCCGATCACCCAGGGGCTGCCGTCGGGTTTGGGGCCCGTGACGCAGACGTTGCCGCCCAAACTCAGCACCATGCCCGTCGGCAGTGCGGCGGCCACGGCACCGGCGGCGTACCCCTTGGCGACAGCCCCCACGTCCAGGCGCTGTGCCGGGTCCGTCAGATACACCGTGGAGGCCGCTTCATCCAGCACGACATTGTCAAAGGAGGTATGCTCCAACGCGGCCTGGATAGCATCCTCCTCTGGGAGATAGGCATGCTCCGGGTCGTTGACGGACGCCTCACGGGCCTCGTGCCACAGCAGAAGGACGCTCCCCATGGCGGCATTCACCTTGCCGCCGCTGTCCGCATACAGGTCCCGGCACAGGAGCAGCAGGTCCAGGATCCGCGCATCCACCGTCACCGGGGCGATCCCCGCCTGGTCATTGACGGTCTTGAGGTTGTGGATCCCCTCATAGTCGTTGTAAATGTCGTAGAGCTGGTGGTATTCCAGCAGCAGATCGTGAGCCATCTCCGCCGTCTCTGTAAAGTCCTCCTGGCTCTCCGCATAGCCCATGACCGTGGTCACTGTATCGAACACGTCCAGAAAGGTCGCCTGATATTGCTTGGGCCTCGTCTCCACCTCCTCCGGAGCGGCGCAGGCGGTCAGAAGGAGGCAGGGGAGCAGCAGGGACAGCAGCCGGAGCCTCACCGGAGTTTTTCCAGCAGGGCCTGGAAGCCGCCGATGGAGATGGTGACGCTGGAGGCCAGGTCCGCCTCTGCGGGCTTGGTGGCCTCATCCACCGCGATGCCCGCCACCTCGTCCAGGGTCTTGCCGGTGACATAGGCGGCAAAGGCCGCCGCCTGTTCATTCCACTCCTTGCCGATGCTGCTGACGGCGCCCATGCCGTAGTCCGCTCCCCGGTCATTCTTGCTGGGCACCGGGGCGGAGAGATCCGTGAGGAGCTGTCCCTGGCCGTCAAAGCTGACCTGGGCCTGCACGGCGTCGATCACGCAGGAGGTGATGGCATCTCCGTTCATGGTCACGGCGGCGATGTTCACATTGGTCTCCACCATGCCGGCGGCGCCCTCTGGTGCATTGCCGGCGGCCATGGAATTGCTGGTCAGGCAAATTTCGTGGTTATCCAGAAACTGGATTTCTTCAAACGGGAAATCTGTCACAAACCGGGTCTGCTCATCACACTTCATATTATACACAATCACATTTCGTTTTGCCTCGTCTTTCCCCGATGCAAATACAAGTCCGAAATAGTTGTTATCATGAAATACCATTTTTATTTCTTGTTCTACGAGCTTCTTCGGACCCTCTTTGGGTACATTTCCGCCGCTAAATGTATAGACTCCCTGATCAGAAAATGCAAGTACCTGATTAGAACCGATATATGCGATTTCCGGAATCACAGTATCTTTATAAGTATATGTAGCTACAATATGATCTACTTTTTCTTCTCTGACTGCACCGAAATTATAAAATGTCACAGTACTCTTTGCACTGCCATCATGAATATCCAGACTGGACACAACCATTTTTTCTCCATCATCAGAAAGTGCAACATCCATAGGTGTTCCGCCTTTTTCTACATGAATGGCTCCTTCTGCCAGCTGTTCTCCGCTCTTGCTGTAAAGGGACAAATAACTGGTTCCGTCTTCTTCCATCAGGACAGCAACACTTCCGTTCGCAGACACATCCATCTTCATCACTGGCATGGTCACTTTGAATTTTCCCTGTGTACCACTTGTATTCATTACATAGATCTGTTTTCCCGTTGTATCGGCAAACGCCACATACTGTCCACAGACAGCCACAATTGGATTCTGCATCTCGTAACTTTGATTCCAGATGATCTGATTGTCCACTGTCACATAGGATACACCGTCATTGCTGTATTTCAGCAAATTTCCATTAAAATCTACAAACTTTGTCGCCTCGGTATCGGAACGATCTGCTGTACTGGTAATTCGATAGTCATCATATGACTTATGTTGCATAAAGATATAATAACTAATCCCCAGCACTACACAGATTCCAACAATGATCGCCACTACTTTCAACTGTTTTCTATGATGTTCCCGGACTTTGCGCTCAATCTCCTCCCAGTTCGCCTGAACCATCTGCAGATTACTTTTTCCTGCGTTCTTCATTCTTTCCTCCGTTCAGAACTTTGTCTGATGTACATATTTCAACCTTTATTATTCATCCCGTATAGAAACAGGCATTCTTGTTGCTCACCACCTGCATAGGTGGGAGTCATCTCACATCTGATATATCATAATGCATTTTTACGGTAAAGTCCAGAAAGTTTACGGCAATAATAACTGCTGTCCCTCATAAATCATATCCATATTTTCAATCTGATTCGCATTACAGATTTCCGGAATCATCGCAGTGGTATGATAAACAGCTTTGCTGATAGACATCAGGCTGTCCCCTTTTTTCACCGTATAATACCGGGCAGAACTGTCTGCTGTTCCGCCTGATATATCAGCGGCATTTTCGGATGTCAAATTATGACCTCCTGTATTCTGAGAAATATCTGATACCGATGCATCGGCTCCTGCACTCTGAGAAAGATTTGCGGACATATTCTCACCCGTATTTTCTGTCGCATTTCCTGTCTCTGTCGCACTATCACCCGTGCTCTGAGCACCCTGTCCCTTTTCATCACTGCCATTCCCTGCCTCTGTACCTGCAACTGATGCCTGTTCTGTTTCCTCCTGCATTCCTTCAGTGCCCGATGCCTGTCCATTTTCCACAGTACCGGATGCTGTGCCCTGTTCTTCCGCTATCAATTCTGAACTGTCATTGGCAATACCTCCCTTTTGTACATTTCCGGAAAAAGTCTGCAGCGTTTGTTCCAGTGTCTTCAGATTCTGATAATTTCCAATCTGTGAAATCCCGGTTGCCGCCACCACTGCAAGAACTGCAATACCCGCCACATATACAAACGGTTGATATTTTTTTCGGGAAGGTTTTTCGTTTAACTTGTTCAGGATCGCCCGATAATTTCGTGCCACATCTTCACGAGATGACACTTCACATTCCATTTTATTGCGCACTGGGTCGCTGTGTCGATTCTGTGCCACCAGGTATTCCTGCATTGCGGGATTTTTTTCATAATATACCGCATAGCCGTCCAGCCGCTGCAGTCTGCCCTGTTCCTGTACAAAAAATGTATCTGTACGATTTATCCTGTCCGACAAATACAAGAAACTGGAACCGTGTTCCTGCGTGGCATCAAAAAACTGCTGCATGGATGCTGATACTTCCTGATTACAGCCATCCAGTTCAAAATACCAGCCCAGCAATTCATACTCAGAAAAATATTCCTTGATGCCCTGATATACACTCTCCCAAAACAACTGCTGACGTTCCGGCGTAGAAACCGCTGCAAAAGGCTGTTCCTCATATTCACAAACCTGCCCGGCATCTGTGACAACTTCACCGGCCCGTGACACCTCTTCTGTAACCCCATCCGGCTGCTCCACCTCTTCTGCAAAATACAATGCTGCATTTTGTATCTCATCAGACATCTGTTTTTCAAAATGCATA
>ERZ857955.1272-NODE-1272-length-20820-cov-2.809776_pt1 | contig 20820 bp, 25 predicted proteins | sample MGYA00519956_ERZ857955 | MGnify/ENA primary metagenome ERZ857955 (study PRJEB31778, sample SAMEA3449378) | human gut metagenome | biome: human gut; feature: human-associated habitat; material: faeces | place: United Kingdom | collected 2010/2012 ...
CTGAACTATTTGTTAAAATAGAATACAGGTAGTGTGTTACTGTATCCTCATCGGTTGAACTAGTATAAATGGTATTCCAAGTGTTTCCGTCAGCAGTCTCTTCAACAACGAATCTGCCTTTATAAGGCACTCTAGTAGCTGATTTTCCGTCACGATAATACGCTTTAAATGTTATAAAGTTTGGACTAATTGTCTTGTCAGAGCCACGTTTCAAGACGTTACATGATGGCTCAACCATGTATGTTCTACCAGATTCACCATCTTTTCCATCTTCGCCCTTTTTCTGCTTAGAAATCGTGAATCTTTTTGTTACTGCCAGATTACTGAGATATGTTGCTCTGATGTCTATCCATCCATTGTCTGCACTCAAGCCTGTGACAGTGTAAGTATGCGTATCTACATCCCAAGAGCCGGTTACACTGTCTGATTTTGTAATGGTATAGCTACAATCATTTGTGATATCTGACGAGCCGTACATAACTTTCGCTGTAGTTGTCACTGTTGGAAATACCGGAATGTTTCCGTCTGCGTCAGATGTGATCGTCTGCATATCGTTCGACAGCTGGAATGTCATATTCTTGGCAGATGCAATATTCTCATCCATGTTTTCCAATTTCTCGGACAATGTCATATTTCCGATAATCAAAACATCTGGGTCGATAACAACCGTTTTAGTGTCCATATCGACTTGGAAGATGATATTCTTATCAGCATCCTTAACAGTGATTGCGCCAGTATTAATCCAATCAGCATTCAGTCCGACAGCAGTCAGAATTCTCACGATAGTATCACCATCAACTGTCATGCCGCCATTCCACGTTTGACCACCATCTGTAGAAACTCCCCATGCCTCAGAAGTCATTTTCCAAATTGCCTGAGATTCTGCCAGAGTTGGTTTGTCGTGTAAATAAAAGATTTTGCTTCCATTTTCCTGTGGCTCAACAGTAGTATAAACTCCTGTGGCTGAATCAATTCTTTTTCCAAATTCTTCAAGAGCTTTTTCTCTCTCGGTTTTTTCCTGCTTAACCATATTTCTTGCAGTAACAAATGCCTGCGTCGCCTGGGAATATTGGGTGCTGCTATTTTTAGCAGCGCTTTTGGCATTACAAGCTATCTTCTGACCGGATCCCGGTTTCAATGTAGTTGTAGTAAGTAGCGATGTGTATATTTTCCCATTTCTATCCACAATAATCAGTGAATCTCCGGCTTCCAGAGCCACATCTGTAGGGCACTCGGATTCAAATGGTCTAAATCTCATGCCAACGCATTTTTCGGAGATTATTGAAGCGATTGTCTGGCCATCGCCAACACGAATTAATTTATTACCAGAAATTCCAAGTACATATCCCTCTGTACCAACCATGTAAGTTTGCGGATTATCAGAAGAGGATTCGCTGTATTCAGTTACTTTCACGCCTGTGATTACTACATCTGTATGATGCGGAGTAAAACCATAGGTGGTTTCTATTTCAGAAATGTTACCTTTTTCGTCAGTTGCAAAAAGCCTCAATATGCCATCATTTTCCAGAAATGTTCCGTTATTTGCCGATAAAATACCATTTGCACTGGATAATTCAAGCGAGATATTGCTATCATCTTGCGTTTTGAGAACTCCAAGATCATTAATAATGAGTTCTTCTTCATTGATGCTGCTATACCAACCGATGCACAATCTGCCATATTCATCGCATCTCATCCACTGACAGCCAATCTGTGCAACCCACTGTAGAACCTGGCGAAATGTTAAAGCTTCGTCATTTGGACGATTCTGCACGATATAATCATCTCTGTCAAATGATGTTGTTTGCAAAGTAACCCCACATACCTCGCAGGCATCTCGTACAATCTGCCCTCTGGTTGCCGGATACTTCAATTTGCTGTCTGAATAGTTCCGGTCAAACTTCCGCATATTATCTTCGCACGTAAGGTCTATGGTCACCGTTTCGTCTTCCGGCTGTTCAATAACTGTCACTGTACAAATACGTGTTTTTTCAATAACCGCATTTTTATGAACTATGATTGTATCACCGGTTGAATCCAGTATTTGTTCTCCAGCTGAATCTAACAGTTCACTTGTATCCTCATTTTCAATCTGTAATCCAACATAACATATGACTTCTGCTCCCTCAAAATCGTAATCGGAGTACTCACCGTCAAAATTATTAATGCTAAGATTCAATACATTGATGATTGCAGAACCGATGTCAAAGCTACTATCATTAGATACGGAATCTTCGAATTCCATTCCGTTTTGCCACAGATTGGCACTGGTCAGATTGAGTACAGTTCCGTCTGTAAGTGTGATATCTGCATACTTGAGGTACTGCACGTCCATTCCGTTCTTGACTTTTTCTTTCCATCTGTTAGATAATTTTCTCATGCATCACCTCTCAATCACATCAAAACTGATAGATTCTGTTCTCTGGTTTCCATGCCACCACCATTTAACAGGCGCACTCCTGTCACCAACATAAAATGTTCTGGTTTCGTATTTTCCAGACATCATATCTGGATATGTAATTTGGATGTACTCGGGATTGAACGCTTGAAGAATCTTAGCTGTAGTAGCCCAATCTTTACCTTTCCACTGCAAAGCTAATTTCCTTTTTTGCGCTACCCTGTTTTTATGCATGACAGAGTCATCAGATCTTCCTGATTTTGCCGCTGATACGTCCTGTAATCCCCATGTGTAGGAAGACGGGCAAGGCATCGAGACACCGTTTACTTTTAAAAATATTTCTGCCATATAACACCTCATAAAAGAAAAAGCACCTTCCCGAAAGAAGATGCTTAATTACACGAAAATAGCGCCTATCGCTCTGATAGACGCTTTATGATTCTTTATTATATCACATATACAAGGTGAGATTCAGTAAGAAAAAGTTATATTAATGTTTCTTTTGGATATCAGAAATGAATCTTTCGAAGTGCTCTTTGCAAAATGATTCATAATCCGTGTTTCCCATAAGAATTGCCCGATTTTTTCATCCTACCATTTCTCCTTTAACTGATTAATTGGTGTTCCAACTACTCCGGCACTTTCCCCACTGTCGGTTGCTTTGAAATAAGCACCTTCGATTTGTGGATACATAAATTCGAACATCAAATAATTCGCAGCATCGCAAAGATACTCCGTGTTACCGGTTTCTTTATATTTTTTAATGCACATATCATGAGATTCTATGGCATTTACCAATTTCTCGCCGAAATTATCTTTTGCAGTGCCGTATTTGTAAAAACTGACTTCTACTCGATTTTGCCTCAGTTCGTCAAATCTGTCTGAATACTCTGCTGGCATTTCTTTTCCAAGTCTACTCATTTCTTTCTCACTTTCTAATTAATTACTGTATCGTTTTCCATCTAAAATCCATTTGAAGCATCTATGCGAGGAAATAATCGCCCTCTGTATTTAAAATAGATTTTAGGCTGTTTTATTCAATGAATATCTGTCCTTCATATTTTTCAAATCTGTACTTCTGTGAAATATCTGGATATTTTTCTTTATCAACCAAACTGTAAAACATTTTTTGTGGTCTGGCATATAGTTTTCTTTCTCCATACAAAGCACGGTAAATTATCAGCGGTTCGTCTGTCTCTGTATGCTTTGCTTCGCCGACAATCTTATACAGGTAATCATTGCTCCGCAAATCACTGACGGTTTCTCTCTTGAAATGTTTTACTATGTCCCCCGGTTCAAACAATGGTCTGTCTATTGGCATATTTTCATTCCTCCCGTTTCTGTTTCACGCGGTTATACAAAATGTTCTGTGTCTTCTCCGTGAAGAACAGCCAGATATGAAAATAGCAGACCATATTGTTGTTTTTCCCAATGTCAGAGCCGAAATATTCGTCCATCATGTCCAGATAATATTGCGGTTCCTCGTCCTCTTCGACTATTCCGTCTTTCACCATATCCAAGTCAGCATTTCGAATCATACTCAGAAACTGGTCAAGATCATTGGCATAAACCATCGGGTGTCGTTCTCCCCGATACTGTTTGAATTTTTCAAAGAACTGTTTGACCAATGCCATAGTCAGACAGATGTCATGGTCTTTCAAAATATCTTCTTTGTCCCCGTACAGAGAATTAAATCCATTGTACAGGATTGTCGGTAGTTCTTCGTCTTTGTAATCGACAGAGCGATTATTTTTCGCATGTGCGTACCGTTCCTGCTTCTGCTCTTTCGTTCTAGGTGGTATATTATTAATATTTATATTTATATTATTATTAGGAGCAGAAGTCTTTACTCCTTTACCAGACGATGGTAAAGTCTTTTCCTCTGTACTTGATAAAGTACAGTCTTTATCTGTATTCTCTGTATAGTGTTCTCTGTAAGTAGTCTCTGGTAATGCTTCTGTCGAATTGTCGGTGTGCATTTCGTCATTTTGTCTATTTGCACACGGACAATCTGACGTTGAAATTTCAACAGTATCTTTTAAGACTTTTTCAAGAACATCTTCGTCAATAGAATACCATTTAGTTCTGTCCCTACTATCCTTGTTATAATTGCCTGTAATAACAAGACCGGAATTTACCAAATTTTTAAATGCTCTTTCAACAGTTTTTGTTGACCACCATGGAAAATTTTCTTTTCTCCAATTTTCCATGGTATTGTAGCTCCAATACTTTCCGTCGTGATAATTTCTTTTTAACTTTTCATTAATTTCAAGCCAATAATAAATTTGTCTTAAAACAACAGCTTCATTAAGTCCTATTCTTACTGCAAGTTCGGAATTTATAACAAGATTGCTTTGAGTAGATAAAATAAGATCTGATAATTTTTTATTCATAGTAGATAACCTCCATGTCGTTAATGTGTGACTGCCTTGTAGCCACAGATCCATGATTTATAAAAACAACAGGCAGGTGCATCATGGAATTGCACTTGTCCCCCGTCGGGTTAGCCTGTTGGTTTTACCAGACAAAAAAAGAGCACACCAAAGAATCGTGAGGTTTTTCCCTCGTTTCATCTTTAGCGTGCTCTTTTCAACAAATGTAATAACTATCTCTCGTTTAGTATATCAAATTTTACCGCAAAAATCAATATGCCGGGGACGGATTCATGCGATAATCTGTGTTGTTCTGAGCCTTTGTGACAATTCGCGCCAGTTCACGTTCGTTCACTTTGATGCTGTTCATGATGTACTCCGGCGAAGAACCGCCAAAGCCACCATTGTTCATCAAAGCAGTAACTACGCCACGCTCGACAGCTTCCATGATCTCATCTTTCGTAAGTCCCATGTTGCCGTCATAGCCGGACATGATACTGTCGGCAATGGATTTCATGGCTTTTCGATTTTCCAAAGGAAGAACAGCTTCCTGTCCTGCTTCGCCTACACCAATGACAGATGCATTTTTGAACAAACCACCTTTTGCATACCAGTTCGGACTATAGACAGGGGTTGAACTGGTACCGCCGTTCCCAAGGCTATGTGTTTTCCACTGAGAAATATAATACGAAAGCGTAGGCATTCTCACGGATTTCATTCCATTTCTTAATGATTGAGCCGCATTATGGCCAATGCTGTACATATCACTGAATGCGCTGCGAATAGTTCTCATAAAGCTATTTAAAGAGCTATCCATACTCTTTGACATACTTCCAGAAACATAAGAAGAGATATCTCTTCCGATATTCTCCCATTTCTTATAAGCAATGTTGTACTGACTTTGGAAATGGCTTGTTACAGATTTGTCCATATTTCCAAGTTCTGTACTTACGGCATTTTTCATCTCCCTTGCCTTTAATGTCGCTTCTCTGGAAGAATTTCCCCATGAGCTAGTAGTTGTAGTTTCCATGCCTTTCATGTAAGTATCAGCCTGTTTCTGGATTTCCGAGAAATCATCTGTGGCATTTTTTGCCATTTGATTTGTGGCTGTTTGAGTGTCTCTTGATGCCTGTCCAACTGATGTTGATATAGTCTGCTGTGCTCCAACAATATTCTTGTCTACTGCTGATTTTGTGGCTAACGTAGCGTTCGGGAAGTCTTTTGCAAGTTTGTTGTTCAGTTCATCGAGTGGAACTCCTGCATTCTTCAATGAAGTGTAGACTGTATCTAATGCATCTTTGGTATTTGTGATAGTTCCACCATTATTAGCATTATCAAGTTCGTCCATGGCTGTTTTGTATGAACCACCAAAATCGTCAGATTTCAGACTCAATAAGTATAGCTCGTCTTTCAAATCCGAAATACTGATTTTTGATGTATCGAATTTACCAGCTGCTTCTGACACGCCATCTCCAAGTGCGGAGATTTGATTAGTCATACCCTCAACAAATTCAGCCGATACACCGGCCTGTGCGCCATACTGCTCAAGAGCTGTTCTAGCCTGATCGGATGAAACGCCATACTCTTTCAATTTTTCAACCATATCAGAGTACATTTCATCGTGAGTTTTTCCAAGTTCTTCATCCTTCTCAATAAGCTGCCACAACGCTTCCGATTGATCGTTTGTAAGATTTGCTACATCAGTCAGCTGTGTTGCGTAATCATGGAGATAACCACCATACTGTGTAGTCATTCCATTACCACCTTGCATGGTCTCAAAAAGTCCTGCTAATTTCTTGGTAAGTAATACTGCACCATCTACTGCAAGAGCAATTCCACCACCAGTTGCAACAAGTGAGCCTAACGATGTCCCAAGAGCCGGAATAGTTGTTGAGACTGCTTCTGTGATTGCGGGACTCAGCATACCTTGTACAGCTTTAGAAAGATTTCCAAATACAGTATCACCTGTAAAAAACTTAGTAATTGTATCAACTAATGGCATGAGCTTATTACCAATAGCAAAAACAGCCATTGCCTGAACAAATGTGCCGGCAGATGTTGTTCCAAGTCCTTCCCAGATTCCACCAAGAACGTCTCCGATAACCGTAAGTAACTGTGCAAGATGTTTTCCCCAGTCAATTTCACTGAGGAATACGCCTACATTGTGTCCAAACGCTTCCCAATCGACACCCCTTGCAATCTCGATAAGTGACGTGAGTAATTTGTTAATAAATTCTTCTAACTTCTGTCCATTCTCTTTCCAGTTGAATTCTTGCATGAATGTGGTGATTCCATTTGTAATGTTATCAACAAGATTTTCCCAATTAAAGCTTGCTGTAAATGAAGCCAGTGTATCGAAAGCACCATTCAAGCCAGTTGCGAGCGTATGAGCGATTTCGCCAAAGCTAATCTTTTCAAAGATTCCGTTCAATCCTTCTGCAACAGCTGTTCCGATTTCTCCGTATGGAAGATTCTCCACGAATCCAGAAAAAATATCCCAACCGCGCATAAAGGAATTTCCGAGCAGATTACCGAAATTGCTCCAGTCCACTTCACGGACAAGACCAGTGATACCATTGGCAAATTTAGCACCAAGGTTCTTCCAGTCGATTCCTTCCAGAAGTTGGTTTGCAGTATTTACAATGGTATTCATACCAGCTCCAACGGTACGCCCCATCAAATCCCAGTTGATATTATCAACAAGGCTGTTGAAAGTCTGGGTGAACGCACTGGTGAATTTAGTGATGTACGGGCCTACGTTATTCCAGTTAATGAAATCATAAAGCTTTTGCATTCCCCAGTTGATGCCATCAGCCATGATTTTTCCAAGGCCTTTCCAGTCTTTTCTCTTAAAGGCATTTACAATGGCATCTGCCATTTCATTTGCCCTGTTGGACATTTTCTTGAATGCTTCGTCCCATGCTTTTTGATATGCAGATAAAGCATCGTCCAAAGCTGCATCAAGTGCTTTGATATGCCCCAAACCGCCTTTTCCAGAGCCAGAAGATGGATTACTTGTACTACCAGAATCAGAATTGTCATTAAGCTGATTCAGTTCATCAAATGAAAGAACTGACAATGTTTTTTTGAGTTTTTTTGCGCTGGTATTGGCATTGTCAATTGCACCACTGGCATTATCCATATTATCTGCAATATCTCCGGTATCTACAGAAATACCACCAGTAGATGATACAAAGTTTGACAGTTTGATTCCAAGCAATTTTGCAATATAAGCAAACATTCTTTGTAATGCGATTACGATTGCATTGATATATGGAAGAACTGTTTGCAGTATAGGAATGAATAAGGAACCTATTGTTCTACCAAGGGATGCAAAGTTAGCTTGCAACATACGAATTTGATTTGCCGGTTGATTGATCGTGTTTGACAAATCAGCCCACGCATACTTAGAGTTGTTCAGCAAGATAATCGTTCTTAGAATCGTTTTATCTGCCTGAGACAAATTCGATATGCTGGTATTAATTCCAAGATTATATAGTTCCTGTTGCATGTTGGCATTACGGATATTGATGCCGTACTTATCCATAGCGCGGCTCATACCGGCCAAGCCAGATGCCATGTCCTGCCATACATCTTCAAAGTCCATATTTCTTACAGATGCAAGGTCTGAGCCAATCATAGTGAGTACATTAGACAATTTTAATGCAGTCTCTGATGTATCTCCCATAGATGATGCCATCTGCGCAAATGTTGCCTGATACTGCATTGTCTTTTCTGGGTCAAGTCCAAGACTAGCGGTATTGGTTCTAGCAAGTTCACCAGTATCTGAAATTTCGAATCCTGTCAGTTTCTGTGAAAGCTGTTTTGCCCTTTCCTGGAATGAATTTGCATATGCTTCAGCGGATTTTATGCCACTTTTTTTCCATTCGTCAGTGTTGATTCCTTCTGCCACCTGATTGAACGCAGAGTTGAAATAGTTCAGAGTCTCTACATAGTTCATTGCGGATTCTACTGGCGATGTCAGAACATCTAATGCTCTTTTTACGAGGAAACCTTTGGCGTAAAGAGCACTCAACTTATCAGTTACTGAACTCATAGGATTTGACAATCTTCTTATTTTTTCACTAGCTTCAGAAGATGCATTTCCAATACCTGCGATTGCAGATACAGCTTTCCCGCCTAAAGAAATAGCTTTTGAAGCAAATTTTTGAAAAGCATTTGTCAGCCCATTGATTACAGTACTTGCTTTTGAACCTAACGAAGAAATCGTGTTAAATGAATTCGAAACGCTATTCGTGGCACGCCCTACTTTACTTCCAGACGATGCTAATACTGCAAGAGCTTCTGTCATTCTTATTGTGCTCGAACTGATATCTGGCGCGCTTTTCATTACGTCAAAAAACTTCAAAACCTCTTGTGCGAGAGTTGATAATTGACTTGCAGTCTTTCCAGTTTTATCTCCTGCACCAGCTAATTTTCCAAGAGAAGTAATAAAGGCATTGGTGGATGCTGATACTTCACTCATAGAGCTTAATTTAGCAGCCACATTATTTAAACCTGTCGCAAGATTCGGAAGTTCCTTTGATACATTGCCGATATACTGTCCTGTACCGGCAAGTTTAGCTATAGCGGTTGTGAACCGGCTAACGCTCGGAGAAACATCTGGAATAGCATCAAGTTTCTGCATCTCGGTAAGAATTTTACCTAATTTTCCTGTATCAAACTGACTGAAATCGGATTTTCCAAGACGATTGATAGCGTTTATAGCCGCATTCAATCCATTTGCTTTAAAATTCACGCTACCTAAACTTTTTAAAGAATTGGAAAAATTATTTAACCGACTTATGTCAAGATTTCCAAGGGCAGTGTTTAATGTATCTAATTTTTTTACAAGGTTATTAATAGACCGTACCGCCTGAGTTGTGCTACTGTCTATTTGTATATTGAGGGTATCTATGGTATTATCGGCCATTAAAGCACCTCCTTTTAATCAAAAAAATAAAGGGCAGACAAGACTTTTAATCCTGCCTGCCCTCGTCATTATTACCATGATTCAGCTCAAAATTTGCTTGCATGAGTTGCAATGTCATGAGCAACCTGTCACGTTGCCGTTTCTTTTCTGTTTCAGAAAGATTCTCTTCATCCTCTTGCTTTTGCTTTTCGGCTGTTTGTGAAAATGGTTCTTTAAGGTATTCAGCTTTTGACTTTTTACCAATAAGCACATTTGCAACCGCAGTCTGAACTGCACACATCGTGTACATGTTGAACTGCCATGCTTGCGAATCTGCCATTTTTTGTTTTAATTTGTAGGCTTCCATGTATGGTTCTAAATCATACGGTGTGGAATCCCAAAACTTTTCCTCAGAAACGCCAATAGACAAATAAAGTGGAAGTAGTTTTTTATGGACTACTTCTGAAAAAGTTAGCTCTTCTTCTTGTGATCCTGTGGAGTCTTCGGAAGTTTCTTTTCTTCCTCCGATTTCTCCTCCATTGCTTTTACCATTCCGGATAAAAAACCGTTCTTTTCAAGCTCCTGACTTGCTTTTTCAAATAAAGTAAATCCATTATGAGGATTTTCCTCTGTGGATTCATCTTCGTAGTCGTCCAGAAGGTCACATACCTTTTCATATGCAACTTTCTTTTCTTCTTCGGTTTCATACCCGAATTCATCTTTGTGTTTTCTTTGCAGTCCTGCCAGAATCAGTTCTGGAAGCATTTTGATCATATCTTTCGGGTTGGTGATTGCCCCCATGGAAGACACCTGTGTAAGAATGTCCGACTGAGTAAGCACTCCGTATCCAAATTTTACTTTGTATGTTTTATCATTTACTGAGAAACTAAACATGAATTATCCTCCCTGTTTTATATCTTATTCAGCAGCCGCCGTCGGCTCAATTTTGGTATCCAGTCCCTTATATGTATTGATGATAAGAGAAATGGACATGGTTGCTGCTTCGTTCTGTGCAATTTCTGGCATTGGAATTTCGCGACCGCATTCTGCAATAACAAAGAATGCGTCGGACATATCCGGGAAACCAGGTTGCCAATCCTGTAGTTTTTGCAGCCTTAGAATCTTCGTACAGTTTCTTAATCTGTTTAACAGATTTGTCTGGATCCATAATAAATTCAATCTCCCAAGTACCACCTGTATCCTGTCTACCAGCTGCATACTGAGTCAGATAATCTTCCAGTGCAGAAACGTCAATCTGTTCTGTGTCAAGAGAAATACCGCCGATGGAAGAGGCTTCTTCCAGCTGTGTGAATTTGGCAGGTTTTGTACCTTTCACGGTTTCAACGGCATATGAAAATTTCACACCAAGTGTAGTTAATCGTGCCATTTTGGCTCCTTTCTGCCTTTCGGCTATAATTTGTTGCAATAAAAAAGAGCCTTAACGGCTCTGGTTCTAGTACGTAACCCTGTACCGGGAGATAAAAGGATCACCTCCTTCTAGTCTTCTTTGCTTGCCTGCTTTACAATCTGATTTACATAATTACTAAGTCCTGCAACGAGGATTCCCTGTGTGATTGCGGTAAAAATTGCCATTGCGATTTCCTGTGCGCCAGATATAGCGCATGTAGCAATAACATAAATTCCACAAATCAGAATGCCTAAAGCACCAAGGATTGCCGGGATATATTTGTCCGGTATGACTTCGGATTTTTTGATTCCCATTCCAATAAAGTACAGTACAACCGCGACAATAAGAAGTTCCGGTTTCACGTAATTCATAATCTGTTCCATGTTTTTCTCACTCCTTTCCTAGAGTAATGTGCCAGTATATATCCGGCTATATCTGCTAACAACACGTTTTATGCTGTTATCAGCATTATTTTGTCTTACGGGCCCGTATATCCTACGGAACCCCATGCCAACCATAGCCTTGTGACTGGCATCGTCAATTTCATATGCTTTTGAAGAAGCTTTTGAACCAGTCGCATAGGATTCTGATTGGAAAGATGGCGTTGTCGCGCACTCATCTCCCTCAAGATTGCCACGTGATGTTGGATTTCCAAGTAAGAACAAACGTGCGTAAACCCTTTTGTTTGAAGCTACCGTCTGACTTTCGTCATTAGAAAAGTTCCCTTTTCCTACAACGGGTTCAATAGTTGCTTTCCATCGTTCAAATACATCCGAAACTGGATTTTTCACTACATCTGGCATCTCTGTCACCACCTTGTTTTGAGCATAGAAAAAGCACCCACCATTCCGGTAGATGCTTTTATATTTTACAGTATACATAAAACAGACGTTATATTCAGTAAGAAAAGGTGATATGTTTTTATGCAGAAAATACTTCTTTTGCGATTCTACGGATATTCTGCATAATTTCTACGCTCGCTTTGTAAACGGGCATTGTAGCCTCTGTACCGTAAGAACGCACCCATTCGCCAGAATCTGCCACATATACCCACGATTCGTTTTTTCCTTTCCCCTGTCCGTAGGAACCAATGGTATATCCGAATTCTTCTCCTTTTGGATGGGGACTTGTTCCTGCCGGAGTGTTGTACGAAATACCAGCACCGAATTCTATGAACAAAAGTCCAGAGCCTTCGCACACAAGAGTTGCCTGCGCGTAATTTCCGAACCTGTTGATTTTGATGTAGGTATTGTGGTTTTTATCAGAATCTCCCTGTGCCAACATAATATTTTCGTCTATGACAGGAATTCCCAATTCGCAAAGCCTTTTAAGAAATACTTCATTTTTATCGCAAAGACTGTTTTGATATGCTTTCAATTCTTTGATTACATTTCCAATAGATTTTTGGCTCAGATTGCATTTGATTACTCGTCCGCTCATTCTTCTGCACCTATCTTTTTAATTCCATATCTAGCCAGATTTCCTCTTTGCGTATCAAGGATTTTCTTCAAACGATAATCTGGTGGTGTTGTAGGAATACCATCTTCCAGAACCAGATTTCCCAGTGTGTCAACCTGTGGAACGGTATCAATCCAAAATACATCTCCCTCTTGCGGATGGAAAGAACGGTCAAAGGAAGTAATGTATCTGTCGTAATCCGGAACAATACCAGCGGACAATTCTTCTGGTGTTCCCGCGGTAGATGATACAGAAAACTTAAAGCTTTGCGGTTGACTGTAGAACGGTACGGTATCTATCCCATCAAGTATTTCGGTTACTTTTGACCAATACACGGTCTGTTTCTGTCTTTTTAATCCTCTCATAATACTTTCTCCAATGCAAAAAAGGAGAACATTTCTGCTCTCCCCTAAATGGTTGATTGTTTATTTTATTTCAGTTTCGCTCTGCATTTCTTCAGATTTATCCATCTCAGAATCTGCATTGTGGTTTGCCCTCATCAGTTAATTATTTTCCGCTTTCAGTTCCTTCCTTATTAACATCCATCAGCTCATTATACTGTTCTTCAGTAATCCTGCCAGTTGCAAAGAAAATATCAATTTTATTCTTCAAATCGTCTGTAAGTCCATTTCTTTCTTTAAGTTTTAATAATGTTCTGTATAACATAATCATACCTCCAATTCTGTTAATGCTACTGCATATTCACTGTTGACATAGGCTTCTGCTGATTGTATATCCATGTCATAGATATAATCTCGGTTATCGTTAAGTTGCTTTTTGACATAATTCCACCCATTTGCCATGCTTATTGGATAGTTAAATGCTGTATATCCGTCAAGCTGTTCGCTATTAACGCTGATGTTTGTAGTTGGATAATATGTTGTAAGTGCTTTAAATGCGGTAATTTCTTCTGTGGTAAGGTCAATTTCTTGTGATTCTGCTAACAACCATTCGGTTTTGTTTACAATAGATTGTGTATTATCTAACTTAGAAGAATCAACCATCCTCACCAATTTCCCCCGTTCCACATCCACATAATCTGCAATATACTGCTGACCATCAATTGTGACGTTACCACCTGATTCTACAGGGATTGCGTTGAGAGTATACGGCAGGGTGACGGTCTGAATAGGTTTGTATGGTTCAAAATCGGAATCTGTGGCACTTATCATTATATTTTTGTATGTAATTTTGGTAGCTGTAGTGGCATAAATACCAAACATAATTTTTACATATGAAACATTTTTTAAATCGATTGTTTCATGATTAATTCCAGCTTTCGTTCCATCAAATTCAAAACTCACATGAGAAATGTTATTTCCTGCTATACTTTCATTGCCATTACCACCCATCAATTCTTTATTTATATCAAAGTATTTCGCATTAATATGGTATCGACCATCACTTGTGTCCGAAGACGTATCAAAAGAAAAATAAATTTTCCACTTGTGTAAAATAACAGGTATAAAATCCGTAGTATATGTTTTTGTCAACCCAATTAAATCACTACCGGGATATAAATTCTCCCCACACACCTTCACAGTCGGATTCACCACGCTTTTAATCTCAACTGGATTCTCTGGCGTTGGCACTCCATCCTGTGATGATTTGCCATACAGCATCATATCTTGAATCTTTCCATTGTCAGAATCAGTGATATGAGTTTCACCCTGATTCGATGCGTAGAACTTTGTAATTTTGTTGGATAAATCTTCCTTTAGCGAATCAGTTTCTGCATTTACTTCTTTGAATCTGTCGCCTACGACTTTGGAGTCGGCAAATGCTCCCTCTTCGCTCAAAGTTTTATCTGCGATAGGCTTGTTTGCTAAGCCTGGATACCCAACTGGAATATTTCCGTTTTGAGTATGGATTTTTAAAATTGATTCTGCCATGAACTACCTCCTAAAAAATAAGTACACCATCATCATTTACAGCTGGCAAAATAGGGTTTTCATTTATGCAATCATTTTTTCTACTCCAACAGGGGACACATAAGTAAATTGGTTTCCTAAAACATCTTTTGCAACGCCAATTACAAAGCATCCGTAATCGGCAAGCATATTGCACACAAATTCCTCTGCATCCACCCAATACTGTTTCTTGACCATACGGTGAAGTTCTGGCAATAGACCGTAGCTGAACATTACGCAATGTCCCAACTCATGAATAAATACACGGTTCAGAAGTTCTCCATACAGGTTGTTTGCGATTGAAATTATCTTTGTTGAATAATCCGATACCGCAAGAGTTCTTTCGCCTGTGCGGTCAATTAACACGCTGTCGTGCGGAGATACGAACTGCACTCTCCATAGGTCTCCGTTCATATAAAATTGTCTTAGCATGGTTTATCACCATCCTTTTCTCAACTAAAAAGCCCCTGCTACATTCCTGTAGCAAGGGCAAAATTCATTTCATATTCAATTCATCTGCTGTATCAGGCGAGTTAAGTCAGTTTTCATCGACTGTCTAAGAGTCGCATCTGCATCTGACCACATCTCAGTAAGATTACGGATAATGTCAGATGTATACTCTTTCATGGAATCATCCATTTTCCTCTTAGATTCCGTGTCATTGGAATCATGGTAATGTCTACGATTCTCGCTGTATCTGTCATAGCTTTCGCCGTATCTGGACTGCTTATGGTTCATTCCATCCATCCTCATATCACTACGGTCTGGATGATATCCCATGCGGTACATATTACGTTCGAACTCTGGATTGTTCAGATACTCGTCCATCCAGTCATCGTCTTCCATGTACAGATATGGTTTATATCCCATACGACTTCCTTTGCCTTTCGGGGCAAATCTACCATTGGAATAACGATACCTGTCATATCCCATGCGTCCAAGATACTTCTCTTCCTGTTCGCATTCGTCCATAGCTTCTACGATTCTGTAATCTTTATCTGCACAAATCGCACACTTTACAGCTTCCATGCAGTCTTTCAGATCGTCCCAGTCTTGAGCGCTGAGATTATCAAAACCATGTGTTTTGGCTTTTTCCATAGCCCATTTTCCCATTTCCATTGCAACTTTATGCATTACAGTGCCCCCTTTCTAACAGCCTGTGTAACAGGTGTGTCTGTTGTTGGGGCTGTACCGTTAATTGATGTCAAATTGTTGCTCGGACTACAAGCTGGATTTCCTAACATCTTGAATACTCCACCAGTTGCACTTGTAGCTACTCTGGTTGCATACTTCGTTCTGGTTCTTACGCCACACGCTGTAACCTGTGCACAACAACGGTTCTGTAACGGATACAGGGTTGTTCCCGTTCCTATCTGAATTACTACCGGAGCAGAAATTGTAGTTGCTTCCGGTATGCTTTGCGCAACAACAATACAATATTTCTCTCCATTGTTGTAACTGCCTGCCGGAAGTGTGATTACAAGATTCCCACCAGTAAATGCAACAGACTGGCTTATCACAAGATGATTACAGAGCTTACAAACATTTTTACAACTCATATTTCTACCTCTCAATCAAATAAGAGGTGAGCCGCAACCCACCTCTTAGAATTAGTCAACCTCTAAGGGTGAGTTACTTAGCAACATCCGCTGTTATATCCGTTGCATCCTGCATAAGCATACGGAGCCGGTACCTGAAATGCCGGAATTGGAGCTGGATTAATTGCATTGATTAACTGCTGAGTCTGTGAAGCCATAGCAGTTGTAAGCAGTGCAGACTGGCGATCCTGAGATGCAGCACGCTTCAGATCAGAGTTCTCTGCCTGTAATGTTGCAATCTTGTCCTGAGTCAGGAAGTCAAGGATTGCTCTTGTATTGCTGTTCTGGTTTTCCAGAAGGTCTCTGGTATTGTTGTTCATTGTGTTCTGAAGAGCACAAGTGTTGGTAGCTAAGTTGTAGTTGATGCCCTGGATAGCTTCCCTTGTTTCGCAGCAGCAATTTGCTAATTGAGACTGTAATGCATTGGTATTCTGCATACCGGCTACAGTATCAGCATTAATTGCCTGCTGAATGCCATTGAAGCCCTGAAGCATTCCAACGTTCATGCCGTTGAAACCACTCTGCATGGTATTGTTGAGTGCATATGTGCTGTCACAGATACCCTGCTGAATACCTCTGATACCGTTTTGGATATCGTTAAGAGCGAAGCCCTCGTTGATATCGGCACGTGTAGCCCATCCTTGGAAACCTGCACCATTTGCACCATTGCCACCGAAGCCGCCGCCCCAGCCGCCAAAACCTCCCCATCCGAAGATAGCGAAAATCAGTACAAGCCAGATAAGTGAAAAGCCATCACCGCCCCACATATCATTGGCGCGATTATTAGAGCCTGTAGCGGCAGCAATGTCACTAAGACTGTAATTTGAACCATTCATCATGTTTTTAGTCTCCTTAAATATTATTTACAATAGGAGACATCCGCGGCTGTCATCCCAAATTGTAGCGATTTTTAATCACCCAATTATGGGGAAATGTTATAATCCAAGGAATTTCTGGATAATTCCATCTGGAGATAAATGTTTTTCATTGAATACATTTTGTTGTATTTGATGTAGCTGGTCTGCATCACCTTTTTTATATAAATCCAAAGCATTTTTCAATGTCGGATTATTTCCTGCAAATTTACTCATGTCGTTCATCATGTTATCAACACTTCCGAACCTCTGAGAAATCATTTTCTCGAATTGCTTTTTCATCATGGCGTTTGGGTTGAAAGTCATCTCTGTTTACCTCCGTTCTGCTGTCTTGGGGAATCGTTTGTGACCGACATTTGTGTCGGTAGCAAATCTTTTATTCCAGAAATCTCAGAGCAAACATCATTCCGAAGCTGATTAAACATTGCTTCAATATCAATCTGCTTTTCATCTTGCTTAGATTGCTGTTCATCTGGATTTACGAGTCGGTAAACAAAAATCCTGCTCCTTCCATCGGATTGAAGCTGTTTTCTGTAAATTTCAGTTCCGTCTGTCTTTGGATAGTAAACAGGGTTGCCAGACATATCAACGTCCTTTGCTTTTACAGTATCAATCCCATCAACCATCTGCCCTTGAAGCATCGGCATTTGCTGCATTTGTTGTACAGGCTGCTGCATCTGCATTTGTCCATATGGCATTGCCTGTTGATAGTTATTCTGTAATTGTGCCAACCTGTCTTGATACGGCTGTATTTGTCCGTAAGGGTTGCTCATCATTGGCTGTTGCGGATAATACGGATAACCTGCCATAATCTGTTCCTCCTGTCCGGGATTCAAGAATCATATCCATATCATCTATAGAACGATGCTTTTCCCATATACCCTCGTAAGGGTTTCTTAATATAATCATTACGTTTTCTCCTATGATTATATTATATAGGAAGGAACACTGTATTTGAACGTCACTATTTCGCCACATTTCCGCCATTATACAAAGAAAAGCCCCGAATATACATCGGGGCAACTTTGGTAATTTTCTTTTTTATTTTTCTATTGATTCGGTCTATGGTTCTGGGACTGTACCCCATTAATTCAGATGCTTCCCATAATGTTTTTTCACCATAAGCCCGTAATCGAAATAATTTTTCTTCACGTGAATCAAAACCTGCTTCTTGCAAGTAAAATTTTCTTTCATCTTCTGAAAAATCCGCATAATTCATATAACTCCACCGTCCTCCCTTACAAGTGGAATTGATTTGTTACATAGGAAATATACCGCTCAACATAAATCCTACAGCTGCTCCCACGACTGCTGTTATAATGCATACAATAATTGTATCATAACGTTTGCCAGGGACTGCCATGAGGATTTTTAAATTGTTGTTCATCTCATCGACTGTTTCTTTGATATGATCTAAGTCATTGCTATACAGGGCGGTCTGTTGCTCCAATTTGTTTATTCGAGAATAAAATTCCTTGTGCCTTTCTGACTGCTTTTCCTGCATATCATGAATACTTTTTTCAATTTCTTCGAAGCGGTGATTGTTAAAGCACTCATGTTCACATCCCATCGCTTTTCCTTTCTTTCACTCCCTATAAGATTTTTGCTCTTTCCCTACTTTAACGAGCAACCCTGCAACGTGCCGGGAGGAAAAACACATTGCGTTCCATCCCATCTTTTTTTAACTCAAACTTCCAGCAAAAGGAAAAACACCATGATTAATATAAATTTCGGTTTCAGATTCCCAACTTCTATTTACAGAAGATTCAGAATGTGATCCTTGGAACTCAGCTCCCTGTTTAACCAGAAAGTAAAGCGCCAAGTCAAATATGCAATCATAGCATTTTTTCATGTCGTTTTTGATTTTATCATCAGTGTAACTAGAGGGGTAATTTCGCTTATTTTTAAATGAACGAATTGCCCGGTTTACAGAAAGAGTGAGCATGGACTCAGATTCTGGATTATCTGCTAAATAAAGTGATAATTCTTCCATAAGTTCTTCATTCATTTAATTCACCGCCTCTTTCTGCGTTACTGCTGAGATAATATTTCGGAGATCATTCCAGCCTTATTAGTTGCTGTCAGGGCATAGCCATTGTCACTTGTAAGCTGTCTTAACTGTGGTACAGTCATGCTAGACAGCTCGCTTTCTGTGTATTTATGTGTTGGCTCTTCAGCTTCAACACTTGCTACAACCGGTGACTGGCTGTTCTCATCAAGACTATGCCCGCTTATTCCCCCTTTGTACCGATAACGATACCGCCATTAGCTTTCGGAGCAACCGGAACGAACATACCGGACGCTTTTGTCCATACTGCAACCGGATCCTGTGTAGCCCACATGGAAAGAGTTACGAAAGAACGATTCTCTTCCTGAATGAACTGTCTGTATTCAAGTTCCTCAGGTGTCACGCCCCAGAGTCCTGTACCGAAAGAACCGTTTGCATCTGCTTCATACAGAGTAAATACATCTTCTTTGAAGTATCTGCCTGTTTTAAGAGAACCATCTGCTTTTCTGAAGCGGAATTTCTCATCGCAACGATCAATTGTGATTGCGTATTCCTGCATAAGCAGATTTGCAAGTTCCTGTTTTGTCAGAAGACGTTTGTTTGCTGCCCCCAGAACTGCTGTCTGCATAGCAGTGTTATTTCTCATGTAGTTAATCATTTTGAGAGAAGTAAGGGCCTTATTAACTACATAACCATTGTCTTCTGCTACGGTCACCATCTTTTGGATATCTCCCATGATATCTGCTTCTGGTGTAGCCCAGTTGGTAAGGGTTACTTTTGCAGTTGCTGGAACGCCATAATCGATTCCCATATCGACATGATTTTCTTTGACTGTTACAGCACCAGTAGAAAGGAACTGGCCTTTCATGACATTTGCTCTTGCGACAACGCTTTCGAACAGGTTAGCTGCATCATCAAATACAAAGTTTTTCAGTGCTTCGTTGTCCGGCACACCATTTTCGATTGCCTGACGTAATCTTTCAGACTGATTGACTTTTCTCTTAATAAAGAGTTTTTCAGTCAGAACTTTTTCGAAGCCCGGTCTTGTTCCGATTTCTGCTTCAGTATCAAGCGCATGAACGAATGCCACTTCTGGCAGTCTCTGTCCAGCCATAAGTCTGTAGTATTCAGCTTTCAGGTACTGGGTTTTAACATCTGGAAAAATGATATCAAGGATACCAGGTCTTTTAACACTGAAATTCTGAGAGAAGTTAAGTCTTTCTTCCTGTGTAATTGATTCTAATACATTAAATGGCATCTGTTATACCTCCTTAAAATTCTGGGTCTGTAGTGGTTACGAAAACAATTCCCGCTTTTTCAAGTTCTGTCTTTGCGGTAGTATCGACTACTGCCGGAAGTCTCTTTTCAAGAACACGTCCTGCAACAATTACGGAAATTGGTCTCTTTACATCGTCTGTCATATCAACCTCTTCAAATACGATTCCTTTTGCACCGGTTGCATTTGTCGGATATACAGAACCTGCTTTGATGATCTTCTTAGTTCCAACGGTTTCAGCATTTGTCTGTTCTGCTGTATAGGTTTTAAGTACCAGTCCTACCTCGGATTCGAGGATATTAGGTGTGGATTCGTACTGCTCTGTTTTCATAAAAGCCATAATCTAAATCTCCTTTACTTGAATTAAATATTTACCGGTGCGTTATCGTCCGCCGGTTTGATTTCTGGGTTCATTCTTGCTGAGTACGCTTTTGCATATTCAGATGCTTCACTTTTCTTTGTCTCTTTACCGCCGCCAGCTCCACCACCCGGATTAGGTGTGTTTTCAAGGGCTTCTTTTTCCCATGCAGCTTTTGCGGTATCGAGAGTTGTTTTATTTACCTCGGAAATTCCATCAACAAAAGTCTGAGCTTCTTTGAGTGCAT
>ERZ857955.1275-NODE-1275-length-20787-cov-3.113834_pt1 | contig 20787 bp, 19 predicted proteins | sample MGYA00519956_ERZ857955 | MGnify/ENA primary metagenome ERZ857955 (study PRJEB31778, sample SAMEA3449378) | human gut metagenome | biome: human gut; feature: human-associated habitat; material: faeces | place: United Kingdom | collected 2010/2012 ...
GGGCTGCCCCCTCTCCGCAAGCCGCGTTTGCGGAGTTTCAGGGGAATCTGTCCAAACGTTCCTCTCCCGGCATGGGGCCGGTTTTTCGGGGAACTCGTTACAACTTTTTATTATCCTCCGGAGGATAAACACAATGGCTAATCCCACCTGGTTTGACTACGAATTCTATATGGGCGCCAAACTGGCTCAGATGCAGAAGGCCGATCCTGCCGGCAACTGGACTACGGGCAAACTCGTCGATGCCTTTGCCCAGAACGGTTTTCTCGGCGAAGACGGCGCGTACGAACATTTCGTTCAGTTTGGCGCGAATGAAGACGTGGCCCCCAACGCCGATTTCAACGCCAGCGAGTACTACGCCGCCAAGGCCGCGCAGTTCTACGGCGTGGAACCCTCCGCTGTGACGGAGCTCGAGATCGCCAACGTCAAGGCGATCATCGCCGAAAACGGCATGAACGCGTGGACCCACTATGTCCAGTACGGTTCCGACGAAGGCGTGAACCCCTCCAACGCCTTTGACGCCGACGCCTACCTTGACGCCAAGACCGCAGCTCTCGTCGCCGCCGGTGAAAAGCAGCCCGATGGTTCCGAATGGACCCCTGAGGCCGTGCAGAAGGCCATTTCCGACGCGGGCATGACCGTGCTGGAACACTACATGACCTACGGCGGAAAGGGAGAAGGCGAAGTCGCCCAAGGCGTCACCTTCCCCGTGCCCGACGACCAGAAAGTGCCTGCTGAAGTCACCGGAAACACCTATGTGCTGACGCCTGACCTTGACGCCATCGTGGGCACGAACGGTTCCGATGTGATCATCGGCGCCACTCAGAACGGCAAGGGCACCTTTACCTCCGGCGACAGCATCGACGGCGGCGAAGGCGTGGATACGCTGAAACTTTATGGCGTGAATAACGTCAACAAGGGATTGCAGACCGTCAAGAACGTCGAGCAGTTGGAAGCCTTTGCGGGTAGTGGAACCTACGACGTTTCCGGATGGGAAGGACTTGAAAAGGCCAGCTTCAAGGCCGGGACCGTTTCCACCCTGACGGCCAACGCCACCCTGACCGACGTGGCTCTTGATGGCGTTGGCGCGGATATGACGCTGACCGGTGACGGCATCGCCAATGTTACCGTGAAGAATCTGGATGAGGACCGTTCCGTCACCGTCGTCAATACCACCGAAAACCACGCGTTGAACGTGGCGCTTGAAAACGCCAGCAAGGTGGGCAAGGACGGGGTTCCCACGACCAGCGTGACCTTGGTGGATGCGGCTGCCGAAGCTCTTAACCTGGCCAGCAACGGCGCCACTGTCAACAGTGTGACTCTTAGCAGCCCTTCCGCCGCGCTGAAAACCATGACCGTGTCCGGCGAAGCCGATCTGGTCGTTGACGGTCTGGCCGATGTCTCCAAGCTGGAAAGCATCGACGGCAGCGCCGCCAAGGGCGACCTTGCTCTCGGCACGCTGAACGATGCGACCCTCAACGTCACCACCGGTTCGGGCGACGACACCTTTGTGTTGGGAAACACCGCTACCCATGCCGTCACCGTTTCCACCGGCGAAGGCGATGATGAAGTGACCCTTGGCGCGGCTCTGGTAAAGGGGTCCTCCATTGACCTCGGCGCCGGCGACGACGTCCTGAAGCTGGAATTTACCCAGTTGAACAAGGACGCCACCGTCAACGGCGGTGAAGGCACCGACGCGCTGGTATTCACGAATGATGCTACGTTCACCGCTGCCAATGCCGGCCTGAACGCGGTGAAGGGGTTTGAGGTATTGGGTGTGACCGGAAGCAACATTGCTCTCACGGTTGACTCCACAAAGGTGAATTTCTCTGACTTCCTCGTCTCTGATTCGGGCAAGATTGTTCTGACCAATGCTCAGGACAACGACACCGTGACCTTTGAGGCGGGTGCTTCGACGAATAACAGCATCACGATGGCCGCCCGGAACACCGTTCTGGATCTGAACCTTGTAGGTGATGATAAGGCTGTTGCCGATGTCTCGGCTACGGTGGAAGGAGCCACCACGCTCAACATCAGCTCCATCGGCCTGCTGGAAGAAAAGGCTAATACTCTTACTGCTGACAACAACGTGTTGAACCTCACCGGCGACAACGCGAAGCTGAACCTCACCGGCGATCAGGACCTTACCCTTACGCTGACGGGCAGTGCCAAGGGCTTTACCGTTGACGCCACCGGCTTTGAAGCCAAGCTCGACGTCACCGGATCCGACTCTCAGGACACCATCAAGCTGGGTGCCGAAGGCGGCACTGTGACGGCTTCCAAGGGTCACGACCAGATCACCTTTGGTGCTGGCGCTGATGCCTTTGTGGCCAGCACCGCAGCTGGGGCCAGCGCTGCGGACATGAGCACCATCGCCGGCTTCACCTCTGGCACCGATAAGATTCTGACGGCTGCCAATGCAAGCACTGCGGGTACGACGACGAATGTGCATATCACCAGCACTGCTGTTGCCAATATTAGTGCCGATATTCTTACTGCCCTGACTACCGCGTTGGATGCGGGTAAGGATAAGCTTGTTGCTGATAACGCGTATGTCGTGGAACTGACCGGCGAGCTTGCGGGAACGTATGTTGTGCTTGAAAGTGGTGATACTGACACTGCTGTTGATGTCAACGATACGGTGATCAAGCTGGCTGGCGTACATGCCGCTGACATCGCAGTGGGCGATATTCTGTTTAGCTAACCCTCCTCGGGCATCAGCCTGAAGGCGGCCTAAGCTGATTCACCCCGCCCTTCCTTCACCGGAGGGGCGGGGCTTTTGTTTCTGACGCCCCGGCTCCTTTTCCCGGCTTTTAAGGGAGCCACCCTTTCCCCGCGTCCGCGGCATGGGCAAAAAGCAATGGACACGGGAGGTTTCATGGATTACCGTCCAATCCATATTCTAAATGTATAATAGCCGAGGTTCGTATGTATCTTCCCCGTACGCTTTCTTCTTTTCTGGCTAAGGCTTCCGGGCTTTTCCCCGCCGTGCTGGTGACGGGGGCCCGTCAGGTCGGGAAAACGACGCTGCTCAGGCGCTTGGCGGAAGCGGCGGAGGAGCCGAGGCGTTACGTTACGCTGGACGATCCGCTTGTGCTCGAGCTGGCGAAAGAAGACCCCGCCCTGTTCATGCAGCGTTTCCCGGCTCCCGTGCTGATCGACGAAATCCAGTACGCGCCGGAGCTGCTCCCGCACATCAAGATGGCGGCGGATGCGCAGCGCAGGCCCGGCATGTTCTGGCTGACCGGATCCCAGCAGTTCCACCTCATGAAAGGCGTTTCGGAGTCGCTGGCCGGGCGCATCGCCATCGTGCGGCTGTCCGGGCTGTCGCAAAAGGAAAAGAACGGGCACGGGCTGGATGCCGCGCCGTTCATGCCGTCCTCACAGGCGCCGTATGCGGAGCCGCCCTTCCTGTCCCTTCCCGACGCGTACCGGAACATCTGGGCGGGGAGCTACCCCGCGCTGGTGGGGCAGGGCATCGACGAAGCCACGCACCAGCTTTTCTACAGTTCGTATGTCCAGACCTATTTGCAGCGCGACGTCCGGGATTTGGCGCAGGTCGGGGACGAGCTGGCCTTCCTCCGTTTTTTGCGGGCCTGCGCCGCCCGGACCGGGCAGCTGCTGAAGGAGGTCCAGCCCCATGATCTGCTGAAGTTTGGCATTATCCCTGAGCTGGTGGGCCGGCTTCCCGTCATAACCTCTCTGCGCGCTCTAAACAAGGAACAGCTTGTCCGGATTCTCACCGAGCCCAAGAACGCCTTGGTGAAGCAATATCAGAAGCTGTTGGAGTATGATATGGTGGATCTGGAGTTCGAGCCCTCCGCGCTGGAGGCGGCTGCCGATAAGGCAATTGAACGCGGCATTGGAGCCCGCGGCCTGCGCGCTGTACTGGAAGAGGTCATGACCCAGGTGATGTACGACGTGCCTTCTGACCCCACCATCGCTAAAGTGACCATCACTGCCGAGAGCGTAAGAGACAGAGATACCCCTGCGATTGAGCACGATTCTGAGCGCCGGGAGCGTCCCCGCCTGGGGAGTGCGGCGTTGCGTTCCGAGCAGGGGGGAGCCCCGCTCCGGGGAAACGTATCCTGAACAGCAATTTCGGCGGGGCGGGGGTAAGGCCCCTCGTCCCGCCGTGCCGCTTAGGGGCAGCTGAGAGAGGGCCAAAGCGCCTAAGCGGCGTTTTTTATCTCTGAGCAGTGCTCCAACAGGGTGTTTACGAGCCCTGACCCCTTGGAAAGGAAGTGAAAGAAAATGACCGATCGGATGGAGGAAAAGCAGAGTCTTACCATTCCCACGTTGGCTCTGCGGGGACTGACTATCTTTCCCAATATGCTCCTCCACTTTGATGTGGGACGGGTTTCTTCCATTAAAGCGCTGGACGAGGCCATGAGCAGCGGACAGCCTATCTTTTTGGTTGCCCAAAGGGATCTGTCGATTGAGAATCCTCAGCGAGAGGATCTCTATGATATTGGAACCATCTCCAACGTACGTCAGATTCTCCGGCTGCCGGGCGACAACGTGAGAGTTATGGTGGAGGGAACTGCGCGGGGAAGGCTGCTGGAACTGGTCCAGACCAGTCCGTTTCTCTCAGCTGAAGTGGAGGAGATAGGCACAGCTGCGCCGGTTCACTCCTCTCCCCGGACAGAAGCCCTGATGCGCCGCACCTATGAGCTCTTTGAGAGCTATATTGAGCTGGCACCCAAAATGACGCCCGACGTGCTCCTCAGTGTTCTGGCCAGCGAGGACCCTGGATATATTGCCGACTATATCGCCCAAAACCTGCCCATGAGGACTGGGGATAAGCAGGTCATTCTGGAGGAGCTGCGGCCGGTCCGGCGCCTGGAGCGTCTCTATCAAATCCTCCGCCGGGAGGTTGAAATCCTGGAGCTGGAGCATGATATGCAGAATAAGGTTCGGGACCAGCTTACCAGCAGCCAGAGGGACTACTTTTTGCGGGAGCAGCTCAAGGTGATCCAGAGAGAGCTGGGTGAGGACGGCCAGGGTGACGGTGAGATCCCTGAATACCGCAGGAAAATTTCCCAGGCGAAGCTCCCCAGTGAAGTGGCGGAGAAGCTGTACAAAGAGGTCTCCAGGCTGGAGAAGCAGCCCTTTGGTTCGGCTGAGGCCACCGTCATCCGCAATTATTTGGATGTGTGTCTGGAGCTTCCGTGGGGGAAGAGAACCAGGGATAAGGTGGACGTCGCCGCAGCCCGCAAGGTGCTGGATACCGACCACTACGGTCTGCAGAAGGTAAAGGAGCGTATCCTGGAGTTTCTGGCAGTCAAACAGTTGGCGCCGGAGCTCAAGGGTCAGATCATATGTCTGGTTGGCCCGCCTGGCGTGGGCAAGACCTCGATTGCCATGAGCGTGGCAAGAGCGCTCCGCCGGAAGCTGGCCCGTATATCTCTGGGAGGCGTCCACGACGAGGCCGAAATACGTGGACACCGGAAGACCTATGTAGGAGCCATGCCGGGCCGCATTATCAACGCGATCCGGCAGGCGGGGAGCTCCAATCCCCTGCTTCTGCTGGATGAGATCGATAAGCTGGGCACCGACCACCGGGGCGATCCGGCCTCTGCGCTCCTGGAGGTGCTGGATGCTGAGCAGAACAGCACCTTCCGGGATCATTTTCTGGAGCTCCCCTTTGATCTCTCGGACGTGCTCTTTATCACCACAGCCAACACCACGGAGACCATTCCGCGGCCCCTGCTGGACCGGATGGAGGTCATTGAGCTGAGCAGCTATACCGACGAGGAGAAGCTGCAGATCGCCAAGGGGCACCTGCTGCCCAAGGAGCGCAGGCGCCATGGACTCAAGCCGGCGCAGCTTAAGATGACCGACGACGCTGTCCGGGAGGTCATTACGGCCTATACCAAGGAGTCGGGGGTTCGGATCTTGGAGCGGGAGCTTGCGGCGGTATGCCGGAAGGCCGCCATGCGCCTAGTGACGGGGGAAGTAAAATCAATCCGTGTGACGGGCGACAACCTGGAGGAATTTCTGGGCGTGCGGCGGTATCACCCTGAACGGCTGCCGCTTACAGAGCAGGTCGGGGTCGTGAACGGTCTGGCCTGGACCAGCGTAGGCGGTGAAATTCTGGAGGTAGAGGTCAACGTTGTCCCCGGTACCGGCAAGGTGGAGCTCACCGGCAACCTGGGAGACGTGATGAAGGAGAGCGCCCACGCAGCCCTTTCCTATATTCGCAGCAGAGCCCAGCAGTTGGGCGTTCCGGAGGATTTTTATCAGAAGAAGGATATTCACGTCCATTTCCCGGAGGGGGCGGTTCCCAAAGACGGCCCGTCGGCGGGGATTGCCATCACCACGGCGATGGTATCGGCCTTGACCGGCGCGCCGGTGAAGCGGGAATTGGCCATGACAGGTGAGGTTACGCTGCGGGGGCGGGTGCTTCCCATCGGAGGGCTGAAGGAGAAGACGATGGCGGCTCTGCGCAACGGTATCCGCACGGTAATTCTCCCGGCCGACAATGAAAAGGACTTGGCCGACATTGATCAGACGGTACGTTCTGCCCTGCGCTTTATTCCTGTGGAGCATGTGGACGCCGTTTTGGCCGAGGCGCTGGAGCTGGATTTGGCAAAGCCGGATTTGCCTGCTCCGGCTCCGGAGGAGGCCAGGGCGCGGCCCGGTACCGCCGCGCTGAAGCAATAGGAGGATCCTATGGCGCTCAATGTAAACAACGCGGAGTTTATCCGCTCAGCCGTCCGCCCGGCGGATTTTCCCAGAGACGGTCTGCCCCAGGTGGCCTTTGCGGGCCGCTCCAATGTGGGGAAATCTTCGGTTATCAACCGTCTGCTGAACCGGAAAAATTTCGCCCGGGTGGGGGCTGCGCCGGGCAAGACCACCCACATCAACTACTTTTTGATTGATAGATCTTTCTATCTGGTGGACCTGCCGGGCTACGGCTACGCGAAGGTCTCCAAGGCCGAGAGAGACCGCTGGGGAAAGCTGATGGAGCTGTGGTTTGCCGATAATGAGCTGATGACCCTTGGCATTCTGATTGTCGATGCCCGTCACAAGCCCACGGCGGACGACTGCACCATGGCGGAGTGGTTCAAGGCCTGCGGCCGGCCGTTTTCTGTGGTGGCGAACAAGCTGGATAAGCTGAAGAAGAGCGAGATCGAAGGGAACCTCCTTCGGATCCGGGAGACGCTGGAACTGAATGATGGTGTAAAGGTAATACCCTTTTCTGCTGAGAAGGGGGAGGGACGGCAGGAGCTGCTGGGCCTGATTTCATCACATGCGGGAGAGTAAGGGTTATGAAGTATGTAAAGCTGGAGCGGGATGGAGCGGCGGTATGGGGCGTCCTGGAAGGAGCGCTCATACGTACGCTGGCAAAGCCCCCGTTTGGAGAAATCTGTTACGATGGGGCGAGTCTGTCCCTGTCCGCTCTTACTGCAGGCGGCTGCAGACTGCTGGCTCCCTGCGAGGCAACCAAAATCGTCTGCGTAGGCAAGAACTACTACGACCACGCCGTTGAGATGGGCGAGGGAATTCCGGACCGTCCAATCCTTTTTTTGAAAGGGCCAAATGCGGTCAATGATCCGGAGCGGGCGATTCAGGCGCCCGACTTTGTTCAGCGTCTGGATTATGAAGGGGAGCTTGCGTTTGTGATCGCACGCCGGGCAAAGAATGTGCGCCCGGAGGACTTTTCTGATTACATACTGGGATATACCTGTCTCAACGATGTGACCGCCCGGGATATCCAGAAGGGGGATGGGCAGTGGAGCAGAGGAAAGGCCATGGACGGCTTCGCCCCCCTCGGGCCGTGGGTTACAGATGAAGTAGACCCGGGGCGTCTGCATATCGAGACCCGGCTCAACGGCAATGTGGTGCAGTCCTCCAATACCGAGATGTTCATGACCAAGGTGCCGGATTTGCTGGCGTTTATCACTGCGGCGATGACGCTGGAGCCCGGCGATGTGGTGGCCACCGGCACGCCGGCCGGCATCGGTCCTATGAAATCCGGCGACGTCGTGGAGGTAGAGATAGAGGGAGTTGGAACCCTCCGCAATCACATTCAGTAATATGACGAAGGGCGGCGCTCCTGTCGGAGAGCCGCCCTTGTGTTTGCGGGAAAAGTTTGCTATAATAATCTATCAAAGTGAAATCAAAAGGGGGCAGAGTGATGCTGCGCCGTATCCCTCTGGGGGAGACTTGGAACCTTCGGGACTTGGGAGGCTATCCGGCTGCGGAGGGCCGCGCTACAGTTTGGGAGCGCATACTCCGTTCGGATAATCCGCTGGGGCTCTCCGAGGCCGATGAGAGGTGGCTTTTGGAGCGAAATATTACGACGGTCCTGGATCTGCGCAGTGAAGGGGAGATGAAGCGGCGTCCCTCCGGCCTTAGAGACCGTCCCGGCTTTACTTACATTCCCTGTCCAGTGGAGGGGGGCGAGCGGCTGCCCGGCCGGGAAGCCGATGTGGGACGGGGCTATTTTGAGACGTTGGATCGAAAAGAGAGTATTCGAAAGGTCCTGCAGATGGTTGCCGATGCGCCCGGAGGGGTACTGTTTCACTGCGCGGCCGGAAAAGATCGGACGGGACTGATAGCCGCTCTGCTGCTTTTGAATGCGGGCGTTTCTCGGGCCGACACGGTGGCCGATTACCAGGTTTCCGGTACCTATCTGAAGAAGTTCGTAGCCTATCTCCGTACCGTGGTCCCCGATTTTGACCCCTGGGCGGGGCAGTCCAGAGCGGAGTATCTGGAGCTGTGTCTGGACCTTTTGGAGGAGAAGTACGGATCGGTGGAGCAGTATTTGCTTGCCGCGGGCTTATCTGCCGGGACGCTGGAGCATCTGCGTATCAAGCTGACCGAGGGATAAAAGGAGACCTGATTTTGGGTTCGATTCAGAATTTTGTGGTTAATATGGATTGGTGGGGGCTGTTGGGGCTGGTGGTCAGTGTAGCTGCAACACTGCTGTGCTTTACAGTTCACGAGCTCTGCCATGGCGCTGTGGCCTACCGCCTGGGGGATCCCACCGCAAAGCTGTGCGGGCGGCTGACACTCAATCCCATCAGACACATTGATGTCGCCGGTCTTATCATGATGCTGGTGGCCAGGGTTGGCTGGGCTAAGCCAGTGCCAGTGGACATGCGCAACTTTAAGAATCCAAAGCGGGGTATGGCCCTTACCGCGCTGGCGGGTCCCGCCTCGAATTTTTTGATGGCCCTTGCGGCTCTGGCGCTCTCTTCGCTCATCTTTCATTTTGCGCCGTTCCATCCTGTTTGGCTGGTGGTTCTCTGCTTTCTGTGCAATGTAGCGCTGCTCAGCGTGGGTATGGGATTATTCAACCTGATTCCCATTTCACCGCTGGACGGCTCCAAGATCTTCTTCTCCTTCCTGCCTGACAAGCTTTATTATACCATTCTGAAATATGAGCGCTTTGTGATGATTGCAGTGATTCTTCTGACCTTTTTGGGCGTATTTCGGAGGCCTCTGTCCTTTTTGATTGTAGGGGTTCTTCGGGGCCTTTGTGTAATCACCGGCTTTCCGCTGGATGGCGTACTGCTCTATCAGGATGTGTCCTATATCATGTATTTGTTTGGGGTGAGCTGATATCGAGACGCCGATTTTTCATCTGGAAAAGGTGGTTAAGGCCAAAACGGAAGATTTGGAGGATTTTAACGGCCCCCTTGATCTGATTCTGAGCCTGCTGAGCAAGAATAAGATGGAGATCAAGGATATTCAGATCTCCCTCATTCTGGATCAATATATGGCGTGGATGGACAAGCGCAAGAAGTTGGATCTGGAGGTCGCCAGTGAATTTGTCACCATGGCGGCCCATCTGGTATATATTAAAACGCGAATGCTGCTGTCAGTTGGGGATGAAGAGGTTCTCAGCGAGATGGAACAGCTCATTGCATCCCTGGAGGAGCACCAGCGGCACGAAAATTTTGTAAAAATCAAGACCGTCGTTCCTGTCCTTGATCAGCGGTACGGCATTGGCCGGGACTATATCACCAAGGTGCCGGAGCATATTCCGGTCCATCGGGCCTACCGTTATGTTCATAGACCGGAGGATCTGCGCCGGGCCATGTTGGCAGTTTTAGAGCGTACGGATAACCGGCTGCCGCCCCCGATGGCGGCTTTTGAAGGGATTGTCGGCCGGGAGCCCTATCCGGTGGGCGACAAGGCCTCTGAGATTCTGCAGAGACTGATCCGTTTCGGGGTAACCAGGTTTCGGGCCCTTTTTCACGGGAACAGAAGCCGTTCTGAAATTGTGGCCACCTTTATTGCGGTGCTGGAGCTTTGCAGGGCCAAGCGGCTGCGCCTGGCGGGTACCGAATCTGACTGTACCGTTACCTGTACCGGCGAAGGCGGGGAGGGTGAGGTTGAGATCTCTACCGACGCCTATTAAGAGAGGAGCTACATCATGGAGCTCAAGGAAATTGAATCGGCTATTGAGGGAATTCTCTTTGCAGCAGGGGAGCCGGTAGGGGTAGAACGGCTGTGCTTGACGCTGGAGATCGACAGAGCCGCCGCCGAAGCAGTGTGCCAGAGGCTGGCCGACTACTACAGTTATGAGCGCCGGGGTATTCGGCTGATCAGATTGGAGAACAGTTATCAGCTCTGTTCGGCGCCGGAGTATGCCGAGCTTATCCGAAAGGCCTTTGAAAGCCGCAGGCCGGCCAAGCTGTCCCAGCCTGCGCTGGAGGTACTGGCCATCATTGCCTACTACCAGCCTACTACTCGGGCTTATGTGGACCAAGTGCGCGGTGTAGACAGCTCCTATACTGTGGGGCTCTTACTGGAGCGGGAGCTTATTGAAGAGTGTGGGCGTCTGGCGGTGCCGGGGCGGCCCATACTATACCGCACGACCCAGACTTTCCTAAGGTCCTTTGGGCTGTCCAGCCTGGAGGAACTGCCGGAGTTGCCGAATTCCTCGCCAGAGGACGGGCAGATTACCCTGGAGATGCAGGCCAATCTGGAGCGGCTTCGCGCCCGGGAAGGGACTGCAGAAGCCGGATCTGCGCAGGAGGAGGGGGCGGTGCCCCAATGATCCTGCGGATCATTTTGATGGTTCTGCTGGTTGTGGTACTGGTCATTGCGGCGCTGGTGGTGCTGCTCACTCTGTTCCCACTGCGATTTACCTTTGAGTACAAGGAACCGGGACTTTTGATTCAGCTGCGGGTCGGTCCGCTTCGCTTTGCCCTGCTGCGCCGGGAGACGGAGGAACAAAAGAGGGAGCGAGAGCGCAAAAAGGCGGAGAAGAAGGCAAAAAAACATAGGAGAAAGCCTCCAGAGCCCAGTAAACCCACAGACAAGAAGGCAAGGCGCAAGAATCTTTTCAAGTTCGTTTTGAAAGCTCTGGAGGAGTTTACTCGCGGAGGAAAGATCCCACTGGACAAGCTGTGGCTGGATGTGACCTTCGGGGGGGAAGATCCAGCGGCGGCAGCGATGCTCTTTGGCTGGGGCAATGCGGGAATTGGGGCGCTTTGGCCATTGGCAGAGCACTATTTCAGCGTAAGAGACCGGCGGATTCGCACTGCTGTGGATTTTAATTTGCCTGCAACACGGGTAGACTACTTCTGCGTAGTACTCCCGCTGCCGCTGGCGAAGGGAATTGGTATTGCGGTCCGGCTGCTGATCTGGATGATCAGTGAGCACCGGTCCGGCAAGAAATCTGACCAGGAACAGATAAACAGTGAACAGAAAGAGGCGGTTTGATTATGGAAAATGAGAAAAAGCATCCCATCGGCGACCTGATGTCCACAACAATGCAAAAGCTGCGAGAGATGGTGGATGTCAATACCATCGTAGGAGAGCCCATCCATGCTGAGGGAGTTACCCTGATTCCCATTTCTAAGGTAAGTATGGGGTTTGCCTCCGGCGGCAGCGACTTTACCACCAAGAACCAAAAGCCCGAGGCCGATAACTCCTTCGGTGGCGGCAGCGGCGCAGGGATCAACATCATTCCTGTGGCTTTCCTCATTGTAAAGGGGGACTCTGTCAAGCTTCTGCCTGTGGCCCAGCCTGCCGGCAGCACGGTAGACCGTGTGGTAGAGATGGTGCCAGAGGTCATTGATAAGGTAACCGGCTTTATAGAGAAACAGCAGCAGGAGAAAAAGGAAAATCAGGATTTTTAATTGATACCGGGGATGAAAACCGGCGCTGTGCTTCATACTAGCATTATCGCATATGTTTGAGGTGATGATAGTTGAAGCGTTTTGCGGCGGCCTGTGCGGCCGTTTTTCTCTGTTGCTCTGTTCTGCCCCTTCGGGTACGGGCGGCCGGTCCGGCCACATCGGCGTCTTCGGCCATTTTGATCGACGCAGCCTCCGGCCGGGTGCTCTATGAACAAAATGCCCACGAACGGCGGCTTATTGCAAGCATTACCAAGCTGATGACCGCCTTAGTGGCAGTGGAGTCCGCCTCAGATCTGGAGCGCCCGATCGAGATTCGACCTGAGTGGACGGGTATCGAAGGTTCGTCTATGTATCTGCGGGCAGGAGAGCAGCTGACACTGAAAGAACTGCTTTATGGTCTGCTTCTCGCCTCTGGAAATGATGCCGCCGTAGCCATTGCGGGGGCCTGTGCTGGAGATGTGGAGACCTTTGTAGATTGGATGAACGAAAAGGCCGGCGAGCTGGGGATGAAAAATACACATTTTGCAAACCCCAATGGGCTTAACGATGATCAGCACTACTCCACCGCTGCAGATATGGCCCAGTTGGCCCGGGTAGTGATGGAAAACCAGGACTTAGAGACAATTGTGGGCACAAAGTCCATCACATTGGCCGGGCGTACCCTCAGCAATCACAACAAGCTTCTGTGGAGATATGAGGGCTGCGTGGGAATGAAGACGGGGTACACAGACAAGGCCGGGCGTACGCTGGTGTCCTGTGCCCAGAGGGATGGGCAGAGGCTCATTGCCGTTACCCTCAATGATCCCAATGACTGGCAGGATCACGCCGCTCTATTTGACTACGGCTTTGAAAACTATCCGTCTTGTGTTCTGGCCCTGGAGGGGCGGGAGGTGACGGCCATTCCTGTGGAGGGGAGCCTGCGCTCCTTTGTAACGGTACGCACGGACCGGGACGTCTTCTATCCGCTTGCCGCCGACGAGCGGGTGAAGGTAAAGATAACTTTGCCCGAGCAGACTTCAGCGCCTTTAAAAGAGGGCGCAATTGCCGGGGCTATGACCTATTACCTGGGGGAGGAGCCCATTGGTGCAGCTTACCTGGTCTATGCCGACTCGGTGGCGGATGACAGAGCAGGAGGCGATGGGCTGGTGCACCGGCTGATGGAGCTTCTTTTCCATCGGGAGTCCCTGACCTCTCTTGTCATCCGACAGTAGTGTGTTCTGACTACCCTTTGAAGGCCGCCGAATACCGGCGGCCTATCCTACATAACGAGGTGATATCGTCCAATGGAAGAACGTCTGCAGAAGATCTTGTCTTCCTGTGGTGTGGCCTCTCGCCGTGCCGTTGAAAAGATGCTCATGGAGGGGCGGATTACGGTAAACGGGCGGCCTGCAGGAGTGGGAGATAAGGCAGACCCTGAACAGGACGAGATCGCCGTGGATGGAACTCCTGTGGGATACGCGGGGAGCCGAACCTATCTTATGCTGTACAAGCCGCGGGGATATGTGACCACACTCTCTGATGAGAAGGGAAGAAGGACCGTGGCCGATCTGACGGCCGGCTGCGGCGCCCGGGTATGGCCGGTAGGGCGGCTGGATCTGGACTCAGAGGGGCTTCTGCTGATGACGGATGATGGGGCGCTGACCCATAAGCTTCTTCATCCGGGCAGCGAGATAGAGAAGGAATATCTGGTGACAGTAAGAGGGGACCTGGAAGAGGCGCTGCCCGTTCTGAATGGGCCCATATTTTTGGACGGTGTGCGCTTGGCGCCGGCAGTCATTCGTGTGCTGAACAGGGGAGAAAGAAAGAGAGCGCTTCTGTCGGTAATTATCCACGAGGGGAAAAACCGGCAGATACGCCGTATGTGCGCTGCTGCCGGGTTGGAGGTGTTGCGTCTAAAACGGGTGAGAGAGGGGGCAATTACCTTGGGTGGTTTGCGTCCGGGACAATGGCGCCGGCTCACAGCAGAGGAAATCCGTTGTTTGACTCTGGAATAGAAGGAGCGCTTCCGGCAACTTTGCAAGAAAGGATGGTTTTCTTGCAAAAAGCTATTGCTTTTCCCGGCGATTCCCGTTATCATATCGGGTGTATGATTTTACTTGCATCCCAAGGACGGGGGCGCAGCAGCAGGAGGTTGCCAATATGTCCAGAGATATCCTGTCCGTAATTCAGACCAGCATGCCTACCTTTTCCAAGGGGCAGAAGCTGATCGCAAACTTTATCTTGGAGTCTTATGACAAGGCCGCGTTTATGACGGCCAGCAAGTTGGGCAAGACGGTAAACGTCAGTGAGTCTACGGTGGTCCGGTTTGCCGCCGAGCTGGGGTATGACGGGTATCCCGCCATGCAGAAAGCGCTCCAGGAGATGATCCGCAGCAAGCTGACTTCGGTCCAGCGCATCGAAGTATCCAACGACCGAATTGGCGATCAGGATGTGCTCTCTATGGTCATGCAGTCTGACATTGAAAAGATCCGCCTGACGATGGAGGAGGCTGATCGTACCGGCTTTGAGCGTGCGGCAGACGCCATTGTTGGGGCACGGCGCATCTATATCCTGGGTATCCGATCGGCCAGCGCTATCACCAGCTTTCTGGGGTTTTACTTTAATCTGATCTTTGAAAATGTGGTACTGATTCACAGTACGTCGGTCAGCGAAGTTTTTGAACAGATTTTCCGCATCGGTCCCGGCGATGTGATTATTGGGGTGAGCTTTCCGCGCTACTCCCGCCGGACGGTGAAGGCGATGCAGTATGCACGCAGCAGGGGGGCGACAGTGGTGGCCGTCACTGACAGCGAAGCCTCGCCGCTGGCCGCTATTGCGGACCACAATCTGCTGGCCAAAAGTGATATGGCCTCTTTTGTGGATTCTCTTGTAGCTCTTTGATCAACGCCCTGATTGTGGCGGTAGGACGCAGAAAGAATGAGGATCTCTCCTCCACATTCGAGGCCCTGGAAAAGATCTGGGACGAATACGAAGTCTATGAAAAGATAGAGGAAGAGAACGCTTGATCGATATTATCGTCATTGGCGGTGGCGCGGCCGGCTGTATGGCCGCGCTGACTGCCGCCAGTCAGGGGGCGTCCGTTCTTTTGATGGAGCGCAATCCCAAGCTGGGCCGAAAGCTCTATATTACCGGGAAAGGCCGGTGCAATGTGACCAACGACTGCTCCGTGCCGGAGGTGCTGCAGAATATTCCATGCAACAGCCGCTTCCTCACCAGCGCCGTCACCAGATTCCCGCCGGAGTCGGTGAAGGCGTTTTTTGAGGCGCTGGGCGTTCCGCTGAAGACTGAGCGGGGCGGACGGGTCTTTCCACAGTCGGATAAGGCCTCTGATGTGATTGATGCCCTGCTGCTGGCGCTGCGCCGGGCGGGAGTGGTCATCCATCAGGACAGAGCTGCGGGACTGCTGATAAAGGACGGATCGGTATCCGGTGTTCGTGGAGAGTACGGGGAGCTGGCGTGTAAGGCTGTAATCCTTGCAACAGGCGGAGTGTCCTATCCGCTGACCGGTTCCACAGGCGACGGCTATCGGATGGCGGAGGAAGCGGGGCATACTGTGATTTTACCCAAGCCATCTCTGGTGCCGCTGTCGGAAGAAGGGAGCCTGTGCCGGCAGATGCAGGGCCTATCTCTGCGCAATGTAGGGGTAAAGGTGAAAAATAGCAGGGGCAAGGCGGTCTTTACAGGCCAAGGGGAACTGCTGTTTACTCATTTTGGCCTGTCGGGTCCGCTCGTTCTCAGTGCTAGCGCTCATATGCGGGACTTCGAGCGTGAGCACTACTGTGTTTTGATAGATTTAAAGCCTGCGTTGGATGAGCAGACTCTGGACAGACGGCTGGTGCGGGAGTTTTCAGAAAATGCCAATAAGGACTTTGATCATGTCCTGGCCCATCTGGCTCCCCGGCTTTTAATTCCTGTGCTGGCCGAACTTTCCGGTATTCCTGCAGAGGAGAAGGCCAATGCGGTCACAAAAGCGCAACGCCGCCGCCTTTTGGAGGTGCTGAAGGGACTGCGTATTGATATTGCCGGGCCCAGGCCGGTGGAGGAGGCTATTGTGACCTCAGGCGGAGTAAAGGTGTCTGAGGTCAACCCGACAACGATGGCCTCCAAACTGCTCTCCGGTCTCTATTTTGCAGGAGAGGTGCTGGATGTGGACGCCTATACCGGAGGCTTTAACCTGCAGATTGCCTGGTCGACAGGGCGAGCTGCGGGGCTGGCTGCCGCTGGGCTGCTCCAATCCGGAACATAATACGGGAGGAATTGCTTTGAAATTTAAGAGCGTCGCCGTAGATGGGCCCTCAGGGGCAGGAAAGTCTACATTGGCCAAGCTGCTGGCAGAGGCGTTGGGCTATCTCTATGTGGATACCGGTGCCATCTATCGTACCGTAGGCCTGGCCGCCTTCCGCCGTGGGATAGCGCCCACAGATCGGGAAAAGGTCTCCGCCATGCTCCCGTCGCTGAAGATTGCACTCACGCACGGTCCCGACGGCCTTCAGCATATGTTTTTAGACGGGGAAGATGTGACGGGGGATATTCGCCGGCACGAGATTTCGGCCTACGCCTCCGGTGTCTCGGCCATCCCCGAGGTGCGGGCCTTTCTGCTGGAGCGTCAGCGTGAGCTGGCCCAGACCCATAATGTCATTATGGACGGCCGGGATATCGGTACTGTGGTTCTGCCCAAAGCCGACGTTAAGATTTTCCTCACTGCTTCTCCGGAGGACCGGGCCCGCCGGCGGTATGAAGAACTGGTTTCCAGGGGTCAGAAGACAGACTATAATACTGTATTCAGGGACTTGCTGGAGCGGGATAAAAACGACTCCAGCCGTGCAGCTGCACCGTTAAAACAGGCCGGGGACGCCATTTTGGTGGATACCACCGGCAACTCCCTGGATGAGAGCTTTCAGGTACTGCTTAGAACGATAAGGGAGCGGCTGCAGGCATGAATATCGTCTATATCATTGCGTATATCCTCATCTGGCCAGTCTATCGCATTCTCAAGCCCACCCGAACCGTCCACCGGGAACATATCCCGAAGGGGGGCGCGCTCTTCTGCTGCAACCATACCCGTATGAGCGATCCGCTCTATGTAGCGTACGGTATGGGCTGGCCCCACCAGATCCATGTCATGGCCAAAGAGGAAATCATGCATTGGCCTATTTTAGGATGGATTTTGAAAAAGGGCGGCATCTTTGGTGTGAAGCGGGGCGAGTCCGATATTACAGCGATTAAGACGGCGATGAGATATCTGAAGGGCGGAGAGAAGCTGCTTATGTTTCCTGAAGGGACCCGCCACCAGGATGGGGACATGGGAGATGCAAAGACCGGCTGTGCCATGTTGGCAGTGCGCACCGGAGTTCCCATTGTCCCAGTGTACGTACCGGCAGTCAAGCGGTGGTTTCATCGCAATCCCGTGGTATTTGGGGAGCCCTACTATCCGGTTTATCAGGGGAAAAAGGCTACAGCGGAGGATTACCGGGTCATTGCCGACGACCTGATGGAGCGTATCAGGTCGCTGGAGGCTGAGGTGCTATGAAGCTTTACCTGGCGAAAACAGCAGGATTTTGTTATGGCGTGCGCCGGGCCGTGCATTTGGCAGTGCAGGCGGCCGAATCTGGAAAGCCATGCGCTATGCTGGGCCCTATTATTCATAACGAGAATGTGGTGGAGTATCTTCAGTCTCTGGGGGTAGCGCTGGCCGGAAGCCCAGCGGAGATATCAGATGGCTGCAGCGTCATTTTACGCTCTCACGGAGAGGGAAGAGCAGTATGTGAGGCGTTGGAGAGGCGTGGACTGGAGATCGTAGATGCCACCTGTCCCAATGTCTCGCGGATCCATAAATTGGTTCGGGAGGCGGGCAAAGAGGGGCGCTCCGTCCTCATTGTGGGCTATGAGAGCCATCCAGAGGTAAAGGCTATCGCCGGCTGGTGCCCCAACTCGGCAGTGGTGGAGACGCCTGCAGATATCGAGCGGTGGTTGAATGAGGATAAGGGAAGACGGGAAGCTCCGGTAACCTTGGTCGCTCAGACCACGTTAACCCATGAAATGTGGGAGGCCGCCGTAGAAAAAACAAAAAAAGAGTGTACAAATTTAAAAATTTTTGATACAATATGTAATGCTACGTGTAAAAGGCAGCAAGAGGCCGTGGAACTGTCCGCCCGGTGTGACGCGATGATCGTTGTGGGCGGCAGGGAGAGTTCCAATACCCGTCGCCTCTATGAGTTGTGCCTTGCCCAGTGTCCGCAGGTGATTTGGATTGGCCGGGCAGCGGAGCTGGAGCCTTCTGCACTGCGGGGGAAGGCGTCTATTGGAATCACTGCGGGCGCGTCCACGCCTGGGTGGATTATAAAGGAGGTCTATGACAAAATGAGCGATGAAATCATGGAGATCGAAGAATCCTTCGCTGAGCTGTTGGAGAAATCGATCAAGACTTTAAATACAGGGGAGAAGGTTACGGGCGTTGTCACTGGCATTACGCCCACAGAGATCTACGTGGATCTTGGGACCAAGCACGCCGGCTACATACCGGTGTCCGAGCTCACCGATGACCCTACGGTCAAGGTGGAGGACCTGGTAAAGGTTGGCGATGAGATTGAAACCTACGTTATGCGGGTCAATGACCAGGAGGGGGTAGTTACCCTGTCCAAAAAGCGTCTGGATACCGTAAAGAGCTGGGACGACGTGGAACAGGCCAAGGAAGAACGCACGGCCGTGGAAGGTGTAGTCACAGAGGAAAACAAGGGCGGCGTTGTGGTCTCTGTTAAAGGCGTTCGTGTTTTCGTGCCTGCCTCCCAGACCGGTCTGCCCCGTGAGGCGCCTATGAGCGATCTGCTCAAGCAGAAGGTTCGCCTGCGCATCACTGAGATTAACCGGGCGCGCCGCCGTGTTGTGGGGTCTATCCGTGCTGTGGCCGCAGAAGAGCGGGCTGCCAAGGCCGCCGAGGTTTGGGAAAATATCGAGGATGGCAAGCGCTATACCGGTACGGTAAAGAGCCTGACCTCTTATGGTGCGTTTGTGGATATCGGCGGCGTGGACGGTATGGTTCACATTTCCGAGCTGTCCTGGAGCCGTATTAAGCACCCGTCCGAGGTGGTGAAGGTCGGCGATACCGTAGAGGTATATGTGATCTCCGCCGATAAGGAGAAGAAGAAGATTTCTCTGGGGATGAAGGATCATAGCCAGGATCCTTGGGCCGTGTTTACCGGTAAGTACGGCATCGGGGACACTGCCAATGTCCGGGTGGTGAAGCTGATGACCTTTGGGGCTTTTGCTGAGATCGTCCCTGGTGTAGATGGCCTGATTCACATTTCCCAGATTGCGGACCACCGTATTGACAAGCCTGGCGATGTGTTGAGCGAGGGTCAGATGGTGGACGTAAAGATCACTGACATTGATTTTGAGCATAAGAAGGTTTCGCTTTCCATTCGCGCCCTTCTCGAGGACGCCCAGCGCTCCCAGTCTGCTGACGAGGCGGGAGAGGACACTGTAGTGGCAAGTGCTGAGGAGGGATCCACCGAGGTGGCGCCCGACTTTGCCGGCGGAGACGAAGCGTAAACGCCAACATTTCAAAAGAGGAGCCCATTTTCTTTGAAAAGTGGGCTCCTCTTTTTGATTGGTCCTTTGAAAAATTAATTTTACTTGCAAAAGATTGCAAAAACGGCTATAATACAATATGTATATGGCAGAAGAATCTGTAACTGGAAGGTACGTCCCTGAGGAGGTGGGAATCATGTTTCAAGTAGGAGATAAGATCGTTCATCCGATGCATGGTGCCGGAGTTGTAGACAGCATTGTGCAGAAGAAGGTCAACGGCGTGGTACGGGAATATTATATTCTCAAGCTGCCAGTGGGGGGAATGCTGGTTATGATTCCCACTGCGAACAGCGAGGAGATCGGCGTGCGCCCTGTATGTGAGGAGAGCGAAGCGGATCGGGTGCTGGCCGCTATGCCGGAAATAGAGGTGGATATGACCCAGAATTGGAACCGGCGTTATCGAGAGAATATGACCCGCTTGAAGAGCGGTGATCTGCTGGAAGTGGCAAGGGTGGTCAAGGGGCTGATGCTCCGGGATGAAGAGCGGGGGCTTTCAACGGGGGAGCGCAAAATGCTTCATTCGGCTAAGCAGATTCTGATTTCCGAAATTGTTTTGTCCCAAAATACCAGCTATGAAGATGTGGAGGCCCGCATAAATACCGCGCTGGCCTAATAGACATGATGGGAAGATGCGCCAAAAGGAGCCTGAGGGCTCCTTTTTTGCGAAGGAGGTACCAATATGGCAGGATTGTTTGGCCGGTTGCGGGGCAGAAAGCGAGAGGAAAAGCCCTGCTGCGCGGCTGTGGTGCCCGCTGCCGGAACAGCCCGGCGGATGGGCGGGCGGGAAAAGCTGTTGGAATCTCTGGGTGAGACGCCTGTACTGGCCCATACGCTGCGGGCTTTGGATAACTGTCCGTATATCACTGAAATCGTAGTGGTTACCAGAGGAGATCTCATTGTCCCAGTGGGACAGCTGTGCAGAGACTGCGCATTTTCAAAAGTTACAAAAGTGGTGCTGGGCGGTGAGACCAGGACACATTCTGTACTCGCCGGAATTCGCGAGGTAAGTCCAGAGTGGGAGCTTATCGCCATCCACGATGGAGCTCGGCCCTTGGTGAGCGCTGAGGTGCTGGAAGAGGCAATCGTAAAAGCGGCCTCC
>ERZ857955.1282-NODE-1282-length-20719-cov-3.668409_pt1 | contig 20719 bp, 9 predicted proteins | sample MGYA00519956_ERZ857955 | MGnify/ENA primary metagenome ERZ857955 (study PRJEB31778, sample SAMEA3449378) | human gut metagenome | biome: human gut; feature: human-associated habitat; material: faeces | place: United Kingdom | collected 2010/2012 ...
AGCGGACCAAAATCCCTCGCCGCTGGGCACATCGCCATTTTTCAAACAAGCCCTAATTACGCGCATGATTTTTCTTGACAATCCTGCATAAAGTGGATAAGCTAATAAACGTGAATGTGCTTTGAGGAAAAGCGATACGGATACCAATTAAATGATTCCGAGTGGCCCGTCCGGGGTTCTGCCGTTACTGGCGGCGTGTACCGGCCGGGATGAAAAGGGAAGCCGGTAAAAATCCGGCGCGGACGCCGCCGCTGTAAGGGTCCGCCACAACCGCCGGCGAAAGCCGGCCATTGCATCTGTATACCAGGTGCGACAAGGCAGGTTGGGCGTACAAAGGGCCTAAGCCAGAAAACCTGCTCGGGGTACATCTCTCATCACGCGACTATGTGGGAGATGCATGTTTGTTGTGGGCACAGAATACGGCTGTGCCGCTGAGTTATGCTCGGCGGCGCGGCTATTTTTTTGCCTCGCCTCTGTCCATAAATGCATTGTCAAGAGGAGGAATCTGTACATGAAGAAACAAGGACACAAACTTCTGGCCCTGCTGCTTGCAATGGCCCTGCTGCTGGGCCTCCTGCCCGGAGCGGCACTGGCGGAGGATGAGCCGGATGGCCATATTGTCATGTCGTTCGAACTGTACTACCCTGAGGATAATATGGTTGTACTTCTCACGGGGCCGCAAAAGGTCTCCTTTCAGTCAGACGATACCGGTCTTTCCCTGGCCCAAGATCTTTTGGGCGCTGAGAATGTAAACGTAGCCGCCGGCTGGATCACCAGCTTTACAATAGACGGCTATGAGTACACCGCAGCCGAGATGGGCGCCTATGGTTCCTGGTCCATCTATAAGAACAACGCAGAGGACGGGGTTACTATTGATCAGTATGTCCCTGCGGATGGAGACGTTTATCGGGTGATTTTGACCTCCTATGACCCCACGACATACAAGTTTCCCGTCATGCCCCACGATCTGGACGCCCTGTACTGGGCAATGGCGGAGTATTCCGGAGAGCTGTCCGATGAGGCAAATGCGCTCGTCCAGGGTGAGGGCGTCACACAGGATCAAATCGACGCTATGACCACCCAGCTCTGTCCCGACTCTGCATCTTACCGGGTACTGATCGACAACCGCACCGTTCAGGTGGATACCTCCGGTTATCCCTATACCTACATTCCCACCTTGTCTGCCGACAAATCCACCGCGGCAGCCGGTGAGACCGTTGCGGTTACCGTGACCGTCCCCGGCGGATTGGCGCTGAAGGAAGGCTCTCTCAAGGCCAACGGTGTTCCGATGGAGGCCGCTGAGGAGCCCGGGACCTTTATGTTTTCCATGCCAAGCTGTCATGTGGTGCTTACGGCAGAGTATGAAGCGAACGACAGCAGCAAGCTGCTGTCGGCTGTCTTCTCATATGACGAGGCCGCCGAGCAGGTTATTCCGCTCTCCCCCGCGTTCGGCAAAAACATCACTGAATACGCCTTGACTGTATACGACTTTGACTTTGAGGACAGCGACGCTATTTACTCCACACTCACTTTTGATGCGGCCGGCGGGACAACCGCCTCCTGGCAGTATTATATGGAATATGGTGGATCCGGTTTCTACACACCCGGCCCCGCCGCCGCCTCAGGCACTGCATATGCGCACAGCACCGTCAACACGGTATTTCCCGGCATGACCAACGGCGGCAAGCATCGTGTCGACGTCACGCCGGCGGGCGGCACAGCAAACACCTACTATTTCCAGATGACCATGTTCCCCACGCTCTCCGCGCTGCAGATCGGCGGCACAAGCGTTGAGGGCTTTGCGCCAAACACCTTTGATTATCAGATTACAGTCCCCAACGGCACCGCTTCCATTGAGATTACCGCCGTCCCTTTTGACAGCGACTCTTATTATGTCTATATCAACGGGAGCGAGGATGATTGCGCCGGCACCCCTGTATCCGTCAGCCTGGATCCCAGCGGCGCCACTGCTGTCAGCATCGTTGTCGACGACGGCGAAGGCGTTTCTTCCACCTATACCATAACTATCAAAGAAGAATATACTGCGTCTTCTGACAAGGAAGAGCTGCTGGCGGAACTTCGCCCGCTTATGGAGGGAATCGCCTCTGGCTATGTATCCAATTCCGGTGAATGGGTCGTCATGGACATGTCCGCCTATGCGGACTATGCACCGGACACGGCGCATAAAACCTCCCCTGCCGCCAGGCAGAGTTATCTCAACTCCGCAATTGAAGCCTTGAGTTCCTCCGGCTGTTCCGATCAGACCTATGCCAAGGCGATCCTGGCGCTTACAAGCATCGGCGCCGACCCGGCGCGGCTGTATCCGGTCAACAGCAATACCTCCTTCAGCGCAGTTGCCGGTCTCAACAGCGTCAGCCATTCCACCAGCGTCTGGAGCGCACCGTACACCCTTGCCGCCTATAATCAGGGCGATTTTCAGAGTGAACACTATGAAACTGCGCTTGTCGACGCTCTGCTGGACAGCCAGCAGGTGGATGGGAGCTGGAAGGAATTTGGCACCATCGATACCACCGCCAATGCCATCGCCGGGTTGTCGTTCTATGCGGGAGACCCTGCTGTGGATGCAGCGATCCAAAAAGCCGTCAACTATCTCTCCGGCCAGCAGCTGGAGGACGGTACGTTTGACGAGGGGGACAGCGGCTGGCCCACCGTCTCCAACGCCAATTCCACAGCCATGGTCATCGTCGCTCTCGCCGCTGTGGGTATCAATCCGGCCGACGATGCCAGATTTGTAAAAAACGGGTACAGTGTGCTGGATGGCCTGCTCAGCTTCGCACTGGATGATCTCAGCGGCTTTGGCCGTTCCGACGGCAGCACGCTCAATGCCAGTGCCACAGAACAGGGGTTCCGCGCCCTGGTTGCCGCTGCACAAGTGATCTCCAGCGGCAGCGCCTATCAAATTTATGATTTCAGCGCGCATGAGCTCGCCCCAGGCAGAGCCACTGGCTCCGGCTCCCCTGTCACGCCATCCGACCCAGATACTACCAGCACTATTACCGTAACCTTCTCAATGAAGGCAGATACCGGCTACTGGATTTCCCCCAAGTCTGTCACGGTCAAAGAGGGCTCCACAGTCTACCACGCCTTTGTGGAAGCCCTGAAGGGTACAGGCATCACAGCTGTGGGCGCCGCCGACGGCTATGTCACATCTATTACCAACAACGGCAAAACACTTGGTGAATTTTCAAATGGCAAGGACTCCGGCTGGCTGTATAAAGTCAACGGCGAATTACCAGATATCAGCCTGACTGAATACGGCATCTCCGACGGAGACGTCATCGTCTGGTACTATACCAACGACTGGACACAGGATCCCAGCGCAGGCAGCTTCAGTGGTTCCTCCGGCAGTTCCTCTGCTGAATCCACCACGGTGATTGAACCCAAGTCCGCTGTAAACGGGACCAGTGCCAAGGCATCGGTCACCGAAAAGGAAATGACCGCTGCCATTGAGGCCGTGTTAGAGGAGGAGAGCGACAGTATCACCATCGCCCCCAGTGGCGCGGAAGACGCCGTCCAAGTATCTGTCACCCTCCCTGTCTCCTCTGTAAAGCAGATGGCCGATGAGACCAGCGCCGCTCTAGTCCTGGAAACTAAATCAGGCAGCGTATCCCTCTCCCATGCTGCACTGTCCTCCGCTGCCGGCCAGGCCAAGGGGGACAGTCTGGTCATCACCGTAGAACGGCTGACCGTCAAAGACGCGGCACATTTGGCAGACGCCGTCATTCCGGAACAGTCTGTAATCGCAGCGGTTTCTGTATCCTCTGGCGGCGTAAAACTGACTTCTTTTGGCGGCGAGAAACTGACTGTCTCAATTCCCGTAGGCAGAGAGCCCTACGAAAACGGAAAAACTTACAAAGTTCTTGTTGTCGGCGATGATGGAGCAGTAGAGTCCACTTCCGGCAAGTGCGTAAAGTCCGGCGGGAAACTGTATGTCCAGGTAACGGTCACCCATCTGAGTACCTTCATCGTAACTCCGCAGACGATAGAAACGCCACCTTTCACCGATATTGAGGGGCACTGGGCCTATGACGCTATTATATATGTCTACCAATCCGGCCTGATGAAGGGCATCAGCGCCGATAAATTTGCTCCCGCCGGCACGGTGGATCGCGCCACCCTGGTAACCATTTTGTACCGGCTGGAAGGAGAGCCTGCTGTCACCTGCCCTGGCCCCTTTACGGATGTGACCGCCAACGCTTGGTACGCTGATGCAGTTGTCTGGGCCAGCGAAGCCGGCATTGTCAATGGAGTCGGTGAAGACAGGTTTGCCCCCTCGTCCAACATAACTCGGGAACAGCTGGCCGCCATGCTCTGCCGCTACGCCTCCTATCAGGGATACAATATCAGCGGGACCTGGGATCTCTCCGGCTACAGCGATTTCGATCTTATCAGCGCTTGGGCCGCAGAAGCCGTAGGCTGGGCCAACCAGCAGGGGCTATTAACCGGCAAAACCACTTCAATCCTCGATCCCGGCGGCACTGCCAGCCGCGCAGAGGCCGCCGCCGTCCTCATGCGTTATATCGATTATCTTGCGGGATAAGCGCGCGCCGATAGCAAACAGGGTCCCCGCCTTCCATTTGGAAAGCGGGGACCTCCTGTCTACTACACTTTTCTCCCTCAGATACGGCCCGCCCCCTCCCCATCGAAGCTTACCCGCAGTTTCTCCAGCGCCCGCTTTTCAATACGCGATACATAAGATCGTGAAATTCCGCAGCGGGCGGCAATTTCCCGCTGGGTCAAAGGATTCTGCCCGCCCAACCCATACCGGAGGCTGATAATCATAGCCTCTCGGTCATCCAGACATTCAGAGACACAGCGCCGTACTCTGACACAGGCATCCTTGGCATCCAATTCCTCCAGCATATTGTCGTCCACGCTAATGACATCCATCAGAGATAGGGAATTGCTGTCTCCATCTCCTTCAATCGAGTCGGAGAGCGAGACCTCTCCCTGCAGCTTTCGCTGAGAGCGAAAATGCATCAGTATTTCATTTTCGATGCATCGGGATGCATAAGTGGCAAGCCGGACGTTTTTGTCCGCCTTGAAGGTGGTAATTCCCTTGATAAGCCCGATGGTTCCGATCGAAATCAGGTCGTCCTGATCCCCGGACTGCGTGTAATACTTCTTGGACGGTTAAAGCAGAAGGAAGAATTTTCCCGGTCAAAAACGACCCCGTAGGGATCGCCGAATTTTAAGTGGATATCCAGATCCAGTTCCTCTTTGGTGCTGCCCTTCTTGACTACGATGTGATCCAGGATGGTGGTCACCAGTTCGGAGTTGATGCCGCTCCGGAAGGACAACTCCTGTTCGAGGGCAGTGCGGATCTGCCCCAGCTGTTCCACCGAGCGTCTGCTTTTCTGCTCCTCAATCCGCAGGACTTCTAGCTGTTGTTCCAGGTTTTTGATTTGCTCGTTGAAACCGTCGTTGCGGCGCTTGAACTCCTCAATGGTGATCGCCTCCGCCATGCTCATCTCCAGCAGACGGTCTTTCTTTGCGTGAAGGGAGGACAAGTCCTCCTCGATGCGTAAGGCGTCCCTCGCGTAGTCGTGTTCGTCAGGGACAGATTGAATTACTTTCATGACTGCGTCTACAATTGCCTGCTTGTTCTGGACCAGCTGATTGAAAATCTGGGCCATGATTTGATCCAACTCTGTGGTGCGAAGCTGCGGTGCGGAGCAGGCTGCCCGGCCCCGGTTGCGGTAGACTCTACACTGCCAGACCTCCTTTTCTCCCTTGGAGCTTTTCAGTACCTGCCTGTGAAAGCTGGTCCCGTGCTCCTCGCAGATGATCTTGCCGCTGTACGGATAACGATTGTGGAACTCAGCGGAGCTCTGGTGGGACATCATCTGCTGGCTACGGCGCTTGTAGAGAGCGTTGGCCCGGTCCCACAATTCCTCCGACACGATGGCTGGGATGGATGGATCGGGATACATGACCCACTCACTCTCATCCAGAAAAACCTTCCGCTTACTACGGTAGTCCACGGTCTGGGACTTGTTGGCGCAGTACCAGCCCTTGTACTTGGGGTTGCACAGGATATGCCGAATAGTCAGCACGTTGAAGGCGTTGCCTTTTCGGCTGGTGAAACCCTCATCATAGAGTTGTTGGGAGATACGCCGGATGCCAATCTGCTGATTGGCATAGAGGTCAAATATCCTGCGGACCACCCGCGCCTCTTCTTCGTTGATCGTCAGTATGCAGTCCTTTTTGTCGTAGCCCCACAGCTTGTCGTTGCCCAGCACATGACCGTTTTTGATGGCCTGCCGGAAACCGAACTTCAGTCGCTCGGAGAGTTTTCGTACCTCGTCCTGGGCCACTCCGGCCATCACTACCAGTCGGAACTCGCTGTCCGAGTCCAGGGTGTTAATGTTGTCGTTCTGAAAGAATACGCCCACATCATATTCCAGCAGTTCTTGGGTGTACTGGATGCTGTCCAGGGTACTACGAGAAAAGCGGGATATTTCTTTCGTAATGATGAAGTCGAAACGCCCTGCTTTGGCGTCTGCAATCATCCGATTGAAACTATCCCGCTTTTTTGTACTTGTCCCGCTGATACCTTCGTCTACATACCCCTCTACATAAGTCCATTTGAGTTTTGACTGGATCAGCTCGGTATAATATTGCACCTGGTTTTCCAGGCTGTTCAGCTGCTCGTCCTTATCGGTAGAAACTCTGGCGTAAAAGGTTACCCGCAATGGGAGGTCAAAGATCGACTTCCCGTTGCGCATTTCACTGCGTATCCTGAGTACATTCATACCTGCTCGCCTCCTTTGTTAAGCACACAGGATACCCGAAAAGCTCCGGCAAGTCTATCACTGAATGTACCAAATCCCCGGCTTTGAAATAGGTGGTTTTCGATATAAGACCAAGAGAAAAAACGCGCCCCAACAGAACGCTCATCAGTTCTCTCTGTGCGCTTTCCATGCTGCATCACCTCACTTTTAGAATATGAATAGGGAAAAACAAAAATGCCGACCGGATTATTCCAACCGGCATTTTTGCCATGATAAACATTAATATTTAGATGTAGAAATCATACATCTGTGTTTTACTACCGACCCTTTTACACTCTCTTTTGAATAGCTATAAAAAGTCAAAGGAAATACCAATGAATTTTACCCGTGTTTTTCGACAAAATACAGACTAAAATAAAGCATTATCAGCCAATTGGAAGTATAATGTCCGCGCCGGTCTGGGTGGTAATCCGGGCCATGATCTTCTTTAGCTCCGTCTTGCTGAAGCCGTGCTGCTCTAACTGAGAAAGAAGATTCCTGATCCCACAAAGGTCAATATTCCGATTTGTTTTAAGCATAGTGGCCTCCTGTCTGCTCCGTATGTAGCCGCTCTACGTCCCATGATCCAACGCTGACACGCAGTGCCAAATCAATCTGACGCAGCTTATCTTCCCCCACATTGCCCATGTACTCTCTCAGGCGGGACTTATCCAGTGTTCGGAGCTGCTCCAGCAACACAGTGGAATTCCGAAACAGGCCGCAAGACGAGCCACGGAGCTGTACATGGGTAGGTTGGTGTTTTCGTTTCACGCATCCCGTGATGGCTGCCGCAATCACGGTTGGACTGTATTGATTACCTACATCATTCTGAATGATCAGGACAGGCCGGACGCCGCCCTGCTCAGAGCCAATGGCTGGCGTGAGGTCAGCATAGTAGATATCTCCGCGATGGATGGGCCTTATTCCCATAATCCCAGACTCCTCGATATGTAAAGTTAACGGGGACCGTTTCCAGTTGTGATAAAATGTCCGTCATTCTCAATGGAAACGGCCCCCGCCGTTTCTGACATTTGCTTTTTACCTGGCCCTATTCGACACTACTTCCCGAGCCGTGGGCGGCAGAACTGAACCGCGGCTGGCGTGCCACAAGGGCATTTCCGCACCGACAAGGTCGGCTTGGTCACCGCGCTCCGGGAATTTCACCCCTCCGAGGATCTCTCCGAGCTGCCCCCATTGCTTGTATCTGTGGCTGGGCAGGGGTACCATTGTAGGCGGACAAGGTCATTGCAAAACAGCTTGCCGGGGCTGCTTTTGTCTGGACGGGAACCCGCTGGGCACCTTCTTTGGCCGTCTTTGATGCAGATCTCGTCTGCACAGGTGGTCTTGGCGCGTCCGACTCATCGCTTTTCCTTTTCTGAAGGCTTGTCCGCTGATGTTATTCAGTCGCCGGATATGACCACCCCAGAGGTGGTGTTTTTCAAAGACCAGATGGAGAAAGGCTTTTTACCCTCTCACTTTCTATTGGGAACTTTTTTGGAGTTTGACAACCAGAATTTTTAAATTTTTTAAAATTTTCTTTTTGCGCTTATGTATTGCATTCTGAGAGATGCCACGCTCACTTGCTATTTCGCGCTCCGTTTTGCGCTCATTCGCCAGGTACAGGGCATGGATTAACAAAAAGCTCTCATTGTCCAATCCTTTTAGGGCCGCGTGGAGGGCACGGCGCTTCGCACTTGAAATAGCAAACGCCTCCACATCCTGTGTCTCATCTCTGAGGATGCTTTCCCCGCCTCCTTTCACTTCCTCCTCTAAAGCATGGAGGGACAGGATGCTCCAACCAGCTTCCTGCTCCTTCAAGTAGTCGCTGTGGTCTTTTTCTGTCCGATAAGCTCGGGCCGCTTCCTCACTGCTTTCCAATACCACATCATCCATGTCGATAAAAAAGCGCCTTTTATTTTCCGGATCCGTCACAAAGCGGTAAAACTCTTTGCCTGTCATCTCAATCCATTCGGTGTCCTCTGCTTTGCAGTTCGGATCCTTTTTTCTGAAGTATCTCTTGGACCAAAGCTGGTCCTCCTTTTCTGAGCATTTAGGAAAATCCAAATGTCAGAAACGGAGGGGATCGGCAACGTGGCTGGAAACGACTACAGCCAAAAGAAAAGGCGCCGCTGCGGGCGTAAAAACCCGTAACGGCGCCAGAAGAAATTTTTGCAGAAGTATGCGGAGAAAGAAGGTTTTTATCAAAACAGGAACACGAAAAAAGGCCGGAAGGCGGCGAAACAAATCGCGGAAAATAGTGGTTCCATGAAAACGCTTGGAAAACAAAAAATACACAACTATTTTGTAAAATTGTGTATTTTTCGACATAGGAAAGCCCCACAAAGACTAAACCAGCCTTTGTGGGGCATAGACAACGGTATAATATGTACTTATCCCCAGCTAATCTAAGGGTTTCATAATCATCTCCGTTTCTTTCGTATGAAACAGAGTAACCGGGATATCACTCCATAGCCCTTGGCTATAGCGGCCTGACGATTACCTCCCTATACTCCGCTCTTCCATTGTGCACGGTCTTTTTTGTTCACCGTCACTGCTGTGGAAACTTTAGAGAAAGAAACCTATGATCAGTTGCTCTTACCCGCCTAAATTAAATCTAGATTATACATTGAAAGAAAATCCAGTTATAAGGAGGCACTTCTTTCGTACCTCATTTTTTCATTTTGTCAACCTATTATTTCAAAATAGGAGAACATTTAGTGCAGGAGTATAATACATATTGGACAGATGCATAAAAAAGGATGAAGGATAAGGCCACATTGGAAGGTCTATTGCAGGCCCGGAACTGCAGCTGTTCAAGTACACCGCCATTGATGAGTTTACTCGTCTGCGCTTCCTGGCCGCCTACCCTGAGCAATCCACCTATTCCTCAGCATATTTCCTCAAAAAGTTGTTCAGTGGTATGCACGCCGGTGAATTCGGGTGGAGTTCGTTCAAACTGAATCTACTAACCGTTTTTTCAACAACAGGCGTGACTTACCTACTCTTTTTGAAAAAACCGCCCGGGAAACTGGGTATCTGCCATAAGCTCATCCGACCCGATACCCCACGACACAGCGGAAAGGTGGAGCGCAGCCACAGGGAGGATCAGAAACGATTTTATTCCTGTCGCAGTTTTTTCTCTGGATGATTTCGCTAAACAACTCTCTCTACAACAAGCGCTCCAATAACTTCCCCATGAGGCCTCTCCACTGGCTTTCTCCCCTTAACTTCACCGTCCAATATATTTGACAAACCTACACGAGGTTTTCCATCAGAGGATCGAAGCTATTTGAAAAATTTTTTACTTTTTGTTACGCTTCTTTATTGACATTTGCCCTTCAAAACGGAGTGTATTTACCGCCACAAACCAGCCACCTTTTCACAAGCTAATAAGATGATTCTGCGGCTACATCCACTTTTACACCCATGAGCGCATCCAGCTAAACACTGGAGAGGCGCCGCTGGCGCGACGCCTCTCCCCCCCCAATCTCAATATTTCTTGCCACGGGGGCTTTTTTGAACTGTCCGAACAAGATAGGACAGTTCAGCACCCCAAGACCTCTTCTTTCCGCTTCTGGCTTGTTCCCATGTGCTCATTCCCCGGCCACGGTGTCCTTCAACGCCTTGCCCGACTTGAATACCGGCACACCCTTCGCTTGGTACAAAGCTTGTCTCGTCTAATGTTTTTCAGCAGCATAGATTACTGTGTGCTACGATAGAGGAAGGTCACGATTTGCGCCCGTGTACAATCCGCACTTGGGCTAAACCGGTCGTCTCCGGTGCCGGAGGTCACACCCTTGTCAGAGGCCCAGCCTACGGCGGCATTGTAATAATCCGCGGCATTCACATCGGAGAAACTGTGCCCAGCCGCTGCGGGGCTGCCCTCAGCTCGATAGAGGAAAGTCACGATTTGCGCCCTGGTGCAGGTGGCGTTGGGACTGAAGGTTGTATTGCTGGTGCCCTGGGTAACACCCTGCTCAATGGCCCACAGCACTGCCTCGTAGTAGTAGGCGGTGGCCGGAATATCGGTAAAGGCCATGCCTGTGTTTTTAGGCTCAGGGCTTCCCGCTGCACGCCAGAGGAAAGTCACAGCCTGCGCCCTGGTGCAGGTCATATTCGGGCTGAAGGTCGTTGCTGTCGTGCCGGAGGTGATGCCGTTTTCTACGGCCCACAACACAGCGTCATGGTAATAGGCGCTGGCCGGGACATCCACGAAGTAGTTGAGTATCGCGTTGTCCTCCATGAAACTCGCCGCCACATTTACCTTGCTGCCCGGCATGGTGAAGGTGTACACCGTGTCGCTCTTCCTGGTGAGGTTCACATCCTTGCCGTTTGCATCCTTTACAGTCAGCATTTCCACCGTGTAGCCCGTATCCGGTTTCACGACAATGGTCACGGTGTCGCCCTTGCTGGCGTTCTTTGGACTGACGGAAACAGAGCCGTTTTTCGTGCTGCCTACACCCACGGCGTAGGTGGTGGTCGTGCTTCCGGAACCGCTGCTGTGGCTTCCAGATGTCTTGATGGCGATGCCGTTGGCCTTGGCGTAGGCATAGATCGGCGCATTGGTCGAGTCTGTATAGACTGTAACGCCGTCGCTGTTCAAAAACAGCTCTGCTCCCAACTGGGTCACGCTGGACGGAATCGTCACAGAGGTAAGCGCGGTGTTGTAGGCCAGGGCCTGTGCGCCCAGGCTCTGCACACTACCCGGAATCTCCAGCGTCACCAGACCGGTATTCAAAAACGCCTTTGCGCCGATCTCCTTCACGGTATTGGGAAGCGTAAGTTTCGTCAGCGCGGCATCACTGGAGAAGGCGGACTCGCCGATCGTCTCCACACCGCTAGGGATCGACACCTCGGTCAGGCTGTCGCAGATGGAGAAGCTGTTGGCGCCGATGACCTTTAAGGTATCGGGCAGAGAGACCTCCTCCAGCACGCGGCAGTAGAAGAACGCATAGTCGCCAATGCGCTCCGTGCCCTTCTGCACGCTGGCCGTGGTCCGGCCGCGTGGGCAGAACAGAAGCTCCGTGCCGTCGGCATTGTAAAGCAGTCCGTCCTGGCTGGAGAAGTAGGCGCTTCCTTCAGTAACTGTGACTGTCTCTAAATGGTTACAGCCCAGCACACCCGTGTTTTCAAACACATCTCCTGGGTATGCCGCACCCATCATCTGCAGGGTGGCCGGCAGGTGGATGCGCACTAGGGCGGTACAGCTCATAAAGGCCTCCTTTCCGAGGGAGACGACGCCCTCGGGAATTGTGACCTCTGTCAGACGGACGCAAGCGGCAAATGCCCCCTCGTCAATGGTACGCAGGCTGGTCGGCAGTGTCAGCCGCTCCATGCCTTCGCACTCATAGAAGGCGTCCTTTCCGATCTGCTCCACCCCCTCCGGTACCTCCATTTCCTTCAGGCGCCAGCAGATGTAGAAGGCGCCCTCCGGGATCTGCCGGAGCGTGCCGGGCAGCTTCACAGACTCCAGCCGCTCGCACTCCCCAAAGGCATTTGCGCCCATGGTGGTGAGCCCCTCCGGCAGTTCGACATTCGTCAGGTGGGTACAGTACTCGAAGGCACGCTCCCCAATCGTCTGCAGCCCCGCGGCAAATTGGACCTGGACCAGGCTCCCGCACTTTTGGAAGGCGTCCGCCTCGATCTCATCCAGGCCGCTTGGGAATGAGACGGACTGAATATCCCAGTTGTTCTGGAAGGCCCCCTGGGCAATGCCCTTCACGACCGTCCCGTCCACCGTCTCCGGAATCACCAGGTCGGTATCCATCCCTGTATATCCCGTGATATAGCCCCTTTGATCGATGGTAAAATCGCTGATGCTCTCATCCCGGATGACTGTAACGGTGCAGTCGGCATAGGGACCGTCGGCAGACAGGACCCGAATGACCGCCTGGCCCGGCTGAAGCGCCGTGATGGTGCCGGACGCGTCCACTGTGGCCACTGCACTGTTGAGAGATTTATAGACCAGCACCTGATTGGTCGCCGTTTGCGGTGCGATTTCAGCCGTCAGGCTGGCAGTTTCACGCTGCTTGAGGGAGAATGCAGCAGATCTCAATGTGATGCCTGTGACCTGGGTAAAATCAGAGATCGGCTGGAAGGCCAACTTACAGCTGTCGCCCTTGTCCGCTTTCAGCTGATTGACATATGCCTCTGCGGTGGAGCCGACCTCTGCGTAAACGGTGATGGCGCTGTAATAGGGAATTGCTCCCTCTGCCAGCTCTGTCGTGCCGCTCTCGACTTTGAGATAGCCACTCAGCCCCTCAAAGGCACTCTCACCGACACGCTGCACAGAGGCGGGAAGGGTGAGATTTGCCACCGGCGTCAGGTCTCCAAATGCATTGTCCGCGATGGTTTTTACACTCTGCCCCAGATGGACCGTCTCCAGCTTCTGGCAATAGTAGAACGCATAGGAGCCGATCTGTTCCACAGCGTCCGGAATCTCTACACTGGACAGGCTGCTTCCGATAAAGGCGTTGCCCTCGATTGTCTGCAGGCTCTCCGGCAGGACCACATGGTCGGCCATGCTGCGGCGGAACGCATTGGCGGCAATGATCTCCGTGCCATCCTGTACGGTGACCGTGCCGATTTTCCCGGTGGGACAATAGAGCAGGGTCTTTCCGTCTGCACTGTACACCAGGCCGTCGTGGGAGGAATAGACCGGGTTGCCCTCGGCCACTGTGATCTCCGTCAGATCCTTCGGCGTGGAGTTATTGAGGCTGGTCAGATCCAAAAAGACTGCCGGGACCGTCGTGCCAAGCTGGGTCAGACTTGCAGGCAGATAGACCCGCTTCAGTCCCTGGCTGACCCGGAACGCCTGATTTCCGATGGTGGTCACGCCCTCCGGGATATCCAGCACCTTCAGACGATAGCACTGGTAAAATGCCCGTGCGCCGATGGTTTCCAGCTGACTGTCCAGATCACTGGCAAAGGTGACAGCCTGCAGGCCATAGCAGGTGTTGAACGCATCGTCGCCAATGGAGATTACACTGGCGGGAATCTGAATTTCACCCAGCTGGCTGTCTCCGCAGAACGCACCTGCACCGATGGAAACCAAGGTGTCCGGCAGGGTGATTTCCGGCAACTTCGTACAGTATGCGAAGGCACTGGAACCGATCTGCTGCAGCTGGCTTCCCTCGGCAAAGATTACCTCGGTCAGCGCGCAGCCCTCAAAGGCACTGGTTCCAATCTTGGTGACAGAGGCGGGAATGGTGACCTTCTTCAGATCGACGCCGCCTTCGCCCTCCTCGCCGGACGCAAACGCAGCCTCGCCGATTTCTGTAACGCCCTCGGGAATGACAACCTCACTGTCCGTGCCGTGGTAGGCCACAAGCACTCCATTTTCAATTTCAAAGTCCGGATCGACGGTCTCACCGCTTTTTAGGCGCAGTGTCAGACCGTTGGCCAGCGCGTACTGTGCCGCCGCCGTCTGCTCGCTGTCTGCCACAATGGTCAGCCCGCCCCGGTCTGCAAATGCATTTGCTCCAATTGTAGTGACGCCAGCGGAAATATAGACCTCAGTCAGCTTGTTTTCGATCGCTTTGCTGCCCATGAACGCATTTGCTCCGATCTCGGTCAGCGTGGACGGAAGCGTCAAGCTCTGCAGGGAGTCCATCCGCCCAAACGCCTGTTCGCCGATGGAAGTGACACCCTCGGGGATCGTTAGGCTGGTCACATCCTTTGCCCAGGCAAAGGCGCTGCTGCCGATGGAGGTCAGTGTAGACGGAAGCAAAATCTCCGTCAGTCCGTCCTCATACCCCCAGAAGGCAAATTCCTCAATCCGGGTGATCCCCTCCGGGATGACCAGCCTGGAGCCCTTGCACTCGGCAAAGGCATAAGGCCCGATGTACTGGACGCTGTCCGGGATATTGTCCACACCCGCCCATCTTTCGCAGCCGAAAAATCCAGAGTTCTCCACCCGCTCCAGCCCATCGGGCAGGGTGCAGTCCGTCAGGGCCTCGCAATAGTGGAATGCCTGCTCCTTTACAGTTTTTAAGGTAGAGGGCAGGATGACCGATGTCAAATCAAAGCACATGAAGAAGGCGTAGGGACCGATGGCGGTGACGCCCTCCTTCACCTCAGCAGTGACCCGTCCCCGGGGGCAGAACAGCAGCTCAGTCTGCGCCTTGTTATAAATAAGGCCGTCATCCGCGCTGTACAGGGGGTTGCTTTCTGCCACAGTGATGTGGGTCAAGGTGGTGTCTGCCGGCGTCTGCCCGGCCTCTTCAAATACATCGCCCATGTACTCGTCGCCCATTTGTTCCAGCGTGGACGGCAGATGCAGCGCCTGCAGCGGGCAGCCGAGCAGCGCGCCGGCGTGGATGGCCGTCAAACCCTCTGGAAGCGTGAGGCTCTGCAGGGAGGTGCACAGGTAAAAAGCCTCTTTATCCAGCTCCTTTACGGTGGAGGGCAGGGTGACGGAGGCGAGCTGCAGGCACCCGGAGAAGGCGCTCTCCGGCACCCTCGTGAGGCCCTCGCCCAGCTGCGCTGTGGTCAGAGCGGTACACTGTGAAAATGCACTCTGGCCCAGATTTGTTATCTGTTCCAGATTGATGCTGCGCAGCTTGGAGCAGCCCGCAAAGGCACTCGCGCCGATGGAGGTCACACTGGCTGGCAGCGTCACTGTCTCGATGGCGGTCTGGCCCTGGAACGCCCCGGCGGCGATGCCTGTGACCTGGGTTCCGTTGACTGTCTGAGGAATCTCCAGATTGGTCCAGTCGGTGCCCAGATAGCCGGTGATCTGACCGTCGTCGCCGATCAGGTAGTCGCTCTCGCCCTCTGCCACCGCCACAGTTACGGTACAGGTGGCAGAATAGGTTCCGACCTTTGCGGTAATCACGGCAGAGCCGGGCTGCACGGCGGTCACAAGGCCGGTGCTGCTAACGGTGGCCACAGAGGTGTTGCCGCTGCTCCAGGCCACGGTGCCCTGGGCGCCCTCCGGCATCAGGGTGGCTTTTAGCTGGACTGAGCCGGTACGGCTGAGCGTGACCACGTCCTGATCCAGCGAGATGCCGGTGGGCTCCACGAGACCGTTCGTCTGGAAGGTCAGCTTGCATTTATCGCCCTTGTCCGCCTTTTTCGCGGTCACATATTGTTCTGCGGTGGAGCCGCTCTGCCCGTAGACGACGATAGGATAGTAATAGGGGATAAACTCGTCTGCCAGTTCCGTGTTTGCCCCCAGAAGCCGGATATAGTAGTCAGTTCCGTACTCAAAGTCAAAGGCATTTTCTCCCACGTAGGTCACAGAGGCCGGGATCGTCACGCCGGCGACATGGCTCTGGGAAAAGGCGTTGGCTTCAATGCGCTCCAGCCCCTCGCTGAGCACCACATTGGTCAGCTGCGAGTTAAAGAATGCTGAGGCCTCCACTGTCTTTACAGAGGCTGGGAGTTCCAGAGAAGTGAACTGTGTTCCGCTGAAGGCGCTCTTCCCAATTGAGACAACCGTGCCTGGAATCGTGAGAGAGTGCATGGCACTCTTATAGAACGCATAGGCACCGATTGTCTCCACGCCGTCCTTCCATTGAATCAAGGACTTCTGTGCAGGACAGTAGACCAAGTTCTTCCCGTCTGCATTGTACACTGCACCGTCATAGGAGATGTAGTTGTGATTTCCATCCGCAATGTTTACCTCGGTCAGGGCCGACGGCGCACTGGTCGGATTGCCGCTGCGGCTGTACGCAAACAGAACGGCAAAGTGGTCCCCCTCGCTGCCAATGCGGCTCAGAGAGGCGGGCAGGGAGATACTCTTCAGCTGGTGCGTGTTGACAAAGGCCTGGGCGCCAATCGAGGTCACACCCTCCGGAATTTCCAGAGACTGAATGGCAGATGCGGTGGAGAAGGCCTCCGCTCCAATGGTTTTCAGCTGACTGTCAGGGGCAAAGGAAACTGTTTTCAAGCCCATGCAGTAATAGAAAGCCTTGGGGGCAATTTCTGTCACACTGGCAGGGATTGTAACCGTCTCCACCTGACTTCCGAACACCGCATCCGTACCGTTGCCGATCACCGTGACAGTGTCAGGGATGGTCACGCTTTTGTCGCTTCCAGTGTAGGCAATCAGGACGCCCTGCTGGATCTCAAAATCGCCTGCAGGCTGCGCCGTCTGCGCCGTCACCTGGCAGGAGGCCGACACACCGTTCTCCGATGTGACCTTCACCGTGGCAGAGCCGGCCGCTGTGGCAGTCACCAGGCCGGTGTTGGTCACGGTGATGCAGCCGGCCGGCTCCGCCTGGTCGACCAACCAAGTCAGGCTGGTGCCCGCCGCAGCCTCCGGAAGCACTGTGGCCGCCAACTGGGTGCTCTCGCCGACTGTGAGCGTCAGCGTTTCGGGAAGCTCGATACTCTCTACCGCTGTCTCACCGCCGTCAGAGAGCAGTTGGAAGGTCAGCTTGCGTCCGCTTCCCAGGTCTTCCGCATATTTCTGTGCGGTGGAACCTTCTGCACCATAGAGCGTGATCTTGGCGTAGTTCGGAATAAAGCCGCTGGCAAGTTCTGTGTCGCTTCCCAGTACCTTGACCGAGGCAGCGCCCATGTCCCCCAGGCAGTCAAAGGCGTATCCGCCCACGCTAGTGACCGACGCGGGGATCTCGATGATTGTTCCTTCTGGGAAATAACACTCCCCAAAGGCGGACGCTTTGATGGCCTGTAGCCCTTCTGCAAAGGCGACACTCTTGATTTTGGTGTTATAAAACGCATATGCTCCAATGGTCTCCAGCGCCGCGGGTGTAGAGAGCGCGGTGAGCTTTGAGCTGTAAAACGCGTAATCGTCAATGGTACGCAGCGTGTCCGGCAGCGTGATTGTCTGCATCGCGCTCTTGTTGAACGCATAGGTGTCAATGGTCTCTACCGCTTCGCCCCATTGAATCGAGGACTTCTGCGCAGGACAGTAGATCAGGTTCTTCCCGTCTGCACTGTACACTGCACCGTCATAGGAGATGTAGTTGGGATTCCCCTCTGCGATGTTTACCTCAGTCAGGGACTCCGGTGCGCCGCCGCTTGTCCCACGGGCAAAGAGATTTCCAAACCACTCCTCATCGCAAACTGTCTCCAAGGTCGACGGAAGCGTGATCGTCTCCAGGGCACTCATTGCCGCAAAGGCATATTTTCCAATCTCCGTCACGCCCTCCGGGATGGCTAGATCCTGCAGCTGGTTCACGGCGTAAAACGCCTCTTGTCCAATCTTTGTCAGCTGGCTGTTGCCGGCAAATGTGACACATTTCAGCCCGGTGCAGCCGCTGAACGCATTAGCGGCAATCTCTGTTACACCGGCCGGAATGGTCACCGACTCCACCGCGACGCCGAATACCGCGTCTGTGCCGTTTCCAATGATCTGAACGCCATCGGGGATCGTCACATTGGAACTGCTTCCAGTGTAGGCGGTCAGTACACTGTTTCCGTCGATGGTAAAATCGGCGGCGTCCTGAGCCATCGCCGTCACCGGCAGGCAGTTTACAACCATCAGCGCGGCTAGAGCGAAGGCAGCGATGGACCTCCATGAATGCTTCATGTGTGTAAACATCTCCTTTACTTTTTTGTATCGGTCATCTGAAACAAAATTCTTTTGTTTCGAGCCGTTTTGACACTATGCCCTGCATAGTGTCAGGCCCTATAGGGCCTGATGTCTTCTTGATACTATGGAATGGAACCCTCCCTTCTGAACGGTTAGCTTAGGCTAACTCTTGTAGAAAAATAAAGCAGCCCGTCGCATTCTATTTTTTCTTGCGAGGGTCTGGCAGAAAACCTGTCTCAGAAAAACAACCTGAAATAAGATTTTCATGATTTGTTATTATAAACACATCTTTCAGGAAAGTCAATCCTTTGTAGTAGCAAACCAGTCCCTGCCTGTAGGAGTACAATACAGGTTGGACAGATGAATAAAAAGGATGAAGCCACATCGGATAAAGTTGAAGTTGCGGACAACAACTCAACGAGAGGGGGCCATATCCTTCATGAGTAAGCGTATAACACAGGACATTGTGTGCTCACCGGCAAATCGGCTACAATATAGCAACAACTGATGCTTCTCCGTTCTAAATACTCTTAGAGTGGGCAGTTCTGGTGGGTTCATCATGGCCCCTCCCTCGGTCCATAAAATGAGCGGACTCGTCCCTTGGCGGGAGAGTCCGCTTTTCTATCTCAGAGTATCTGATATAGGTTTGAGCTAAAGCTTCCATTTTCCCGCCAACGGGACGTTCTGACGACCATTCCCGTGCGGCTCAGGTCATCCAATGCCCGTTTGACGGTGGAACGGGAGAGTCCCAGCTCGGAGGCAATTGTCTTGATTCCGGGCCAGCACTGTCCCCGGCTGTCCGCGTGGTCCTTCAGGTACATATAGACCGCCCTGGCCCGGTGGTTCAGTTCGGAGTGATAGATTGGATCAAAATAGCCCATGGTCACGCTCCTTCCACATCCGTGCGCAGGTCAGGATTTCTCTGCGGTTCCTGCTGAGACCAACCGTTTGTCCCGCCCTGTGCGGGCGGTGCTGTGAGCGGTATCTCCACCGCTGTGGTCTGGGCGCGGTGGCGCCGCAGGATGGCACACTCCAGCTCCTGTCTGCTGGCATAGGCCACGGGCCGGGCCGCTTTTTCCAGCAGCGTGTACGGCTCCCCGAAGGTGATACCCCATTCCAGAAACAGCCGCAGCCTGGTCCGCATGGGATGTGTTCCGGTTTTCATCACAATGAATTCCCCCTTCGGAATGGATTTCAGCTCGTCGGGCGTCATGAGGGGGCGCTCTATCATCTGCAGGCTCTGACTGGGATCGTTCTTTCCCCTGCTGATGGAGCCGGACAGGACGGTGCGGCAGCCCAGCGCCTTGGACAGCGCCTCAGCAGTTTGACTGTTGGGAGCAAAGCCGCCGAATATAGTATCCTGGCAGTTGTCAATCATGATCTCCGCGCCCTCCTTGCCGTAGTTTTTCTCTAATTGGGCGAGGGACTGGATGATGGGCACCAGCGTCAGTTTTCGGGATCGTCCGGCGCTGAACAGGGGCAGGATGTCAAAGGCAGGCATGGTGCCCAGCTCGTCACAGAAGAGCACCACCCGGTTCTTCAGCTTGCCGCCATTCTCATCGGCCACGGCAAACAGCTCACGGGAAAGGGTCTGGATCAGAAGCCCCGCCATAAAGTTTTTGCTGGGATCCTCCTCCGGAAGGATCAGGAAGATGGCGGACTTTTCGGTGGCAAAGGTCTCCGCGTCAATGGCGCTGTCAAAGCACAGCACCTGCTCCAGCTCGGAATCCAGGAAGGTGTTGAGCCGGGAGAGAACAGTGGACATGACGGAATTCATGGACTGCTCCGCCGCATTGAGGGCGGCTCCCGCGAACCACCTGGCCTTGTGGGTGTCCGGCAGCTTGTCCATCAGGAGCTGGAAGGAGTTCTTCCCCCTGGCGCTTCTGCTGGGGGCCAGCAGGTCCTGCACCAGCTTGAACACGCTGACAATATGCCGCCTCTCCCGCTTGTCCTCCCCTGTGGGCGGCAGGTACTCCGCCAGGAGGAGAATGACAGCGGTGAGCAGTCCCTCGGCCGCGTCGTAAAAGTAGGCGTTCTGACCGTAGTTGGATGCGTCGCCCTCCGGGTTGACGATAGTCTTGGCCAGGATCTTGGCGTACTTCTCCGCCTTGGCCCGGGCAGCCAGATTACTTTCATCCCTGCGGCAGACATCCATGTACTGATTGATCAGTGTCAGCAGGTTGTAGCCATCCGAGCGGGTGGGATTGCGCAGGTCAATGACCGCCACCCGGTACCCATAGTATTTTGAGGCTATGGCTCCGTAATTCCGTGCGAGGTCTCCCTTGGTGTCTAACGACAAATAGCTCATACCGCTGGCACAGGCATACTCCAGATTGGGATACAGAAAGAAGGCGGTCTTGCCCACGCCGCTGGCGCCGATCATCAGGCAATGGATATCGTCCGTGTCCACGATGGCCCGGAT
>ERZ857955.1284-NODE-1284-length-20686-cov-7.036450_pt1 | contig 20686 bp, 15 predicted proteins | sample MGYA00519956_ERZ857955 | MGnify/ENA primary metagenome ERZ857955 (study PRJEB31778, sample SAMEA3449378) | human gut metagenome | biome: human gut; feature: human-associated habitat; material: faeces | place: United Kingdom | collected 2010/2012 ...
TTAAGTTGTACGGCTCACGCCGCCCCACAGCCCCACAAACGCGCCAAACGGCGGGCGCTTCGGCTGTTTCGTATCCGTGTGCTGCGTGTGGCATCTGCCCCACACAGGGCGTGTTAGGGCGTGGCGTGGGAGTGAATCAGATTTGATTCACTTTTACCCCTTGCCCCCTGAATAGTGAATCAAATCTGATTCACTTCCAATAAATTTCCCGAAAGTATACGGTTCTGATTCCCTACTTTTATTAGACTGGAAAACGTGAATCGGTTCCGCATATTTTCGGGATAACTTTTCGACTTACAGCTGCATTTGCCCACCTTGCCCCAGCTGCGGGGACGACTCGCAAGGCTGCCGTTCGGCTGCAACGGCATCATGGGTATTTTTACCCCAGCCAGGTTCTCTGCCTGCCGCCCTCATTGTGTGAACTATGACTGGACGGAAGTATCTTTACGACCACATCTGTCATTGCGCTCCACTCCGCCACGGGGTGTTTATCAGAGATTGAATCGCTCGTGCCCGGTGGCAGTCATGGCGCGTACTCTGTCTGCGCTGCCGTACTCGTAAGTTGACGGCAATGCGGTGAATGTACCTTGCTTGTCGGATATGCAGTTTTCAAGGTGCCGAATCTATTTAAGACGGGGAGGTGCTCTTTCCAGAATCAAGGCAGTTCCTACGCGCTCACGCGGGTCTGACCGCACGGACTTTTCAGAACATAATTGATCACATTGATTTTGGGGATTTTGTAGGCGTTTCCCAGCCGGATGCAGCTGATTTCGCCCTCCCCCAGCAGGTCATACGCCGCGTGGCGGCTGATGCCCAGCATGGTTTGCAGATCCTTAACCGTTACAATGTCGGGGTACTCTGCGAACATGAGCTTGTACATTTCTCTGATTTCTTTGCAATCCATTCGATCACCATCCTTATTTCAGTGTATATACACTTCGCTTTCAAGCGAATTGTATATATAGAATACTTCGCTTGTAAGCGAATGTCAATGATTCTCACAAAATTGTCACTTTTATTTTTGGGTTGCGCTTTCATGTTATGGTATGCTAAAATAGAAAAAACAATTTGGAGGAAATATTCGTGGATGTAGGTCAAAAAATCAAACTAATACGTCTTCACAGAGGGCTGACACAAAAGCAGCTTGGCGACCTTCTCAATCTTGGAGACGGCGGTGCAAATCGGATTGCACAGTATGAAATGGGGTATCGTGTTCCCAAAGCACTTTTGCTGAAAGAAATCGCAAGAGTTTTGGATGTGCAGGAGGATACATTTTTCTTGAGAGACCAATATCTTTTTGATATCCTGCGCACAATTATGTGGTACGATTTTGAACACAGAGGGACTTTCGAATTGGCTACGGTGACACTTGATTCCTCGATTGCCTCAACAGAAAGTAAAACACCCGAACTACATGGCAACGCCTGTACTGTTTTAGGGGATGTTGTCGACCCCGCAACTGTACTGTGGATGAACGCGCCACTTGCCAATGTTCTCATGCAGGAATGGCTTACCAGAAAACAGGAACTTGCCTCCTGCGCTATCACAAAATCAGAGTACTTTGAGTGGCTGATTCAATGGCCCGCTTCCGCCGACATGGCAGGAAAACGCGAACCGGAAAAGCAATGGAGAAAAACAAAATAAAGGGCATTATAATAAAACAAAATCCCCCGCCTTTTTCGGCGAGGAATTTTGTGATTTTATGGTATTGCAGGACTACACTTTGGGACTGGACTTTCCTTTTTAGTAGAATGACCGCGGCAACTTTTGCGGTAGACAAGGAGAGACAAAAAAACTTTTCTTTATATGGGTTAGATTCTGAACTTGCGTACAGCCTGTACAAATTCCATCAGCAGAAATTGCCACAGATTCTTATCCGCAAGGTTACTCACAGTACGCATCGCCAGCAGATGTAGTTTTTCCATGGCGTCCTTTTACTTGTTTTTATGCTCCAGCCGGTCACATTCGCACGTTGCAAAGGCAATCTTTCTAAGGTATAATCTATTATAATAAGAGGTAAGGTGGGTGAGCAGACGTGCTTTTTTTCTTGATGCAGCGTAACCATAAAGTCGCTGTCATTGAAATAGCCGAAAAGACCGGCGATATAATTGATATGGTCGATATTCTTTCAATGCAAAGAATTCCGCTCGGTGCAAGGCACATCAATGGAAGCTTTGATGTTCTCTCCCTGCGCAAATGGTGGTCGGGACGCGGCATTCCCGCAAGTCGTTCCGGGTTGGAGCGAGCACTTGAAACACTACAAGTTCCATATGCCGAACTATTGCTCGTCAAATGCAGCGGATTAAGTCTCTCCGACCAATATTGGGTTACTCCCTGCGATGCCCCGCAAAGTTGGCATGCTGTCAATTTTTACGAAAACGGCTTTTCGGAAGATGTAGGCCGAGCCCTGTTTGGTGAGGGCGTTCTCTCTGCACAGCCGGATTTGTGCTCCCCCTGCAATACCTCGGACGGCTTTTTACAAAAGCGCTGGCGCATTGCAGATGGAAAACGAATTCTGTTAAAGGCTGGATCAGGCATTTATCAGCAAGAGCCCTACAATGAACTTGTGGCAACAGAGCTGTATGATAGCCTCGGTATGTCGCACGCTCCTTACTGGCTTGTAGAGCAGGGGACACAAACTATGTCCGCTTGTGAATGCTTCACCAACGAGCATACTGAACTTGTCACCGCAGCTCAATTTATGCGGTTACAGCCGCAGCCGCAGGGGGTATCTAACTGGCAACACTTTAATGATTGTTGCAAGGCAGTGGGCCTACTGGGAACGCAAAAAGAGGTCTGCAATATGCTGGCTACCGATTATATCTTAGCTAACACAGACCGACATCTTGGAAATTTTGGCTTCTTACGGGATTCCGAAACGTTGGAATGGAAAGGGCTTGCTCCCATTTATGACAGTGGTACAAGCCTTTGGCAGATGACCCTTACTCGATCCATCAGCGCAGAGGCAATGGTTCCGGCTAAGCCCTTTGAAACTTCGCAGCAATCCCAGCTAAAGCTGATTGCGCCCTATGTGGACTTGCCGCTGGAACGCCTTGATGGATTCTCCAACAAGGTGGAGAAAATTTTCCAATCTGCCGCCCGGTTTGATGATGGACGGGCTGAGAAAATCGCAGCTGCTGTTGAAGGCAGAATCCAAATGCTGCGATCTAATAGGGAATAATCTGAAAAATCCTGAAATACAAGATATGAGAACCGACTACAAATTGTAGTCAGTTAGGAACAGCGGCAGTTATACGTTGATGTTTGTTGACTAATAGCAGTCATAATCAACTGGTGACAAATTGTCACCAGTTGATTATGAAGCGATAAAAACAGCGTCCCCAGTGAATTTAGGGGGACGCTGTTCCTATATATCCCATATGCACTACTTTTTTCAGATGGCTTTTCCTGCTGCTCAAACTCTTTGTCAAGGGTGACCGTCTTTTGGAGGGCCTGTAACTATCTAGAACATGAGGACTATCAGCAATAGAAGCCGTAACTGTGGAGTTGCCCGCATTGATGGGAACACTTGCGGAATTGTAACTATACAAACAAAAGACCAGCTAGGTCTCTTAGTTTACATAGTGGTAAGAGGCTTATCACATCATATTGAATTCATTATGTTCAGTAGGCTCTGGTAGCTGTCAACATCATGGTATACGACATGGCTGGTAGACATCTCGTTGAACAGTTTCTTGGCGCAGGAGATTTTTGCCTGCTCGATGGGTCGCAGTTCCAGTGTTTCCATCGTGCCTTTGGTTTCTGCCACAAAGAAAATGTGCTTGACGGTGCCTGCGTAGAACGCGATTGCCCAGTCCGGCGAATAGTTGCCTACCGGCGTGGGGATCTGGAAGGTTCGGGGTAGCTTGGCGTAAACACAAACTTCCTCCGCGGCATCCAGATCTTCGGCAAACTTACGCTCAATGCTCTTGTCGGCAGAGCCATCGGTAAACACATAGTCCTGAATTGCCTTCTTGGCAAGAAACGCCTTATCAAAGCTTTGGGTAGCCTTTTCTGCCGTAAAGATAGAGCTGTCGTATTCTCCCTCAATGGTATTGTAGGAGATATGCTCCACAATCATAGTGGCCTTCTGCTCATTGATCAGCCGGATCACTTTGGAAATAAACTCCTCCGGGTTGTTCTTGAACATATAGAGCTTGTCGGCGCGGATACCTTGCAGGATGGCAGATGCCGATTTTCGTGTGAGCTTTGCGCCATCGGCAATTTTGCCAATCAGGTCATATTTGATCTGGCTTGTTTCTGCGTGCTTGAGGGTTTGTGTCCGGGTCTTTTCGCCCGTAAAAGAATCGCCGCGGTCAATTTCGTACTCATTCATGTTCGCCTTTTGGCGTCCAATGGTAGTCGTGTACTGCAGCTCCGAAACAAACAGCTTTTCATCAATGTGGGCAATGGCCTTGCGAATCAGCTCGGCGCTGTCGAACTCCACCGTGTAGGCATACTTGTGGTTAATTTCACGCCACAAAGCCTGAAACTCTTTCTTGGCAAAATTCTCATTCAGCGGATTTTCCTTCACCTTCGATTCGTGACCATCGGTGAACATATCCTTAAGAACGCTGTCATCATAAACCGCCTGAACAAGCGTATGAATCCCTTCGGACATAGGTTTCAGCTCATCGGGCAGCTCCGCAACCTGATTCATTGCGACATCCCGGCGATACTTGTCCGTGACCCTGCGCTTCATATCCACATAGCCGTTCTGAATCAGATAGAACTCGATAGCATCGGCCTTCTCGTTGTCGATCAGCGTAGGCACGTCGTTTACCTTAACATACTTGCCCTTGAAGTACTCACTCGTAGCAACCGTAGGTCGGTCATAAAGCACCGTTTTAATATCAGATTGCAGGTCCGCAACAAAGGTCTTGTAGCTCTCGCTGGCAATAACGGTCAGGGTGTTGATTTCATGCACACTGTCCCCGCAGCTCTGCACATCCATACGGTTGCCGTTTTGGTTGACGCAAAGGCGCAGACCACGACCAACTTCCTGCCGCTTTGCGGTATTGCTGTCAGAATGCTTCAAAGTGCAGATTTGGAACACATTCGGGTTGTCCCAGCCCTCGCGCAGAGCAGAGTGGGAGAAGATGAACCGCGTTGGCTCCTCAAAAGACAGCAGCCGTTCCTTATTTTTAAGAATCAGGTCATATGCTGAAACGTCTTTTTCATCAAAGCCCTCTTTGTTTGCCTTACTGTCAATGCTGCGCCCGGTTTTCTTATCAATACTGAAATATCCCTTGTGTACACGGCTGACATCGCTGCAGGTAGACTTCAAATACTTCTGGTACGGCGTATCGAGCAGGGTTGTATACTCGTTCAGAACATTGATGTACTCCTGCTCAAACATCTGGCCATACTCGCCCAGAACCTCATTGCCGTCAGCGTCATACTGGCGATACTTGGCGACCTCGTCAATAAAGAACAGGGACAGGCACTTGATGCCCATGTTGTACAGCTTTTCTTCTTTTTCAAAATGCGACAAAATCGTTTCACGAATCTGAATGCGGCGCATATCCTTTTCGGAAACATCGCCCACCACATCGCCGGCCTTGATAACCTCACCGTTGGTAAAGGTCACGGTGCTGCGCAGCGGGTCAATTTCAGAAATCGTATAGCCCTTGTACTGCTCCATTTCCTGCGAAACATAGTAGAGATCATCGCCGACACCAAGAATACGGGTTTCACGATTGATGGATTTGTTGTAGGCAATTTCCAATTCAATTTTAGCCATCGGCGGCTTTTTGCTGGAAAGTACGATTTGCTCCAGATACAAATAACTGTCCGTTCCGCGGAAGTTCTTGACCTCAAAGCCCTTGACCTCAATTTTCTTGACCAGCCGTTTGTTGAAGGCATCCAGCGCATCCAGCACATACACCAGATTGTGCCGTTTGATGTGGGTGGCGGAATAGTTGAGCGCGAACAACGGGTTGAAATTTTTCAACGCCTTTTGCGTTACATCGCCGCCCATCTTCTGCGGCTCGTCCAAAATGATGATAGGGCGGTTTGCCTTAATAACATCAATCGGGCGGCGGGAACCGAACTCATCCCGTTCGGAATAGATAATACGGGCTTCCTTGCTCTTGCCATCCTCTTTCAGAGAGGAGGCAAACGCCTGCGTGTTGATAATCATCACATTGATGCCGGAGTTGGAAGAAAAGTTGTCGAGTTGGTTCAGGTTGGAGCTGTTATAAACGAAGAACCGTGCTTTCTTTCCGTAATACTCCATAAAATGGTCGGTGGTGATCTCAAAGGATTTCTTCACGCCCTCACGGATTGCAATCGAGGGAACGACCACAATAAACTTGCTCCAGCCGTACTTCTTGTTCAGCTCGAACATGGTTTTGATGTAGACATAGGTTTTGCCGGTGCCGGTTTCCATCTCAACGTCCAAGCTGCAACGCCCCATGTCATGTACCAGCTCAGGGGACAATTTAATATTGTTTTGGCTTTGCAGAGTGTGGATGTTTTGCAAAAGCTGATCATCGGACAGCGCAACAGCCTCATTTTTATAACCGGAATCGCGCAGCAAATCCTCCAATTCCATTTGTTCAGGATTATCTGCGAGTGGCAAAAAACTCAGCTGCTGCGGTTTTTGGTTCAAGGTTCCGGTGTCGCGGATATAAGACACGCCGCTGCTGTACGGCTGCCCCGCAAAGACATTGACCACGGCGTCCACCGCATCGGTTTGATATTGTTGTATTTTGAAATTGAACTTCATGGTTTCACCTTATCAATATATTAGATTTTAAGACAATATCTGGCGAAATACCGTTGGCTTTAAGCAATTCTTGAACACCCATATGTGTAAGTTCAGATTTAACAAAAGGACTTATGATAACCTCTTCCAGAATTTCAGAAATAGGAAAATTTTTAAATTCAATTTGAGGTTTAATTAGTGTTTCACTAATTATAAATTCCCTCGAGCATGAATCGTCGAGATATTCAGATTCAAATGGCAATGCAATTCTATATTCCTGTTCATATGCAAACGCTTTATCTTTCTGAAGAAGGCAGTATTGTAATATATTGTAATATATCATCAATTTATTAAAGTCACTAGACATGAAATTAACCATATGCGGCATCTGTTGGTCATCTCCGTAATGCACCTGACCTCTGATAATATTCGTGAGTCCTTGTGGAAGATGTTCATCTCGAAATGAATAAAAAAATTCAAACAATTTTTGACTGTTGAATTTCATGCAGCAACCTTCAGGCGCATACATTTTCCACATTGCAATGTTATCTCGAGCATTAGATAATGATAGAACATAATAATTTGTGTCAGATAATAAAGGAGATATTAAAATCTTGTCGCCTAAATAACCCACAGTCTTAGATTTACTGATTTTCCCACTTTCAATATTTTGAACAGCAGTTAATAATTCTTCTCTTTCATTAATAGTCGGATTTCCTTGAATGTACTTTTTCAATTTTTCTGTTGCAAAAAATAACTCCTGCATATCATTTAAAAAACGATAATCCGTTAATCGAATTGTTTTATTTTGCAGAATTGCATGTAAAGTATTTAACGATGTATAGTGATAAAGCTGCTCAACTTCGTATTTAATGCTTGTCGTCATCACAGCACCTTCCTTACGGTGTCGGGGCTGTAGGTGGCGAAAATCTGGTCGAAATTGGTGGCTACGCTGTCGCTTGCCATGGAGCTGTCGCGCATGACAAAGTAGTACGGCTTCTGTTTGGCGATGGCTTTGATGGTTTCCTCCGAGACATCGCTGTCGAAACAGGCAATCAGGTAGTTGTCCTCCACATTGAACACCTTCTTGTCGGCAATGGTGGTTTCCTCAATTTTGCTGGAGAGCAGCACACCCAAATCCAGCATCACTTGGAACAGCAGATCCTCCGGCGTTCTGTCCTCTTTGATGTTATCCTCAAGGCGGGAGAACATATTAACCTCATACTCCGCAGGGTTATAGTAGACATCCTTCATGTTGGAGGTGTCGCACTTCAACACGCGAAAACCGGTGTCGAGATTCTGCGCAGCCAGCCCAGCTTCTTCCTTAATTTTAGCACCCGCACGGCGGATACGCTCCTTGCCGATTTCACAGATGGTTTTATATCCTGCTTTATAAGCTGGCGATTTCTCATCAGTTAACTCTGGCAACTGAACCATAATAAATTTTCTTTTTCCGCCGTCTTGAGCATTTAATTTTATGGTTGCGTGGGCAGTTGTTGCAGAACCAGAGAAAAAGTCAAGAACAATGTAGTCATCAGAACCCCTATAAGATGCCAAAAGTTTCAGAAGCAATCTTACCGGTTTTGGATAATCCATAAGTTTTTGAATACCAAAAATCAGACGCAGTTCTTCATCAGCATCTTCATTTGAACCCCATCCTGAACTATTAAGATTCTTGGTGTCTACCATCTCAGTGTGAGCAATTTCTGTATCTTCACCTACACGAGAAAGCAAGTCTTTCATAGTCTTGTATCTCGTTTCTCTTACAATGCGGCGCAAATACAAATCACGAGTAATGTAGAGTTCTTTCTTAAGTGCGTATTCTTTCATTGCTGCTTGAGAATAACGCCAGTTTCCCTCAAGAGTCAGTTCTTCAGCCAATACGCCATTTTTGATAACCAAGTCAGAATGTAACACGATACTCATAGTGGTATCGCTGATTTCACTACCTTTCGGCATAAAAAAGTCTTTATCCCTATACTTACTCTCGATACCTGCCGGGATTGTTCTAAGTTCACGCTTGTTTACAGCATTGATGCACGGATAAGTTTCTTCTTCATCATTGATTTCCCCAATCAAGCCTTCGAAGCCATCGATATTTTTACAATACACTAAAATGTATTCTTTTACATTTGTGATTGATTTTGAAAGGAAGCTTCCCTTTTTCTTCTTCTCCCATACAAGCTGCGCCACAAATGATGTTGCTCCATATACCTCGTCGCAGAGCTTTTTCATATTTTCGATTTCATTATCATCAATGCTGATAAAAATAACGCCATTGCCCGCCAACAAATTTTTTGCAATTCGCAGTCTCGGATAAATCATATTAAGCCAATCCGTATGGAAACGACCGTTGCTCTCGGTGTTCTGCACCATACGGTTGCCGTCCTCATCAAACTGCCCACTATTGGCAAGATACTCATCCGTACTCTGAGCAAAGTCATCCTCATACACAAAGTCGTTGCCGGTGTTGTACGGAGGATCGATGTAGATCATCTTGATTTTACCAAGATAGGTTTCCTGCAACAGCTTCAGCACTTCAAGATTATCGCCCTCAATATAGAGGTTTTCGGTGGTATCGAAATCCACACTTTCCTCACGGCAGGGGCGCAGCGTCTTGTTGATGGGCGCATTGGCAAGCAGAACAGACTTTTTCTTGTCCGGCCAAGTGAACTGATAGCGTTCCTCGTTGCCGTCCACCACCGTGCAGGAAATCTCCTGCATCAGCACATCCTTATCAATAGCCCGCACAACCTCGCCGTTCTCGTTAATCGTTTCCGTCACGGCATTGGGAAACATCGCCGCCAACTTCTTGAAATTATCATCAGCCTTATTCTCCGTCTGCATTTTCAGTTTATCCATTGTTTTCGTCCTCCGTATCTTCGGGTGTAAATAATTTCTTCAATTCTTCGGCTATTTCTTCGGGAGTCATTGAAGCCGTAGTCATAGCTTTGCGGTCTGCTATGATAGGGCTGTACTCAACAACTTGCTTTTTCGTCAGGTTGTGCCATATTGGAAGAATTGTTTTTCCGTTGACAGTTTCGACTTGGAAAAGTCCATTCAGCTCCGCTTTCGTCCAATATTTATGTTCGGCAATGTAGTTAGGCGAGAGAATGACCACGCCATATCTTGATTTTGCCAGTCCTCTGTCAATTTTCTCACGCATCGAGTCGCCCCATTTGAGCTTGTCCGTATCATACCATACTTTAAGTCCCTGACTTCGTAGCGCTTCTACAAACTCGTCAACAAATGATTCTTTATCCTCGTATGCGTGGGACACGAACACATCATATTCTTCATCGGCTGCTATTGGGGTAGTAGCTGGTGTGACTACCGGCTGCAAAAGTTGCTGCTGGAGTTTTTTTATCCGGGCTTCATAGGATGCTTGAATCTGCTGATTGGCTTTATCTTGTTTCTTTTGCTCGTTTCGCTGCTCCTTTTGGAGTTTCTGATACGCTTCAGCTCGCTTCTTGCGTTTTTCAGCAATCTTCTTTCCGAGCTCGGCACTGTCCTGACTCTTTTTTGCTTGATTGGATTCGTGAGTAGCAATTTGCTGCATTTTACTATTAAGTGTGGATGCGGAAGTATGGCTGTTTATGCTTTTCTTCAAGGTGTTAATTTTGCTTTGGAGCGTAGCCACATCTTTGTCCTTTTCTGCTTTTTTCTTTTCAAGATCAGCAATTTCTTTGTCAAGGTTATTTACCGTCCGTTGGTACTGCTCACTTGACATATCAGGAACTCCTTTCGTCTATATCAATTTTTCTTTTAACCTCTTGATCTGCTGCACCAACTCAAACTTCTTTTTCGGCTGCTTTTCCGCCCGTGCCTGTTTTTCCAGCTTGGCGATTTCTTTTTCAATCTTCTGTCGGCGATCATCGGCGGCAATCTGCTCATCCAGAGTGTTACCGTCTGCAATGCTCACCTCACCGATGTCCACTACGATGTTTTCCCAAACTTTATCAAGGGTCAACCCCCGCAGCTCTAGGGTGCAGCTTTCGGTGGGCTTCCAATCCGTCTGCATCAGTTTGGTGCGGTAGACAGCCAGCTTACTTTGCCCTTCAAATTCCAGCACAAATAGAATATTCTGCGGAATCAGCCTCGATAAAGCGGCAATCGTTTTCTCATCAAAGTTCTTTTTCTTGAGCGCAACAAGCAAAACAAAGAAACTGCCGACTTCTTCTCCGGCAGGGATGTTGATTCGGCTCGGAGAAATTTCGTTGACAATGACAATGCGGGATATATCGGCATCGATTTTGTCTTTGGCCGCTGTATTCATCTGAAATTTGGCATAAATCGCCTTTTTAGGCAGCTGCTTATTCATTTCAGTTGACTTTGGAAGTCCGAGCATGGTATCACCTCACCGCACGACTAAAAAGCATATCAGCTCAAAGTCGTCAAGTCCTTTGATTTCGTTTGTCAGGAAGCTGATCTGCCCGCCGCCCAAGAAGCTGTCAATATCGCTCTCGTCCTTTACCTCGATGATTGAGGCAATGGCGTCGCCAAGCAGTTTGGAAAGGCGGGACATATTTTTGCCGTCGCGGGTTTCTTTGTTAAACGGCTTATAGGCTGCAGGGATCGGCTCTGTCTGACCCTTGCAGAGAAAGCGCATTCTATCCAGCATCTGCTTCGGGGAAAGATGGTTACAGACAACCTCGCCGTCATCCCCGATATAAACCATATAGAAGGGATGCAGCCGGTTCTGGTTGTCGATGTTTACGCTGTTGGAGCGATTCTTCAAAACGAAAATGACACCGGCAGGCGCGTCCTCACCGGCAGGTACAACCGAGTGCAGACCGAAGGGTGTTTTTTCGATGTCCGGGTGGTTCTTGACATATTCCAGCAAGTCCAGACGGAACTCGTTGAGCCCCAAATCCATAATGGAAATGCCGGTGGTCATATCCTCAATATCGACAACCTCGTCCTGCAGGCGCTTCAGCTGCGCTTTTCGGTATTCGAGATCGGTCTTTTCGTCATTGCTGAGCAGGTTATCGTCGCCCGTGGCGGTCATATCCACGATTTTCATACGGGTTTCAACTCTGGCTTTCAGGTTGATATAATCGTCAAGGGTCACATCAGGCCAGAAATTCACAAGCTGAATAACCTTGTTGCGGCTTCCGATACGGTCAATACGCCCGAAGCGCTGAATGATGCGAACCGGGTTCCAGTGAATGTCATAGTTGACGAGATAATCGCAGTCCTGCAAGTTCTGACCTTCAGAAATGCAGTCGGTGGCAATCAGAATGTCGATTTTCGTATTGTCGCCGGGCATCAGCAGCTCTTTGTCCTTGGATATAGGAGAGAAGCAGGTCAGAACCGTGTTTAAGTCAGACCGCAATCTCGGGCAGGTAGTGCGCCCCTCCACATTGCCGGTGATCATGGCGGTATTCAAACCAAACTTTTCTTTTACAAAGGGACCGACATTGTTGTACAGATATTCCGCCGTGTCAGAAAACGCTGTGAATATGATAATTTTCTCGTTTCCGGGATTGATAGGCGCAGTGATTTTATTGTTGATCACACGGAAAAGCTCGCGCAGCTTCAAGTCATGCTCCGGCGTGATGTCGCGCACCATATAAGTAAGCAGCTCCAGAACTTCGGCGTCTTTTTTCAGTTCCTTGCGCCACGACTCATAGTCCATATCCGCAAGGTCGATTTTGACCTTTTTGCCAAACGCGAACAAATCATCGGTATCCTGATCGTCGCTGTCAAACTCGTTCACATTGGAAATGTCCGTCAAATTCAATGTGGTGCCCGTGTGGTGGTCAAAACGGTTGATGGTGTCGATTGTGCTGTCGATAAGCCCTTTGATTCGTTCCAGCGTTAAATTGAACGAATAGACAGAGCTTTCCATACGTTTCATCAGGTTGATGGCCATCAATCGCCGGATGCCTTGCTCGCGGCTGGCCTGCGTAAAGCCAACATTGACAGTGTTGTCGCCGTAAAGCTCCGCGTATTTTTCCATTCTGCTCGGCAGAATAAAGTGGGAGGGCGTGTAAATCGTCAGATTCAGAAGCATCAGCTGCTCAAAAATCTCGTTGTAGTTGATGGCATCCTTCAAATCCGTCAGGTGCGGACGCAGCGAGATAGGCTTCAGGCGCGTGGGGAATGTGCCGATGGCGCTTGTGTCATAGTATTTCTGAATGTGCTTGCGGGAACGGGCAATCGTGACGCTGTCCAGCAGCTCAAAAAAGTCGAAGTCCAACATTTTGAGCAGGTTTTCGGTTGTGCGGTCGCAGGGCTCCCACTTGCTCCATGTATTAAATGCCCGCTGCGCATTTTTGAAAATTTCGTCAATCGAACGGCTGGTATTGAGTTTTTCGTCAATATAATCGGTGTGTCCTTCGTAAGCCAAGGCAAGCTGATTTTTCAGGTCATTGAAGCGGTTGTTGACTGGCGTGGCGGAGAGCATCAGCACCTTTGTTTTCACGCCTGCACGGATGACCTTTTTCATCAGGGTTACATAGCGATTGTCCTTGGTTTCTTCATCCGGGTTTTCAATCAGCTTGCCGCCGTTGCGGAAGTTGTGGGATTCATCAATCACGACAAGATCGTAGTTGCCCCAATTCAATCTGCTAAGATCCAGACCGTTTGAGTTGCCGTGGGTGCGGTTCAAGTCAGTGTGGTAAAGCACATCGTAGCGGAGTCTATCGGCAGCAATCGGGTTGTTGACATAGTTGTCCTTATAGGTGTTCCAGTTGTTCGTCAGCTTCTTGGGGCAAAGCACCAGGACGGATTTGTTGCGGTTTTCGTAATATTTTATAACGGCAAGCGCAGTGAAGGTTTTACCGAGACCGACGCTGTCTGCAAGAATACAGCCGTTGTATTTTTCGAGTTTGTTTATGATGGCGAGAGCGGCATCCTTTTGGAAGTTGTAGAGCATCCCCCAAATTTTGCTTTCCTTGAAGCCGGTTGCCTCGTTTGGCAAAACATCCTCGGACACATCTTCCAAAAACTCGCTGAAAATATTGTAGAGAGTCACAAAGTAGATAAAGTCGGGCGAGTTCTCATTATAGGCAGCCGTGATGCTGTCGATCACCTCATCTGTGACGACCTGAAGCACCTTGCTGTCGTTCCAGATTTCATTGAAGTCAGCAAGCAAAGTGCGGGCAAGGGACTCGTCCTTTACAATTGTGGTGCTGATTACATTGCCTTTTTCGCAACCAAGTTCAACCGTAGTAAAGTTGTTGATGGGGGTATAGCCTACGCCGTCAACTACAATTTGTCCCTGAATAGATTTGTCACTGACATTTGATTTGAAAGTGACCTTCTGCCTGATCCACTCTGCACATTCTCGTGCAATAGCTTTTTGGGTCAATTCATTGCGGAGCTTAATTTCAAATTCAGTACCGTAAAGATTTCGTTCACGGGTTAAGCGCGGAATGTAAAATTCACGGCGTTCTTTTTTGGCCTTTTCTGTCACGAAAGTCGGAGATGTAAAAATAAAGCGGAGTTCCTCAATCTGTGATAGCTGCTCCTTCAACTCTTGAAAGGCATAGATAGAGAAACAAGCCGCTGCAATGGATAGTTTGCTGCCTTGCTTGATTTCTACGGACAAATCGTCTTTTAGAGTCTTTGTAGTATTGTTTATAAGCTCCATTTTTCTACACCCATCCTAATTACGGCAAAGTTTGTGTCACATAAAGCATACTCTACTCAGCTTATGCGTCATAAAACTCCATGATTTCATCGGGCGTACAGTTAAGTGCCTTGCAAATGTTACCGATAATTTCGGTAGTTATATTTTCATCTCTTGCAAGTTTCATCATCTGATAATGCGTAATGTGTGCCGCTTCTTGCAAGTCTTTTTTTCTCATCTTCTTGTCGATTAAGATTTTCCAAAGTTTATTGTATCTGACAGCCATAGCGATTCTCCTTCGGCAATATACTATCATTCAAAGATAAAGGACAACCAATTTAACATATTATAGCATACTTTCCCTGAAAAATCATAAAAAAAGACGGAAATTCAAACTTATTTGCGGAAAATCAAGCCGCAGCGTTGAGCATTTATAGTTAAAAAGCAATTGAAACACATAAAAAAGATCAAGATGTATTTTTATTGGTTGTTATTGGGCAAGATATGAAGCATTCAAAAGTCAGACGGTTTGATATCATTGCAAGGAAGATGAAAAGCCCACAGGCTAGATCTTATATCCAGCCTGTGGGCCTTGTGTATGATTTGTCCTTTATCTTGTCCTGCAGCTTGCCCCGAAGCTTATGCCCAAGTCTATTGAACAAGATACCCATAATGGCGCATCTGGCGGCGGATAAGGGCTTCACAGCGGTCGCAAATTTCTTGGCTATAGGCGGTTCGATAGCTATCGATGAGCGCCTTTACATCGTTTGTGTTAAAGTTGAAGTGAAGCTGTATGCCGTATAATTCCTCAGCAGCATCTAACTGTTCGTCAAAATATCTCGAAAAAGGCTTGGCTTCAACAGTTTTTAGACAATCCTCTAAGCTTCTTTCCAAGGGAAAATCCATATTGGTATCCGCCAAAAGCGACAAGCCATTATCAAATAATGGGCACAGTGCATAGGTATCGTCTGCGGCGTTGTATTGAACAGCAATATTGTTGGTATGTCGATCTTCGTTTAGGAAAAATGCATCAATCTCCAGCATCGAGGTCAGATATTGCCCAAAGTTTTGTAGCCCGGTTGTCTGCTCGACAAAGTTTACCAGAAATTTTATCTGGTTCTTGATTTCCCCTTGATGAGCTGTATCTACTGCAAGGCTCCCGCCGGTAAATTTTCGATACAACTTTTCCAATGGAATAAGGTCATAGCCGTCCGCGAGAAAATCAGCGCTTTTACAGCCACTGTAAACTCGGTCTTTGTATTTGATTTGCGAGTACTCATAAGCCACAAAGGGGTACTTAACGGTTGACTTGCCTAACAGTGCGGAAACAATTGTTTCCGCCAGCCCCTCATACCCCATATGGTCAGCCTTGTACCAGTATCCATCGCATTTCCATTTTAACTGATTTCCCTTGGAGGTATGGTTCAACGTTTCTTGTGGCTCAAACTTGCTTAAATCAATCATTTCCATAGAGCCCTCCTTACGCAACGATGTTACGGATCATCTGCACCCACTGGTTGTCCCCAGCCATGCGCCCATTGGTCTTTTCAATAATCAGCAGCGGATCAAAGAAAGGAACATTCATCTCTCGAAGTATGCCTTTCAGACCAGCTCGGCTGGCAGGCAGGCATCTTTCTTTTAAGAACTCCTCGAAATCTGCCCAAGACGGATTTTCTACAACGCCAAAGGCTCGTAGCGGAATGCGGTCAGTATGGGCTTTGCTGTATTTTCAAATAGTGCCAAATCAAATTTTAGAGTTCAAATACTCCACGAGTTTCCAAACTGTTGTCAGCGGGTTGCTTTGCCGCGAAATCGGCTCAATGCCTTGATTCTGAATCTGTTCGGTACGAACTTTCGCTCTCTGAATTGCAGTTGCCTGCAAAGGCTTCAAAACGTCAAAGTAATCCTTGTTCTTCTCATAATCGGGGATTCTGTTTGGCTGTTTCAGCAAGCGAATCAATGCCTGGCAATCTTCGACCTCTGCCTGCTGATTTATAAAGTGTAACAAGAACCATAGTTCGAAGGATGGATTGGAGTAGGCCAGATGGTAGCCCTCCTTTTGGGCGGATTGTTTGGCGCGTAGAAGAACCTCATTGGAATTATCGTCACGGTCAAATACGCACCAGATGGAATCGCCATCTTCTGGATAATACGGATTATTGCCCATCGTTGCCTTTGCCTTTTGCACAAGTCTGTCAGCAGATTTATACTGTGAAGAAATCGGGATAATGTCGATATTACAGCCACGGCTTCGAAAACGCTTGAAATAGCGAATTTCGGTTTCGCTGCCCTCGCAGATGAGATACACCACTGGGTTGCGCTTTCTGGTGTGAGCAGACTTGCGGCTGATTTCTTTTACTCTGCCCATGCTGCACTCCCTCCAATGAACGGAATCGCGCCGTAGCGGCCTTGCAGATACCCCTTGGAGATGTTCTCACCCTTCCGGGGAGAAAACTCGGTCAGAGCGTAAATGTCAGTCTGCATAGTCTTTTCATCTTTCTCTGCAAACCAGATTTGATCACGCCGCAATAGTGTCAAGTCAAGAAGTCCGGTGTCGTGTGTCGTGAAGATAAGCTGAGCATGGTTTGTATTGATGTTGGCGTCCTGCACCATCTCGATCAGATGCCGGGTCAAAAGTGGGTGCATACTGGATTCAACCTCGTCTACCACCAGAACAGCCCCAGATTCCAGAGCAGCGAGCCACATACCGATGCGAGAAAAGAATCGCTGTGTTCCAACGGATTCCTGCCCCAACGGAAGCCAGAAGCCCTTGGATGTGCCATCTTCAGTGTCGAGAGTGTGCAGTGCAGAAATGATAGGTTCTTCCTTGGAACCAGTGATGCGGATGTCTTTGATGCCTAGATCGGCATACAGCATTTCATGCAGGATACGGCTCTTTTCAGCGCCGCCCTGCCGGATGGCAGACAGCGCGGCATCCAGCCGCATTTCTGTTCCCACGAAACCTGTCAGCTTTTCAAAGAACCACAGATACGCTTTTTCGGTTTGCGGACAGTTCCACTCGTTCGAGGTGGACAGATACAGACGATTTTCGGCAGTTCGTCCAGCAAGCGTGAACTGCTCTTGAATGTTCTCGCGGAACTGATAGTCATTGTTTTCTCTGGAAAAAATCAGTGCTTCCCGGCCATTAGGCCAGTGATAGAGATATTCGGTCAAGATTCTGGATTTGCCAAACGAGAACCCATAGGCATACTTGATGCCGCCATAGAAATAGATAGCTTCAAAACTGGTCGGCTGTGTAGGTTGGTCTGTGAAAGCAAACGGTTCCTGCGGAAGCGGTTCGCCCTTCAGCAGCTTGGCATATCGGCCACAGACCATTTCCCGCATGAGCAGGAGTGCATGGAGGACATTGCTCTTTCCTGCTGCATTTGCACCGTACAGTGCCAGCACCGGAACAAGCTGTTTCTTCTCGTCCGGTGAAATCAGGCAGTCGACCAGACTTTTATCTGTAGATGCTTTCAAGCTGATGATGGCTGTATCCTTGATGGAACGGTGGTTGGTGACTGAAAATTGAAGCAGCATCGCAATTCCTCCCAGATGATTTTCTGAACCCAGTGTACTCTATTCTAGGCGGAAAGTCAAATCTTAATTTCAATATTTGCAGATGTTTTTCAAAAATCGAGAATAAAATTTAAAATATCAGCTTTTTATACGGTTCTAGTACTATTAGAGTTTATTCTGCATATACAATCTCTCTCACCACCACACCCTCCGCCCATTCCATTTTAAGAACATTCTTGAATTCCGTCCGACAAAAACGCATTTTCTAGTTCGAAAGACAGTTATTTACTATTTTGACGTTCGATGGCTACATTATATCCACCGCATTTTCATTTTAACTGATTTCCCTTTGATGTGTGGTTCAGCGTTTCTTGTGGCTCAAGCCTGCTTAAATCAATCATTTCCATAGAACCCTCCTTACGCAGCGATGTTACGGATCATCTGCACCCATTGGTGATCCCCAGCCATGCGCCCATTGGTCTTTTCAATAATCAACAGCGGATCATAGAAAGGAACGTCCATCTCTCGGAGGATGCCTTTCAAACCGGCTCGGCTGGCGGGCAGGCATCTTTCTTTCAAAAATTCCTCGAAATCCGCCCAAGACGGATTCTCTACAACGCCAAACGCCCGCAAAGGGATTCGGTCGGTGTAGTTCTTCATGCGGACAACTTCGTGCTTGAAATCGATGTCGATGACCGTACACAGCTGCGGTCCATTCATAAAGTTCATCCGCATGGTAAAATCCGGGTTCGTGCTGAAATGCTCAGCGTTATAGATATACTTATATATGGTCTGGCGCGACACGCCGAACTGTTTTGCAATCTCAGTGTTGCCGATGCCTTTTCTATGCAGTTCCAAGACCTCTACGGTCTGGTCGGGGGTAAGCTGCGCCTTACGGCCCGCATTGCGAGGGTTGGAATTACCGATTTTTAGTGTCTTTGCAAGTTCTCGCAGTTCATCCAAATCAGACGTGCCAAAAATCTCTTTTATTTGCTGTTGGTAATCGCTCGGCATCCAGCATCCCTCCTAAGCCTTTTTCTACTATTACTATATCGTGATTTCGGGGAAATGTCAACAAATTAAAATGTTGACATTTCCCTGAATGTTAGTCTTGCACAAATTATATTCTATTTCAATTATTTCTGTTCTGTTTGCGCCCAACTTTGGGTCTTTCTCTTTTGAACGTGGATACCCCTGTTTGACAGCTTTGACCATAATATGCTGATTTATAAAATATAAGCCTGTTGTATTTGGCTATCTAATTTTCCAGACACTGTCTGGAAAATTGAGTTCTGCGTAAAAGCTGAATATGCTTTGGGCGATTTGTCTAACTAGATTTTGGGGCTTGTATATCTTAGATATCCAATTTCCAGTCAGTGACTGGAAAATTGAAACGGGAACCATATCAGGCCGATTGAAGCAGTCTTAAAGTGTTAGCATTCACATGAGGTCGAATAGTCATCTTATCTGGCTTTGCGTGAGCTGCTGATTTCCTTGATGGCGGCATAGTGTTTTCCACATTTTCGGCTGATCTCGTTGAAAAAATCGGACGTCACAAATTCCAGCAGCCATACTTTGGGAATCATGTACTTGGGTGTCTGTAAGATGGTTTTCAGCAAGCCCTTACTGCACCATTTCAGGATTGTGTGGCGTTGGTAGCCTGTCACCTCGCAGACTTGCGCAACGGTCAGTACATCCGGGTAATTTGCTAACTGCTGCTCGTACCATTCCTTAGCCAGCAGCCGTTCTTCGCCCGTATAGTTCAGCTTGCGCTCCAACGATGCGGCAGGTTTCTTATGTTTGGGGTAGTTGTAATACCACCCGCTGGGCGGTGTGTAGCGCATCGGGTCGGACTCTCGGCGGTAGAGATACTCAGCAACATCCTTCTTGGCGATTTTATAGCAGCGCGTTTTCTTTCCGCTGTTTTTGCACGGAACAAGCCCGCTTTGCAGGAGATAAAGCGAGGTTCGTGTTCCGATATGGCATACGATGCGGAAATCGTTGCGGCTCATCGGGTCCGGATAGGGCGTTAGGATTTCTTCAATTTTTTCTTTCAAAGAGTCGTTGCTTACAGTTTCTTTCTTCATTTCGGGTTCTCCTTGTTTCTAAAGTGGAATCCCGAAAAACCACTACTTCATTTTTCTGTTTCCTGCATTTTTTCTCATTCGTGTCCGCAAGACCGCACTATTATCTGGCTTTTGGGGCAGGGCTTATCTTGCATCTTATCTTGCATTTCTCCAAAAAAGTCGCCATTTTTGCCCCAAAACGGGTGATTTTGCTTCTTTTCGTACCTACATTGTTTTTTGCTTGTTTATCAGTGTTTTCTCCACAAACATCGCCCAAACTCAGCGGACAAACCAGCCTGTATTAGCCTTGGTTATCACCATATTGCCTTTTCAAAGATTAACTCGAAATGCGATAGGGCGTTTGTAGCGCCGCCAGAGTTCAAATCTCTGATGCTCCGCCAATCAACGGTACAACGTGCTTTTTGAGCGCTTTGTACCGCTTTTTTATGCAAAAAACGGAATTTTTGAGTTTGACAATTTCATAACAGGAGAGAAAACGCCCTGTTTTGGAGAGAAATCACACTTTTTTAAGTGTCATTTTCCGGATTTGAACCCATTCCAAGCCCGTTCAGCATCGCTTCTGCCGAAGAAACCTTGGAAGCGTAGTCCAAATGCGAATAAATATTCGCGGTGGTAGAGAAATCGCTGTGTCCCAGCCACTCCTGAATCATCTTCATCGGGACACCGTTTGCCAAAAGCAAACTGGCGCAAGAATGCCCTTACGGTATAATTACGACAAACCGGAAAAGCCCCGTAGAATCAAGGGTTTTGAGGTTTCCAGTCTGGTTTTTTCATCCTTTTCCAAACCGAAAAATC
>ERZ857955.1285-NODE-1285-length-20654-cov-6.053838_pt1 | contig 20654 bp, 17 predicted proteins | sample MGYA00519956_ERZ857955 | MGnify/ENA primary metagenome ERZ857955 (study PRJEB31778, sample SAMEA3449378) | human gut metagenome | biome: human gut; feature: human-associated habitat; material: faeces | place: United Kingdom | collected 2010/2012 ...
ATCCGCTTTGCCCGTATCGTGGCTTGTGAATTTTGCAGTAGTAACAGAATGACGGCGGCGCGCCTTTTTAGCCCAAGCTTTCTTTTCGCCCGACACCCGATCGCGCGACCTGATCAAGTCAGCTTGCTGACTATCGGCATGAGGCGCTTGAAGAGAGTCTTCTTCATGATGTGGCGGTTGCGCTGTGCTCACCGTTTCAGTCCTTTCCGTTTCATCTATTGTAGCGAAAGCACTCCCCTCTCGCAGGTGAAACAGAAATATAGAGGCAACCTATTTCTCGATGGGGTTTTCTGGATCGCTCGCCCAATCGTCGAAGCTGCCCAAATAAAGGTAGAGATGCTGGTAACCTTCGGCTTCGAGCAGGTCGATGGCCCGCTCGACGACGTCGCTCAGGCGGGCGCTCTTGCGCTTCGAGAAGTTGCCGATGGTGTAGTAGACGTCCTCGGTGGTATAGCCGTAACCGGCGAAGATCGGTTCGTAGATATTCAGCGAATCGATGTCCACCTGTTCGCTGCCGATATAGGCGTTGGCGAGGAAAGCGTCGTGAAAAATCTGCGCCAGTTTCCTATCGGGAATGATCTTGTGGCGGGCGCAGGCTCCGGCCAGAACGAGCAGGAACATGCAGAGGAATATGCGGACAATACGTTTCATAGCTTAACGTTGGTTTTTATCATGCTGCGCACGGTAATATTCGAAATAACACAGGCAACTGCGCCGAAAGCGGCCAGCACCGCCGCGAGGTCGCCCGGACGGAATTCGACGGGATAGCTCTTCGTGAGGAACGTTTCGGCCGGAATCTCGATCAGCCCGAAGTGCTGCTGCAAAAGCGTCGCACCGACGCCCAACACCACGCCCAGCGCCGCGCCGAGAGCGCAGATAAGCAACCCTTCGCTGCGGAATATCGACCGCACGAGCGTCGTATCGGCGCCCAGCGCGCGCAGGGTCCCGATGTCGCGCCGCTTCTCGACAATCAGCATCGCCAGCGACCCGACGACCGAAAACGAAGCGACGACCAGAACCAGCAGCGAGATGAAGAAGATGCCCCACTTCTCGTAGGTCATGATCCGGTAGAACGAAGCCCGCAATTCGTAGCGGGTGCGGACCCGGTAATCGCCGCCCAGCTGCTGCGCCACGGCGTCGCGGACCTGCACGGCATCGGCGCCGTCGCGCAGGCGCACCACCAGCCCCGAAACCCGGCCGGGACGGCTGAAAAGCTCCTGCGCCATGCGCAGCGAAGCGAGGACATAGGTCCGTTCGGTTTCGAGGTCGAGCGTATAGACCCCGCCGAGGGGGATCGTTCGCCGCGTATAGTTGTCGAACGGCAGCAGCGACGAAAAGCTTCCCCGCCGCACGGCGTAAACGCCGACGTCGGCGTCGGCCAGCGTCCGCACGCCGAGCATGTAGGCCATCGACTGACCGATGACGAGCCGTTCGAGGTCGCCCACCCGCACCCGGTACTCTCCGGCAGCAACGGCGTCGGACAATGGGAAAACCGCTTCGTAGGCGTCATCGACGCCGCGGACCGTCGCGGTGGCCTGACGGTCACCGTGTTCCAGCAGGGCGCTCTCCTCCAGCACGAACGACATGGCCTCCACACCCGGAATGCGTCTCAGCGCCGCGGTATCGACCGCGTCTGCCGCAAAGGTCTGCCCCTGCCGGGCCGAGACGGTCAGATCGGCGTCGAAGGCCGAACACATGGACTTGACAAGGCTCTCGAAGCCGTTGAAGACCGAGAGCAGGACGATCATCGCCGCAACGGGCATCGCTACGGCCGCAACACTCAGCCCCGAAATCAGATTGACGACCGATCGGGATTTGGGCGAGAAGAGGTAGCGGCGGGCGAAGAATTGCGGCAGCATGGCGTGAGGCCGGAAGGGTTAGTCGTTTTTGAGCGCCTGCTCGATATGGTCGATATACTCCAGCGAATCGTCGAGGAAGAACTGGATTTCGGGCACGTTCTTGACCTGATTGCGGATGCGCTGGCCCAAAGCGTGGCGGATGAACTTGTTGTTGCGGTCGAGCTCCTGCATCAATGCGGCGCTGCGCCCGAAGGGGAAGACGCTGACGTAAATCTTGGCGTAACCGAAATCGGGCGACACGCGCACGGCCGTGACCGTGACGAGCGAACCCCGGACGATGCCCTCGCCCTCCTTCTGGAAGATTTCGGCGACGTCCTTCTGTATCTGTTTAGCGATTTTCTGCTGTCTTGTCGTTTCCATGATGGTGAAATTTTATAATCCGTATTTGAAGACTTCGCGGTTCTTTTCGCGCTTGGGACGCGGTTTCCACGTCGAGAAGCCCTCCTTGTTGAATCGGTAGCTCAACCCGACCGAAACGGTGAGGTTGTCGAGCGGCGAACGCATCGGCGTCGCCCAAAACGGGTTTTCGGAACCGTCGATACCGTTGTCGGCGTATTTGTTGCGGTTGCGCACGATGTCCGAAAGTCCGAAGTAGTAGCGGGCGCGGACATTGATCTCGAAACGCCGGATCAGCAGCGCGATACCGCCGCCGCCCGCAAGTCCGTAGCCCCAGCGGTTGTCGCGCGGCAGTTTGAAGGAGTAGTCGCCCTTCCAGTCGGCCGCTCCCGAAGCTTTCGCTTCCTCGTTCTCATAGGTCGAAGAGAGGTGATAGGAGAAAGTCGCCGCCGCTTCGAGGTAGACGCGGACATGGTTGCGGAAGAGGTAGAAGTGGGGCTGCCACACGATCGGCAGCACGATCGAATTGACGTTGCGCGTGTAGTAGCGGTAATCCTTCTTCTCCTCGACCATCGAGGCGTTGGTGGCCAGCGAGAATCCCTGCTGCAGGAATTCGAGGTCGATGCCGAAGCCGCCCACGAAACGCTGCTGTCCGTAATAGCGCCACGTAAGCCCGGCGGTGTAGGAACCCCATATAGCCTTCATCTCCTGCTTGGGGTCGAGCCGCGAGCTGGCCATGCCGTAACCCGCCGTGAAGCCGAGCGTATGCTGCGCCGACGCGCCCTGCCACGCAACGGCGGCGAAGGCGAGAAACAGCAGGGTTTTAAGTTGTCTCTTTATCATAACGCTATCGGTTAAACATGCCTCCGGTAGAGTTCATGCTGTTGTTCATGCCGCCGCCGAAACCGCCGAAGCTTCCGAAACCGTTGGCGTTGTTCTGGTTGTTCTGGTCGTGGCTGTTGCGGTTGGTTTTCGGTTCCTTGGCGCGTTTCTCCGCCTCGCGGCGCAGACGCTGCGCCTCACGCTCGTCGAGCAGGCGCGAAAGCGACTCCATCGTCACCGGAGCGAAGACCCGGTTCATGTCGATCGAAAATTCGACCTCCCAGTTGGTCTTGGTCGCAAAAGTGTCTTCACCCTCGTCGTTGGCATAGATTTCGGCCCGTTCGGGCTGGAGCCGCTCGACCACGTTGCCCGTATCCCACTTGCCGTTGCCGTTCATGTCCTCGATGATGCGAAATTTGATCTCCCCCGCAGGAACGTAATTGAACTGCCAGTCGCCGGTGGTGACGTCGCGTTTCTCCTGCTTGAGCGCATTGCTGCCGTCGAGCAGCTGGAGGATGTATTTGGCCTTGTCGTCCTTGCCCTTGACATGGATTTTCACGGTGGCGAACTTTTCGGGATCGAGCACCGTGTATTTCCCGACGATCGAGTCGTTGGAGAAGCCCGCGACGTCGGTAATGGCGCCCTTGGGAATGGTCAGCGTATATTGTCCGCCGCTCGTCCACGGCGCCTCGATATGCCAGCGGCGCAGCAGGCCCGTGTCGCGCACGAAGCGCACCGGAACGTCCTCGATGCTGTTGTCGGACCGGGTGAGCGTCAGAAGCATGGCCGCCGAATCGAGCCGGGTAAGCGGATAGTCGAAATCGACGGTCAGGTTGTTCTCAGGATTGATTTCGCCCGTCAGCGGAAGCTTATAGGCGAAGGGATTCTCCTTCTTGGGTTCGACCCACTCCTCGCCGGCCGCCTCGGCCTTGCGGCGGTCGCGTTCGAGTTTCTCGCGCTCCTTCTCCTGCTCTTTGGTCTCGATCAGCCGCCAAGAGAGTTTCAGCGGTTCGGTAACCTCCTGCAGGACATTGACCGTATCGTGCTTGAAGTAGGTGATTTCACCCTTGATCGTATCGGGCAACGCCGAAGAGGGCATGTTGAACCACAAGGCGATGGTATCGCGCCCGACGGTCTGCGGATCGACGATGACGCGGTCTTCGGGAATGCTGTCGAAGCGGATGCGTTCGATGCGCGGATGCGCAGCTCCGAAGTAGAGCATCGCCTTGTGCTGCAGGGGCCGTTCGGTCTGCGAAAGCAACTGGCGGCGGAACGCCTTGTCGGTGAACATGCGCAGATAGAGCTGCGGCTCGGCCGTGACATATTGGCGGATCGAGTCGTACCACATGGCGAAGTCGGGCATCTCGGCCGGATTGTAGCTCTTTTCGAGGAAGCCGACCTGATCGGAACCGGGTTCGTACATCTGGTTGTCGTTCTTGTCCTGAACGGCGTAAACCCGGTAGGGGATCGGCTTGAGGTTTTGGGCGATGAAGATGCCGTTGTTTTCGGCACGGGCGATTACGGCGGGCTTGTACTTGAAGATCGTCGAGTCGTATTCGGCCACGTTCTCGACCGAATCCGCCGGGAAGAACCAGATGAACGACTTCGACACCGAGTCGGCCTTGTAGCTGTCGGCCGTATAGCCCGAAAAGATCATCGAGTCGATCGTGGGACCGGTCGAAAAGACATAGCGCATCGAATAGAGGGGGTTGCCCTCGTTATTGTCGCGCACGGCACTGCCGAAGTTGAGCGCATAGGTCGTATTGGCTTCGAGCGTATCGCGCAGCTGGACGACGATGCCTTTGCCGCGCATCGAAACCAGCGGCTTCTTCTTCATCTGCGGCGAGGTGAAGAACTCCTTCTGCTGGTCCTTGAGCTGCACGAACTCGTCGAATTCGATGTAGATCTTCTCGTGGTGCACGGTAGGCCGGTTGACCGAGAAGTTGTCGGGCGTCATGTTCAGAATGACCGGCGGCAGGGTGTCGCGGGGACCGCCCGTGGGGGTCATCATGCTCGCGCAACGGCTCAGGAACGCCGTGGCGAAGAGCAGCAGGACTGCGGCGCGCAGCAGGCGCAGGATATTTCGTTTACGGGTCTGCATCGTTATCTCTTGCTTGCTTTTTCAGGCTCCTTGGGGGCCAGTTTGTCATTGACCACGCGCCAGCCGCCCTCCTCGACATAGAGGTATTCCTGCTTCCACGGGCGGAAAACGACCGGAAGGAAGTTTACGGGCTGGCCGCCCTCGACGATCTCGACCTCCTGCTGCGAGTAGGCGTAGAGCTGGTTGACGGGATCGGTCACGACCACCATCAGCGTCGGACTGCTGACCTTCATGCCGTAAGTGCCCGACTCCTTGGAGTAATAGGCTTCGAAGTCGGGGCTGGTCCGCGTCTGCTTGGGATCGCTCTTCGAGGTAATGATCCGCTGCGCCGCATCGTTGTAGGAGTTGATCTTCCATGCGGTCGTATCGACGGCATAGGCGTAAACCCTGAGGTTGGACGGCACGGTGGGTTCAGCGCCCTCCTCGGCCTGAAGCTGCGCGGTGACATGGCTGTCGATATAGATCGGGGGTGTATAGGAATCGTTGAACATGAGCCACTTGCCGTCTTTGTAGGAGTAACCCTGTTTCCACCGCTTGAAAATCAGCGTGACATAGATTTTAGGGGTGTTTTCCGGCACTTCCTGCTGCGTATAGCCGTAAAGTTCATTCTTCGTGTCCACGGCGACCACCATCACCGAGGACCTGTCGAACGACATCTGGAGCAGCCCCTCGACGCCCTCCTGCTCATAGGGTTCGCCCGTGGCGAGCGGCGTGGATATCTTTTCGTTGCGGTTGCCCCGCTGCGAAATTACGCCCGCGAGCGCATCCTTGTAGGAAGCGACCTCCCACGAAGAGGTGTCGGCCGCAAAGGCATAGAGCTTGGCGTCGGCAAGAATCTGCGTCGGATCGCCCGATTTCTCCTGCTCCAGCGGCTTGAACACATAGGTCGTCTTGTACGAGACGTCTTTGAAACACCCCGTAAACAGCGCGGCCGCGGCAAGAAACAGTATGATTCGTTTTGTCTTCATCTCCGGAATTTACTTGTTACGAAGCTCTTCGAGCATCTCCCCCACGGTCCGCCCCGTAACCGGATGACGGCGCTGGCGCATGATCTCGCAGAGCGGCACGAGTGCGAATTCCCGCTCGCCCATGAGCGGATGCGGCACGGTAAGGCGTTCGCTGTCGATCACCTCGTCGTCGTAGAAGAGGATGTCGATATCGATCGGCCGCGAGGTATAGTTCACGCCCGTGCGGGCTTTCTCGACAGCTTCGGCGGCGCGGTTGCGGCCCAGCTCCCGTTCGATGGCCTGCACGGCGTCGAGCACTTCCAAAGGCAGCAGGTCGGTCGAGACCTCCAGCGCCTGATTGGAGAAAACCCCGTCGGCGTCGAAGCCCCAAGGCTTGGTTTCGTAGCGGTGCGAACAGCGCAGCACGGCGCCGACCTTCGCGTTGACGAGCTGCTGGGCCGCCTGAAGCGTCCGTTTCACATCACCGGAATTGCCGCCGGTCAAAAGTACTACACGTGCCATAACTCAAAGTCGTTTTATCATTTTGCTCACCGAAAGCGCAAAATGGGTGAATACGATCGTCGGATTTCCGTTCTGCGAAATCTGCGCCAAAGCGCATTCGATCTCGGCAATGAGCGGTTCGATGTTCTGCGATCCGACGAATGGGGCGAATTTGGAACAGAAAGCCAGCTCCTCGCCCCAGAGATAGCTGATTTCGTTTATGCCCGCATGGAGCATGTAACTCTCGCGCAGCAGGCGCGAAGCGTCGCGCAGGAAGGCCCGCTGCTGCTCGCGCGAAAGCTGCGCGGCCTCCTCGGCCCACGTCACCAGCTCCAGATGCTTGTCGTTGTAGCTCAAACGCATCAGCCCGCAGAAAAGGTCGAAGTTCTCTTTGCGCAGGGCGTCGCTCTCGCCGGCCACGAGGTGCTGCAGCTCCACCAGATCGCCGCCGGCCAGACGGGCGATGTTCCGGGCCTTGACCGGGTCCGTAACGCCCCGCTCCTGCGCCGCGCGCTCCAGCACGTCGGGCGCGATACGCGGCACGGCGACCTCCTGCGTGCGGGAAATGATGGTCGGCAGCAGCCGTTCGGGCTGTTCGGAGATCAGCAGGAAAAGCGTCTTTTCCCACGGCTCTTCCAAAATCTTGAGAATCTTGTTGGCCGCCTCCTCGTTCATCGCTTCGGGCAGCCAGATCAGCATGGTCTTATAGTCGGCTTCGAAGCTCTTGAACGAAAGTTTGCGAATGATGTCGTCGGCTTCGCGCGCGGCGATCATGCCCTTGAGGGTCTTGCCCAGATCGAGGCGGTCGTACCAGTCCTGCGCCGAGAAATAGCCGCCGCGCTCGGCGAAAAGCCCGCGGAACAGCGGCAGGAACTCGTCGCTGCGCATCACCTCGCCCGACTTCTTACCCTGTTTGTTGACCGGGAAGACCAGATGCAGGTCGGGATGGGCCAGCGCAGCGATCTGCTTGCAGTCGGGACATTCGCCGCACGAATCCCCGCCGCGGCGGTGGCGGCAGCAGAGGTACTGCACATAGGCGACCGCCAGCGCAAGAGCACCCGCCCCGGCCTGCCCCGTGAAGAGCTGGGCGTGGCTGATGCGTCCGGCGTCCACGCTCTGCACCAGATGCCGTTTCAAATCCTCCTGTCCCGTTATATCCGCAAACCGCATGTCTCGTTACTTCTTTTTTCCGTTTTTCAAAACCGTCTGCCGCACGGCGACGGCCAGCAAAGCCAGCACGACGCACGCAAGGACGACCGTACGCCCCGCGCCCCGGTCCATCGAGAGGGCCAGCACCCCGCCGACGAAGAGCGCGAAACTCACCGCCAGCACTACGATCTTCTCTTTTGCACTTTGTCTCATCGCATTGCCAGCCCTTCTATTTTCTTTTCAAGGCCGCCTTCACCAATGCCGCAACGTCGATCCGCTCCCGGCGGACGAGGTAGAGGGCATAGGCCGCAAACAACACTATATTAAACGCATAGGCGATCAATTTATTGCCGCCGCAGGCCGTCACGGCTTCGCACACGGCGAAAACCGCGAGCGCCGCGGCAACATACTCGCCGATACGCCGCCAGTCATAGGGCGTCGGATAGAAACGGCGGTTGAGCCACCAGCTCACGGCGACCATCGTCGATTCGCTCGCCAGCCGCGCCCATGCGGCTCCGTAGTAACCCCAGACGGGGATGCACCAGAAGCCGAAAACCAGCATCGAAACCAGACCCGCGCCCGTAACCACAATAGCCAGCGAGGTCTTCTCCTCGCGTTTGTACCAGAACGACAGGTTCAGCCAGACGCCCGTCAGCACATTGGCACCGAGGACCACCGGGAGAATGAAAATCCCCTCGCGGAAGTCGCGGCCCACGATCAGCGCGAAAACGTCGCGAAACAAGGCGATGCCGAGAAAAATCAGCATCGAAGCCATGACGTAGTATTTCAGCGCCGCGGCGTTCATCTGCACGAAATCCGACTTCTTGAAATTCGACAGGAAGACCGGCTCGGCGGCAAGCCGGTACATCTGGTAAAAGAGCATCATCACCACGGCGATCTTCGTAATGGCGCCGTAGATACCTACCTGCGCCATGGCTCCTTCGGGCACGAGGTATTTGATCAGCTGCCGGTCGATGAATTCGTTGGCCGTGCCCGCCAGTCCGCCGACCAGCAGCGGCAGCGAATAGGCGAAGACCGCGGCCAGCAGCGCCCAGTTGATCTTGGGCACGGTGCGGTCCACGGTGGCGAGGATGACCAGCCACGTCACGACGCTGGCGATCAGGTTGGCGACGAAGACCCAACCGACGCCGAATTCCGTAGCGAAAAGCCCGGCGACGCCGAAAGCGACGGCCAGCGCTACGTTCATCACCACGTTCAGCGCCTTGATGCCGACGAACAGCAGCGCCCGTCCCTGCTCGCGCAGCCGCGAGAAGGGGATGCAGGCCCAGACGTCGAAGAGGATGATAAGCCCCACCCAGACCACATATTCGGGATGTGCGGCATAAGCCTCGCCCATCAGTCCTGCGACGCCGTTGCGGAACGAAGCGACAAGCACGAAGAACACCACGGCGGCGAGCGATGTAACGCCCCACGTCGTGGCGAAAAGCCTGCGTTTGGCGGCCCGAACGTCGCCCCCGGCCTCCTCGGCCTTGGCCGAAAAACGGAAGTAGCTCGACTCCATGCCCATCGTCAGCAGCGTAAGCGCCAGCGGAATGAGGGCATAGATGTCCGTGACGATACCATAGGTCTCCTGCCCGAAAATACGGGTATAGTAAGGCGTGAGCAGATAGCTCAGAAACCTCACCACAATGGTGCTGATGCCGTAGACGGCGGTTTGTTTGGCCAATTTTTCGAGCATGGCAGACGATTTGCAGTCGACAAAGATATTGCACGCCGGGCTTTGCGCCCGACAAAGATACAAATTTTAGCCGGAAACCCCGCATAATGCCGTTTCTTTCGGCAAGGCAAGATAAAAACGTCCCGGAAGCCGGACAAAGCCCCTGACAATCGGACCGAACAGCGTATTTTCCGCCCAAAATGATATAAACAAAATTGTGAATCAATATCTTTTATTCTTGCAGAAAAAATACTTTTTTATGAAATTTGCATGAAATTTCCATAATGAGTGTTGTTCAATCCGAAAATTATTTTCTAATTTTGTCCTGTCGCAAACCGACAGACATACGGAAAGTGTTTTTCACTCTGTCCTTACAAAGAAATCTGACAGTTTCAACGTGAATCGGGGCAATGAACAGCACTCATTTTCTTGTTTAGATAGATTCGGCCAAAACAATTTTGCGCCGCAATTTTCGTATCTATTCAAGTGTGGGGTAAAGCATTCGTTTATTCGATTCTGGGTTTTGTCAGAACCTCTTTGTAGATGAACGAAAACAGCTCCACACTTTCTTTTTGTACAACCCACTACATGTAACACCCGCCTTGTGGAGCTACGAGGGGGGGGGAATTTGCCGAATATCAGCCGGATACTCATCTCGAATGAAACGGCATATCGAAGAATTGCCCGATGGAACAACCTTGTATACGCAGTTGTCCGAGTTCCGAAACCCGGCACGTATCCGAAAGAATACGGTCCGGGAGCGTCCGTTTGAGGATGATCCGTATACATGCATGCAGACGAACCTGATCGAAGATACGGCCATGAAATTCAGAATCTTTCTTTTGTTATGCGCATCGCTCTGGGGATGGAACGTCCGGGGGCAGAGCGTAGCTTTGAAAACAAACGTACTGTCCGATGCTTTTATGAATATAAACCTCGGAGTAGAAACCGGTCTGGCCCCGAAATGGACATTGGACATCACGGGCGATTTCAACGCATGGACGCTGTCGCACGGCCGCCGCTGGAAACACTGGCTCGTGCGCCCCGAAGCGCGGTTATGGTTCTGCGACCGTTTTGCAGGACATTTTATAGGTTTCCACGCGCACGGAGGGCAGTACAACATCGGAGGCGTGAAAAACGGAATCTCGTTCTTGGGTTCCGATCTCTCGAAACTTTCGGACTACCGCTATCAGGGCTGGTTCATAGGCGCCGGCGTCGCCTACGGATACGCTTGGATACTCGGCAGGCACTGGAACCTCGAAGCCGAAATAGGCGTGGGATACGTCTACACGCAATATGACAGCTTCCGATGCGTAGGCTGCGGAAAGAGAGTCGAGAAGGACAAACCGCATCATTACGTGGGGCCGACCAAAGCGGCCGTCAATCTGGTTTACGTATTCTAAATGCTCGCTGCAATGAAACGAACGATTTTTTTCCTGTCGCTGCTGCTGGGAACGAGTCCGCTGCCGCACGCCCAAGAGATAGACGGGGTCACGGTCGGAAACCTGAAGATGGATCGGAACGGCGAATATCTGGTCGTGGAGATGGATGTCGAACTCTCCCGGCTGGAGGTAGAGGCGAACCGCGCCGTACTTCTGACTCCCCGGCTCGTGAACGGAGCCGATTCGGCCGACCTGCCCGCCGTCGGCATCTACGGCCGGCGCCGCTACTATTATTATGTAAGAAACGGCGCAAGCATGCTGTCGGGCGACGGCGAGACAAGTTTCAAGGCCGCCGAAAAACCCGAACGGGTAGCCTATCACGTCATCGTGCCATACGACGGATGGATGAACGGCGCCGCACTCCGGCTCTCCCGCTGCGATTACGGCTGCTGCAACACGGTGCTCGCCGCCCGGCAGGGCCTGCTGGGACACTTCGAGGAACCCGTCCCCTACACTCCCCGGCCTGTCTACGTCCGGCCGACGGCCGAGGCCGTCAAAAGCCGCTCGCTGAGCGGGTCCGCGTTCATAGACTTCCCGGTGAACAAGACCGTCATCTATCCCGACTACCGCCGCAACACGGCCGAACTGGGCAAGATAGAGGCCACCATCGATTCGGTGCGGAACGACCGGGACGTGACGATCACATCGGTATGGCTCAAAGGCTACGCATCGCCCGAAAGTCCGTGGACGCACAACCGCATGCTGGCCATAGGCCGTACCGAAGCGCTGAAAAAACATATCAGACAACTCTACCGCTTCGATGAGGGGGTCATCGAAACCGATTACGAACCGGAGGACTGGGCCGGACTGCGCAGCTATGTCGAATGCTCGAACCTGACGCACCGCGCGGAGATACTCGCCCTGATCGACAGTTCGCTCGAACCCGACGCCAAGGAGGCGAAAATCAAACGCTCCTATTCCGAAGAGTACGATTTCCTGCTGAAAAACCGCTATCCCGCGCTGTGCCATACGGACTACCGGATCACGTACACCATCCGCACGTTCAGCGACGCGCAGGAGATCCGGCACATCATGCTCACGCAGCCGCAAAAACTGAGTCTCAACGAATTCTACTTGCCCGCACAAGCCTGCAGCCCCGGTTCGGACGAATTCAACGAAATATTCGAAACGGCCGTACGCATGTATCCCGAAGATACGGCGGCGAACCTCAACGCGGCGAACACGGCCATGCAGAAAGGCGACCTGAAAAACGCGGAACACTACCTGCGAAAAGCCGGGGAGTCGCCCGAAGCCCTCTATGCGCGGGGCGCATACGCCATGCTCACCGAGGAGTACGAAACGGCCGCCGGCTATCTGCGGGAAGCCGAGAAGGCCGGCATACGCGAGGCCGGAGAGGCTTTGGAACAGTTGCAAAAACAGAACAAAAAATAAAACTTCAATCACATCTCCTATGAAACTGAAAAACATCCTTTGCGGGATACTCGTTTGCGGAGCATTCTGCGCTTGTTCGGACCAAGAGTCCGAAAACAGCAACAAGCCCAGATCATTCGACGGGAAAGCCTATCTGAGAGTCAACATCACCGACGCGAACTCCACGCGCGCGACCGGAGGCGACTTGGAATACGGCGACGCGACCGAGCACGAAGTGGTCAACGCCGACTTCTTCTTCTACGATACGAACGGCATATTCATCGCCCGTGCAAACGTCTGGGACAGCGGCACGGAGAATGAGGACAACCCCGCGGGCAACATCGAATTCTTCGGAAAATCGGTCATCGTGCTGAAGGGCCTGACCGAAACCAACCACCCGAAACACTTGGTCACGGTGCTCAACACGCCGGAGGATTTCGAGCCGGCAAACACGCTGGACGGGATGAAGACACTGCTTGCAGGCAGCATCTACAACGGGTCGCACTTCACCATGAGCACCACCAGCTACGGCCGCACGGCGGCGGTTCCCTACTTCGTGACGGAGGTGAGCGAATCGGACTTCAAGAAGGAGCTGGACGAGGCGCAGAACGCAACGCCCGTAGACATCTACGTGGAGCGTCTGGCGGCGAAAGTCACCCTGCGCGTGGACAACGATAAGCTCGTTCCGGTCGATGGGAAACCCGGAATCTACAAGGTCAAGGTGACTGTCGCCGGAGACCCCAACCAACAGGAGCAGGGAACGCAGACCGGAGCGGCCGACATCTACGTCCGATCCCTCGGATGGGGGGGGGCTGAACGCCACCGCCAAGGATTCCTACATCGTCAAGAACATCGAAACCGCATGGTCGGATGCGGACCTCGGATTCGTTTGGAACGATGCGGTCTGGTTCCGCAGCTACTGGGGAAAGTCCTACAACTACGGCAAACAGGACGGCAAGTATCCCGACGTTTCGGCAGAAGCCGCAGTCGCCGAATACCTGAATTACATCAACGCCGACAAGCTTACCAAACAATTCGGGCAGTCAGCCTATTGCGCCGAGAACTCCAACACGTCGGAAATCGTATCGGAGTATCTCCATTCGGCCGTGACGAGCATCCTGCTCAAAGCGCAGATCCTCGACGAGAACGAACAGCCGCTGGAGATGATACGCTACAACGGAACGCTCTACAAACGCAACGACTACCTGAACTACGTGCTCAACACGCTTCAGAAAGGCAACAAGCTGAACCTGTACTGTCTGGAAGACGAGGCGACCGGAAAATACGTGCAGATAGATCATGACTGCGTCGAGCTGGCCAACGACCGCGACGGAAAGGTATACCTGAAACTGAAACCGCTCGCCGCAGGCACCTCGCTGTACAGAAAATCGGGCGAGACGTATGCCCCGGCCACTGATACCGAGCTCGGCGAGGTCGAGAAGAACATGAAGGATTTCAACGCCTACAACGAAGCCATCGGCTACAAGGACGGACTGATGTACTACAACATCCCGATCGAGCATCTGAACAACGCCGCGACGACCACCGACGCCGAAAACAAACGGGTGATCCCCGTCGCCAAGTACGGCATCGTCCGCAACCATCACTATGTGGTGACCGTCAACAGTCTCACGAAGATCGGCAAAGGCATCTTCGACCCCGAAGAGGAGATCGTTCCCGGAAAGAATGACGAAAAGGATACCTATTACGTAGGCGCCCGGATCAATATCCTCTCATGGAAGATCGTCAACCAGAACGTAAATCTGTAGTTTCCGGCAGCCTCTTCGCGGAAGGGGCTGCCCCGGTCCGGACCCGATGAACTAAACAGAGTGACAGAGATGGGCACATCGTCTTACATATACGCAATAGGCAAAAGGACGCTCGCGGCGATCGTCTGCGCCCTGACGCTGCTGGGCTGCGACAGCGTGATCTACGACGGCGAGGGCGACTGTTCGGTAAATTACCGGGTGAAGTTCCGCTACGACATGAACCTCAAATTCGCCGACGCATTCGCCCGCGAGGTCGAGTCGGTAACGCTCTATCTGCTCGACGGCGGCGGCAGGGTGGTCTGGCAGCGCACGGAAAGCGGCGAAGCCCTCGGCAAAGAGGGATACGCCATGGAGGTGGACGTCGCTCCGGGAACCTACGACCTGCTGGCATGGTGCGGATCGACGGACAAAGGTTCGTTCAGAATCCCGGAATCGGCATCCGGAAAGGAGCTGACCTGCACGCTGATGCGCGAATCCGGAACCGACGGGACGGGACACGTCCGCGAAGACCTCGACAGGCTCTACCACGGCTATCTGCCGAATCAGACCTTCGGCGACACGGAGGGCACCTATACCTACGTCGTACCGCTCGTGAAGAACACCAACAACGTTCGCGTCGTATTGCAGCAGACGTCGGGAGAGCGGCTCGACGAGAAGCGTTTCTCGTTCCGGATCACCGCCGAAAACGGCCGGATGGACTGGGACAACCAGCTGCTGCCGGACGAACCGGTGACCTATCATGCGTGGCACAAGCAGTCCGCGACGGCCGGAACAGCGCTTCCCGACCTCCCCGACGCCGTGACGTCGGTCAATGCCGTTATCGCAGAGCTGACCACCGCACGGCTAATGGTGCGCGACAAGAGCGCGACGGTCCGGGCGGAAACCGGAACGAATCCGCCGCAACTACAGCCGGAGGAATTGCCGGAGGAGCGCAAGATGAGGCTGACGGTGCGCGACAACGACACCGGAAAGACCGTTCTCAGCATCCCGCTGGTGGACTACGCCCTGCTGGTCAAAGGCGAATACCGCCGGGATATGGACGAGCAGGAATTCCTCGACCGCATGGACGAGTACAACATCGTATGCGTGCTGGGAGAGGGAATGCGCTGGGTCAGCATGAGCATCAACATCCATTCGTGGAAAATGGTTTGGCAAAATACGGGAATCTGACAATTTACGCACATGTCACCGAACGGAATCATACGCATTTTCATCTGTCTCGCGACGCTCGCCGGCGCGACGCTCGTGTCGTGCCGCCGGACCGGACATGAAGAGCCGGTCCCCGGAACCGGCACGGAGCGGCCGGACGACGTGCGGGTAAGTTTCCGCATCGCGCTCGGCAGCACGAACGGCACGCGGGCGGGCGGAACGCCCGAAGGCTCGTACGACGACGGCACGCAGAGCGAATTCGAGAACGGGATCGACCTCGAAAACGGGAATTACAGATTCTTCTTTTTCGATACGCAGAACCGATACCTCTCCGCGTTCCAGACGGTGGAGCTTATCCCCGACGGAAACGACTCCGACCGGTCGAAAACGTATGAAGTAGTCGGAAAAACGGACAAGATGCCGCCCGCGAATTTCAAGGTCGTCGCACTGGCGAACTGGCCCTCCTACCCCGAAAAAATGACGGCGGGAGAGACGACGATCGAGGAGCTTTGCACGGCGGAAAGCAGCCGTTACACGTTCTCCGCACCGTTCGTACTGTCCCGCGAACGGCTGATTCCGATGTACGGCGTAAAAAGCTGCGAGGAGATGACTTTCACACCGGGGATGCTCACCCATCTGGGGACCGTCCACCTGCTGCGCGCCATGGCCAAGGTAGAGGTGAGCTGCAAGACATCGGGCTGGACGCTCGAAAAGGTCGAACTGCTCCGGTACAATGCGACGGGATGCTGCGCTCCGAGTGGGGTCTACTCGCAGGACGACTATGTCAAGGGAAACTACGCCGGCGACTACACGGACGCCGTGCATCTGCCGGACGGCAGGAACGACGAGGCCCCGAAAACACGCGCATTCGACCGCACGGCGGACGGGCGCTTCATCGCCTACGTCCCCGAATACCGGAACGTCGCGGCAGGGACCGCGAACCGCAAAGCGGCCGACGCCGCCGAAATGCGGGTCCGATTCAAGGAGGCGCCCGGCAAGGAGTATGCCGTAGAATTCAAATACTACAACGCGCCGCCGGAAGGCAGCGCCGTCGGAGATCCGTTCGACATCCGGCGCAACTATTACTACAAATTCTCGATTTCGAAGACATCCGAACCGGATCTCGTCGTAGAGGTATTTCCCTACGAACTGGTCGAACTCGATCCCGGATTCGGACTGTTACCCTAAACAGACGACTGAAACGGATGAAAAGCAAAGCGATATATTACCTGCTGCTGGGCGGCATGCTGTTCGGATTCGGTTCCTGTATGCGCGACGACTTGGAAGCGGACGCGGGACCGATCGGCAAGGGCGAAAGCCGCGTATCGTTCGCCGTGACCTTTCAGGCCCTTTCGAACCTCTCCCTCGGAAAAACCCGCAGCCTCAATGGCGACGAGATCGCCGAAATCGAAGATATCTTCATCGCATGGTACAACGAAGACGGCTCGCTCGCGGGAAACGCCTACCGGACACGGGAGCAGATGAAGATTTCGGACCCCGACCGGGAAGGAAGCCCGTCAGAACAGACCACGCAGCGGGCCGAATTCACGTGCAACATTCCCTACGGACGTTACCGGATCTACGCCGTGGCCAACATGGGCGATCTCGCGGCAAGCACCCGATATGCTGAAAAAATCGCTCTGGAGGAGGATTTCAGGCGGATCGCCCCGGCATGGGAGACCGCCCCCGAACTGACGCGGAACAACGATCAGATGTCCGGCTACTTCACGGCCAACAAACCGGAATCCGGAGCGGTCCGGGGCGAAGCGCCGCTGCTGACGATCAATTCGGCCAAGCCGACGATCCACGCATGGCTGCGCCGTCTGGCATCGAAAGTCACGATATCGTTCGACACGAAGAATCTCTATGACAACGTCTATATCTACATCAAGTCCGCGCGCATACACAACATACCCCGGTCCTGCACGCTGCTGGACGCAAACGACGAACAGCGCATCAAGGACCCCGACAACGACGTATGGTTCGCCGGCGACACGATCGAATACGGTCAGGGAACCGATTTCAACCAGTGGCCGCGCCTGACAAAAGGCTCCAACCCCTTGGGAGGAACCGCCCAATCCAAGGAGCAGCTGCACGCCAACGACGCCCGGTCGCTCTTCTTCTACGAAAACATGCAGGGAAAGGGCAAGCTCAAATGGCAAGATGTGTCGGGCGACAACCAGCACATATCCTTCCTGGACGGCAACGACCCCGACGATCCGGGATACCGCGACGGCAAGCCCTGCGGCACCTATATCGAAGTGGAGGGTTTCTACATCTCGAACACCGCGGAGAACCCCGGAAAGGGCGCGATATTCTACCGGTTCATGCTCGGCAAGAATGCCGACGACGACTACAATGCGGAACGCAATTTCCACTACAAGCTCACGATGCGTTTCCAAGGCAGCGCGAACGACGTGGACTGGCATATCGACTATAATGAGGACCCCGGCATTTACGTCCCCAATCCCTATTACATCTCCTATCTGTACGACCACTCGATGATGCTTCCGGTGAAGATCAAAGGCAAACCCGTCGGAAATCTGAAAGCCGAGATCGTGGAGAACAACTGGGGCCCGTACCAAGCCGGCGACGAGTTCGAATACTACCCCGACGAAGTCTACTCCCTGAGCGGAAACCCGACCGCGGGCAATGTCACTACCGCAGACCCCGATAATCCGAAGATCAAGGACGGCCCGTGGAACGGATTTCTGTCGCTGGCCGCGACCCATATCAACTGGATCGGACGCGACAAATCTTTTTGGTGCGGCTACAACTACTTCTACTGGCTCCAGAAAGACTTCGGAACGGCCCTTTCGGGAGAAAGTCTGGAGGCGTACGGCGAAGCGCTGCTGCTTCCCCAAGAGAAAGGGCAGGCGCCCCGCGGATACCGGGAGTACGAGCTTTCGAAAAGCGGCACGATCGACGGAGGGAACAACGGCGACTACATCGTCACGATCGACGAGGCGAAAGAGAGGACCGTCCTGCAGATTCCGTGCTACACGCGGGCATTGCAGCTGGTGAGTACGACCGGATTTTCGGGCAACAACCCCTATTTTTCATACAGACGCTCGGCGAAGGTGAAACTGACCGTCCAGCTGGAGGGGCATCCCGAACCTACGGTGGACACCGTGACGATATTCCAAGTCCGCCGCATCATCAATCCCAAAGGCATTTACCGCCGTCACGACAACGACACACCGTTCAACGTGGTGCTCACACACCGTAAGAACGAGGCCGCCACACAATACCTTCCGTTCGAATCGGAGGGGCCGTGGGAGGCTGAAATCGAGACCGGCAGCGACTGGATCAGGATCAACGGCGTGCTCGGAGGCCGGGCCAAAGGAGCCACCGGGTCCGAAATCCGGTTCTCCTACCAGCCGGACGGCACCATCGGCGCGGATCAATGCAGGTACGGGATCATTCTGATACGTTACCACAACTACTCCTGCTACCACCGGATCTTCGTCCGTCAGGGCTACGCTCCCGCCCAAATCGCGGGCGATGCCAAATGGCACTGTTTCAATCTTTGCTACAACGACACGGAAGCGAAGTCGCCGTGCGAGGAGGGGTCGCTGTTCCGCTTCGGCAATTTCGACCAGCCCATCGACGCGACCAACAACGTGTTCGACAATTTCAAGGACCATGCGACGACCGAGTTCGATCTGGCTCCCTTGGAGTCGGGAAAAAAGGGGACATGGACCGAGGTCGCGGGAAAAACGCAGATCACGAACAAACCCCGCGCTTCGGCAGGATTCAGCGACCGCAAACAGACCATCAACGGCAATCCCAACTGCCATGTAGCCGAATACGAGGATTTCCACGCCCTGCAACTCAACTGCCAGTTCGCATACGGCGTGCTTTACGACGACGAATCCACCGAAACCTCTTTCGACGTGAAGGACATTTACAGCTACGCCTATTACAACGAAAGCAATAAGAACAAAGGCATGCGCGGATGTTTCGTCTACAACCCCAAAGGGAGTACGAATTCAGGCGGAGAGGGTGCGAACCTCTTCTTTCCAACCGGAGTCGCCGGATACGGCCGGCGTAAGAACTGCACGCAGGAGGGCGGCAAACGCGGCGTGCTGCGCTATGCCAACCGAGGTGCGCTCTACACCTCGTCGGACATTCATTACCGCCCGATGCTCTACACCGTTTACACCAATTTCGGAGCGATCTACTGGCTCAATAAACAGTCGGCTTCAGGAACTTCGGCGTGGGATATAAACGTCTCCACGTTCGACTTCAACAGTTTCAACAACAACGCATTTCTGGTGTCGGACTGGGGCGCCGGCGACGTAAGCGACGCCTGTTTCGTGCGGCTGGTGGAGTAACGGGAAAGAAAGGCCGGAGCGCGCCCGCAGAGCGGGCGTGTCTTCAGAGCCACTTCTTGTACTTGAAGTACCAGATGGTCAGCGCAGAACAGAAGATCATCAGACCGATGGCGAAGATATAGCCCAGCGGAATGTTCCAGCCGTTGGAGAGCGTCAGGGTCCAGTCCAGTTCGGGCATGAATTTGAAGTTCATGCCATAGATCGACGCGATGAGCGTCGCGGGCATGAAGATCACCGCCGCCACGGAGAAGATCTTGACGATCTCGTTCTGCTCAATGTTGATCAGACCCAGCGCGGCGTCCTGAATATAGTCCAGACGCTGGAAGCTGAAGTCGGCATGGTTGATCAGCGAGTTCACGTCCTTGATCATCAGCTGCAAGCGCGGATAGATGTCGTTCGGGAAACGTTCGGAGCGCAGGATACCCGACAGCACGCGCTGGCGGTCGAAGATATTTTCGCGCAGCGACATGGTGCTCTCCTGCAGAGCGCTGATGCGGTGCAGCACGGCCTTGTCGATCGAATCTTCGGAGTTGATGTCCTTCGAGAGCGCCGCGACCTGCTTGGCGATCAGCTCCACGAGGTCGGCGTCGAAGTCGATGCGCACCTCCAAGAGCGAAATGAAAAGGTGATAACCCGTCGAATAGTTGCGGTAGTTCATCTGCAGGCGTTTCTCCGTCTCGCGGAAAGTCCGGAATTCGGCACTGCGCACCGAAACCAGCACACCCTCGTTCGAAATGATGAACGACACGGGTTCCACGATGAACGTGTCGCCCGTCGGCACGAAGAAATTGGAGTTGGAGATGATGGCATTCTCGTCTTCGGAGTATTTCGAAGTCGATTCGATCTCCTCGACCTGCTGTTTGGTCTGAAGGCTGATCTCCATGAAGTTCTCGACGGCCTTCTGCTCCTTGATCGTGGGCAGAAGCATGTCGATCCACAAAATGTCGTCGTAACCCAGCTCGTCGAAGAGCTTCGTGTCGGCATTGCGGATAATCTTGTTGTATTGCTTGAGGTAAATCGTAATCATAAAACGCTCTCCTTCTTAAAGTTCATAATCCTGTTCGGCAGAGAGGCGGACGACCGTCCGCTAAGCTCTTCAGCCGGGATTGGCCCTCGGAGACACCTTGATGCCGGAGTTCCAGAACTTTTGCAGCGCTTTATGCTTCTGATTGTCGAAAATATAGTCGATATTC
>ERZ857955.1288-NODE-1288-length-20620-cov-3.642888_pt1 | contig 20620 bp, 18 predicted proteins | sample MGYA00519956_ERZ857955 | MGnify/ENA primary metagenome ERZ857955 (study PRJEB31778, sample SAMEA3449378) | human gut metagenome | biome: human gut; feature: human-associated habitat; material: faeces | place: United Kingdom | collected 2010/2012 ...
ACACCTATCTGGCCGCCGGCGGTCTGGGCGGCTGGGGCGGAGCCTGCCGCGCCGGCCACGGCATTGAGTGGACCCGCGGCATGATCGCCCTGGGCACCATGCAGGGCATGGGCAAGCCCGGCTCCAACATGTGGTCCACCACCCAGGGCTCCCCTGTGGATACCACCTTCTTCTTCCCCGGCTACGCCGAGGGCGGCATCTCCGGCGACTGCGAGAACTCCGCCGCCGGCTTCAAGTTCGCCTGGCGCATGTTCGACGGCCGGACCACCTTCCCCGCGCCGCTGAACATCAACACCGCCGCCGGCCAGCATGTGCCCCGCCTGCGTATCCCCGAGTGTCTCACCCTCCCCGAGGGCAAGAAGTTCACCTGGAACGGCAAGGGCTTCTGCGGCGGCGACATTCCCCACCAGATGCACAAGTACGAGTACCCCGCTCCCGGCTATGAGCGCTGCCACATGTACTGGCACTACGGCGGCTCCCACATCGGCACCATGCAGGAGGGCAACCGCTACGTCAAGATGTACCACGATCCCCGCCTGGAGTGCGTGGTCTCTGAGTCCATCTGGTTCGAGGGCGAGGTTCCCTTCGCCGACCTGATCCTCCCCGCCTGCACCAACTTCGAGCGCTGGGACATCTCCGAGTTCGCCAACTGCTCCGGCTACATCCCCGATAACTACATCCAGTGTAACCACCGCGTCATCTCCCTCCAGGACAAGTGCATCCAGCCCGTGGGCGAGTCCAAGTCCGACTTCCACATCTACTGTGAGCTGGCTGACCGCCTGGGCATCGGCCCCATCTACCACGAGGGCAAGGACGAGCTGGCCTGGATTGAGCAGTACTATAACGCCACCGACATGCCCAAGTACATGACCTTCGACGACTTCCTGAAGAAGGGGTACTTTGTGGTGCCTGTCAACCCCGACCGTCCCAAGACTGTGGCTCTGCGCTGGTTCGCCGAGGACCGCGTGAAGGACACTCCCGACTGGGGTCCCCGTCCCAACAACCAGTGCGGCGGCAAGGGCCTGCAGACCACGACCGGCAAGGTCGAGTTTATCGCTACCTCCATCAGCCGCTTCGAGAAAGAGGGCTATGTGGACAAGTACCGTCCCGCCATGCACAGCTATGTCAAGCCCCACGAGTATGAGAACCATAAGCGCTACCCGCTGGGCATGCTGTCCCCCCACCCCCGCTACTCCTTCCACACCATGGGCGACGGCAAGGACAGCTTCATGAACGACATCCGCGACCACCGCATGAAGGTGGGCGACCACTACTACTGGATTATCCGTATGAACAAGGTGGACGCCGATGCCCGTGGCATCAAGGAGGGCGACCTGGTCCGCGCTTACAACGACCGCGGCTCCGTCATTCTGTACGCCCAGGTCGGTCAGAAGGTACAGCCCGGCACCGTGCACTCCTATGAGTCCTGCGCCGAGTATCAGCCTGTCGGCACTCCCGGCCAGTCTGCTGATCGCGGCGGCTGCGTGAACATCCTGAACCCCGCCCGTTGGATGTCCCGGTATGCCTGCGGTCAGTGCCCCAACACCGCTTTCATCGAGGTCGAGAAGTGGAACGGCGACGCCTATGAGACCGGTTATCCGCAATTTGTCACTGAAGGCTTGGAGGATGCGTGATGAAACAGAAGTATATGATTATTGACGTTCGTTGGTGCCATAACTGCAACAACTGCCTGATGGGCTGCAAGGATGAGTACTGCGAACTGGATATGTCCACCGGACCCGTACACAGCGACTGGTCCGACAGTGACCCCCAGCCCCGCCACGGCCACCGCTGGATTGACGTGACCCGCCGGGAGCGCGGCGTTTACGCCCGCAACGATATTGCCTACCTGCCCATGCCCTGCCAGCACTGCGAGAATGCGCCCTGCATCGCAGCCGGCAACGGGGCTGTGGTCCGCCGCGAGGACGGCATTGTCCTGATTGACAAGGAGAAGGCGAAGGGCAACAAGGCTCTGGCCGACTCCTGCCCCTACGGCGCCATCTACTACAATGAGCAGTACGATGTGCCCCAGAAGTGCACCATGTGCGCCCACCTGCTGGACGACAAGGAGGGCTGGCCCATCGGTCTGCCCCGCTGCGTGCACAACTGCCCCTCCGGCGCGCTGAGCTTTGTGGAGTGTGAGCCCGCCGAAATCGAGGCGCGCATCGCCTCCGGTGAGCTCTCCGCCTACAAGGCAGAGCTGGGCACCAAGCCCCACGTGCTGTACAAGAACCTGTACCGGTACACCAAGAACTTCGTGTCCGCCGGCGTGCTGGTGGATGGGGACTGCTTCGAGAACGCCACCGCCACCATCAAGGGCGAGGGCCACGAGGAGACCCAGAAGACCAACTTCTTCGGCGAGTTCAAGTTCGACGCCCTGGACGACGGCAAGTACACCATCTCCATCGACGCCGCCGGCAAGAAGTACGAGACCGAGGTCACCATCTCCGGCGAGTCCCTCAACCTCGGCTTCATCAAGCTCTGATTCTTCCCTCCCTTCGGATGCGGCCGGGTAAGGCCTGCTGTACCTTTCCCGACTGCCCTTCCCCGCCGCTCCGTCTATATCTGATCTGACACAGAGAGGTATCATTATGGCTTACAAGGACATGCGCGCATTTCTTCAGACACTGGAAGACCACGGCGAGCTGCTACGCGTCACCGAGCCCACAGACTGGAAGCTGGAGATCGGCGCGGTCTCCCGCCGGCTCTGCGATATGGAGAGCAGCGGCATCAATGCACCGGCTGTGCTCTTTGAAAACATTAAGGACTATCCGGGCGGCCGTTTCTTCACCAACTCGCTCTCCAGCTTCCGCCGCTATGCGCTGGCGCTGGGGCTGGACAGAGACACCTCCAGAATGGACTTGGTCCACGCCTTTGAGTCCGGGATCAGCAGTCCTGTTCCCCCGGTGGAAGTGGAGCGCTCCGCCGCCCCGTGCAAGGAAAACATCCTGATGGGGGATGACATCGACGTCACCAAATTCCCCACGCCGCTGTGGCATGAGTCCGACGGGCACCGCTACATCGGCACCTTCCATGCCACGATTATGCGGGATCTGGAGAGCGGCTGGGTGAACTGGGGAATGTACCGGGTCTGCATTCATGACAAAAACATCCTGGGTCTCAATATTCCCGCCACTGTTGAACTGAAAAACGGCACGCTCATCCACAGCAAATATATCTCCAAAGATGAGCGGATGCCCGTGGTCCTGGCCATGGGCGACTGCCCCACCATGCCCATCGTATCCGCTGGTATGTTCCCCGTGGGCTGCTCCGAGGTGGAGATGGCCGGAGGCCTGCGCCGGGCGCCTTATGAGCTGGTAAAGGCCGAAACCTGCGACCTGATGGTCCCCGCCAACGCCGAGATCATCATCGAGGGCTATATCGATCCCCACGAGGTACGGATGGAAGGGCCCTTCGGGGAGTATACCGGCTACTATGGAGGACGCGAAACTCCCAAACCGGTGATTCACGTCACCTGTATTACCCACCGGAATGACCCCATCCTCATCGGTTCCCAGGAGGGCGTTCCCTTTGTGGACGACCACTATATGTGCGCAATCTCCATGAGCGCCCTGGCCCGCCACCACCTGTGCACCACGCTGAAGCTTCCCGGTGTAAAAGACGTCTTCTTCCACCCCGCCGCCAACTGGAACTTTTGTGTAGTCTCCATGGACAAGACCTATGACGGCGCAGCCAATACCATCGCCCACGCTCTCTGGAGCAGCAAACTGGGCTATCAGTCCGGATATGCCGATTGGGTAGTCGTGGTGGACGACGACATTGACCCCAGCGATATCAATCAGGTGCTCTGGTCCCTGGTAACCCGCTGCAACCCCTATGACGACATTCATATGGTGCAGCGCAAGGGCGGAGTGAATATGCTCAACCCCTGCATTCATATTGAAGAGCGCATGAAGATGCGCTCCGCCTCCGGCATCTGCATTGACGCCGGATGGCCCTTTGCCTGGAAAGCGGAGGAGATGCGCACCGGAAACAAGGTCATTCCTCCTGTCTCCAACTGGGAAGATTGGCCCTCCAATGTCCGTAATCGGGCTCTGGAGATTGTCACCAGGAGTCTCTCAAAGCAGAACTGATTCCCTCTGCATATTTGAAACGCAATTTATTGAGAAAGAGAGTGAGAAAGAAATGCTGGAGACTAAGGCTGAAACAATGGCCCCCAAGACCAAGCGGATGTATCTCCACTGCCTTATCGCATTAATTATCGGTATCGTTCTGGCTCTTACCCTCCGCCCCGGCAACGGACTGACGCAAATGGGCATTTCAGTGATCGCGGTAACCATTCCAACACTGTATTTGTGGCTGACTGTAAATACCCACTGGACCTCCATCCTGTTTCTCGCCCTAATCATTATCACCGGGGTCATGACCCCAAACGAGGTGTGGGCAGGTTCTGTAGGACACTTCGCGGTTATCACTATGATTATCTTTACGGTGCTTAACCAGTGCCTGCGTGAGACCGGGGTCATTGATAAAATTGCCACTTGGTTCATCACCCGTAAGTTCGTTCAGGGCCGCCCCTATGCTTTTTTGGCTATGTTCTTTGCCTCTCACGCCATTATCGGCATGTTTATGGAGAATCTGTCGCTGGCTATCATCTACATAGGCTTGGCCGGCGTTCTGTGCGACAAGCTTGGCCTAAAGAAGGGTGATCCCTTCTATACCTGCCTTTTCATGGGCACACTGTGGTGTAATGTCGTCTCAGCAATCGCCACCCCCATTGCCCACACCCTGCCAAATATCATCATAGGTCTGGCAGAAACTCAGCTGGGCATTACCATTACCTATGGTCAATATCTGGCGGTCGGTGTTCCCTTTACTGCCATCATGTATGTCGTTGTCATGCTCTGCACCCGGCTCTGGAAGGTAGATATGTCAGCCTTCAAAAATTTTGATCTGGAAGAGATGAAGCGCAACAGCCCCCCGCTGGATCTGCGCGGCAAAGTGGCAGCCATTGCCTTTATCCTGGTGCTCCTGGCAATTCTTCTTCCGGAGCTTCTCAAGGGCTTCTTCCCCACTGCCTGCAGTTTTCTGTCTGGTCTCGGCGTGGTGGTACCCGCTATTCTTGCTCTGACCGCCCTATGTCTGATCCCTGTCAAGGGCAAACCCATTCTTGACATGCCCCATGCTATGAAGGCTGTTCCCCTGCCTGTCGTACTTTTCTCCGGCATTGTGTGCGTGATGGCCACCCCTATCTCCTCCGAGGCTACCGGCATCAATATCTGGCTGGGCAATATTCTGCGCCCCGTCATTGAAAATCTCTCTCCCATCGCCATCATCCTTGTCCTGGTCATCGGCGCTATCGTCATGACCAACTTTATGTCCAATACGGTTACCATGGTACTCTTTTTCAACCTGGGTGTTGTACTGTTAAATGTCGGAGAAATGAATATGGGCGCCTTCACCATCTTGATCGCCCTGGCAGCCTCTATGGCCACCCTGACTCCCTCGGCCAACCCGGTTTCTCCCATTTTCTTTGGCGATGAGCATCTGTCCCTCCGGTCCACAGTCAAGATCAACCTGCTTTTCATCATTTTGGCCTTCGTGGTTCTGATGCTCTTTGTCTGGCCCTTTGCCCAGGCAATTTCCTGATCAGGCACCGCATCCGTAATGCCCGGTAGACGGGCACTCCCCTTCAGTTCCATCACAGTTCGTGTTTTTACCTGCCAAACCTCCGGCCGCAATGCGGCTGCACGTCATTTCTGCTTGATATCCCCCGCTAAAGCGGCGGCTTGTCTGCTGGGACGCCGCCGCGCCCAAGCCGGCGTACGCCCCGGTCCAAGTGGACCGGGGCGTACGCTTTGCTCTTCCTGTATCATTTAAGCTCTGAGAGGAAGAGTCCTGCCAGTGTCAGAGCCGTACCGAACAGCAGGTACGGTGTGACAGGCTCGTGCAAAATGAGGGCTGAGGCGGCGATAGTAATCACCGGTACCATATAGATGTAAACACTGGTCCGAACTGCCCCAAGGTATTTGACTGCGGCTGTCCAGGTGACAAAACAGAGCGCCGACGCGCCCAGCCCCAAATAGAGGAGCGGAAGTAAGGCGGCCGGCCGGATAAACAGGGATAAATCCGGCCGGAATCCAAAAAGAAACAGGGCCGGAATCATGAACACCAGCCCATAGGCAAAGATCCTCCGCGTGGACTGAACGGCATGATAGCCAAACGAGCTCACTTTCTTTACCAAAACTGAATAACACGACCACACAAAGGCGGCCATTACCGCCAGAAGATCGCCCTGCGGATTTACCTCCAATCCGGCGCCGTTGAAGCTGATAAGTCCGATACCTGCCATCGCAGCGGCAAAGCCGATGAAAAAGGCCGGGCGCATCCTCTCATCTCTTCTTGCTGTCAGCCATGTCATTATAGCCGTAAAAAAGGGAGCAATCGAAATGATTACCCCGACGTTGGAAGCCTGTGTTTCCATTAAGGCCATATTTTCCAGCAGATAGTAGAGGCACACACCACATAGCCCGGCCAGGGCAAAGTATAGTTCCTGCCGCCGCTCTGTCACTTTCATCCGGTGTGGAAATACTGCTGCCAGGGCAAAAAAGCCAAGCACAAAGCGTGCAAACAGAATCTCTACAGGACGAAGATCCCTCAGCAAAATTTTCGTAGAGATAAAAGTTGTTCCCCAAATTAGGATCGTAACGATGGCAGCCAGATGTCCCGACGCATCTTCACGCCTCATCTCCGCTCCCCTTTCCCCACTCAGTCCGAGGAAACTCCCTACCCCAAAAGATCGACCGATAGACGCCGGGCGCCACCCCGATAAACATGCTGAAGAAATTGGTAAAGCGGCTATGGCCGGAAAATCCCGTCTGAAGCGCGGCCTGCACAGGAGTCAGCCCCCTGTTCCAGAAGTTTTTTAGCCTTGTCGATGCGTAAAGTCTGTAAGTAGCGGTATGGCGTAATGCCCCGGTATTTGGTAAAAACCCGCAGTAGGGGCGGAATTGCTCAATCCGGCGTACCGGCAAATTTGCGCCAGAGAGATGTGCTCGCTGTAGTGGCGCCTCATAAACACACAGGCCAGCTCCAGACCGGCGCTGCCGGCAGACAGGCTTGGCTGGTACGGTTTGGCACAGCGATCCGCCAATAGCGTCACCAGCAAAAGCAGCAGCGCTTCCCTTTCAAACGCAGCGCCCCCGTCCATCACCGCCCGGTGGAGCGCCCGAAAGCAGCCGGCAATCCCCTCATTCTGAACCACTGGGCTGGAAAAGCACGGGAGCATATGCTCTCCCGCCTTCTCCTCCGCCAATTCCAGTACCGCTTCAGCAGGAAGATTAAGCCCCCGATCATCCAGGTTCTCTATTCCCAGCTGGGCACAGGCGTGACTGTCTCCCGGGTAAAAGAGCACCACATCCCCGCTCCTCAGGGTATAATCCCGGTTTTGGCACGTCATACGCGCCTCGCTCAAGCAGTCCGAGCACATAGTGCTCGTGAAAGTGGTTGGGAAACGCCTGCCCACCTCCCTTCAGACGGTAGGCCTCGATTCGCAGCGTCTCATCATAACAGATGGTCCGAATCTCCCTGTCCATCGCTTCTCCTCCTTTCCTTCGCCGTCTTTATGTTACCTCACCTGCATCCAAATAGCTTGCAAGATATCTCCAAGTTTTTCTTTTGTCCGGAACGGCAAACAGGCGGAGCCCTCTGAAAAAGGCTCCGCCTGAAGCGGCCCCGGCATTAACCGGGCAGGAGAACGGCATCTTCCTCCGTCAGTCCGTCCACAATCTCTATATATCTGTCTCCGACAGCGCCGGTGGTCACCTCCACCTCCCGGGCCGTTCCGTCCCGCAGAACCTGAACCGTATTGCCGCTGACCGCCTCCGCGGGGATCCGCAGACAGCCCTCTTTCCGTACGGTGACAATGGAAACCGCTACGTTCATCCCCGCCTTGAGACCTTCGTTCCCATCCAGCTCCAGCTCCACAGTATAGTCGGTTACACCGCCGGAAGTCACCCCTGTGTCGTCCACCTTCCGGACGCAGGCGGCGTAGGTCCGCTGTTCGCCGCTGTCGGTGGTGAAGGTGACCGACGCCTCCTGACCGGGCCAGATACGGTCGATATAGATCTCGTCGATATCCGCCTGAACACACATGGAGTCCGCCTCAGCCAGCGTGGCCACAGGGCTTGCCGCTGCAGCAAAATCCCCCGCTTTGGAAAGCCTTGACGTCATGATACCGTCTGCTGGGGCCAAAAGCACGTAATCCTCCCGCCCGGCTTCCAGCTGGGTCAGGTTGACCCGGGCCGACTCCAGCTCCAGGGCGGCGTTGGCAGCGGCATTGGTCAGGCTGGCGTTTTTCAGTGTCATAACTGTCTGGCCCGACGTCACCGCACTTCCCACGTCAATGGACAGGGTAAGCACCTGCCCCGACTGGGCAGTATAAATGGACTGCTGCGTGGCGGCCGCCACCTCCCCCGCCTCCATGCAGGCGGCCGCCCCCACCTCGGCGGTCGCCGTGGTGCCGGCGGTCAGCGCGCCCGGATTCCGGAAAGAGATCTCCACATAGACCCCCTCCCGCCCTCCGGCCAGTGCAGTCGGAGCATCGTAGACCCGCTCGACCGTACCTGTCACCTGCCCGCTGTAGGAGGAAAAGGAGACCAGCGCCGGACTCCCGGGCTCCATGGCCGCCGCGTCCTCTTTCGCAAATGGAACGGTAAGCGTCAGGTTGGCGCTGTCCACCACCTGGGCAATGGGCGTCCCCGCCGAGACAAAATCTCCCACATGTACGTACAGCTCCGTCACGTTCCCCTCCGCACTGGCGGTGACCGTCAAATCCTCGCAGGCGGCGGCGCTCTGGGCCAAGGCCTCCTCTGCACGCTTCACAGACAGCGCGGCCTGGACAATCTGGTCCTCCAGGTCGGAGGAGTCAATGACATACAGCGTCTGCCCCGCCGCCACGGCGTCCCCCTCCTCAAATGTGCAGGAGAGGATCTTGCCGCTGACCACTGGGATAACGGAATAGGGATCCCTGTATACCACAATTCCCGTGTCCTCCACCACACGCTCTACCACGCCTATCTCAGGGTGTACTGTCTCTCCCGCCGGGTCCTCCCCAGCGGTGCATCCAGCCGCCAGAAGGAGCGGGACGCAGGACAGGGCGGCCAGCGCCGCCCGGTAATTCCGGTTCATACACGATCTCTCCTTATTTCAAGGGCCCTACTCCACGCTCTTCAGGGCGCCCAGCATATCGATCTCCCGCATCTTACGTCCAATCACGGCGTTGACTATCAGCGCGAAGAGCAGCGTTACCGCGCAGGACAGAATGTAGGAGACAGGCCTGGTCGCCAGCTCCAGGGGCATGTCCTTCAGCACTGCCAAAATCACATAGCTCAGGGCAATGCCGAGGGGCAGGCCGGCACAGATGCCTGCCACGGCAAAAATGATGTTTTCACTGAGCTGAAGGCGCTTAATTTCCCGGTCGTAAAACCCCAGCACCATTAAGGTCGCCAGACTGCGGATCTGTTCAAAAAAGCTCATAATGCCCAGATTGTAGATGACCACACAGGCCAGCCCGCCGCCAAAGACAATCAGAATGTAGGCCACCATGGCGGCGCTGTTCAGATTGGAGGCCGCCGCATCGGTGACCGTCTCCCGGGTCTGCCACGCCTCCACAAAATCGTAGCGCTCCAACTCCCGAACGACAGCTTCTCGGTCTTCGGCAGCCAGATAGGCTCCTGTCGGCAGGTAAGGCCGCCCGAGACTTCGCCAAAAGCTCCGGCTTACGATGGCCCCGGTGACCGTGCGGTCCACCTCCGCCACCGCAATCTGATAATAGCGGGGGTCGCCGGCAAACCGTACTTCTACGGTATCCCCGACGGCCACGTCCAGCTCTTCAGCCAGGCTCCTGCCCAGCAGGATACCGTTCTCCGGCAGGACAAGGGGGCTCGGCGCATAGGGGTTGTACAGCTTCAGCGTCTCCACATCTTCCCCCACTGTCAAAGCAGCAGTTGTCATGCGGCTGTCTGTATAGATCCAGCATGCGGCGGACATCTCATACTCGGCCCCATCCACTCCGCCGATCCCCTCCAGGCGCCGGTACTGCCCCTCAGCCACCCCGCTGTCCAGGGTTACCATCAGGTCGTATTGATTCTGATTACCGGTCAGGGCCGCGGCATAGTGGGAGACAGAATCCCGAAGAGCAAAGGCCGCAAAAACCAGTGCCATGCAGAAAGCGATACCGATGATGCAGGTGAGCATCCGCGCTTTATTGCGCAGCGTGTTCCGGACGATGTACTTCTGATTGAAGCTCAACCGCCTCCACAAGGGCGGCAGGCGCTCCAGCAGCACGGGCTTGGTGCTTCCGGGCGGTCTGGGACGCATGCACTGGGCCGGGCTCTCCCTCAGCAGGGATCGGATCACCAGGAAAGCGCTGCCCAGGCAGCACACACCGGTAATAACCAGCGCCTCCAGCCAGGCGCCATAGTCGTACACGATGGCATAGGCGGGCAAATCATTACCGGTGGCCAAGGTCTCCACAATCAGGCGAATCAGCGGCTTCACCGGCAGCACCCCCAGAGGGAAGCCCACCGCCACCACCAGAACCGCATGGAGCAGATAATACCACAGAATGGTTCCGTCCCCATATCCGAGGGCCTTAAATGTCCCGATTGTGGTGCGGGCGCCCTCGATGAGCCGGCTCATATTGCTGACCATCAGCAACACTGCGCACAGGAAAAAGAGAATGGGGAAGAGGTGGAGCACAGGGGTTAAATCGTCGGTGGAGCGCTTGAGCATATTGACGGCCAGATTATCCTTCCGGGCCAGTATGTTGACCACCTTGTCCCCCAGCCGGCGGTCAATTTCGGCGCGCAGGGCATCGTCGTCGGTTCCTTCAGACACGGTAACACAGATCTGGTTATACTGATTCTCGCCCGTCAAGGCGCTCAAAACCGAGTCGGTCACATAGGCAAAGGCGTAGCGGTCCAGCTCCGGCGTAGGTGTGGAGGCATTGACATGCTTCACGCACTCCACGCTCTTAATCAGTCCGCTGATCTGAAGGCGCAGATCCAGATCGGTTCCCGTGACGGTAAGCGTATAAAAATCTCCCGGCGAAAGGCCATGGGCCCTGGCAAACACATCGCTGATCGCCATTTCCCGGCCGCCGGCAGGAAGGCTGCCCTCTATCAGCAGCGGAGTATTGATGCTGTAGTCAGGGACGGCGTACAGGCTCACGACAATCGCGCTGTTTCCCTGCTCCTCGGCATCGTATACCACTCGGGGCTGCACCCCCGTCACACTGGAAATCTGAGAGAGGGTCCTGCAGTCCTCCCGGTCCAGGTTTACGCCAGTGATCCAGTAGTCGGCCGCATTCTGGGCGTCATAATAGCCGCCGGTGATCAAATCCACATTGTAGGGAATCCCCATCAGTGCGGTATAGACCATCACGGCAATCATCGTGATGATGATGACAGAGATTAGGCGGGAGATGGTGCTCTTCAAATCCCGCAGAAAATTGAGCCAGATCATCCTACCACTCCAGCTCCTGTACCGGCACCGGACTCAGATTCTCCTCAAAGGACTCGATCGTTCCGCTCTTCATGCGGATCAAAATGTCGGCGCTGGGGGCCAGAGCCCCATTGTGTGTCACCACAACCACTGTCTTTCCGCTGCGTTTACACAGGTCATAGAGCAGCGCCAGGATGGCCTTGCCGGTCTTATAGTCCAGTGCGCCGGTGGGCTCGTCGCACAGGAGAATATCCGGGTTCTTTGCCAACGCCCTGGCTATGGCCCCTCGCTGCTGCTCCCCGCCGGAGCACTGCGCCGGAAAACTGAAGAGCCGCTCCCCCAGCCCTACCATCTCCAGAACCTGGCGGGGATCCAGAGGATTTTTACAGATCTGACTGGCCAACTCCACATTTTCCAGGATATTCAGATTGGGCATCAGGTTATAGAACTGGAAGACAAACCCAACGCTGCTGCGGCGGTACTCCGCCAGCTGACGTTTATTGTAGGAGGAGATCTCCCGCCCCGCCGCCACAAGGGTGCCCGACGTAGGCGAATCCATCCCGCCCAGCATATTCAATACCGTGGATTTTCCTGCGCCGCTGGCCCCCAGGATCAGCGTGTACTTGCCCTCCGGAACGGAAAAGCTGACATCGTCCACCGCCCGGATGATATTTCGCCCCATCATATACTCCCGGACCAGATGCTCTGCCTGTATTCCGCCCACGGCGCTCATCTCCGTTCTCCCAAGGGTTTCACGTTAAGAATAGCGGCCAGATGTCGTTTTGACAACCGACAGTTTGCTATTTGCTGCCTTTAAAGCGACATTTTCACTTATATCGTTGTCTTTACGACATTCTTTGAATAATTGGCCCGAGGTGCGTCACCGCTCCACGATTGACATTCCGGGGTGCGAAATCTATAATGAACACAGAGCATACAGAGAGGGTGCGGGCGATGGAGAAGCGGGAAAATCAACGCATTATGCTGAGCAAACGGCTCATCAAAGAGAGCCTGACGCGGCTGCTGGCCAGCGAGAGCATCCATAAAATCTCAGTCCGGATGCTCTGTGAAGAGGCGGGTATCAACCGCTCCACCTTTTATAAATATTACGGCAGTCAATACGACGTACTGACTGAAATGGAGAATGACCTCATCGGCAGCATCCGGGACACGCTGGATGACCGGGATAACGGGCCCGGCGCGGCCGCACGGAAAATTCAGGCCATCTGCTCCTATCTGGAGCGCAACCTGGCCTTTGTACGGACACTGGTGGGAAACAATGTGGACCCGGATTTCCCCGGCCGCCTGTTCAGCCTGCCCCAAATCCGGCTGATGATTCTGGAGCGGCTGGCAGGGCGCTATGATGGAGAAAGTCAGGAGTACATCTACAGCTTTCTGGTCAACGGGTGCTACTCGCTTGTGCAGGACTGGCTGAACAGAAACAGCGGTAAGCACTTTAATGAAATTGCCCTGCTGCTGGAGGAGCTCATTGAGAAGATTTGCGGCAGCTTTGAGCAGTGAGAGAAATAAAGGGGAACGGGGGTTCCGTAGGGCATATTGCTCTGCGGACCCCCCGTTTCAAGTTCTTTTGTGATATTTTCTTTTTTTTGACGTCTCTATAGTTAGGGAGGTGACGCCATGACCGAGTTCGAGGCCGTGTATAGAGCCTATTGCAATGACATCTACCGTTATCTTCTGGCTCTGTCCAGAGATCCGATTCTGGCTGAAGAGCTTACCGCCGAGACCTTCTTCCATGCGCTGCAGTCGGTGGACCGTTTTCGCGGTGAGTGTGCAGTGGGGACCTGGCTGCGCACCATTGCGCGAAACTGCTTTCTGACTCATAAAAGGCGGTCTGACCGAAGAAGACACACTGAAACACCGCTTCTGTCCGAACCCCCGGCGCCGGATGATCTCTTTGCCTCTCTGGCAGACCGGGATGAGGCCGGACGTATCCACCGAATCCTGCTCCGGCTGCCGCCGCCCTATCAGAAGGTTTTCTCTCTGCGGGTCTTGGGCGAGCTGTCCTTCCGGCAGATTGGCGCTCTCTTTGGAAAGAGCGACCACTGGGCCTGTGTCACCTTCCACCGCGCCAAGGAAAAAATACGAAAGGAGCTGAATTTGAAAGATGAACCCTGTTAGCTGTCCGGTCGTCCGCGACTTGCTTCCCCTCTGTGCCGAGGGTATGGCCGCTCCAGAGAGCCAGGCCCTGGTGGATATGCATCTGAGATGCTGCCCCGCATGCCGTGAGATCTGGGAAGAACTCCGCACTCCCATCCCTGCGGCATGCGGCGATGTTCTCCCTCTGCGGCGCATCAAACGGCAGCTGCGGCGCCGCACCGCTCTGCGGATGCTGGCAGCCGTTCTCATTGTTCTGCTGTGTATCCCCGCCGTCTTCCTCAGTCTTGCCCAGATTTGCGGCGACGGCGTCAGCTTCACCTCAGTGGCGCTGGAACTCCAGGCACGAAGGTCGCTGGACCTGTTGACCGCCGGCGACTACACCGCACTGGCAGAACAGGTCTCCTTCAACGGAGGGCCGGGAACCCCCAATGAAAAAGCTGCATTTGCCGCCGGGTTAATGAAGTTCTTTGACGGCCCGCTTCAGATTACGGGATACGAAAACCTGCACTGTAGGATAGACGATGGTTATACCTTAGGTTATGTCGATCTGCTGCTGACCGACGGGATACAGGAATACCGCTTTTCTCTTACGTTGTCCGGACAATACGGCTTCTGCTTTCACGGCTATTATCCGCCCGAGGATAAGCAAGCGCTGGCTCTCTGCGCCGCACTGGCCGATGTGCTTGTGACCTCTTCTCCGGGTTGAAAAGCAATGGAATTTTCTACGACAAAGGAGCCCTAAACTTTCCGAATTTTCACGCTTTTCACAGTGTCTCCTTTCCACAGGAACCCATCGGTTGACATCCCGCGCCTGGAATGTTACGATGGAAAAAACGACCTGCAGTTTTCTGAATTCACTGCCGAGGAGGACGCTGAGAGATGGACTGGAAGAGCGATATCGAAATTGCGCAGAGCTGTGTGATGAAGCACATTCGGGATGTGGCGGAGACCGCCGGGATCAGCGAGGATTATCTGGACTACTATGGCCGGTATAAGGCCAAACTGGATCTGTCTCTTCTCGCCGATCGTGCGGCCCGGCCCGACGGCAAGCTGATACTGGTGACCGCCATCAATCCCACCCCTGCCGGCGAGGGAAAGACCACCACCACCGTCGGTCTGGCCGACGGTCTGCGCAGGCTGGGCAAAAATGCCGTGGTGGCCCTGCGGGAGCCCAGCCTGGGCCCTGTGTTCGGCGTCAAGGGCGGCGCTGCCGGCGGCGGGTACGCCCAGGTGGTCCCCATGGAGGACATCAACCTCCACTTCACAGGCGATTTCCACGCCATCGGCGCGGCCAACAACCTGCTTGCCGCCATGTTGGATAACCATATTCAGCAGGGTAACGAGCTGGGGATTGACGTGCGCAAAATCACCTGGAAACGCTGCGTGGACATGAACGACCGGCAGCTGCGCAGCATCGTATGCGGTTTGGGCGGAAAGGTCAACGGCGTTCCCCGTGAGGACGGCTTTGACATCACTGTGGCCAGCGAGATTATGGCTGTGCTCTGTCTGGCCGACGGACTGGAGGATCTGAAGGCCCGTCTGGGCCGGATGGTGGCGGCCTATACCTATAACGATACGCCGGTCACCGCCCATGATCTGAAGGCCGAAGGCGCCATGGCCGCTCTCCTGAAGGACGCTATTCGCCCCAACCTGGTGCAGACCCTGGAGGGCACCCCCGCTCTCATCCACGGCGGCCCCTTTGCCAATATCGCCCATGGCTGCAACAGCGTCACCGCCACCCGTATGGCCCTCAAGCTGGGGGACTACGCCGTCACCGAGGCCGGATTCGGCGCAGATCTGGGCGCTGAAAAATTCCTGGATATCAAGTGCCGCCTGGCGGGCCTGACCCCCTCCGCCGTAGTGGTGGTGGCCACCGTCCGCGCCCTGAAGCACCACGGCGGCTGCCCGAAGGACCAGCTGAACGAGGAAAACCTGACCGCTCTGGAGGCAGGACTGCCCAATCTGCTGCGCCACGTGGAAAATATCACTCAGGTCTATGGGCTCCCCTGCGTCGTGGCCATCAACCGCTTCCCCACCGATACCGCCGCCGAGCTCGCTCTGGTGGAGAACAAGTGCCGCGCCCTGGGTGTCAACGTGGCCCTGTCCGAGGTGTGGGCCAAGGGCGGCGAGGGCGGAAAAGCGTTGGCAGAGGAGGTAATCCGGCTGTGCGGGCAGTCCGGCCGCTTCTCCTGCTCCTATGAGCTGGACCAGACCATTGAGGAAAAGCTGGACGCCATTGTCACGCGCATCTATCACGGCGCCGGCGTGGTGCTCACCCCTGCCGCCCGGAAACAGGCGCAGCAGCTGACCAGTCTGGGCTTCGGCCGCCTGCCCATCTGTATGGCAAAGACCCAGTACTCCTTCTCTGACAACGCCGCCCTGCTGGGCGCTCCCGAGGACTTTATCGTCACAGTACGCAGCCTGAAGGTCTCTGCCGGAGCCGGTTTTATTGTTGCCCTGACCGGCGATATCATGACAATGCCCGGCCTTCCGAAAGTCCCCGCCGCCGAGAAGGTGGATGTGGACGAGAACGGCCGTATCTCCGGACTGTTTTAAGGGGGGGACGGCTATGAATGCTGCACAGCTCAGCTGCGGGGAATTTCTCGACGCCCTCGCCTCCAAATCTCCGACCCCCGGCGGTGGGGGGGCCTCCGCCCTGGTGGGCGCCCTGGGCGCCGCCCTGGCCTCTATGGTTGGAAATTACACGCTCGGCAAGCAAAAATACGCCGGCGTTGAGGCGGAGGTCCAGGCTCTTATGGTCCGGACGGAGGAACTACGCACCCGCCTGCTGGCCCAGGTGGACGCGGATGCCGCCGCCTTCGAGCCCCTGTCCCGGGCCTACGCCATCCCCAAAGACGACCCCGCCCGTGGCGAGGTGATGGAGCGCTGTCTCCGGGAGGCTGCCGCCCCTCCCATGGAGATCCTGCGGCTGAGTTGTCAGGCCATTGACCTCCATCAGGCCATGCTGGAAAAGGGCAGCTCCATGATGCTCTCCGACATCGGCACCGGCGTTGTCTTTTGCTGGAGCGCGCTTTACGGCGCTTTGCTGAACGTGAAGGTCAATACCAAGAGTATGTCAGACAGGGAATACGCCGGGGCCATGAACGCCGAGGCAGACGCACTGGCGGAGAAATACGGGAAGATTGCCCGGCAGGTCTATGAGTCTGTAATGGGGAGGTATTCATAACATGGCAGAGCTCTGGAAAGGGGCCCCGGCGGCCCAGTCCCTGACCGAGGCCCTGGAGTTACGGACGGCGCGGCTGCGTGAAAACGGCATCACCCCAACCCTGGCCATCGTTCGGCTGGGGGAGCGGCCGGAGGACCTTGCCTACGAGCGCGGGGCTCTCAGCCGCTGCGGCAAGGCAGGCGTAACGGTACGCCAATTCCTGCTGCCCGCGGACGCGGATCAAATCCATCTGCTGGAGATTCTCCAGCGAATCAACGGGGACAGCGGCATCCACGGCTGCCTGCTCTTCCGCCCCCTCCCTCCCCATATTGACGACGACGCGGTCCGCCAAGTCCTCTCTCCCGCCAAGGATGTGGACGGCATTACCGACGGCTCCCTGGCTGGCGTCTTCTCCGGCGCGTCTCTGGGCTTTCCTCCATGTACCGCGCAGGCCTGTCTGGAGCTGCTGCGCCACTACGGCTGTTCTCCCGCCGGGAAACGGGTGGTTGTGGTAGGCCGCAGCCTAGTCATCGGCCGCCCGGTATCTATGCTTTTGCTCCGGGAGAACGCCACTGTCACTATCTGTCACACCAAAACCCGTGATATGGCCGCCCTGTGCAGGGAGGCCGATATTCTCATTGTGGCTGCCGGAAAGCCGGGCGTTGTGGATGCGTCTTTTGTCTCCCCTGGGCAGGTTATTCTGGATGTGGGGGTCAATGCGGCGCCTGACGGCAGACTGGTGGGCGATGTGGATTTCCCCGCAGTGGAACCCATTGTGGCCGCTATCACCCCAGTCCCCGGCGGCGTAGGCGCTATGACCTCCACTGTGCTCTGTGCCCATGTGGTGGAGGCTGCGGAGAAGCTGCTATGACAGGATTGGAAGCGATTTCTTATATCCACAGCTATTCATGGTTGGGCAGCCATCCCGGGCTCTCACGCACCCGTGAACTGCTGGATCGGCTGGGCAATCCCCATGAGGATCTAAATTTTGTCCATGTGGTGGGTACCAACGGCAAGGGTTCGACCAGTGCCTATCTGGATTCTGTCCTCCGGGCCGCCGGCTTCCGGACCGGCCTCTACACCTCCCCGTACCTGTCCCGCTTCCATGAGCGGATTCAGGTAGACGGGGTCCCTATCTCCGATGAGGAGCTGGGGACGGTCACCGAGTTGGTGCGTCCCCACGCCGAAGCTATGTCTGAGCATCCTACCGAGTTTGAGCTGGTCACCGCCGCGGCCCTTCTGCACTACCAGCGGACGGGCTGTGACATCGTTGTACTGGAGGCCGGACTGGGCGGGCGGCTGGACTCCACCAACATCATCCCCGCCCCCGAGGCTGTGGCCGTCACCCGCATCGGCTTGGACCACATGGAGCAGCTGGGCCATACGGTGGAACAGATAGCCGGAGAGAAGGCCGGGGTAATCAAGGCCGGAACCTCCGCTGTCGTCTACGATCAGGAGCGGCCGGTCATGGAGGTCTTTGACCGGACGTGCCGAAGTGTGGGGGCCGCATGCCGCCCCTGTGACTTCGCAGCGCTGCATACATTGGAGAACACGCTGGAAGGCCAGCGCTTCGACTACCGGGATTTCCGCAATCTGCACACTTCCCTGCTCGGCCTGCACCAGGAGAAGAACGCCGCGCTGGCGGCGGAGGTCATCCTGGCGCTGCGGGAGCGGGGATGGAATATCCCCGATGAGGCGGTACGGACCGGCCTCTCCTCCGCCCGCTGGCCGGGCCGCTTTGAGGTGCTCTCCCGCTCACCTTGGTTTATTGTGGACGGCGGACACAATCCCCAGTGCGCCCAGGCCGCCGCAGAGGCGCTGGAGCTGTATTTCCCAGGCCGAAAAATCGTTTTTCTGCTCGGTGTTCTGGCCGACAAGGACTATGTTGGTCTCGCCGATCAGCTTGCCCCTCTGGCCGCCGGCTTTGTCACCGTAACGCCGGACAGCCCACGGGCCCTGTCCGCAGAGCGGCTGGCACAGGCGCTGCGCGATCGATATGCGCTTTCCGCCCTCCCCTGCTCCACTGTGGAAGAGGGCGTTGCACAGGCTTTGGCGCTGGCAGGCACGGACGGCGTCGCCTGTGCTCTGGGCTCTCTCTACATGACCGGAAAAATCCGGGCCTGCTTCGGGCCCGTTTAAATAAAAATAAAATAAGGCCGGGCCTTGTGGCAAACAAGGTCAGAATGACAGAGTAGGAACTGGCGCGTCAAGTGCCGGCGGATGGGAGGTTGCCGCCGGACGAAGAGCTTCCCCGGAGGCTCGCGGTGCCGTTCCGCATCCGCTGCCACTGGGGAAGTATTGCTTCCTTTCGTGGCAAGGCCGCGAAAGGAGTATATGATTTTATATGAAGACAAGACAATTGGCCCTCGACGCCATGCTGGCCGCTATGTGCGCGGTTTTGGGCGCGGTATCCCTGGATTTTGGAAATCTGAAGGTCACTTTGGAGAGCCTGCCCATTATTTTAGGCGCCGCGATGTTCGGTCCCCTGGACGGAGTCGCAATCGGCTTTGTGGGCACCTTCATCTACCAGCTTCTGCGCTATGGCGTCTCCGTCACCACTCTGCTGTGGATGCTACCTTACTGTGTATGCGGCCTGATTGTGGGCTGGTATGCGAAGCGGCACGACTGCGGCCGTCCCTCTGCCAAGACGCTGTGCATCGTGGTCGCCGCAGAGCTTGCGGTAACCGCCCTGAATACCGGCGTACTCTATATTGACAGTCTGGTCTATGGCTACTACTCGGCAGTCTATGTGTTCGGTACGCTGCTCCCCAGACTGATCCTCTGTGTGTGCAAGGCACTGGTTATGGGCGCCGTTCTGCCTATGCTGGTTAGTGCCCTGCGGCGCGTCGGCTTTTCTGTCGCTAAAAGCCGCTGAAACTGCTCCGGCGCTCTTACTGTCCGCAGAGGCCCTCCCTCCCCTGCGCTATTTTTCCAATAAAATAATTTTATTCCCCGTCACAGATCACAGAGGGAGCGCGGAGTGAATTCCGCGCTCCCTCTATATTTGTTCTGTTTGCTTTCTTCGCTTCTGCTTATTCTATGAAAAATTGAGTCAAACTTTAATCAGATCACCCAACCCCGCCCAAAGTCAGAGAGTGCGGCAAGCAGCCTTGGGAGTTGCCCATCTTGATTACCATAGCGCAAAATCAAGCAGGGTGTTAATGGCAGTGTACAAAGTCCGCCGTTCATCTCAACCATTGACACTCCTGACCTAAGTTGCTGCTTCCCCGTTAATCCCGGATTTACGATGTTACTATCGGCTTTCCCTCTTTGTCAAGTAATGGTGTAAAGCCCGCTGCACTTCCGTTTCTATGAAACACATAATTTACGCCTGTTTCTGTGTCAATCCAGATTTCAACCACATCAATCGTACCTTGTTGATAAACTCTCTTAAAACGATCCATAAATATCCCTCTCTCCATTTAGATTTATCGCTCTGCTATTAGAAAATAGTATATCATAGACCTTCGTATAAATCTACTCTTTACCACCTCTCCCAAAAGACTGCCGTATCTGTTTTGAGGCTTTTTCACCTTCTCCCGTAAGTAATGGCTCCCACCGCCGCAGAGCTTCCACCAGCTTTGCTCCATCTCATAATGAAAGCGCAAAGAAAGACAAGCAAAGCCGTCCTGCTTGAACTTGTCGTTCAGCAGAGCGTTTTGCTTGTCCTCTTGTGACTGTTCTCTTGAGCATAACGGGCGGACACGAATCGTATCAATCCAGTATCAAGCGCCATATAGGCGGGCAAAAGAGCCTGTATTTATACATGGTTGCGCCGTTTCACGCGTCATTCCCACTCGATGGTCGCGGGCGGCTTGCTGGTGATGTCATAGACAATACGGTTAATGCCGGGAACTTCGTTGACAATTC
>ERZ857955.1300-NODE-1300-length-20512-cov-4.792101_pt1 | contig 20512 bp, 31 predicted proteins | sample MGYA00519956_ERZ857955 | MGnify/ENA primary metagenome ERZ857955 (study PRJEB31778, sample SAMEA3449378) | human gut metagenome | biome: human gut; feature: human-associated habitat; material: faeces | place: United Kingdom | collected 2010/2012 ...
CAGCTTTTGCGGAATAAAAGTACATCTGGTAGACTTTTGGTAGACATTTTATATGGGGCGGGCCCGAAAAAACCTGCAATTGCAGGCTTTCCGCCCCGGTTTTGGTAGACATTTGGTAGACATAGACCCAATACACAAAATAGGAACGAGATAAAAAAGTGGAAACACAAAATTTAAGTCTGCAAATAACAGTTCCGCTATATTCGCAATTAAAATTTTAATGCTGGACTGCTCTATATGATGCTGCTGGTGTTAAATCAGTTAAATCATTTGCAAATAGGCCAATTTCATCATTTATCATATGGATAGCTGTGTTTCTACATTTTGAACTAGAATTAGCCTTGGCGTCCTTAATGCGGAGTATCGGCCCTTCCTCCTCATTATCAATATCGACCAGAAACAATGGCTGTTCCCGCCCGTCCCTTACGGATATACCCTCCATGATTCCAAGGCTGATAGAATGGCCTGCTTCAATTTTCTGCACCAGTTCTTCCAGTGTAATAAGGGAAGGGCTGGCGCTTTTTTGCAGTCTAGTTTTGATACCTCCAATCTCTTTGCCCGAGGGCTTTTCATCATAGCCCAGTGGATCTATGTGTACTTTGATTTTCTTTATGCTCGTCCTCACCTTTCTGCTTTAACAAAATTGTTGATATTACGAGAGTCATTGGGGATTGCCTGTCAGCAGAGCAGAAGCGACAAGGAAAGTTGGCCGCCCCAAAATTTATTATCGATTTAATGGACACATTTTTGATGAAGCGTTGTGCAGGATGGATAATATTGTCAAGATTAGTTGACACTTTTGTCAACAAGATTTACCTCTATGATGACAGAATGGCTGTCCTGTGTGTTATACAGGACAGCCATTCTGATGTGACCATCGACGATTTGAGTTCGTCTAAGGTCGCTTTGTCTGGTGTTGATAAAAAGATGCATAGGCGTACGCTCGCCCATCTTGCGTCCCCCGTCCTGCCCACAGGCGTGTGCAAAATCGAAGCCCAACGAAGTGGGTTCAATTTTGAAAAGAGGAGCGGCAAAATGAGTACGCTCTGACTTTTGAAAAAAGTCGGAGCAAGCGTCGTATTGCTTGCTTCGACGTGGAAAAGACGGTTGAAATTGATATTTTCGCTCACCAAAAACCTGTTAAGTATCGTAATAGAATCAATTAACCATCCTGGCCGGTGTCCCACGGTAAAATAAATATCTAATAAGGTAAAAACAGTCAATGTCATTGCAGCGGTTACCTGCGTTACTTCTTTCTTAAATAGCTGAGTTTCTACGATGTTTTCAAGATGCAAAAAAGCGATCGCTCCTTTTACTACCAATTCCCCATATGTTCGTAAATCCAGTAGCCTTCAAAATCCTGAACCACTTCTTCCACATGGCACTCACTGATATCCGACCGGTTTAAACGCTTTACCAGCTCTTCTATCTGACGCCGTTTATAGGGGATACAGAGGAATACCCTTCCATTCTCATTCCGTATCCCCAAGCACGATCGTTCTCCTCTGGCATTCTCCAAACCCTCTTCATAAATTGAAAAGTTCACCGCTCCCCCTCCTCTTTTTTATTATTTGTATTGTACCTTATTTTCGCGCCTCACAATACAAATACTCCTACAGACAAGTTCTTCATTTGAAGCGTTTACGAAATTCTATTTCATTATATTGTATAAGCAAAAGAAAACAATAAAAGATGAAAAATCTAATATTGACAGTGTAAAATCTAACACAAAATTCTTCGGGCCATCGAAACAGCGGCCTGTACAGCCTAAAATGCATTGCGTCAAATAAGGCCACATCCCCTGCCAGACACGGTAAACCAGGCTGTGTGGATAGAAGCAGGCATGGGGAGGGAAGTGCTTTCGAAGCTCCGGGTGCCGACAACGGCCTAAGCTGCCTTCAGTCCAGATTTTCCGTTTTCTCATCATGGACAGGCATTCCGGAGTATTGACGCCCTTGAATGCCCTCTATAAAACGCAGGCCAGCAGCTGCTGGCCAAAATTCTTCTGCGTGTGCCTGCCTTATCAAAACAAGTCTCTCGGGAAGTACATTGCCGGCACACATCCCCCTGAACCTGGTAGCAGCGAAGGTACTGTCCTGTAGACTTATTGCAGTTCAGCCGGTGATATACAAGAGCCTGCCCCACCGGACAAATAAATGTATCCTGCTGTGGCCGACCTGAAAATCCGTATTTACTCGGGTCATCTGGAAAATGGATAGCAGGGATATATCCAGTAATAGCCAATAATTCCAACCTTCTGTGGATGGCACCAGTATCATACCCTCTGTCCAAAGCAACTTTCTCTATCGGCAATCCCAACTGCTTTTTCTGCCGCTCCAGATGCCGCAGGACCAGAAGATTTTTTTCTCGTTTGCTGGGAAAACACCTAAGCCCGTAACGATTCCATGGTCAATCCAGCTGTTTCTGGAAATTTTGGCGGAAATGTAACTGCCATCGGAGGCCACCGTTCTGCCGTCCCATCGCGCTTCATTCCCCCATATTTTACTATATAAATGGAGTTTTTAGGGCTTTTGTCATCAGGTCTATTCATTGACACTACCAATAAAGCTGCGTCTGTAATGAAAACGAGGCATATCTTTGACTTATGGAATAGGAAGAATGAGTTTCAGGGTAAAGACACCATTTTCTATTTTGGTGCTGCACTGCCCGCCATATTTTTCAGCGGCGTTTCTAATATTCGGCAGTCCAAAACCGTGCAGGAAGGAATTCGCTTTACTGGTCCGCTTTGGAATAGCGGTATCTGGCTGAGCATAATTACCCACAATAATCACCAGCATATCCTGCCTTCGCTCAGCCTTCACAGTAATGAGCCGCTGCTCCTGCGGAAGTTTTTCGCTTGCTTCTATGGCATTATCCAATGCGTTTCCAAAAATGGTACTGATATCAAGTGCATCTAGAAATGCGCCGTCTTCAAAGCGGGCAAGCACATTAAAATCAATTCCCTTTTCCTTTGCAATGGCTGCCTTTTCCCGGACTATAATATCCAAAAACTCATTCCCAGTATGGATATAGTTTTCATAATCCGCAATCTGTGACTGTAATTTTTCAACTGTCCGGCAGGTTAAATCTGTACTTTGCCTCCCCTCCAATACAAGCAGATGGTTTTTCATATCATGATAGATGCTTCGAATCTTTTCTTCTGTTTTCAGCTTATCCCTATAATATGAGTGCTGCTGGTGGAGGCTCTCAATCTGCATTTTATCAATCCGTTCCTGCTCACGCAGATGAAACATATTCTTGGAATAGAGAAAATGCATCATAAATACAAAGCTAAACGTCATCGTCGCTATGTCTAATATGTGCAGTACGATTGTACCCAAATTTAAAAATGAATACAGCGAAACAAAAAACATAGTCAGCACAAGCAAAAAATCAATTGTTAATACAATCAAATCGCTGATCTGTATTTTATATTTAAAGTTTTTTAATAGCTTGTAGACACAGACCATGATCAATAACCGGACCAGAATGTTCAAAACATAAATTTCCCATTTGAGCATTGCCGTTCCATTGATATCAATTGAAATGTTTCCATTCCACATCCAACTTGTCAATACCAATATGACCCTTTCAGGAAGTATAATTAAAGATATAAACCATACTTCTAAAGCAACAAGGATGGAAACAACTGAATCCCGATAGCAGCACAGCATTGTTAAAAAGGCCAAGCCCATCACCAGAAATATTTTCAATGCTCCCATACTCGAAAAATGTGTTGCTATAAATGCCGCAAAAAATGTAATGACAGCAGGGGCAGCGAGAGAGATACACTTATGAAATCTGGGCTTTTTTAAAAAGCAGGAAATCAGCGCGCACAATGAAAATATTTCTGTTACAGTCACCAAAAAATCTAAAAGATAATACAGCGGCATCACAGCATATCTCCCCAATAGTCCGCTAATTTTTCCATAAATTCCTTCCTCTTCGGCTGACTGATTGGAATGTCCTCACCTGTAATAAGCTGCACTTGAAGCTCCTTCCCATTCGCCCTTCTCACATAGTGGAGATTTACAAGACAACTGGCATGACAACGCGCAAATCCTTTATCACCCAGCTCATTTTCCACCTCTTTCATGCTTTTACCACAGATAATATCCCCCTGTTCCGTGTGAAGAAGAAGCTTGCGTCCAAAGGTTTCCACATAGGAAAGTGAATTGAGCAATACCTTGTAGCGCCCTGTATTGTTAGAAACCACAATGGATGGAACACATTCCCTTCTATGACGCTTCAGCCATTGGTTCAGTTCAGCCTTTAACCGGACATATTGGATCGGCTTAATGATGTAATTGGCAGCCTGATATTTGTATCCCTCCAATCCATATTGAGAGAGCGTTGTGAGGAAAATAATTCCAACCGCTTCATCCTTTTGGCGGACGCACTCGGCGGCCTGCAGACCGTTTACCAACTTCATTTGAATATCCAGAAAAATCAGTTCTATGGATGGGTCGTATTTTTCGATCAGTTCCAGCCCGTCATAGTATATGGTCACTTTAATATTTTCTCCGGTCTCGGCTGCATATTGGTTTAATAGCCCTGTAAGGTGATCTACAAAGGTACATTCATCATCACAGATTGCAACATGCAACATGAGGTTTTCTCCTTTCGGCCTGCCTCTGTATTTTGAAACAATGATTACTTTCCCTATTTTCAAAAACTCGCTGAGAGAAACAGCCTGACTATCCGTCGCAATAACTGAGGAACGGCCTCACGCTGCGGTCAGAGCATGTGTAAAGTCCCTCATATGGGCAACTGTTGTGCCCATATGAGGGACTTTCGGTGACTGTGGCGCATTACTTCCCCCTGACTGGATTTGGTACAGCCCGGGGGAAGTATTTTTATGCCGTTTTCTTCAGGTTTGCTTTTCTCATCCGTTTACACTATGCAGTCAGCAATCATCCGGCTGCGGTAGTATCGGCTCCTCCACAGCCTCCAGAATCATCACAGAAATGCAGGCGAATTCTAACCGCCGTCATAGGGGGCTGTAGCGCCGCCAGACATATCCCGCACAGGAGTTTTTCATATGGTGAAAAAGCGTTGATTGAGTAATAGCAAGAGCTTCCATAAACTGGAAGCTCTGTTTTTCATCATCCGATAGCCCATAGTTTTACAGAACAAAGCTATATGCATTTCACTCATTGGAAATGCTTTATATTTACATATATATGTTACCATACATATAAGATGCTTGTCAACGTATGCGGCAGACACATAAAAATAAACAGAAAAATTTTCCTGCTGTTTTTCCCAATTCGGCACCTATTTATTTGAATGAATTTGGTATCTCCGAATGTTCTGCTATTCCCCATAACCAGCGCTGGCCTGACAAACGTCAGCAATTTCAAGCAGCCGGAGCCAAATCTGTTTAGGTCCTTTTGCTTAAAGAATCTGAACTGCGTTTCCAGACATAGCACCTCCGTTTTTACTGCTCGTGTGCCCATGAACAGTACAACATGTTTTCATGAAAGGCAACGCATGAGAGAACTACAAGTGACAGCAGTTTGGTGGACGAGGACGGCAAACCCGAATATTGTAGCTAAACCATTTATTGTTATCTCTCGCTCGTGGCATAGCTACAATATCCGGTTGCGTACAGCCATTGTTGTGTTCATAGGTTTATCCTCCCTTACGAACTTAGCGTAAGGGATTTCATTTGCTTTTGTAGGCTATGCGTGATACTATTGGGCTATGTGTAGCCTGATAGGGGGGTATGAACATGGGCGATACTCTGTCAAAAAATCGAATTAAAGGTCTATCTGCAAGTGTTGACCAAAATTCGACCGTTCTTGTATTGGGAACACTCCCCGGTCGAATGTCATTGACCTATGGCAAATACTATGCCGACCCCTCCAATAAATTCTGGGACATATTATTCATAGCATGTGGAGAAAAGATAGATAAGACGGACCAAGGAAAGAAAAGGCTGTTGGAGAAATATCATATCGCACTTTGGGATATATTAGCTTCTGCTGTTCGTAAAACCTCTAATGACAAAGATATATCTGATGAAACGCCGAACAATCTCCCGCTGTTCCTTTTTCAATATCCAAATATAAAACTTCTGATATTTCATAGCAACGATGCTTATAAATATTTTAAGCGGTTTTTCAAGAACACCGCCGTTCCTTATATTTGCGTATCCTCACCAAGCGGTCAAAACAGGAAAAGTACCTTGGAAAAAGCAGCGGAATGGAGGGCAGCCTTATCTTGCGCTATTCCACAACTGAAGAACGGGCCCAAGTTAGCGTGGAAAGGAACACCCCCCATATGATATAATATCTTTACAGGAAAGGGGTATTGATATGGAGATGGAGAAAATCCGCAATTATATATCTTACTTTAAAACGATCCATACGGAAACCGCCTGCCGCTGGGAAGGAAGTCGGAAACTGGAAAGCGGCTCTTTCTCCATGCCGTTCCCTGTCTATGAAACTCAGTTTCTAAACTTTATAGATGATGTTTCCAACAGTGACCTTATGGATGTTAGTTATGGAGATACATTAGAGGAATATGGGCTTGAAATGAACAGTGAACTTGCAAAGAAAATTGATACTGCTGATTTCAAACTTGTAAAAGCAATTTTGACCTGCTACATCAGGCAAGAGCGTTTCTGCGATGGATTATGGGGACGGGCAATCAAAGAAGGTATATTTTTGGCGCTGCTTAAACGGATAGAAGCTCTCCTGTCACCGTGAATATCACATAAAAAGACCATGCTGCCCCGCTTTGGGATAGCATGGTCCTTTTTGTGGCTTTTATGGACTATAAGGAAATAAGATATTTTCCATTAAATCCCAAAAACTATATAATAGGAATTGTCGATCAAAGTAAAGCGGATTGAGCAGATAGTTGTCACCTCTGGGGCGTCCACCTGTCGCCTGATAATATACTCTTTTTTTCAGATAGCCATATTCAATGAGTAAGTCCAAAGCAGGGAGCATATCATCCGCCCTTTTGAAACTCTTATTTCTGCACAGATGGTACAAACTGCTTTTTGTAAATTTCTGCCTGGCTTGGCTTTCCAATCTCCGCAGTATGTATTGGGCCTCATGGAGTGTTTTGTCGGCCCCCATAACAGAATAGGCGTATTGTGCGTATTCCAAAACATATTCGGTGATTTTAGTGGCCCGCTTCATCGTGGGTCCTGATACGAGAGCCTTGTCTGGCGAAATGCGATTTTCCACACAGTGGAGTATACCCGCAATCCTCAGTGCAGTTCTCGCGCACTTTCCGCCCCAGTCAGACATATCTTCCAAGTCTGTCAACAAACAGGTTTCAATCTTTTCAGAGAACTGTCTATAAACATCGAGAGCGTTACCATCCAACCTAATAATCGGCATATCCGAATTTGGATAGGGTAAGGAAAGCAAATCAAGTAGAATTTTCTCATATTTTTCGTTGAGTTCCTTTTGTATAGATGGAGTGTCAAAGGGACGACGGCCCATTATGGAATTAGGTTTGCTGTATAAAAAGCGTCCCGTAAGCCCTCGTCCCCGAAAAGCATCGTTATTGAGCATTCCCTCCAATACACTTTCCTGCGCCGACAAGAGCATTGTAAGCGCAGGATTGTCGATGCACTCAGCATCCCGTCCCTTACGGTCTACCCGAATCGGATCGCCAGAATAGGCTTTTAATACGGTATCAATGGATACCACATTGGAGGAATACTTTCCATTAAAAATATCAAATAAGCCACCCTCTGTGGAAATCACCGTTATAATGCCACTATAATCCGCCATAAGGGAGGTTAGGGCTTCGGGGGTAATATATCAGACGCAAGGGCCTTATATGACGTAGCACCCTGTCCCCAGCACAAAAGAAATCCGCTTTTCCCCAAATCAGTTCCGCAAGGGGAACATCAACAACCCCAAATACCGGCAGTGGCTGGTGGATATGTTTGTCAATAAAATCTACCTCTATGATGACAAAATGACCGTCCTGTGCAACACACAAGACGGTCACTTTGATGTTGACCTTAAGGAAGTGAGTTCACTTAAGGATCAGTTGGTGGAGGCGGGGGGAGTCGAACCCCATATAAGAAACAGGCTTAACCCGTTGCGGCTCTAAGGTGTAATTTTTTTCGTGTGTAAATTCGTGTGTAAAATCAGCTCAAAAGTCTCATCAATTCGGTCTGCATACTCGTCCTCCTTAGATTTCAGGGTATGCAGGTACACAGTTTTGAGCATGTTGTCAGTCTTATGCCCCATACGCTTTTGGTTATAGGTATCCGGCACACCAACCGACATAGCGACAGAGGCGGCGACATGCCTGAGGTCGTGGAACCTGTAATGAGGGAGCCCCAGTTTACGGCACCTGTAGGTAAAGCGCTTATACATAGCCTGGCCGGACAGGCTGACAATATGCTCTCCTCTGTGCGGCAGCCTGTCCAGAGCGTCCAGAAGCCTCTGAGGCATCCGAATATACCTGTCACCGGAAAAGGTTTTGGTCCCCTTTTCCGCCGGGCCGTCGTCTCCATCAACGATTGCCCCTTTTACGTGCAGGATATCCCCGCGGATACAATCCCATGTCAACCCGCGGATTTCAGATTCCCGGAGCCCCAGCCATGCCGCCAGCAGGATCGGCACTTCCATGACCGAACCGGAAAAAGTTTCAATGATAGTGCGTATTTCGTCTACATCCGGGATTGCCGCCTCATACCGCTTCTTCTGCGGCAGCGTGGTTCTCAGCGTCATATCCGGGTAAAACTCCGCCAGCACAGCGCTGAGCAGCCCATGTGCGTTCCGCACGCTCTTGGGGGCGTGTGACTTGGCCATGCTGTTTATGGCCTTCTGGACACGCTCCTGCGTCAAGGCTGGCAGCCGGACATCCATGAGCTCCTGCAGATTGTTTTTCCTGATCTTCCTGTACCCACGGATTGTCGCCGGGGAGAGGACAGCGTCCTTGCTGTCTATGTACCTGTCAATCGCGTCTCCCACCGTCATGGAGGCGGGGCTTTTGGCCTCCCGGATCATGCCAGTCTTGAGCGCCAGCGCTTTTGCGTGGGCCACCTCCGGGTCCTCATCCACGACCGATATCCGCCGCCCCTGGAGCATCACCTGACATCGCCACGCATGGGACGGCAATTCAACAGGCTTCGGGTTTTTCAGCTTTTCCGCCTTGGCCCGCATTTTCGCCCAGTATTTTTCCTGCCCGGTCATTGCAAACCGTCCTCCAATCTAATATTATGGAGGGGCAGACGGTCAGCACCCGTTTCTGCCCCTTTCCCCGCTCTCGGTGTTGCTATCACCGGGGGCGGTTTTTATTTTGGGTACTATTACAACTTGACTTTATGAAAAAATCTGATATACTAAAGATGAACCACTGAAAGCGCGAATGCGCCGTAGGTGGTGTTCTTATTTGGGGTAAACGACAAGACCATATTGATTGCTACTATTTGCTTTCAGGTTTAACCGCCCTGCCTTTTTCAATGTGGCCATTACGGATCTTACAAACACATCATCAATAACATTTTGAACGCGATTTGGAAGTGGCTCTCTTTTAAACTGTGCTTTGTAATATAGGTTCACGAAGTATGATACAAAATCGGAAAGTTGGATAAAGTGGGACTGTCGAGAGTCTTTTTCAAGTATATCCTCTATTAGTCCTTTGATGGGCTGATTTGAAAATTCAAAAGAATATTTCGATTGAATTGGGTTATATGCCCTGATGGCCCTTGCAGTTTTACGCATAGGAGCGATTCTTCCACGATCTGTAATAATGATATAATTCCAGTTTCCTTTGCTGTCATTATCTATTCTCTGTATGTTATATTTCAAAGCGTTTTCCAGGACATGGTATTGCTCAGTTTTTATTTTTGTTTTGTCTATAATGACATTTATAATGGAAACATCCATCTCACAAATGGACAGAGTATATGCCTTTATGATTTCTTGCTTTTGCTCCTTACTCCAACCATAGTTGCGGTATGGGTTTTTATCCGTAAGAAAGTTCTTTGTGTGCATTTCCTGTGATAGATGAAAGCCGAACCGCCTTCTTAAGTCAACGCGGAGAGATTTTATGATATTAAAGTTGCTCTGCCAGCTGGATGCCGGCATGTATAAGCTGGTAAGGATAAAATGTGAACTGGACGATGTGGTAATGCCATCATCACCGGTTTCATCAAAATAAGCAATATATGTTTCCATTTCCTGTTTTCCTATCTTTCCCTGTCCGGTACTCGCAATACCGGGGCGGGGATTTTTATTTATTCTGCTCTCCAGCGGTTAGGTCACTAAAAATACAACTCTGTCGCCAAATTCCCATGTGTGTACCAGCAGACTACCTTCTTCATAAAATCTTCGGTTACACCAAAATACTCAGCCAGATCCCACAGATCGGTGTGTCCATCTGCAACAGCATCGTCTAGGTCATTTTCAGATATATAGCTTTGAACAGCCCATTTCCACGCCTTATGCTCGTGTTTCTCTACTAGATCAAAAGGACTACATACTTTGTGCGTGGCTCCCGTAGAGGCGTGTCCACCTTCATGCGCAACAATGACAGCTTCCTCTTTAGAAGAATTAATGCTATCAAAATCCATGAAGATGCCATATGAACCGTCAACTTCCATCGTAACAGCCTTATCGCCTTGCAGAGGCCACATATAAAATTTAGTTCCGGATTCTCTTAACTTTTGATAAAGCGATAAAAGCCGCTTCATACATGTTACCCTTTCCCTTTATCAATGTCCGCCTTCATAAAACGAGCCATGTCAAGAAGCATTTTCTTCTTTTCGTCTGGAAGATCCTTTGATTCTTCGTAAAAAGCATAGGTAAAATCATCAAAGCCGATCTTGCGCTCGCCCTCCGGGGTGGGCGCGTTCTCTACGCCCTGGCTTAATTCCACCAGTTTGGCCACAGGCACCTTTAAAGCCTCTGATAGTTTCCCAAACGTGTTATTCGTAATATTGACATCTTTACCGGTTCTCGGGTCATAACCCTTCTCAATACAATCTATCGTTGTATGGCTAATGTTGCATATGCGGCCAAATTCTCTTAAGGACATGCCAAGGCTTTCCCGCTTTTCCCGAATAAATTGCCCAAGCAAATAGTTGTTCATAACAAACACCCCTTGCCTTTATTGTAATATATAGATTACAACAAGGCAAGAATTTCTTTTGAAAAATCCGTTGTTTATGATTGACAGTCCGTAATTTATATGCTACTATAGTAGCGTGAACACAACAGTTCACCTAAATAGAATGACCTGCCCGAAGCGCAAAACACGAACAGGGCGGAGGCCCGTACCCCTCGCCCTGTCGCGCCGCGTTTTGCATTGTGCCGCGCACTGGTAGAACTATGGTCGGTTCACACCAGCGTTCCGCTACGGGACGAAACAAGCGCGGTCTTGCATGACTTTGCCGGTTGCGGCTCCGGCTGGCCGGGTTAGACCCGGTCGCCCTTTCGCTCATGCAGCGGTGCCCTCGCCTGTCGGGTCTGACAGGTTAAACACCGAAATGCGCGGGCGTACTCAAAAGGTTTCCCAATGGCGTATACCTCTCTTTCTGCCACTTCGGGCAGGTCTATTCTATCATTAAAATGTACGTTTGTATAGTTCAATTTACAGATTGGAGGGAAGCAATTTTGACCAACAGAGTGGCAGAAATCAGAAGAGAGCGCGGAATGAGTCAGGAGGATCTGGCCGAAAAGGCCGGAATCAGCCGCCCATATCTCAGCCAAATTGAAACCCAGCGTCAGCAGACGGTAAGCAACGTTGTAATGTTCAAAATCGCGGAAGCGTTGAACGAAAAGTTTGAGCGTATTTTTTTGCCTTGATTGTTGTTTAAATACAACAATCAAGCAATCTTCTTGTAGAGAACGATACCACAGTGCCAGTCCAATAAACCGGGCTATAAAACGGACTATTAAGAGCGGGGGTAAAACAGGTTGAAGAAAGTAGAAAAGCCCGCCCCCGGTGTGCGAGACCGAAGGCGGGCGAACGATAGTATTAACGGGGCGGATTGCACTTGGAACACGGGGTGTACCCCTGTGCTTTTGCGGAAGAAAGACTGATGGAAATCTGGCTTTGACGGAGGTACTGGCAGCCGTTGCGGTGGTACTTCTCTCCGGTACGTGTGATATAGACCGTGATCGTAATCGGTGTCGCTTCTGGCGTAGGTGTTGGTGTCGAGGTGGGTTTTGGCATCGGGCTGTCTCCGCCGTCGGACGAGGCCGTCTCTGCCGTCTGGAAGGAGGGCTTTACTGTCGCCTCCCCGATACGGACCAGTTGCCCGGCCCCATTTCGCTGTCCAGATGCTTCCCCTGCTTCATATCCATCATCATGGCCATCGTCGTATCCATCATCATAACCTTTGTCGTATCCTTCGTCGTATCCTTCGGAATGGCCTTCTTCATACCCTGCGGAATAGCCCTCATTGTGAGCCTCGGACCGTATCGCAGCTATATCATCATCAGAATAGCAACCCGACACAGAAACCGTCAGAAGCAATGCCAGAAGTAGGGATGTTATGCGTTTGGTAAACATACTTTACACCCCCTTTCTTGTGTAGCTGACAATTTTCCTTTCATCAATAGATTACCATTTCCGCCAAAGATCTTCAACCTTCATCTATCTTTTAAGGAGTGACCAACATGCTTATTTTAAGACTTCGGCTTTGGGTATTCCTAAAACTGTTCCGGTACGCTGCTAAGCGGATCGGCGGCAGATTCAATGAGATCCGTCCTTTGGTGGAAGAAGCCTATACTCTCACCAAAAAGCGGCCATACACATCCGCAGACGTGAAAAGGGCCGGTGAAATCGTTTCCGAGCTTAAATCCATAACATCACATAGGGGCATTGAGCCATGACTGAGCAGGAATACAGGATCTTGGAACAGGCCGGGCGGGAGTGTGGGCTTGACTTGGCCGCCCTGACCGACGAAGAAATGGAAACCGTCCTCGGGCTGACCTCAAGGGGTTATCTGAAGCAGCGCCCGGATGGTGTCCACAATACCCCAAAAGCGTTCCGCCGCTATGCCAAACACAAAGCCAAGGGAGGCGGAGAGTATCGCCGCTATTATCGCGACCTTGTTTTGACCATGGTAACGTCGCTCGGCGTCGGACTGATCCTCTCGGCGCTCTTCAAGGCGCTTGGACTCGGCGGCGTCCTTCTCGGCCTGCTGCTCTGCTTTTTTAGCGGCTCGATTGCGATACGCCTCTAGAGCCGCTCTTCCCTTCTGAGTCAGTTCCAGCCAGCCGGTTCGGATATCCTCTCTGGGCTGGCAGAGCCCCTCCCCCATGAGATAGTGAAGTATATTGTCTGTGCATTCGTCCTGGTGCCAAACCCAAACCAGCCCCGCCTCCAGCTCTCCCATTAATTCGTACTGCTCTTCCGTATACAAAACGCACCACCTCGCCCCATTCTAACAAAATGTGACAAACATTTCAATAAAAGGAGTGAAACGCCGTTGGACACCTATTTCCGAATCCGGGAATTGCGGCTGGCCGCGGGGCTAACTCAGATACAGCTTGCCGCACGACTGGAGCTGAACAGTTCCAGCACCGTGACTATGTGGGAGCGGGGAACCCGCCATCCACCCAGTATCTTGTTGCCCCGCATCGCAAAAGAGCTCGGTTGTACCATTGACGACCTCTATGTTAAATCACAGAAAGTCCTATAAACCGGACTTATGGAGAGCCGCCCATGAAGCGAAAGAAGAACCACCCAAGGCCGCCTCCCAATGCAACCGCTTGGTGCGCACTGCACGAGCGGCTGATGAACGACCGCTATATCCATCGGAAGCGGTGCTGCTTGAGAGGAAACTACGGCCCCTGTAAACATCTGGTCTGGATCGGACAGGCCGCACAACAGAGTAAGGAGTGATAACATGCCGAAGGTAAATCTGACCGCTGAACAGCGCAAGGCGGCCCGATATGACGCAATGGCACAGCGCATTGCAGACGGCCTTGCGATCTACAAACGCCGCCATGCCATGCGTAACCGGGATGTCTCCGCCGCACTTGGAATCCGCCCGGAATCTGTAGCCCGCATCCTGAAGGGCGACCGCACCCTCCGTTTGGACATGGAGACCTATTTCAGGCTGGAGGATATGGCAAAGGAGGTGCCGCATTGTGAGCCGAACCCGCAATGAGCGCCGTCGAGCGCAGCGCATAAAGCGAGATAGTGTAGTGTTCTCGGCATGTGTACTTATCGTCCTGGGGCTGCCCAGCCTGGTACGGTGATGGACAGGCTGATACGCTTAACCGTGTCAGCGTGGGCGATATGCGTCGTGCTTGTGGCAGGGGCGGCGGTGACGACCCAGCAGCCACCTGTACAGCCGCAGGACAAGCCTGTGAGAGCCATTGAGGTCTCTGCAAGTAAAGAGCCGCCCCCGGACGAAAACGCCCTGATAGAAGCCGCGCTGGTGGGGCAGGGGTATTTCCGGGAGGATTTACCGTTGGACTACTCCCTGCAGGACCATCTGCACACAACCTGCGAGGCCAACAACGTGCCCTACCATGTGGCCCTTGGCCTTATTGAGGTGGAGAGCGGGTTTGACCCGGAGGCAGTGAGCCCGGCTGGATGCTACGGACTCTGCCAGCTCAATCCGCAATACTTTCCCAGCGGCCTCACCCCGGCAGAAAACATCTGGGCGGGCATGGAGTACCTGGGGGAGCCTGATTGAGCAATATGGGGATTTGGGGGCAGCCCTGTGCTCCTACCACGACGGACACGACACGGGGCGCAGAGGATACAGCAACGCCGTCCTGGAGGCGGCAGAAAGGTGGAAACAACAATGAAAGTCAACCCAAACCCCCTGCGTGACGCGCAGGATGAGCAGCCAACCGCCTACTGTGAAGAGTGCGGCGCGGAGCTCTATGGAGACGTTGAGCCTGACGATTTCGGGCACGTCTACTGCAACGGGTGTAAGGATACAGGGGCGCAGTATGATGCAGAGACAGCCCGGGCCGTCATGGACGCTATGGACGAGGAGTTGAAGAAATATCTATCCGACGCCCTGCGGGACACCGTCTGGAACACGCTTGCACAGCGCTTCCCGGCTGCATAAGGATTAGATATGGCGACACTGCTTTTTTTTGACGAGGATCACCGCTACACCCTGGACGGCGAGGCACTTCCAAGCGTGTCTGAACTGTGCCGGTTCCTGAGCCGGGAGATCTACGGGGATGTGGCCCAGTGGCGGCTCGATACAGCCGCGGACCGGGGGACGGCGGTACACAAGGCCGCCGAGGCCCTGGATAAGTACGGCAAGGTAGATGTGCAGGACGATATCCTGCCCTACCTGCAAGCCTACCTGACCTTTCGCCGGGAGCATACGGTGGAGTGGCATAAGATTGAGTTTGCCACCCACCACCCGACAGACCACTACGCAGGCACCGTCGATCGCTACGGACTTCTGGACGGCTTCATAGCGCTGCTGGACATCAAGACCAGCTACACCATCCACAAGCCCCTCTGCGCCGCACAGCTGAACCTGTACCGCCGGATGCTGGAGGCCAACGGCTTTCTGGCAGAGCGGCTTTACATCCTGCATTTAAAGAAGGACGGGACGTACAAGCTCCAGCCCTTCGACAGGGACGACGCACTCCCGGACGCCCTGTTGACCCTGCACCGCACATTGCAAAAGAAAGCGAGGAAGAAACATGCCTGATGAAACCGTGCAAGCGCCGGAGAGCGCTGAGTCCCCGGTACTTACTCCCGCACCTCCCGCACCCGGCGGGCTGACCATGTGGAACGATACCAAACTGATGAACCTGGCCTACCGCACCGCCGGGATGCTGTCCAAGTCCGGCCTGGTGCCGGAGAACTACCGCAACAGCCCGGAGAACTGCCTCATCGCCATTGACCTTGCAAACCGGCAGGGCCTGTCCCCCATGATGGTGATGCAGAACCTGTACGTTGTGAAGGGCAAGCCCGCCTGGTCCGGATCCTTCTGCGCCGCCGCCATCAACGGCTGCGGGAAGTTCTCTCCACTGGAATACGTCTTTGTTGGCGAGCCCGGCCAGTTCTCCTTTGGATGCTTCGCCCGCGCTACCCGCATCGTGAACGGCACAGTGTGCGCAAGCGATACCATCACCATGCAGATGGCAAAGGACGAGGGCTGGATGGACAAGTCAGGCTCCAAGTGGAAAACCATGCCAAAGCAGATGATGATGTACCGTGCGGCCTCCTTCTTTGCCCGCGCCCACTGTCCCGAGGTGCTGCTTGGCATCCAAACTATGGAGGAGGTCCAGGACGTGCGCGGCTATGAGGACCCGGAGACGGCCACCACAACCATTGTACTGGAGGAGTATCATGCAGACGAAGTTTAAGGACGGCACCGTCATGGTGTGCGGGGGCTGCGCTCGGGATGCGGAGTTGCAGATTGTGGGAGAGAAATCCAACCGCCTCTGCAAGGTTGGTCTGGCAGTGGGCAAGCGGCCAGATCCGGAGGGCGGGGAGAAGCCCGCCACCGTCTGGTGCAACGTGGTGGCGTGGCACGGCCTGGCCTCCATCCTGTCCGCCGCCCGTAAGGGAGACCCCGTCCTGGTCATTGGTCATCTGGAGTCCAGGGATTACGAGGGAAAGACCTACACCGACCTGGTAGCCGAGTTTGTCAGCGTGGGTTCCGTCTCCGCCGCCTCCGACCTGCCCATGGCACCCACCGTTCCCCAGGGCCATTTTTCCGAGGCCCAGGCCGACGACGAACTACCTTTCTAGGCGGTGAAAGCATGCCAAGAAACTATGCGGCCCTGCCTTATGACTATTTGGAGGAAATGGCCCTCCTCAGTGATGAGGAGTTTGGCCGCGTCTGCCGTGCTCTGCTGCGCTACAGCAGGGATGGCGTTCGCCCAGAGCTTCCTGGCAATGAGCGGCTTGTCTTTCCGCGCATAATGATGCAGGAGGACAGATTCCGAACCAGCTATGAAAACATTTCCGATGCCAGAAGTGAATCCGGCAGGAAGGGCGCTGCCGCACGATGGCAAAGAGATAGCAAAAATAGCAAATGCCATTTTGCTAATGGCAAAAATGGCTATACCGATACCGATACCAATACCAATACTCCCCCACCTACCGGTGGGAGGAGTAAGGCGCAAAAGCGCCCCGCGCCCCATCCGGACGAGCCGAAGGTCCAATGGGCGGAAAATGTGACCATGACCAACGCCCAGCACGAGAAGCTGCTGGCCGCTCATGGTCCGGCCGACACCGCTAGGCTCATTGAGATTTTGGACAACTACAAGGGGTCAACCGGGAAGCGCTACAAGGACGATTACCGGGCCATCTTGTCCTGGTGTGTGGATCGCCTGAGAAAGGATAAGGCACCGCCGGGCCGCGCCCAGCGCCCACCCAGCTTCAACGCGCCGGTCCCGGACTCAGGCGCGGAACAGCGTGTGCGGGAAGACCTGGAGCGGATGCGGGCGTACATGCGGGAGAACCGGGATGACCCGTAAGGAATGGCTGGAGCTGGGCTGTCTGGACACGCCCGAGCAGGTGGCGGAGTGCATCTCCTGCCCGCTGCCGGACTGCGTGAACTGCCAGAGCAGGGGCGGATTGAAGGGCAAGAACAACAATCGTAGGAAAGTCCATAACCACAACTGGGACAAGGCGCTTGCATTGGAACTCTGGAAAGCCGGTAAGCTGGATACGGAGATCGCCCAGGAAGTGGGCTGCGCCAAAGTTACGATCTACGCCTGGAGGAGGAGAGAGGGCCTACAGGCAAACTACTGGGGGGAATAGCGTGGCGAACAAGTACAGGAACCGCAAGACCGTGCGCAACGGCATATCGTTCGACAGCCAGAAGGAGGCGGCCCGGTATGATGAGCTCATGCTGATGCAGTGCTCCGGCGCAATCAAAGACCTCAAGCTCCAGCCGGAGTTTACCCTCCAAGAGGCGTTCAAGACGCCGGAAGGGGAGACTGTCAGGGCCATCCGATACCGGGCCGATTTTTCCTATCAGCGGCCCACGGAGCCAGACTGCTCAGGGAAAGTCTGCTGGATTCCGGTTGTGGAGGATGTTAAGGGCTACAAGACAAAAGAGTACGAGATAAAAAAGAAACTTATGAAAAACCATGGGGTTTACATTAAAGAAATTTGATGGGGTGAGCCGCGATGGGTAAGCATCCATGCGAGGGGTGTGTGGACGCTGTACAGGATATAAACGGAGTAGACGGCTATCGCTGTGATTACATTGGGCACAACCGCCGCAGCAGGCTTAAAATCTGTCCGCCGAGAGAGAAATGCACCGTCAAGTCCACCGTACCGAGAGACGGCGTGGAATATGTGTCGATAGACCGCGCAGGGTACGTGATGCGGCAGAAGCGCAGAGGCCCTAAGGAAAAGATAAATCGTGATGAAGTCCGCAAATTAGCGGGCCAGGGATGGAGCGATCCCGCAATATCCAAGGCGCTTGGATTTAGCATATTTACAGTGTTCCAATGCCGTAAAAAATACGGGATTCCGCCCGGACAGCCAAGGAGGGGCAGATGAACACCGAGTTAATGTTTTCCAGCAAAAGCGACCTGTGGGAGACTCCGCAGGATTTGTTTGATGAACTGGACAAAGAGTTCCATTTTAACCTAGATGTCTGTGCCCTGCCGGAAAACACGAAATGCGCCGCATACTATACACCGGAGATAGATGGGCTGTCCCAGCCCTGGTATGGACGCTGCTGGTGCAATCCACCCTATGGCAGGGGCGTGGGTGCTTGGGTACAAAAAGCAGCTCGGAGCGCCTTGTCTGGGGCCACAGTGGTTATGTTGCTGCCAGCGAGGACGGATACCAGATGGTTCCACAGGTGGATTTACCGCCGGGCCGAGATCCGGTTTCTGCCGGGAAGGTTGAAGTTCGGCGGGGCAAAGAACAGCGCACCGTTCCCTTCTATGGTGTGCATATGGGGGAGTTAACTAAATGGATGACATCAAATTAGCCCTGCTCGGGTCGGAAGAGGCGGCGCAGCGCCTGACGGACGCGGGGGTGCTGCTGCCGTGCCCGGGATGCGGCGGGGACAATGTTGTTGATTGGTACAGATACAATGAGGTCTGGTATCAGTGTGATGATTGCGGCTGGCAAGGCAAAATCGTTTACTCTGAAGGATTTGCGGATACAGAGCAAACAAAGAAAGCCCGGCGCGCCTGGAACACCCGCGCACCGATTCTGAGCGAAAGTGAATTGAAGAAATTGGAGGAAACGATATGAACACTTGGGCGGCATTTGCCATGGGAGAGGCCAACCGTGGAAAAGAAATGATGGTTTTTGATTGGGATAAGGCGGCCAAACTGATTAGGGAGAGAAAACCGGAATGTGCCTCTGCCGGACTTCGGGGCGATTGGGAATACACTGGCGGAACAATCTACGAGAATGAAAAGCCGGTGATGAATGAGTATACATATCTTTCCTCTACATGGGCCGTTCCTGAACTTGACATTGATGGGGAAATTATTGATTGCTACCGCATGAAGCACGAGACCCCTGGATGGTGCGCAAGCACTAAGTGGCCCCAAAGTGCTCTTGACATTCTGAGCGCGGAGGAGCTGGAGCTGCTGGAGGGGATGGAATGAGCCTGATTGATTTGTATGTGCGGGATAAGAGCACTGGAAAGATACATAAAGTTGGATCTGATATGCACGATGGTTTATGGGTTGATAGCAACGGCACTGTCCATTATCAGAATTTGCAAAATGGAGATGGTTGCAATGCTAACAGCCACAATGATACATATGCAGGATATGAGTTTATGCCGAGCGATTTTGGAGCATTGGAGGCCACCCATGGACAAAACGACGCTTGAGCGGCTGTGGCCTGGGTGTAAGATGTGCAAGACAGCCTCATTTGCTCCACCAGCCGGGCTCTATTGTCCTTGGTGTGGCACTCCCCGCGTCGCAGTGGCATGGGTAGAACTGATGAAGAGACTGGAGGTGCTGTATGAGCATAATGCGTGAAATTGCGGAACTACAAGATGCGTATCAAAAACTGATTGACGAAAAGCGGCTGACCAAAAAGGCAATATGTGATCTGTGTATCCCATTTCGGGACAAATACGGCCTGGAAGATTTACAGACACTCCGAATTGCTCGCAGAGAAATGGATCTGTCTGAAATGGTCGATTTATTGGAGGGAAGGGAGGCTCTGAAAGATGGCAAGAACCGTAGTATTTGATTTTGATGGAGTAATTCATTCCTATACAAGCGGATGGCAGGGAGAAGATACTATTCCAGACCCGCCGGTTCCGGGTATCCGTGAGGCCCTGAAAGAAATTCATGATGCAGGGTATGAAGTTGTGGTGGTATCCACAAGGTGCGCAACTATAAAAGGACATGGAGCAATCGAGGCATGGTTATATGACAATGGGCTGCGAGAGTACATAGACAAAGTTTGCAAGGAAAAGCCGCCCGCTGTCGCTTACATTGATGACCGGGCAATCTGTTTCGACGGGCATCCAGAAACCTTGCTGAAGAAAATTCAAAATTTCCAGCCGTGGTATAAAATGCCCACCCTCACCCAGCCGAACGAGGCCACATACCCGTGCGACCTGTGCGTGTATAACCCTCCATCAAGC
>ERZ857955.1312-NODE-1312-length-20409-cov-4.671023_pt1 | contig 20409 bp, 18 predicted proteins | sample MGYA00519956_ERZ857955 | MGnify/ENA primary metagenome ERZ857955 (study PRJEB31778, sample SAMEA3449378) | human gut metagenome | biome: human gut; feature: human-associated habitat; material: faeces | place: United Kingdom | collected 2010/2012 ...
TCTCCGGCGAGTCCCTCAACCTCGGCTTCATCAAGCTGTAAACTGTAAGAAGCACATACCCCAAAACAACGCCGGCCGGACGCCCGGTCCGCCGCATAAGCTCCACGCGGCGGGCCGGCGCCAGACCGGCGATTTTATAGGGCGCCTGTGCACGCTGTGCCCGCCTCCCGGCGTCTGGCACACACCAAATATGATACCCGCGCAGAGGGGAAAGGAAACAGCGCACCATGAAAAAGGTTGTCATTTTTAATGGAAGCCCCCGTATGGACGGAAACATCAACACTATCTTGGATACCATTGCCAAAGGCGTCCGCGACACCGGCGCCGAGGCCAAGTACTACACCCTGTTCAAGATGAAATTTATGGCCTGCCAAAGCTGCTTTGCCTGCCGCGTCAAAGGGGACTGTATCATCAACGACGAGCTCCACGAGGCCCTCCAGCATGTAAAGGAGGCCGACGCCGTGGTGATCGGCTCGCCGATCTATATGATGCAGGTGACCGGCCCGGTAAAGAACCTGTACGACCGTCTGTATCCCCTGATGGATATGGAGTGTCGGCCTCGCTACGGCAACAAGAAGTTTGTGGCGGTGTACAGCCAGGGCTCTGACGATCCCAACCTGTATCGCTCCTACTTCGACTACACGGCGGCCATGTATCCGGCCTACGGCTTTGATTTGGTTGACACCCTGGTATGCACAAAGGCGACCGATCCTGAGGCTGCCGAGAATGATCGGGACCTGAAGATCAGGGCCTACGAGCTGGGACAGTCTCTGGTTCTCTAAATCTGGGTAAATAAGGGGGTACCTCACTGCATGGATCCAATTCTGGTTGGCCTCCTGGGCATCGTTGCCCTGCTGGTTCTGCTGTTTTTGGGCGTCCATATCGGTATGGCCATGGTCATCGTGGGGTTCATCGGCTGTATTTTTGTCACCGGAGGAAACGTGACGGCAGCCATGGGCTATCTGAAGACCGTGCCGTTTACCACCAGCGCGACCTTCAACCTGTCGGTTATTCCGATGTTCGTGTTGATGGGACAAATCGCATATTACGCCGGAATCAGCGGAGATCTGTACAACTTCTGCTACAAAGTCTTGGGCCGTATCCGCGGGGGCTTGGCGGTCGCCACCATCGCCGCCTGTGCCGGATTTGCCGCCATCTGCGGCTCCGCCACCGCCACCACTGCCACCATGGGTATTGTCTGCCTGCCTGAGATGGAAAAGTACGGTTATAAGGACACACTGTCCTGCGGCGCAATTTCTGCCGGCGGCACCCTGGGCATCCTGATTCCCCCCAGCACCGGCTTTATTCTCTACGGCACCGCCGCGGAAGTGGCCGTCGGCAAGATGTTCATGGCCGGTATTTTCCCCGGCATTCTGCTGGCTGTCATCTATGCCATCACCGTTATCATCATCTGCACCATTGACAAGGATGCCGGCCCTCAGGGTCCCAAGGTCCCGATGAGCGAAAAGATTAAATCCCTCACCGGCATTCTGCCCGTCGTCATTTTGTTCGCTCTTGTTCTGGGCGGTATTTTCCTCGGCTGGTTTACGCCCAATGAGGGCGGCGCCATCGGCGCGTTTGGTGCGTTTGTCTTCATGCTGATCCGCAAGAAGGCCACCTTTAAGAATATTGTGGCCTCCCTGTACGACACCATTAAGACCACCGCCATGATCTTCCTGATCATGATTGGCGCCTATGTCTTTGGCTACTTCCTCACCCTGTCCCGGATGCCCTCCGAGCTGGCCGCTTTTGCTGCCGGGCTGGACGTGTCTCCGTACGTCATCCTGGCCGCCGTCCTGATCGTCTACGCCGTGCTCGGCTGCTTCGTGGACTCTCTGCCCCTGATTGTTCTGTTGGTCCCCATTTTCCTGCCCATCGTCACCGGGCTGGGCTTCGACAAGATCTGGTTCGGCGTGCTGATGGTCATGATCATGCAGCTGGGCCTCATCACCCCGCCTGTGGGCATGTGCTGCTATGTGATGGCGGGCGTAGCCAAAAAGACGCCGTTGCAGCGTATCTTCTTGGGTACCGCCCCGTTCATTGTGGCACTGGTAATTGCAGTTGCTATTGTAATGGCCATTGAGCCGCTCTCCACCTGGCTCCCCGGAGTTATGAGCTAATTGGCCCCAATGCCTGATGATTGGGCATGGAAATAACATTTAAGGAGGAAACGCTTGTGAAAAAGAAACTTGCACTGGTTCTTGCTCTTGCCATGGTATTTGGTATGCTGGCTGCCTGCGGCGGCGGCAACGACAGCCCGTCTGCCGGCACCTCCAATCCCCCTGCGTCCGAACCCGCTCAGAATGAGTCTCAGGCCCCTGAGTCCCAGGCCCCCGCCGCTGACGGCGAGGTCTACAAGCTGACGGTTCACCAGCACGATCCCGCTACCTCCGCCACCGGTAAATTCCTGGATGCCTGGGCTGCTCAGGTCGAGGAGGCCAGCGGCGGCCGCCTGGACATTGAGATCTACCACGGCGGCACCATGGGCGGCCCCAAGGACACCGTGGACATGGTCCTGAACGGTACCGTGGACATCGGCTGGGGCCTGCAGTCTTTCTTCCCCGGCGTCTTCCCCGCCTCTGAGGGCATGATGCTGCCCCTGCTGGACATTACCACTTCTCAGCAGGCCTCTGAGGTCATGTGGCACCTGTATGCCGACTATGACTACCTGAAGCCCGAGTACGAGGATTATCACGTGCTGCTCCTGCACGCCAACTGCCAGTCCCCCATTGCCTCCAAGGGCAAGAATATCCAGAGCGTTGACGATTTGGCTGGCCTGAACATCCGCGGCAACTCCGGCCCCCCGACCAACTTCATTCAGGACCTGGGCGCCGCCGCCGTTGGTGTACCTATCGGTGAGCTGTATAACGCCATTGACAACGCTACCATTGACGCTGTCATCACCGACTGGCACGCCATCTACTCCTTCAAGCTGTACGAGCTGATTAAGTACTATGCCGACGAGAACATCGGCGTCTCCAACTACTTCATGCTGATGAACAAGGACTCTTATGCCGAGCTGCCCGCCGACCTGCAGCAGGTTCTGGACGACTACAGCGGCGAGAAGGCGCTGGAGATCTGCGGCTCCTTCTGGGACGACGTCGAGGCCGAGGTCCGCGACATCATCGCCACCGACTACCCTGACGCCCAGGTTTACAAGTTCAGCGACGAGGAGCGCGCCCGCCTGGAGGAAGTCGCTCAGACCACCACGGAGAACTGGATCGCCAACACCGAGAACGGCCAGGAGATCTACGACGCCATCCAGGAGCTCATCGCCAAGTATCCCGCCTAAAGTTTTTCATTTGAGGGAGGGTATCCCGTGAAAAAAATCCACAGCGCGCTTTCCACTTTTACTAGGTACATTTCCTGGGCTGGATTGGCGGCCACCTTCTTTTTGATGGTGATTACGACCATAGACGTTATCCTCCGTAAGCTTCCCATCAACGCCAGTATTGTAGGCAGCTACGACATGACTGAGATGGGCATGGTGGTTATCGTATTCTTTGGTATCGCCTATTTCCAATCCGAACATGGACACGTCCGTGTGGAGATGTTCGTGGAGAAGTTCCCTTACACGGTGCGCTGCATCGTGGAAGGTGTTGTGAATCTGGTGGAGGCTGTTTTCGGCGCTCTGATGTGCTATGCGGCCTTCCAGCAGATCTCGACCTTGTTTGCGAGGGGAACCGGCACTTCCGTACTGCGCATCCCCCACTGGCCCTTCGCAGTATTTATGACAATTGGGCTTCTGATCTTTACGATCTTCCTGGTGCTGGACGGCATTATGGACTTTCAAAAGATCGGGCACAAGCCGGAAAAGAGCAACTAAGTCAATAGCAGGTATAAAAGGGGAGGCTTCCAGTAAGGAAGCCTCCCCTTTTATACCTGCTGATGCCGGGATCAGCCGTCCGAACGGTTCAGAAATACAGCGAACCGGCACATAAGGCGTAGGATACTATTGAAAGCGGTATCCCTGTTCCTGCAACGTGTGAAGATAATCCACAAAAAATTTGTGGACATGAAAAGCCATTGCCCGATAGCCTGCCACCTCATGAAAGGAGGCAATCTGTTGCTCGGCATTCAGCCAGACAGTATAGCACACTTCCATAAAAAGAGCCTCCCCAGCTACCAGCCAGTGCCCAGCACCGCACCATGCCAGCCGTCGGCCTCCAGGGTAATGATACAGCAGCGGTAGTGCTCATAGGCGCCGGTGGGAACGGCCGGGTCGTTTCCAGTGTAGTTCCCGGTATTTCCCGCCATGGAGTAATTCAGGGCCTGCTCGTTCTCGGGGACAAAGACGGTGGTCAAATAGAAGCACCAGCCGTTCTCCCCCAGCTCTCCCCGCTCCCGAAAGGCGGCGGTGGTCTCGTCGGCGGACTCCACGCTGGTTTGGACAAATGTATAGCGGTACTTGCTGCCCTCGCTGGCCTGGAGGTGCAGTTCCTGAACGTTCTGGGAAAAGGCGGCGGCGGCCGCCTGCCAGCTCTGGCCCGTATTGGGGATGACGATGCTGTCCTCGTCGTACCCACCCAAGTCTGCATACTCCGCCTCGTCAAACCAGCCTCGCAAGGCCTGATAGGGGGTTTCGGCGTAGTCCATCTCTTCCGCTATCAGCCAAATCTCGCCGTCGGGGCCGGAAAAGGACACCGGCTCTCCATTCTCCCAGGCTGTCAGGTGCCAGTCCGCCCCAGTCAGGGTCACTGCAGAACCTTCCGCCGGGCCGGAGCCCGCCTCCACGGTCTGCCAGGAGCGCCCTGTCAGGCTGTTGAGGTAGTATATTCCGTTGTATCCGGCCCAGCAGTCGTCATAGACGCCAGTCTCCCCGCCGTCCCGGGTGAGGCGGAGGGTCAGAGGGTCACCCTCAGAGATACCCTCCAGGGCTGAGAGAAGGGCAGCCTCCCCAGGATCAACAGACGTGGACATGGCCATACGATCGTCCACAGTGAAGCTCTCAGCCATGAGCCGCAGCACACTGGGTTCAACCGCGATGTAGGGATAGTCGGTGAGATTCTGCTCCTGCCAGGAGATACGTACCTGATAGCAGCCGCCGTCCGGGGCGTCGTAGTAGTAGTCTTCAGTGCCGCCCTCCCAGTGGCGGACATGGGGGACGGCCCCCTCAACCTCGATCCAGCCCTGGGCCGCCAGGCTGTCGGCCTCGCTCCGGGCGCTCCCCTCCCGTCGGTAGACATCCAGGGCGGAGCCGGTGTTGTAGTCGGAGGTCCACAGGCAGTGGCCTGCATCTTCCGCCCACTGGGTCCACGCCTGCACTGGGATGTAAAGATACCAGCCGTCCCCGTCGTAGCGGTGCACGGGGTAGTTGCCATGATATTCTCCATCCGGGTAGATGATTTGTTCAGTCCAGTCCTTTACATAGAGGGGCAGGTCCATTCCCTGATCCGTTACATACCAGTCATAGATAGCCTCCTCATAGCTGTTGTGGTAGCCATAGAAGTCCTGGTTGTCGTTTACAACCTGGTCGTATAGAATGTCGTAGCTGCCGTCCTCATACCGAAGGGTGACAAGGTTGTGCCCGCCCTGTCCCTCCAGGTCGTACCAGCCGTCCTCCTCGTGCATGCCGCCGACCAGCATGATGTCATCAGGAGCGGCATCCACTTGAACGAGATAACTGAATGTCCATGCCTCCAGCGTCCCATCCGGGGCGAGGCCGTCCAGCTCCCCCTGCTTCTCCAGCCAAGCCAACTTGGTACCGGTGACGGCAGCAGTCACTTCACCGCCGTCTGCGGCATAGTAGGTAACAGTTTCAGCCGCCTCCATGGTCTGCCTGGCAAAGTCCTCCATGCTGACGTATTGGCCGGTTTGTCCATTGGACGGAGATTCCTCTGCGCCTGGAGGATTGACGGCACAGGAGGCAATCACCGCGGCACATACAGCCGCCGCCGAAAGTATCATCCAAGGCCTGGGCTTCTTCCAGCTCAGCACATTTTTGACCCGGCTCTTTGTGTCGCCCTCGCCAAAGGCCAGGGGGGCGCCGGAGATCATACGGCGCCCGGTGGCGAGCCTCAGCAGCGACATGGAGTAGTCCGCCCGGATGCCGCCGCCCAATCGCTTTACTACGGCTTCGTCACAGCTCATCTCCATGTCCCTTCCCGCCAGCACGAAAGCCAGCCAGACCAGCGGGTTGAACCAGTGAATGCACAGGGCGGCAAAGGCCAGCAGCTTCATGATGTGGTCCAGCCGCCTGATGTGGTGCTGCTCGTGGAGGATGATATAGGTCTGCTCCTGCCGGGAAAGTGTGGAGGGGAGATAGATCCTGGGCCGCAGCACGCCCATCACAAAGGGGGAGCGGATGTGATCGGCTAGGTAGATGTTGTCCCGCAGCGGGGCTGCCCCTACCAGCCGGCGGCGCAGAAGCAGGAGAGAGACGGCGCTGTAGATCAGCATGGCAAGGACGCCCGACAGCCAGATCATACCCAGGACGGGAACGGGCGGTTCGACCGGAGCTGCCGGAGTGATCGGCACCGGGCGCTGGACTGCGGGAAGGGGCTGCTCTGCCGCGCCGGAGCCACCGGTCACAGGGGGTAGCTCCGGCTGGGATGTCCCCTGGGCGGTATCCGGACGGACATAGTCTGCCCCGCTGACTGTGGCGGCGGGCTCTGCCGCCAGCGGCGCCAGGATACCCAGCAGAGAGAAGCCGGTGGTGAAGGAGATGGGACATAGAAGGCGGAAGAGGACCACCGCCCACAGGGCGTAGGAGAACACCTTTGGTGCCCGTCGGAGCAGCAAGCGGACAAGCAGCACAACTGCGATGACGACGGCAGCTGTCACACTCATGGACCATACGGCCGGAAGGAGATTGTGCGCCAAAAAGTACATCACGCTTCCACATCCTTTCTGTTCTGATCGATCAGTGCCTGCAGCTGGGCAACCTCCTCTTCAGACAGCTTGTTTCTGGAGGTAAAGGCGGTCAGAAAGGCGGGGAGGGAGCCGGAGAAGGCTTCTGCCACAAATTGCTCACTCTGCAGGGCGGCGAGTTCCCCTTTGGAGAGGAGGGAGGTCACGGTGCCACTCAGATTTTGAAATATGCCGCGATCACACAGGCGCTTGAGCACGGTATAGGTGGTGGATTTCTTCCAGTTCAGCGCCTGCGCGGCCAGCTTGACCAGTTCTGTGGAGGTCAGCGGTTCGTGTTCCCAGATGATGTCCGCAAAGCGGGACTCGACGGCCCCCAATTTCAAATCGCCCATAGCGCACCTCCGGCGGTTTACAGGTTGTAGTCCTTAACTGAAGTCTACAGCCTATAGACCAATTTGTCAATAGGCTGACGAAAAAACCATGAGCCCAAATGTGCTGCACAGGGCACATTTGGGCTCATGGCATATTCCTAACAGAGAGCTCCGGATCCTGGAGCATTTGCTGCAGAAGGTCTCTGGCCAGCTCCCCGACAGCAGCAATGCCCTGCGGCGTGATATTGTCGTAGTGGATGCCGCAGAGAACGGTCACCTTTTTGACAAGCCGGGCGGACAGCGTTTCTGCAAAGAGATTGCCGATCTTGTCGTCCTTATGACCCGGATAGCAAAAGGTGGACACCGTGGCGCTGGTCACTGCAGGGTCAGCCAGGCTGGGCCGGGGAGTGGCGATGGAGACGCTCCCAAGATGGGCGGCTCCGCCCGTAACCACGACGCACAGGTCGCTGCCCAAGGAGAACGTTTGCGCTTTCAGGGAAAAGCCGGCTCGCTCAGATATGTAAGTCAAACGATGCGCCCCCCTTCCAGCGGCGAAACCCCGGTGCGTCCACGCCGAACTGGTCCAGAACCTTGCCTACAACATGGTGGGTCATATCCTGTACCGTCTGAGGGCCGCTGTAATAGGTCATCATGGGGGGGAGAATAACCGCACCCATCTCAGCGAGGGTAAGCATGTTTCGCAGGTGAATGCGGCTGAGCGGGGTCTCCCTCACACACAGCACCAGTTTTCGGCCCTCCTTGAGCGTCACATCGGCAGCCCGGAGCTCCAGGTTGTCCGAATAGCCCGACGCAATGCCCGCCAGCGTTTTCATGGAACAGGGCATAATCACCATCCCGGCGGTGCGGAAGGAACCTGAGGCAATAGAGGCCCCAATATCCCGAAAGTCGTGATATACATCGGCCAGGGCCGTTACCTCTTCCAGGGAGTACGGCGTTTCATCGGCGATGGTGCGTTCCCCGCCGCCGCTGATAACCAGATGGGTCTCGAACCGGCCAATCTCCTGCAGGGTCCGCAGCAGTTCGATACCCAGTACCGCACCGCTGGCGCCGCTGATCCCAACGACCAATCTCTCTCTCTCTGCCGCCATCCTCTTACGCTCCCTCTTCGGCCCGATCAATTTTCCGGCGGACAGGAATCTGGAGCTGACAAAAGTCTACATCCATCTCTTCATCGTAGAAAGTGGTGTCCAGCAGACACTCATCCACGACGTCCCCGGCAATCTCATAGCCATTGTGCTCAATCCACTGCTTGAGGCGGTATACACTGTCCGCCTCGTAGGGCATCCCGTATTTGTACATGCAGGCGCACTCGGTCTCCTCCAGCGTGATCAAATGAGCTGCATCAGACGCATTTACCGATTCGCCGGCAAAGTTAACATAAGCCCCGGCACCGGACAGCGGATGATCCGTGTCCAGGGCATCCTTCCGAAGAATGGCGCCCCAGCCGCTGGGCGGAAGAGAGTCATATTGCTCGCTGAGCGTCCAGGCCTTCATGAGCGTCAGGTGAAGAACTTGACGGGAGAGCTCATCAGTCCCCCAGGGAAAGAACAGAACCTGTCGTCTGGGCAGGGTGGTGACATAGGGCTGATAAATATTTTTTTCGTATTTCCAGGCGTTTTTGTAGAGCTCGATGCGGTGGGTAACACTGCGCTGCATCTTGGTCAGATTTTCGATTTTCTCAGCCAGCAGATCATTTTGCCGCTGGAGCAACTCGATGGCGCTGTCGGTAGAGCGGTTTTCAATGTGATCCTTGATATCCTCCAGCTTAACGCCGACTGATTTCAGGAAACAGATCTCACGCAGATAGGGAATCTGCGTGTAGCTGTAATAGCGATAGCCGTTCTCTTCCACCAAGGCGGGGCGAAACAGGTTGATCTTGTCGTAAAAGATAAGCGTCTGCCGGGAGATTTTGTGGATCTCGGCCATTTTGGATACGGTAATCTTATCATCCGGTGTCAAACGCGATTCCCCCCTATCCGCAAGTGCTTTGAGCTCAGCCGCGGGCAATGGCGCATCCCATCCTATCAAACCGTATAATAACAATACAGTTTATACTATACTATAACCCACAATCGCCCTGCCGTCAATAGCCGGAAGCTGGGAGGGGGCTTTTCGGATCCTTTCTTGGCGAAAAATGCAAAATTCATGAAGATGGTATTTTTAATTCCAGACAGGTGTGCTATAATACTACAATAATGCATTCTCACATAAAAAGCAGGGAGGGCTCGCCATGAAAAACCGTGTTGCTGTAACCATTGCCGGACAGGAGTATACCCTTGTTGCCACAGAGGACGTGGGTTATGTCCAGAAGGTGGCGGGCCATGTGGACGCCAAGATTCAGGAGGTACTGGAGGGGGCAAAGGTATCTATGGTGGACGGGGCTGTCCTGGCGGCAGTAAACATTGCCGACGAGTATTTTAAGGAAGTGGAGGCCTCTGAAAACCTGCGCCGGCAGCTCAAGGAATACCTGGAGGAGGCCACTAAGACGAAACTGGAGCTCTCTGAGGCCAAGCGGGAGATCTTTAAACTCCAGAACAAAAAATAGCTGCCTGGCCGCGAAAGGCGGCCTGACGAAGGGCGGGAAAAAGGCGGGCAACAGACCTGCATCCTGCCGGCTATCCTGACACCGGAGGTCCTTCTTATGTTGGAACTGCTGGCCCCGGCCGGGTCTATGGAGGCGGTGGCCGCCGCCGTTCAGAACGGGGCGGATGCCGTCTACCTGGGGTATGGAGACTTTAATGCCCGCCGCAACGCGAAAAATTTCTCCCGGGAGGAATTTGCGGCGGCGGTTTCTTATTGCCATCAGCGTGGGGTCAAGGTCTATTTGACCCTCAATACGCTTCTGACGGACCGGGAGCTGCCCGCCGCCGCAGAGACCGCCGCCGAGGCAAATGCGCTGGGCACCGACGCGGTATTGGTTCAGGACCTGGGTGTGCTGCGGATGCTGCGGCAGGTCGCGCCGGATCTGCCCGTCCATGCATCTACTCAGATGACAGTCCACAATCTGGACGGAGTGAAGCTCTGCGCCGATCTGGGAATGACCCGGGTGGTCCTATCCCGGGAGCTTTCCCGGGATCAGATAGAATATATCTGTACCCACGCGCCTGTAGAAATTGAGGTCTTCGCCCATGGAGCCCTATGTATGTGCTATTCCGGCCAGTGCTTTCTGTCTTCCATTATTGGCGGGAGAAGCGGCAACCGCGGGCTCTGCGCCCAACCCTGCCGCCTGAAATACGGGTGGATGGACAAGGCGGACTCTTATCCCCTGTCGCTGAAGGATCTCTCGCTGGCTGGACACCTGCGGGAGCTGCGGAAGATGGGGGTGTCCTGTGTGAAGCTGGAGGGGAGGATGAAGCGGCCTGAGTATGTGGCCGTAGTAACCCGTATCTTTTCGCAGGCGATACGAGAGGAGCGGGAGCCCTCCGCCGGGGAGATGGCCGAGCTCACCGCTGCGTTCTCACGGCAGGGCTTTACCGATGGCTTTTATACAGACGACCAGGGAAAACACATGTTCGGCGTGCGGGAGGAAGCGCCTGAACCAAAGGAGCTCTTTGCACAGGCCCGAAACAGCTATCAGTGCGGAGAGGTCCAGCGGGTTCCCGTCACTTTTTACGCCCTGATCCGGCCTGGCGAACCGGCGCACGTGGGGGTACAGGATCCGGAGGGACGGGTAGTGACTGCAGAGGGAGCCGTCCCCGAAGAGGCACACACCCGCCCGCTCACAGCAGAGGCGGTAAAGGCACAGCTCTCCCGCACGGGCGGCACGCCTTACCGCTGCCAGCAGGTCAAGGCCCTGGTGGAGCCGGGACTCTCCCTCCCCCTGGCGGCGCTCAACGCTCTGAGGCGGGAGACGCTGGAGGGGTTGAGCCGCCTCCGGATCCAGCCGCCGGAGCGAAGGACGGGCCATTACAGCCCCGGCGCCCGCTACGAGAACCGGAGGGAACGCCCTCTTCTGACTCTCTCGGTTCGGAAGGCGGAGCAGGTTACCGACGAGCTCCTGGCGTTAGGTCCTGCTCTGGTCTACCTGCCCCTGGAAGAGCTCACCGCCCACCCGGAAAAAGCGCAGATTGCAAAGGAAGTCCGGATGGGAGTGACGCTTCCGCGGATTCTCTGGGACAGAGAGCGGGAGGAGACGGCAGAAAAACTGAAGGCCGTCCGTGCGCTGGGAGTGGAGGATGCCCTGGTGGGGAACCTGGGGATGCTGGAGTTGGCGCGGGCGCTGGGGTTTGCGATCCGTGGGGACTTTGGACTGGGAGTCTTTAATGCCCAGACACTGAAAGAGCTCAAACGGCTGGGGCTTGCGTCCGCCACAGTATCCTTTGAGCTCAAGTTGGCACAGATTCGGGATATGTCCAAGATTATTGACATAGAGATGATCACATACGGACGGCTGCCGCTGATGATTACCGAGAGCTGCATCATCAAAAACCGGACGGACCGGTGTAACTGCCAGAATGTGAATACCCTCACCGATCGAAAGGGGGCCCGCTTTCCGGTACTCCCGGCCCCTGGCTGCCGGAACGAGATTTTTAACTCTCAGAAGCTCTTCCTGGCTGATAAGGCCGCAGATTACCGCCGCATCGGCCTTTGGGCCCAACGGCTTATGTTTACGACGGAAAATCCACGGGAGTGCGTCCAGGTGGCCCGGCGCTACCTGGACGATGACCGGTGGACGCCCAACGAGTACACCCGTGGCCTCTATTACCGGGATGTGGAGTAAGAATATGAAGGAGCTAAGATATGCACACCAAGCTGTTTGTCAAACGGCTGGACCCACGGGTTCAGCTCCCCGCCTACCAGACGCCCGGCGCAGCCGCCATGGACTTGGCCGCCCTTCTGGAAGAGCCGCTGACGGTGGCTCCCCGGGCTCTGGTGTCTATCCCCACAGGGCTTGCCATCGCTCTGCCCGACGCTGGCTGGGTGGCGCTGATCTTCGCACGGTCGGGCCTGGGGATCAAGCATGGAATTGCCCTCTCGAACGGCGTAGGGGTCATCGACAGCGACTACCGGGGGGAGATCCGGGTGGGACTTACCAACCTGTCCGACATGCCCTATACCATCCAGCCCGGTGACCGGATCGCCCAGCTTATGGTGGTTCCGGTGGCCCGGGCTGCCGTGCTGGAGCTGGAGGAACTCCCGGACACTGCCCGCGGGGCCGGCGGATTTGGGTCTACGGGGAAATAGCGTTCTACACACAGAGAAAAGAGGAACATACGATGGAGATCATTCTCGCCTCCCAATCCCCGCGCCGCCGGGAGCTTCTGGAACGGATGGGGATCCGGGAATTCCGGGTTGTGGCATCAGCTGCGGATGAGACCGCCGACCCGGCCCTCTCCCCCGCTGAGCTGGTGGAGACGCTCTCCCGCCGGAAAGCTTTGACTGTGCAGGCGAAGGAGAGGCCAGACGCCATCGTCCTCGCCGCAGATACTGTGGTAACATTGGATGGCGCTGTGTTGGGCAAGCCGGCGGATGAGGCGGCGGCCCGGCAGATGCTCTCCGCCCTCTCGGGCCGCCGCCATCAGGTATATACCGGTCTCACCGTCCTGCGGGGGCAGGAGGCCTATACGGAGTATGAAATGACGGAAGTCACCTTCCGGGCGCTGTCCCAGACAGAGGTGGAGGCGTATATCGCAACCGGGGAACCTATGGACAAGGCGGGCGCTTATGGGATTCAAGGTTATGGCGCGCTCCTGGTGGAGGGGATCTCCGGAGACTATTATAACGTTATGGGCCTGCCGGTATGCCGCCTGGGACGGATTCTGGCCGGCATGGGGGTAGACTGCCTGAATCTGGCCGCTGCCCGCGCGTCAAACAGGAGCTAAGAGAGTGAAAGACTTTTTCCGGCAGAATGGAATCTTGATTTTAATTGCCGCCGCCCTGGTGGCTGTGATTACCTTTGTGGTAACCTCGGCGCTCGGGGGAGTGGCCAATCCCATGGCCAATTTTTTTAACTGGGTGAGTACGCCCGCCCGCAGCCTGAGCAGTTCTATTGCTGCCTGGACCGAAGAGCGGTACAGCAGCGCATATGAGCGGGATGCCATGCAGGAGGAGATCGAACGCCTGCGGCAACAGATCGCCGAACTGGAGGAGCAGGCCCGGGAGGGGGCTGCGGCAAGCCGGGAGAATGAGCGACTGCGCAACCTCATCGGCCTGGCTGAAAAGCGAAAGGAGCTCACCTTCGAATCGGCCACGGTAACCGCACACGGCACCTCCAACTGGTACTCCACCTTTACCATCAGCAAGGGTAGCAATGTGGACATCGCCGTGGATGACTGTGTGGTGGACGATTACGGGAATCTGGTGGGCGTGGTGGCTGAAGTAGGGACCAATTGGGCCACCGTGCGCACAGTGGTGGATGCCGAGATCCAGATGGGGGCGCTTCTCGCCCGTACTGATGAGGCCGCTGTCCTGGAGGGGGACTTTTCCCTCATGGGAGAAGGCCGCCTCAAGCTGACTTACCTGCCTGACAGCACGGAATTGATTGCAGGAGATCAGGTGCTTACCCTGAGCCGGGAGGGGATCTATCCCTCGGGACTGGTGGTGGGCCATATCGAAGAGGTTCACACAGAGGCCTCCGGTATGACACGCTATGCCGTAATCGTTCCAGAAGCCGATTTGGATAGTCTCAAGCAGGTATTTGTCATCAAGGATTTTGATATTGTGGAGTAACGCCCTATGACAACCAGCGATTATTGTATTAAGTGGGGAGCCTATGGCTTGGCAGTCATTCCTGTGTGGCTGCTGGAGGTGCTGGTGCTCAACCGCCTCCCATTTCCTGGGGCTTTTCCCCTGCTTCTTCCTCTGGCAGCTGTCGCAGTAGCGGTGCTGGAGGGCGGTGTGGCTGGGGCCGGCTTTGGTCTTGCAGTGGGCGTCCTTTGTGATGCAGTCTATTTTGGCGCTTCTGGAGCCTGGACCATTGGAATGGCCCTTCTGGGGACGGGAGCGGGCGTGGCCTCCCGCTTTGGCCTGCGGCAAAACCTGGCCGGCTGCCTGCTGTGTTCACTGACCTCCTTGGTGATCATAGATGCTGTCCGGGTCTTCTACCGATTGCTGACCGGCGTGGCCGGACCTGCCGCCCTGCTGGCAGTAGCAGTGCCTGAGGTTCTGTGGTCCCTCCTCTTTGTCTTCCCTGTCTATGCCCTGTTTCGCTGGGTGTTTAACCGTGTGCCCAAGCGGACGGTATTCTAAGGAGGCCCCGATGGAAGGAAAGCAATTTCATACCCGTATTCATATGATTGTAGCGGTGATGTGTGCCCTGCTGCTGATCTTTTTTGGGGTGTTGTACAATCTGCAGAAGGTCAACGGGGCCTACTACCTGGAGCAGTCGAACCGAAAGATAGCCAATAAAGAGACGGTAGAGGCCGCCAGAGGAGAGCTCCTGGATCGGTATGGCCGGGTACTGGTCTCCAACCGGGCCACCTATCAGGTGACACTGGACACCTCGCTTATGGGCAAAGAGGAGGAGCGCAACCCAAACCTGCTGGAGCTGATAGCCGTTTGCCGCGCTCACGGACAGGCCTGGACCGATACCATTCCAATCAGTGAAACCGCCCCGTTTGTCTACACCAGTGCCGAGCCGCTTACCGCTGTCAAGACAAATGGGGACGGAACCACCACGGAAACCCGCACCAGTTTTGGCCGGCTTTTGGACGCTCTCAATCTGAAGAGCTTGAGAGCGTTAGACCGGGATCCCACTGCGGAGGAGGCGATGAGTGCTCTTCGGGAATTTTTTGAGATTGACGCGGCGGTCTCCGATACCGATGCCAGAGCTCTGGTGGGGGTGCTGTGTGAGCTGCGCTACCGCGCCAGTGATATTGTGCGCACGGCGTATGTCTTTACACAGGACGTGGATGTGGATTTTATTGCGGCAGTGAAGGAGCGCAATCTCCGCGGAGTCCGTATTGAGACCGCTACTGTACGCGAGTATAACACGTCTTATGCCGCCCATCTGCTGGGGCGGGTGGGCGCTATCTGGGCCGAAGAGTGGGAGTCATATAAGGCAAAGGGCTATAATATGGACGACACCGTGGGTAAGGACGGAGTGGAAAAGGCCTTTGAGGAATATCTGCGGGGCAGGCCGGGCGTTAGAACGCTGGAGCTCTCCACCAGCGGAAAGATTGTCTCAGAGAGCTGGGATACCGATCTTGAGACCGGAGAGGTTCTGTCGCCTGAGCCAGGCAACAACGTCATCATGACACTGGATATCAAGCTCCAGGAGGTGGTAGAGCGCTCCCTGGCCGAGCGGATCCCACAGCTCCCCTCCGAACAGACCGAGGGTGCTGCCGCCGTGGTGCTGGATATGACCGGCGGGGTACTCGCACTGGCCTCCTACCCGACTTTTGACCTGTCCACCCTCTACTCCAACCAGGCCAACTACGACGCAGTGTCGGAGGATCCCCTCAAGCCCCTCTATAACCGAGCCATACTGGGGACCTACTCCCCCGGATCCACCTTCAAGATGATTACCGCCATTGGAGCCCTGGAGGAGGATATTATAGACACCGATACTGAGTTTAAATGTGAGGGACGCTACAAGTATTATCCCCGCATCCAGGATCAGCCTATGTGCTGGATCTACCGCCAGTACGGCAGTACCCACGGCTGGGAGAATGTGACCGAGGCCATCAAGGACTCCTGCAATATTTTTTTCTATGATGCAGGGCGGCAGCTGGGTATCGAGCGGCTGAATCTGTATGCCAGGATGTTTGGACTGGGAGAGCACACGGGGATTGAGATAGGGGATAACGATGGTGTGGTCTCCAGTCCGGAATATACCGAGTCCCTGAACCAGACTTGGTACGAGGGAAACACGATGTATGCGGCCATTGGTCAGGAAAATACCCGCTGCACCCCCCTCCAGCTGGCCAATTACGTGGCCACCCTGGCCAATGGGGGCAAGCACTATCCGGTCCACCTGCTCAAGACCGTGAAGACCAACGACTTTTCCCAGGTGGTGGAGGAGTACGAGCCGGAGCCGCTGGACACCATAGACATCGCGCCTGAGAATCTCTCCGCCGTGCTGGAGGGAATGCGGCAGGTGGCCAGCGGAGACGGTACTGCCGCCAAGTATTTTGCCGACCTGAATGTCTCGGTGGGCGCCAAGACAGGTACGGCTCAGGTGGCCTCCACTTCGGAGGCCAATGCCGTGTTTGTATGCTTTGCCCCCTATGAGGATCCGGAAGTTGCCATCGCCATTGTGGCGGAAAAGGGCGGCGGCGGTACAGAGCTGGCCGCCGTCGCAGCCGATATCCTCAGCTACTACTTTAACGCCGAGGATACGATTGAAGCTATCAGCACAGAAAACACCCTGCTGCGGTAGGCTGTTGGGCTTTTGTCCTGTGCGCAGGGTGTCCTCGGTGAAATTCTCCATGAAGGATGATTGCATGACCGATCCGCAGATCTTCAACGCCCGTGATGCCCGCTATAAAAAGCCCTATGGGGCGGTGCCCTCAGGGACACAGGTAAAACTGACCCTCCGTCCACCCCGGGCTATGGGCTTTTCCCGGGCGCTGCTCACTGCGCGGTTTGAGCAGAGAGCAGATGCGGTCCGCACCGTCTCTATGCCCTGGAGCGGTATAGAGGGGGAGCGGGACCTGTTCTCCGCAGAGCTGGATACCAGGGATTACGTGGGCCTGGTGTGGTATGCTTTCCGGCTGGAGGGATTGGACGGGCGCAGCCTGGAGCTGCCAGAACGCCAGCTTACGGTGTATGACGGCGCTGAAGCCGTACCTGCTTGGTTTGGGGACGGGATGACCTATCAGATCTTTCCAGATCGCTTTTGCCGTCTGGCAGTCCCCAGCCCGGACGGTATGGTTGGGGGGCGCTGGGTGCACTGTGACTGGGGCGAGGAGCCTGAGTACCGGCCTGACGCCAACGGTGAGATCCGCAACCGGGACTTTTTTGGCGGAAGCCTGGCCGGCGTACGGGAGAAGCTGCCCTATCTGCAGGAGCTGGGGGTGGAGACCATCTATTTCTGTCCTATCTTTGAGGGGGCGGAGAACCACCGCTACGGCACGGGGGACTATGAGAAGATCGATCCCATGCTGGGTGATGAGAGCGAGTTCTCCGCCCTGTGCAGGGAGGCTCATGCGCTGGGAATGCGGGTGATGCTGGACGGGGTCTTTAACCACACCGGCTTTGTCAGCCGCTATTTTAATGGCGATGGCTCCTACCCGGGGCTGGGCGCCCATCAGTCCCGGGAATCCCCCTACTATTCCTGGTTCAACTTTCAGCATTGGCCCGACCGGTATGACTCCTGGTGGGGAATCTATTCTCTGCCGGCGGTCAATGAGGCTGACCCCGGCTACCGCGACTATATCTTCGGGAACAGGGACAGCATTGTCCGCCGGTGGCTTCGGGCCGGGGCGGACGGCTGGCGCCTTGACGTGGCCGACGAGCTGCCCGACGACTTTGTCCACGGCCTCCACGCGGCCATTCGGGCGGAAAAACCCGATGCCGTCATCGTCGGCGAGGTTTGGGAGGACGGATCCAACAAGATCGCCTACGGGGTCCGCCGCCGCCATATTTGGGGCGGACACTGCGACGGTCTGATGAATTACCCCTTCCGCAGCGCGCTGATCGCATACCTGCTGGGAGGGGATGCGGCCCGCTTTATGGAGGAGATGGAGCAGCTGCGCGAGAATTACCCGCCGTTTGCATTCCATGGGGCTATGAACGCCCTGGGAACTCACGACACGGTGCGGATCCTAACCCTGCTGGGAGAGGGGAGCGACCGGCGGGAGTGTACCAAGGCCTGGCGGGCAGATCACCGTCTCTCACCGGAACAGCGCAGGCTGGCAGTGAGCAGGCTCAGGCTGGGCGCTCTGATTCTCTTTGCCTTTCCCGGATCTCCCACCGTCTATTATGGGGACGAGGCGGGGATGGAGGGCTTTGAGGATCCCTTTAACCGCCGTACCTTTCCATGGGGCGCGGAGGACGGGGGGCTGCTGTCCTGGTTTAAGGCGCTGGGGGCGGCCCGGCAAAGGCTTGCGCCGCTGCGCCGCGGGGATATCCGGTATATTAAGGCGGAGGGCCGGGTGCTGGCGTTTACCAGAAATTTGGATAGCGAAACGGTGCTCTGCGCCGTCAATGCCGGAGAGGAGCCCGCACAGGTGGAGATTCCCTGGTCAGACGATCCGCTGCTGCTGCCGCCGATGACAGGACGGCTGACGGCCAGTCCCGGCTGTAAGACCCGGTTTGAACTGTTATAATGCGTGAAAGAGAGGAGCACGATATGCGCCGTCCGATCTAAAGCGTTCCTTCCATATGGCCGGACAGCCCGCCGAAAGGCGGGTATGTTGCCATACCAATCATTGGGAGGAAACTTGAAATGGATCGGAAGCGGCGCAATATCGCGCTCTTTTATGCTGTCTTTTTTCTACAGGGAATGGTCTTTTACAGCCCTGTGGCTACATTGTACCGTCAGGCCAGCGGCCTGAGTTTGCTGCAGATTGGGGCGATCGAGAGTATCTCCCTTGGACTTATGGTGGCCCTGGAGATCCCTTGGGGGCGTTGGGCCGACGCTCTGGGGCACCGAAAGACCTTGGTATTCTGCTGTGCCCTCTTTGCCCTGTCCAAGGTGATCTTCTGGCGGGCACACACCTTTGGCGGCTTTCTGGCCGAGCGGGTGGTTTTATCGGTGACGCTGGCCGGACTGTCGGGGTGTGACTCCGCCTTTCTCTTCTCCTGTTGCTCGGATACCGGGGAGAGACGCCGCGCTTTCTCCCGCTGGGAGGCCGTTCAGACCGCCGGAATGCTCTTGGCAGCGCTGTCGTGGCCCCTGTTGCAGGGGAATTACCGCCTGGCCGCTCTGCTCACTGTCCTGTCCTATACTGCCGCCGCTCTGCTGGCTTTGGGCTGGACAGAGCCGGAAGTGGGCAAGGTGGCGGCGGCAGGAACGGAACGCCCCCGCATAGGTACGCTGCTGCTGGGGACCCGGAGACTGGCGCCCATCCTGCTGGCCTTCTGCCTGTTGGATCAGACGGCCCAGATGGGAACGGTCTTTCTCAACCAGCTCCAGTACCTGCGCGCTGGGATTGATCAGCGCTGGTTCGGCGCGCTTCAGGCCGCCGCTGCAGTAGTGGGGCTGTCCGGCGGCCTCTCCCACCGGCTGACCCGCCGCCTGGGAGAACGGCGGGCCGGGACGGCGCTGATGGCGGCAGGGGGCGTAGCCTGCGCCGTGATGGCGGCCTGGGCGGGGACGTTGGCGACAGTGGCCGGCGTGATGACGCTGCGGGCCGTCCGGGCGCTGTGCACCCCTCTCTCCCTGACGATACAGAATGAGCTGGCGCCACCGGCGGGCAGAGCTGCGCAGCTCTCCTGCAACGCCATGCTTCTGGACTTGTGCGCCCTGGCCCTCAATCCCGTCTTCGGGGCGCTGGCCGACACAGGGGTGGGGACTGCGCTGGCCTTCGGTGTAGCCTGCTGCGGCGTTGGGTCGGCTGTTTTTTGGCGGGCGGCACCGGCTGACTGTGCCGCCCGGGAAGGGAACTAGAAGGCCGGGCACCCCCTGTTATCTTAGCCGCACTCCAGGTACAGCGCCGTAAGCGCAATGGTATTCCGCATACCGTCAAAATGGGTGCGCTCCATACCGTGAGAGGCATGGACGCCGGGACCGATGAGAGCGGCCCGGGCATCGTTTCCAGCCCTCCAGGCCACAGCCACGTCGGAGGAATAGTGGGGGTATACGTCCACAGCGTAGTCGATGCCGTTGGCTCTTGCCAGCTCCACCAGCCGGGAGACCATGCCGTAGTCGTAGGGGCCGGCGTTGTCCTTGGCGCAGATGGAGACCTGATATTCACTACAGCTCAGATCCTCGCCGATACAGCCCATGTCCACGGCCAGCAGCTCGTCTACCGGCGGGATGGTAGCGCCGCCATGGCCGACCTCTTCATGGACGGTAAAGACAATCTCCGTGTCATATCGGGGGGCCTCTCCGGCGTCCCGCATCAGTTTCAGAAGGGTGAGAAGGCAGGCGGCGCTCCCCTTGTCGTCGATAAAGCGAGATTTCAGAAACCCGCTTTCCGTTACCACTGTCTTGGGATCAAAGCACACGAAATCCCCCGTCTCAATGCCAAGGGCTTCCACATCCGCCTTCGAGCGCACCTTTTCGTCAATACGTACCGCCATGCTCTTCTCGTCCCGGGGGCGGTTGGCAGCGTCGTCGTGGACATGGGCCGCCGGGGAGAGGGAGAGGATGGTACCAGTG
>ERZ857955.1319-NODE-1319-length-20295-cov-4.320751_pt1 | contig 20295 bp, 20 predicted proteins | sample MGYA00519956_ERZ857955 | MGnify/ENA primary metagenome ERZ857955 (study PRJEB31778, sample SAMEA3449378) | human gut metagenome | biome: human gut; feature: human-associated habitat; material: faeces | place: United Kingdom | collected 2010/2012 ...
GGCTGAATAATCGTCTGCTCCAGCTCCGGGTAGGTCCGGCGCAGAATCAGAATCTTGATCCCTGGATACTGCAGCGCTCCGCGAATGGCAGCCCTTATCAGCACATGTGTCTTTCCGCCGCCCCGAGCTCCACCATATGCCGTGTACCGCGTCCTGCTCTCGATGAACATCCACTGCTTCTCATACAGATCTCCAAGTTCTAATTTGATTTCGCCTGTGGGCCTGTTTGGCTTGCGACGCGCCACTGCCTTTTCCTCCCGATTTGCTATTTCCAACACAGCATTTCAAAATGCAGTACCCCTTGTTTTCTCCTACCCCCCTATGGCCCCGCTCTCGCCTCATGCAGCAAGATACAGTGTATTGTCTCCCCGACGATGCAGGAGGTAAACACCGCCGGGGGAGATATCTGCATTCGTTCCTTTGGAGTAGTTTTGCGGGTGTGGGGATACCCCTATACCCTCTCTGCAAACCCACCCCCGATTTTCCGCTACCCCCTACCGGTCTAGGTGTCTCTCTATCCTCTCCCTCTGCCTGCACCACGCAGGCCAGCAGGGGGCCACCACACCAGCGGCAGGGAGTGTATAAGCATCCAGCAGGCAGCCGACCTGACACACCATATGTGGTATGCAATGGCCTGCATACTGGGCTCCAAATATACATTACGCTCAATCCATTGCGCCGCAATGCTTACAGTCTTTGCCCAACTACATATAATAACTATTTTGTTGAGTTGCGCCTGTCTTTGCCGAATGAGACCTGTATTTTTATCCCTCCGACGCTGTCCGGATCTGGGCGGTCGGAGTACCCTCCATAAGGCCTCTGCTTGAGCAGGAAAATAGCCGCCGTATCCTTACGCTGCTCCAGCCGGTCACGCATCTCCAGCAGTGCTTTTTGGCAGATAGCCGGGTGCCTTGTATATCCCGGCTCCCCCGCCTCCCATACACTCCACTCCTTATCCGTCACGCCAAGATAGATGAGCAGCCCCGGCTTGGTTGGCTGCCTCCCGTTGCTGTCGCAGTCGGCAAAGTAGGCGGCGCAGGCGGCGTCCAGCTCCGGGGCGGTATAGTATATGTGCAGTCCCTCCGCCTGTCTCTGTTTGTCCGTCTTATACATGCTGTCCGTCACCTCCTATTTACTGGCCCTTCGGTCTCTGCGTCTCCTGAAAGGGGTACGAGGGGGGCGTGCCGGTTTGGACAGCCAGAAAATAACAGTGCGCCCGCAATCCCTTGTGCCGGAAGGAAAAGCGGACGCAAAAATTTTTTTATTTTGGTCGATTTGAGATCTGATACTTTTTCACAAAGTCCGAAGTTTGCGGCGAAAAAGTTGCGAAAAACGTTAATCTTGGGCTTGCTGTTTTGGCCCCTCATGGGCCTCCAGGGCCTCCAGAATTACTCCCCTGAGCCACCCATTGACGGACAATCCCTGCGCCTCCGCAGCCGCCTCAACCCGGCCCTTTGTCCCCGCTGGCAGGGCAACAGACATCCTGTCCAGATTAGCTCGATCCCACCGCTGGTTACTCTGCCGCTTACGCTCCGTGTAGGCCAATATCTCACCCCCTCTGTGGTTATATTTATATCTTTAATGGCAGCACTTGACAAGTGCCAATATATACAAATCCACGCCAAATATCTTGTGCAGCATTGCGCATTGACAGCACTTAACAAGTGTCGTATGATATAATCACAGCAAGACACAAGTCCACCTGTGAGGCCGAAGAGAACAGGCCAAGAAAAAATTTTGGAAGCCCTCTTGACATACTTAATGAGTATGTGATATATTAACGCCAGCAAGAGGGCGGGGCTAAGCTCCTGGGGAAAGGAGCGAGGCCAATGAGTATAGCGGAAACCATCGCGTTACTTATGCTTATTATTGCGGCTGTTTCACTGGGCAACCAGATAAAGAAATAGCCGCCCCCCGACCCTAGCGAGAAGCGGCATTTCTCATTTACCGATGTTCCAGGAGATGACCGCCAACCGCTAGCACCGGTTGACCGCCCTCTTGCTCTATATTATAGTGCGAAAGGAGGCGGAAGTCAATAGCGAAACGGAAGACCACCACCAGCAGCGAGGTAAAGAACCGATGGAACGCCAAGACATACAAACGCTATCAAATCAGCCTCCGAAAAGACGAGGACGCCGACTTGATCGAGTTTGTAGAATCTGTAAAAGAGCGTATCGGAATAACTGATATATTCCGCGTCGGTGTCGAGCAAGTCAAAAAAGAGGGCCTATAGTGGCCCTCTTAAACAGAGACATACTTAATAAGTATAAAAAAATGGCCACAGTCCGGGAGGGAAAGAAAATGATGCATGTGCAACGGAATCTAAACTTAACAATCGATCTAAGAGAAAATGGCTTTGAGGTTACCATACGCGAGCCAGAGAGCGGGGAAACAAATCAACTTACACTCCCTTACAGCCGGGAGGAAATAGGCCGGGGAATCCAAGACGAATTGTTTTCTTGGATCAGCTTATGGGCCGAGGAATCCGGAATTGATTTCTCCGGTAGATGGTAAATAAAAGTCCCGGCCACTACTCGCAATAGTGACCAGGGCAGAACAAAAAAACTTTGGAAAACCTCTTGACATACTAGATTAAGTATGTTATCGTATAGACAAGCAAGAGGGGAACGGCTCGACCTCCTGAAAAAGGAGGTGACAACATGACAGTGCAAGAAACCTTGATGTTACTTAATCTGTTAGCCGTTGTTATCTTTGGAGTTATCAACATAACGAAAAAGAAATAACCGCCCCCGGACAATAGGAAGCGGCATTTCTCCAGATTCAAAATCTTTGAGGAAGAGCCCGCAACCGTTGGCCCCGGTTGTGCCCCTCTTGCCCTATATTATAACGAAGGGGGCCGAAGATGTCAAGCGAAGAAAAGCCCAAGCGCAAGACCCACACCAGCAGCACCGTTAAAAACCGGTACAACGCAAAAGCCTACCGAAAGTTTCAAGCGGCAATCAAGCCCGATCTATCCCAGCGGATAGAGGACTACACCACCAGAGAGGGCATAAGCAAGCCCGAGTTTCTGGAACGTGCTATAAACGTTCTGGACAAATAAAAACCCGCTCCCGTGCCGCAAACACGTTATGGAGCGGGGCCCGATCGAAAGCATCAACAAACAACCAGGGCACCCCTATTATACACGGGGCCGCCCTCCATGGCAAGGAGGAAAACTACACAATGAAAAAATTAAAGCAGGGCCAGAAAGACCCCGTTAAAATCGCCCTTGCAATGCCTGACAGCAAGAGCAAACACCGCAAAATTTGCGATTTGATGTTAGAGGTGGAATACATGACGCCGCTATGGTACACGCTCAAACAAGAGGCCGACAGGCTGGAAGAAGCCGGGTTTTGTTCGTATTGACCCGCCCGCCGGAGAATGGAGGTTACAACATTATGACATACAAACAACGCGAATCCGAAAAAGAAATACAATGGGCTTGTGACAGAAAACAAGCATTATCCAATAAATATGCCATTCCCGCATCTAGTATTGTTTGGATTGGTGGGAACAAATTCGTTGTATGTTTTGGCGGGGGGAAAGAACTTTTGGTTTAACTCGCCCGGGAGAATGGAGGAAATAACAAATGATCCCTTCAAGCGCCGCCGCTGTCGCGGCATATGACGCCGCCGAAAAGATGTTTCCTGGCATGATTTTCAATTTTCGTTTCGAACGCTACGAATCCGGCGCATATTGGTATGCTTTTCATAGAAAAGACCAACCAGCCCCATATTATATCCGCGTAGCGCGCGAGGGGGTGACTCCCGTATGAAGGCAACAAAGATAGCGCGGATCCTCCAGGAAGAACGGCAGCGGTTACATGAGGACTTAGAGGCCAGCACCCCATTGCAGCGCATCATGGCAGAGGCGCAGATCGCCGAAGTGGACGACGTGGCAGTGCTGCTGGGAGTGTGGGAACTGTTCAGCGCCAGATTTTAAGGAGGCGTCCGATGAGATACCAAATCATCACATACAGCCCGGACACGGGTACAGACGAGCGCCAAGAGGTGCGCCCCATCAAGGACGCCAGGAAGATGCTCAGAATGCACAGGCAAGAGACCGGGGCCATTATCTACGACCTGGATCGCTGGCGCATCGTGTACCAGCGCGGATACTGGCCCGCCGGAGCTCTACCCATTGAGAGGGGGCGCCCCGCTTGATTATCCTGTTTATTTTACGGCGAAAAAATCCTAAATACCACCGCCGACCGCCCCTGGAGCAATCCGGGGGCGGTTTTTCATGCGTGTGCAATCCGTGTGTAATTCGTGTGTAAATTTGGGCCCAAAAAGCGGATTTTTACACACGGATTAGGCGACACAGATGTTAAAACTGGAATCCAGCAAACCGTTGGGAGAGTAGAAAAAATTCCTGTATCCCCTACAAATAAAGGGATACAGGAATGGTGGAGGCGGGGGGAGTCGAACCCCCGTCCGAAAACGTTTCCTCGGGAACCTCTCCGGGCGCAGGCGGTTATTTACATTCCCTTACCCCGGCGTAAACCGCCATACTCCGGGGATTGGTAGCTTCATTGTTCATGGTGCGCTCAAAGCTTTGCGCACACACGTGCACCACTCATCGACGCCCTGTCCCAGACCGTGGTCCTTCCGGGCAGGACGGCCGCATTAAGCCGCGGCGAGAACTACGTTATTATCGTCGTTCTTTAATTTATAAGTGCCCATTTTTAGGATGTTAGGCGCATCCGCCCGCTATTCCCGCCTCTGCGTCCCCGTCGAAACCAGTACGCCCCCAGATAGCGGCGGCACGGCTTGCCCTGCCGCCGAAAATGGTTGAGGCCTGTAATGAAAGTTACAAAGTTACATTTTTTCCGGTGCAGGATAATCTACGCCGAAGGTCTCCACAGTGACCGACTTCATCTTTTGATCTTCAAACGGCTTATCCATGCGATCCCGATCAGCATTTACAATCGTGTCGGCTACTTCCATACCGCTGACGACCCGGCCGAAAGCGGCATACTGGCCATCCAAATGGGGAGCGCGCTCCACCATTATGAAGAACTGGCTGCCGGCGGAGTTGGGATGCATGGCGCGTGCCATTGAGAGGACGCCGCGGTCGTGCTTCAAGTCATTCTGAATGCCATTGGATTTAAACTCGCCCTTGATGGCATAGCCGGGACCGCCGGTGCCGGTGCCTTGGGGACAGCCGCCCTGGATCATGAAGCCGGGGATAACCCGGTGGAAAATAAGACCGTTATAGAATCCGTTTTGGACCAGAGAAATAAAGTTGTTGACCGTATTGGGCGCCACCTCGGGATAGAGCTCGGCGACTATCTTACCGCCATTCTCCATCTCAAAGGTCACGAGGGGGTTTTGTGCCATAAAAAACACTCCTTTTCATTCTTGTCAATAGCTGCTGTTTCGTCGGGATTTCATGGCGCGGTCAATCTCACGCTTGGCGTCCTTAGCCGCAGCGGCATCCCGCTTGTCATAGAGCTTTTTACCCTTTGCCAATCCCATCTCCAACTTGACGCGGGGCCCCCGAAAATAGACCGACAGGGGCACCAGAGCATATCCATCCTGCTTTACCTTGCCCGCAAGGCGCAGAATCTCCCGTTTATGCATCAGCAGACGGCGGGGGCGCAGGGGATCTTTATTGAAGATGTTGCCTTTTTCATAGGGGCTGATGTGCATCCCATAGACCTGCATCTGACCGTCCTTGGCCAAGCAAAAAGAGTCTTTCAGATTAATATTGCCCTGACGAATCGATTTGACCTCCGTACCAGCCAGCTCAATCCCGGCTTCGTACTTATCCTCTATGAAGTAATCATGATAGGCCTTGCTGTTCTTTGCAACGATTTTAATCCCCTTCTGGTCCATGGAAACACCCCCTTCCTGAGCTAGTATATTATTATACCACATCTGTCAAGAGGAAAACACCGAGTCAACAGCAGACATGCTGAGGACTCGGTGTTTCAATGAACTGCTACACCTTGCGGGTACGCTACGAAAGAACTGCCCGGCGCCAAGGGCTGCGGCGGATGCAAAAGAGCGCGCCCAGCGCGGAGACGGCGGCCAGACTTACACAGGCAAGGATAAACAGAAATACTACAGTATATGAGCCGGTACTATCGAAGATGATTCCATAGAGCGTGGTAGTGAGTGCACAGGCAGCCAGGTATGCTGTATAAATATTGGGAAAAATAGTGTTGTAGTACCTGCGTCCGAAAGCTTCCTGAACCAAAATAGGGCCTTCCACCACGCCGAGCGCCCGGCCTCCGCCCAGCATCAGAACAAAGAGACCAGTGAGGACTGCGCTGTCGCTCCCCGTGAGGAGAAGACCAACTGTACCTGCGGCAATGATGGAGAGAAACAACTCCATAGTCCTCCGGATACCCCAGCGGACACTGAGTGCGCCCAGCAGAAATTGAGAGAGCGCAGCTCCCAGCTGGTAGCAGGCATTGAGGCCGCCTACGGCCAGATCGCCATAGCCCTTAAAGCGGAGCATAGCGGGTACATGCGTGTACGCCCCAGACACCAGCGCAGCCGCGACAAACAGGCAGATAATCAGGTAAAAAACCGGCATGCGGACAGCGTCGCGGGGAGGCACGCCCGTATCCATGGCGGGCGTGCCTGGCGATCTGCTCTTGCTTTCACGCCTGGCAGGAGTTGGCTTCAGGCCAAGCTCAGCCGGACGAAAGCGGATCAGGAAAATACCGACGGGCAGCATGACGAGCAGAGCAACAGCGGCGATGAGCAGGTAACCGGCCTGCCAGCCAGATTCCCGTATTACCCAGGCAAGGATGGGAGAAAACACAATTCCACCCAGGCCGCCGCAGGCGGTGGCAAGCCCAATATAGCCTCCGGGAGCCTCAAACCACTCGCTGACGACCAGTGGAACCAAGGTGTAAATCCCAAGCCCGGCTGCAAAGCCGAGCAGGGCCGCGCTGACCACGAAATGCCAAAAGAGCGTAGACAGGGCGGTGAGTATGGCGGAACCTGCCAGGCCCAGGCAGACCAGAGCCAGATATTTGCGCAGATCCCAACGGGGCATGAGCCGTCCGGCCAGGAAGGTGCTCATGGTGCCGCACAGCGTACGTACCGTGTGTGTCAGGGAAATTTGAGTGACGGAGATCCCCTGAGCCGTACTGATCGGAGAGAGAAACATACCGAAGCAGTTCACAATAAGACCATAGCCCGCAAAATTGAAGAGGCAGACCCCAAGCAGGACCAGCAGGGCCCGGCGGCGGCCCCGCGCCGGGTCCGGCGCAGGAGTACCAAGCAGGTTCATCGGGCGAAGTCCATCACCGCCAGATCCTCGGGGCGATCGACACGGTCGTGGTTCTCCGCGAAAATTTGCGGCAGATACTTGGCCAGCCGGTGATATTCCTGCGGAGAGTGCTTGGACAGTCCCCGCACTCGGGCGGGATCCACCGCAAAATCGGTGCGAACAGCCTGCTTGTTGACAATCATCCAGCCCAGCCAGAAGCGGGTACGCAACTCGATGCCCCCTTCTACCTCACGGGCAAAGTGAATAAACGTGGTGCGGGGCACATCCCAATCGGGAGGACCGCTGTGCGCACAGATGGCGGTGACGCGCTGGGCGTTAAATCGCTCCATATCGAAACCGAATGACTCTGGGGAGCGGAAGGAGATACGCAGAGCGGAGGTACCCTCGCCCACATTCTCCAATACAAAATCGCTGGTGTTCCAGCTCCGCTCACGCCAGCTCAGAGTGGGATCCAGCCGTCTCTTCAGATGGTCAGGGCTGACGCGGGCCAGGTAATGGTCGTTGGGATCCCAGATTTTATAGCGCAGACTCTCAATTCCGTGCCAGGCAAACCACCACTCCAGCATCTCCAGCGTTACGCCGGGCATCTGGGTCAGGGATGCAATGTAGCCGCTGCCGTCCGGCATCACACACCAGCCCACTTCACGGGGAAGGTAGCCGGGGTTGAGCAGGTCGTTGCGGTTGTGGATACTTAATGCCAGTGCGGGATCCAGCGGTTCGGCCATCTGCTCTGTCACCCGGCTGGGCACTTCGGGGTAGGGCTCGTCAAAATACTTCGCGTAGGGCTTTTTCAACTCTTCCGGAGTTAAGGAAATTTTCATGTCATACCTCCGATATTTGGATTTGGGGGGAATCCATCGGTCGCATCATAACCATATCGGATTCAGACAGAAAAGTAAAAGATCTGCTTTTTATGGATGCTATAACTTTTTCTCATGCACCTGTTCCAAGGCAAAAGACACAAACCGCTTGGCCGTGGCCGACTGATAGGTGCCGGCGCGCATAATAAGCGCGATGTCAATATCGACGATGCCGTCCAGAAGCGAGACGCAGGCAAGGCGGGAGTCGTGCTCAAAGCGGTACCGGCCTCCACCGATGGCGGCGATACCCTGCCTGTCTGCAACCAGATCTGCGATGAAGTCGGAGCGATCCACTGCCAGTTTAATTTTGGGGGAGAACCCGGCCATGGCGCAGCTCTCTTTGGTCATGCGGGTCATGACATATTCGTCGTTGAGCACGATAAACTGTTCATTCCGAAGCTGAGAAAAGGAGACGCCCTCCGAACGGGCCAGAGGGTGATCCCGCGCCGTCAGCAGAAAAAACTGATCCCGTCGGATAATGGTAGCCTCAAGTCCCTCTTCCGGCGCGGGGGGAATCAGAGTGGCGCCGATATCCAGCCGGCCGGCCAGAACATCCTCACGGATACGCCCGGATCCGTGACCAGTGGCCACAATTTCCACCTCCGGAAAGGCGCGGGAAAATTCGGCGATGATGCGGTAAAACAGGATCTGTCCCAGTCCGTAAGGAATGCCGAACCGAAGCCGCCCCCGCCGGAAACCGTTAACCTCATCCACCGCGTCCAAAATGGAATTGTATTCGGCGATGAGGTGCTGGGCACGCTCAAAGAGCACCCGGCCTGCATCAGTCAGCTCGCTGCGCTTGTCTACCTGCACAAAGAGCTTTGCGTCCAGCTCCTCCTCCAGGTGCTTGACGGCCTTGCTCAATGCCGGCTGAGATACGTACAGCTGCTTTGCCGCCGCCGAATAGGTGCCGCTTTTTGCAATTTGAACAAAGTAGATTAATTGGCGTATTTCCAAAATTCTCTCCCCCTCTTGGCAATACCTTTTGTACAGTATAACATAAGAAGTGCGCCGTGAAAAGTGTATGAAAGATACAGGCTAAGTGGACTTGTATCCCTTGCGGCCCAATGGGTATAACCTTTGGTTAAGGGGGGCATAAAACATCGGTATAGGCCAAAAGCTCCATTTTCGTTGACGGCTTGCAGGATTTCCTGCTATTCTGGAGGTGCGTTGGGGGACGTGGTCGCATATTCCGCTGCAAGAGGACGCCGCGAGAGGGGCTGTCCAACGGACAACAACAGAGGAGGGAATTGCTTTGAACGAAAAAAACACCGCACCCAGCAAGCAAAATAATAGGGCCAACAGCTTCGGTGGATGGGGATGGAGCATCATCTTCATGTGTATGATCGCCTACTTTATTGGAGGGGGCATCAACACAGATGGCCTGAACATCTTTGTCGGCGCTCTGACGGAGGCGCGTGGCTGGGACCGGGCCGCCATGCTCTCCTGGTCTACCTATGGCGGCTGGATCGCCATTATCTTTACCTTCATCTTCGGACAGATTATCGTAAAGAAAGGGGCGAAGGTGGTCTTTGTAGGCACCCTGTTCCTGACTGCCGTCGCGATATTCTTTTACGGCCACACCCAAAACTTCGCCGTCTACGCCGTGTCTGTCGCGGCCTGCTCCATCCTGAGCGCCGGATACTCCCTGACAGCTGCGAACACCATTCAGGCAAACTGGTTCCCTCGGAAAAAGGGCTTGGCTCTGGGGTGGTCTACCATCGGGTATCCCCTGTGCACGATGATTTTCCCCTTTGCCTCCAATGTTTTGATGGGCCGCTTTGGCGTGGAGGGTATGTTTACCGCCATTGCTGTCTTTGTGCTGGTCTTCGCCGTTATTTCCATCTTCTGGTGCAGGAACACACCGGAGGAGGTGGGGTGCGCTCCGGACAACGACCCCCTGAGCGCTGAGGAGATCAAGGCCAGTCAGGCCGCCGCCAAGGCCTATAAGAGCCCTTGGACCATGAAGCGCCTGCTCAAGGCGCCCCAGACCTGGTTCATCGGTATCGGAATGGGACTTTTGTGGATGGTCACCGTGGCTATCGTCAGCCAGCTGGTCTCGCGGCTGATGGGCGCCGGCTATGAGCGCACCGCCGCCGTAGGCATGCTCTCGGTGATGGGGTTCTTCGGCATTTTCGGCTCCTATATCTGGGGCTATATTGACCTGAAAATCGGCACCAAAAAGGCCACCTATATCTATGCGGCCTGGTATGTCGTGGCGCTGCTGCTTCTCATCTTTATGGCCAATACGGTGAGTATTTATCTGGGTGTATTTATGGTCGGCATCTCTGTGGGCGGTATCTGCAACCTGATCCCCTCCATGATTGGTACCGTCTTTGGACGCCATGACTTTGCAGCTGCCAGCCGCTTTATCTCCGCCATTACAAAGGGAATCTGCGCCTGTGCATACCTCTATAATGCCCGCAGTCTTGCCTTGACTGGCGACCTGACCGCTGGGTATGTGGGGTTGATTGTTATCTGTGTCGTGGCAGCGCTTCTTGTGTGGCGGATTAAGCCCGTCCCCAAGATTTCCAACTGAAAACGGCTGCCGTCACATCTATCTAAAGAGACAATACCCGGTATAAAAAGCGAGAGTCGCGCCGCATATTGCGGCGCGGCTCTTTCTTGTCAGCTTCTCCCACTGGGATTGGGCGTAAAGTGGCGGACCAGGGCCGTGAGGGCGTCGGTGTCTAAAATAGGGGAACCGTGCTCGGTCAAACGGGCCTCCAGATGGGGACAGCGCTCTTCGCAGCGCCCGAATTCAGACAGGTGGTTGGACGCCTGCTCGGCGTTACCGGGGACGGAGAGCCAGTAGCGGCCGTCCCACCACAGCAGCGCGGCATCCGGCCGGGGGACCGGAAGGGTCTGGGCAGCTGATAGGAGGGGCTCCAGTCCGTCAAAGGAGAACCAGAGACGCTCCGGTATCTTGATGCGGGCAAAGACCAGTACGCCGCAGGCCTCCGGATATGCTTCAATTTCAATAGAACCTTCCAGGGTAATTCCAGCCTCCTGAAAAGCTGAATGAGTGAGCTCAAGTGCCCGCTCCAGGGTCAGTCCTGCCGGAGTCAATCCATGCTCTTTAAGATCGGCCGGGGTGATGTACAGGGCGACGCTGGCGGTTCCGATGGGTTGGATGGTCATGACGCGCCTCCTCCAATGCGTGATGGTGTAACTACATTATAAATGACAGACGGGGTGTTTTGATAGCTGTAATGATTGCCGGGATTGGAAAACTTGATGGTGCACACACGGAACAAATGTGTTATACTGACAGTGAATGTACGCCGACACCGGAAAGAAAAGGAGATGCCCGATGGAACTGGCAGAGAAGACCATAGAGCGCAAAATCGTATATCACGGAGTTATTGTCACCGTACGGATGGACCGGGCTGAACTGGTAAATGGTAAGGTCGTGAACCGGGAGGTGGTGGAACACCCCGGCGGTGTGTGTATCCTGCCCCTGCATGATGACGGGAGTGTTACTGTGGTCCGGCAGTTCCGGTATCCCTTTCAGGAAGTGATTACCGAACTGCCCGCCGGGAAACTGGAGCGGGGGGAGGATCACCGCCTGTGCGGACTGCGGGAACTGGAGGAAGAAGTCGGCATAGTACCAGAGGAGTTCATCTACCTGGGCTGTCTCTATACCTCTCCGGGTTTTTCCAGTGAGGTGCTTCATATGTATCTGGCCCGGGGGCTGCGTCAGGGTGAAACGCACCCGGACGAGGATGAATTTTTGGAAAGCGGGCGGTTGCCTCTGCCTGAACTGGTAGAACAGGTGATGCGGGGCGAAATTAAGGATGCCAAAACCGTGGCGCTGGTACTGAAGGCCAAGCAGTATCTTGGGCTGTGAGACAGCCCGGCAGGAAGGGAGTTTCCATGAACAAGAAAATTCTGATCGTGGAGGACGAGAAGAACATCGTCGATATTCTGAGTTTCAACCTGAGCAAGGAGGGGTACAACACCCTGGAGGCCTATGACGGAGAGTCAGGTCTCCAGCTGGCCTTGGAACAGGACCCGGATCTCATTTTGCTGGACCTGATGCTCCCGAAGATGAACGGCTTTGACGTGTGCCGTTCTGTGCGCGACGCCGGAAGGGCGACACCTATTATTATGCTGACTGCACGGGAGGAAGAGACAGACAAGGTGTTGGGCCTGGAGCTGGGGGCTGACGACTATATTACCAAGCCCTTCTCCATGCGGGAATTGCTAGCCAGGGTCAAGGCGAATATCCGCCGCAGCGGGATGATACCTGCTGTTCAGCCGGCCTCCGGCAGCGGAGAGCGGCTGGAGCTGGGGCGGATTTCCATTGATACCGAGCTGCTGGTGGCCTATAAGGACGGGAAAGGTCTGGATTTGACTCAGAGGGAGTATGAACTGCTGAAATTCCTGGGCTCCCAGCCCGGCAAGGTCTTCTCACGGGAGGCCCTGATGGAGCACGTGTGGAATTATGAGGGCTATGTGGGAGATGTGCGGGCCGTGGATGTGGCGGTCCGGCGCCTGCGGGAAAAGGTGGAAGATGACCCGGCCGCGCCGCAGTTTATTGTAACGCGGAGAGGAATGGGGTACCTCTTCAACCTCTGAGCATGTATCTGGTTCCAGCCGGTTTCTGGCCGTACCACAGCTTGATTTGGTCGTTCGGGCTGGAGCGCCCTGATATTACAGAATAAAACGGAAGGGAGGTGTCCCCTCGTGTTTCGCAGTCTGCATATGAAGCTGGTTCTCATTATGATGCTGCTCATCGTGTCGCTGATGACGGTTGTGGGGGCCTTCCTTATCAACTCGGTGGTGGGCTATTATCTGAGGGATTTTCATACCCAGATGGAGGCTGCTTTCACCAATGAGACCTTCCTGCGGGACCTGGAGAGCGCTGATGAAAATGAGGAAAACAGCGCTGAGCGGATTGGTGAGGTGCTCAACGGCAACAACCAGGACCTGGGTGTCGACAACCGCAGCCGCTGGTATTATGTGCTGGATGGAAACGATGGGCGGTGCCTGGCGGCCTCCGATCCAGAGCTGACCGGTACGTTTCCGACTGTAACGCGCAATCTGGCCAAAGTGCTCAATGGCGAACGCAGCGCCTCCGAAAGCGATGTATCGGCCTCTATTATGGACGTCGCCTTTCGCATTGAACGGGGCGGGACTGGCTATATCGTCTACATTCTGGACAGCCGCGAGACGGTTCGCGCCCTGAACAGCGAGTTTATTACGCTCATTATGGGAGCGCTGGTATTCGGTGTGGTCATTGCGGTACTGCTGTCCTTCCTCCTTTCCAAGACCATGATCACTCCGATTGAGCGGCTCACCGAGGGGGCCGAGCGTGTGGCTGCAGGTGATTTTTCCCATAAGATTGCAGTGGCCTCCCGGGATGAGATCGGCGTGCTCACCGGCACGTTCAACGACATGGCCCGACGCCTCCAGGAGACCTTGGAGGAGGCGGAAAATGAGCGTAACAAGCTGGACACGCTGTTCCTCCACATGACGGACGGCGTGGTAGCCTTCTCGCGGGACGGCGCTGTTATCCACGCCAACCCCGCTGCACAGGATATGCTGGGGCGGGATATCCCTGCGGGGGGGAGTGAGACCTACGAGAGCCTCTTTGGAGACATTGCGCCCATTCAGGGCGTGTTAGCCGTGGAACAGCAGCCGGGCTATCTGGATGGAAACCGCGAGGTAAACGGGCGCAGTCTGGAACTGCTGCTGGCGCCCTTTGACCGGGAGCGGCAGGGCGGCGTTATGGTCGTCATTCACGACGTCACCGAGCAGCGCAAAACAGAGGAGATGCGCCGGGAATTTGTGGCCAACGTATCGCATGAGCTGCGCACCCCTCTGACCAATATCCGCTCTTATGCCGAGACTCTGGTGGATAATGCCGGGGAACTCCCCTCCGATACCGAAAAAAATTTCCTGGGGGTAATTCTGGGTGAGGCAGACCGCATGACGCACATCGTTCAGGATCTGCTGACCCTCTCCCGTTTTGACTCCGGCCACAGCGAGCTCAAGCTGGCCCGGTTCTCCTTTGACGGAGCGGTCAGGGAGGTCTACAATGCAAACCTGATGGAGGCCCAGCGCCATGGGCACACGGTAAATCTGGACCTGGAGCGCAGTCTGCCCGAAATTGTGGCCGACCGGGAGCGGATTGTTCAAGTCATGATGAACGTGGTGTCCAATGCCATTAAGTACACGCCGGACGGCGGTACCATCGATCTGCGGGCCGGACGTCAGGGGCAATTTGTTTGGATGGAGGTCTCGGACAATGGCATTGGGATTCCCAATGAGGACCGGGGCCGGATTTTTGAGCGCTTTTATCGGGTGGACAAGGCCCGCTCCCGGGAATCCGGCGGTACCGGACTGGGCCTTTCCATTGCAAAGGAGATTGTGGATCGGCATGAGGGCGATATCGGAATTGTGGACCGGAGCGGCCCCGGCCTGACCATTCGTATCCGGCTGTTGGTGGAGGGGCCCCGGCATGAGCGGGCATAGGCCGCAGGGAGGCCGCGGGCGCCAGGTTCTGGAGTGGGGAAAAAACCTGCTCATAGCCGTATTGGCCTTGTCGGCTATCTATCTGGCCCTCCGTACCGGGCTGTATACAGATTGGAACGAGGCGGAAGGGGGCATTGTAGGCTGGTTTACCTCCCTCTTCCATGAGCCGGCGGAGCCGGCGCCCTCAGCCGACCCCGCCCGCCCCGCCGCTGCCGCCCTGCCGGTGCGCATTGCTGTATACAGCGAGGGCAGCGGCAGGTACGGCGCCCAGTACGATGCTGTATTGACAAACACGGTATATGATGCGTTCAGCAGCCTTCTGGGGGAGGCTTTGGCCAGTGCGGGGGAGGTCCGCACCATTCCAGAGGCACATTGGCGTGACGCGCTGGAACGGCCGGGTGTCTATTTCGACTATTTGTACGAGGTGCCCCTGGAAGCTCTGTCCACCTGGCTGAGCGAAGACAGCAGTCCGGCCGCGCTGGAGGGCTCCGCCAGACGAGTGCTACTCGCCCAGGGCGAGGGAGATGCCGTGACCCTGTATTATAGTAATGAGAGTGACGGCATGTATTATGCCTGTGATACAGCGGTATCTTACGTGGGACATCTGAGGGACGCGGTGGAGGGCTATGGCTCCAATGGCGCTACATTTGTCTTCGAATATGGTGCGGGGAGCGGCTATGAGGGACTGGATCCCTATGTGATGATCCTCTCCGCTCCGCCTGCACCCCAGATTTACCGGGGGAGTAATCCGGTGGATTTGGCAGACGGGGCGTTCCTGTCTGCTGTTCAAACAGCCTGCGATTTTCCTGTCCAGACCAGTTCCACCTATCAGGTCCGTGATACGGTACGGATCCGGGACGGTAATGATGCGCTGAGCATTGATAAGAGTGGAGAGGTCACCTTTACTGCTGGGGATGAGTTAATCCGCTATCCGGTAGAGGATGAGAGCGCGGCGTCCTTAATTGAAGTGTGCCGCAGCCTGGTGCAGGCCACAGTGGGGACCTGGTGCGGCGAGGAGGCGCAGGTAACGCTGACGGGGCTGAAAGAGCAGGGCGATGGCAGTTGGGAGGTCACCTTCGGATACCTTCTCAACGGGGCGGCGGTCCAGCTCTATGGTGACGGCTACGCCGCATTGTTCCGGATCCAGGACGGGCGTATTGACTCCTATACGCTCCGGTTCCGGCATTATGAGGGTACCGGAGAGCAGTCTTTGATTATGCGGGAACTCCAGGCGGCCGCCGCTATGCGGGCTGAAGAGCTCGGGGGACGGGAGCTGGCCCTCTGTTACGAGGACAGCGGCGGGGAGAGTATCCGCGCCGGCTGGGTGGCGCGCTGACGCTGATTTCTTCCATCCCCAACAAAAGGAGGGCCGGGTATGGAGTGGTCCAAAATCAAAAATATAGTCATCCTGCTCCTGGCCCTGGTGAATGTTTTCCTGCTGGTGCTGGTAGTATCCCAGGAGAGGCGGTCAGTCCGTTATCAGGAGGAGGCCCGGACTGAAGCGGTGGCGGTACTGGCGAAAAACGGAGTGGATTTTCTGCCGGAGCGGATCCCCGGAGATCTGGAGCTGCTTCCCCTGGAGGTGGAGCGGGACCGCATGGGCGAGCTTGAAGACTCCATGGCCGAAGCCCTGTTGGGAGATGTCCGTAAGGAGAACCAGGGGGGGGATCTTCAGGTTACCTACGTCTCTCATACAGGCCAGGCCGATTTCTACAGCAGCGGGCGCTTTATTTTCACATTCCAGCCGGGGGCGCTCCCGCTTTCAGGCGAGGAACCGGCCCGCCATGCGGCCGATTGCCTGCGCAGCCTGGGCTTCGAAGGAGAAATCGCTGGTGTGGAGTATGATGGAGAGACTGTAACCGTAACCTTCTTTCAAAATTGGGAGGGAACTCCTGTCTTCTCCTGCGAGGCGGTGTTCTCCTATCAGGACGGGGAGTTGCGGCAGATCGACGCACAGCGCCTTTCCGGTACGGCTCAGCAGGCCGCAGGTGGGGAGACGCTTCTGAGTACCGCTACGGTGCTGATTCGCTTTCTGGCCGGAATCAATGACGGCGCGGTGCGGGTCTGTACCGAGATTCAGGATATGACGCCCGGCTATCAGGCGAACCTAAGCCGCCCTGTGACCTATCTCTCTCCTGTCTGGCGTATCACCACCGACACTGGAGTCTATTATATGGACGGCGTTACCGGCGAGATTACGCCTGCTGTCTGATGTCGAAAAGCGCCCCGGGCCATACGGCCCGGGGCGCTCGTTTTTAAAATGCAAAGATCCTGCTAAGTCCTTTAAACAGGGGCGGCAACCGTCAGCTGCTCGGTGTAAGTGACAGTATTAGCTGTAGCGTTTTCCTCCTCAAGGACAACCTCGACGGTATAAGTGCCGGGAATGTTTTCCGCCTTCAGAGCCCAAGTCAGAGCAGCTGTGCCGCTTTCGGCGACAGACGCTCCTGTAGCAGTCGCCACAACCTCTCCCTCTGCGTTTTTCACGTTAATGACAACCTTTTGAGCCGTAGCAGCAGTGCTGTAGCTAGCGCCGGTGGTTACAGTAATAATGACCTCATCGCCGGCGGCCGCTTCAGTAACCGCAGCAACGTTGCTGCCCGTGCTGATCTCACCAGTGGCAACAGCGAGCGTCTTAGAATTATCGGTCTTATCGCTGATAGTCACCACGGTGCTGGCCAGAGCAGCCGCCTTAGGCTTGGACAGGTTGACCACGTTGGTGATAACGCGATTGATCTCATCGCTGTCGGTGTCCACAGGGGAAATGGTAGTGGTAATGACTACGTTGCCTGCGGCCAGATCTTCGGCAGTGATGGTGTAGGCGGTTGCGTTAACTGCACCGCCGGTGCCAGTTACCCAAGTGGAAGCAGTACCGGCCACATAGGTATCGCCAATCTTGATCCTGATGTTCTGTGTGGTGGGAATGTTCTGGGATACGGTGATCGTATCGCCGACCTCAACATCAGTAAGATTCAAATCCTTACCATCCGTCAGGTCAGCACCGGAGGCGCCGGTGATGCTGGCGGTTCCGCCGGGAACATCGGTAGCAGTGGCGGTCAAAGCCGTGGGCATACCAGTCATCTCGGCGTCGCGGATCTCAATGACAAAGGCGGTCTTCACATAGCCGTCCTTATCCAGGACCAAGGCGGAAACAGTGCGGCGGGCCAGCTGGGTGTCATAGATGTCATTCGTGTCCTCCACATTCCAGACAGCGATGGAGCCGGAAATAGGATGGCTCCCAACCACGACGCCCTCGTTATTGGCCTGCTCCAGGTCAACGGTGCCGTTTCCGGTCAGGGTAACGATGACGCCGTTGATGGTCTTGCCGGTCTCGTCAAAGCTCACATAACCCTTGGAATCGGTGGTGTACTCGTAGACATTTTTCTTGGAGGCGTTGGGGGTCTTGGTGGACAGCGTGGTGGTGCTGCCGTCCTCCAGGACCACAGGATAGGTGAAGATATCCTCGCCGTCCACAACGGTCTTGGAGTAGTCGCCGCTCACGTAGGCGTAGGAGGCGGTGGAAGCATACACGGTATCGATGCTCAGGAACACGGCTTTGGCGGTATTGGTCTTATAGGTGGCGTTGGTGGGTTTGGCATAGATTGCAGTGCCAAAACCGCCGGTCACATTGTTGTTTGTGGTCAGGCCGCCGGTGGGGATGCTCTTCAGGCCGGTGGCGACGCTGTGGGTGCCGTCGCTGTTGCGCAGGAAGAAGATGGTGGAGTTGTCGGCCATCAGGTAGGTACCGTTGTAATTATAGTTGGAGACATTGCTGGCATATGCCTGAGCGGCATTATCCACAGCCTTGCCATAGCGGTTGCTGCTGAACTGATCGGGAGCAGTCAGGGTGACGGTGCTGCTGTCCAGGGAGTAGGCGACCACATGATACTGGATGCCGTTGTTGCTCATCTGAACTGCCATCCACGCTTCCTTCTTGGCATTGGTGTTCTCAGAGGAGGGAACGCCATAGCGCTTGGCGGAGGCCAGCAGGTTGACGTCATAGGTACCGGTGGTGCCATCCTGCATCAGGAGCTTGACCTTGCCGGAGGGGTTCCCCAGCATGTCGTTCTCAGAGCCGGAATTGAGAACCAGGGCGTAATTGCCCAGGGCCTCCTCGACCTCCTCGTAGGCCAGAATGTTGCCGCCCTTGTCCAGGTAGAGGTCATAGGTGTTGTTCACCATCTCGCTCATGGTGGTAGCATATCCGCCCTTGCCATGGCCAGTGGCGGTGAAGTTATCCAGGGTGGTCAGGTCGGTGCCGGCGCTGGCGGCGTACTTGGTGCCATCCACAGTAATGGTGTAATTCCCGCTGTTATAGGCCTCAACCTTGCCGCTGACGGGCTCGACCACAGTCAGATAGTAAGTGTCGCTGTACTTGGCGGCCAGAACATAATCGTCTTTCTCCACCTCATCATAGTTGGCGACCTCGTCGAAATCGACGGAGCCAACGCCAGTCAGAGTCATCTTCTCGTCCTTGGTGTTATAGGAGCTGACCTTGGACAGAACTGGGATCTCACGAATGATGAGGTCTACTTTGCTGTCTCCGTTGTTGTCGATAAAGCGCTGTACCACGCCGGCCAGGTCGATCTCGCCCTTGGTGCCGGCGCCGTTGCTCCAAGTATTGCTGGAGGTGTAATGGGTCTCGCTCTGGTCTTTCTCGGTAATGGTAATCTCACTGTAGCCCTCATAGAGAGAGACAGCCAGACCAGAGCCCTTCAGGGCGGACTTCACGGCGTCGGCATTCTTCAGACGGCCGTTGGTCTCCACAATGGTGTTTTTGTCAGAGGAGATAGCGGTGCCCACCACCACAGAGTCTACAGCGTTGGGAGACAGGTTGTTCTTGAACTGGACATAGATGACAACCCGAGTGCCCACCATCTCGTTGGGGACAGAAACGGTATAAGCGTCGGTGCTGGTGATGTAGTTGCCGGCAGCATTCTTATAGACATCGCTGGTGGTAATGCGGGTTTTGCCCGCCTGCGCAGGTACGCCGTCCAGCGCAAACACATCGTTTGCCTCAACCATGCCCTCAACCTTGATGACCTTGAAGCGGTTGGCCAGCATGGTTCCGCTGTCCTGGGGATAGATCACGCCAGAGTATTCGCCGTAGTTGTTGCGGTACTCAACCTCCTGAGCCTGCACGCCGTTGTACACCAGCTGGGCGGTGTTGTCGCGGGTCAGGCCGCTGGAGGGGGAGATGGCGTCCAGCCCGTCGTACAGGCCGATCTTGTTGGCCAGGGTGTCAGTGTTCAGATCCCAGCCGGCGCCGGTCAGGCCCTCGATGTCGCTGCGGTAGCCCAGAGCGGTCAGGAACATCTTGGCAGCGGCGGTGCCGGTGACAGGCTCGTTGGGCCCGAAGGTGCCGTCGCCCTTGCCGTTGATGATGCCCAGGTTGGCGCAGTAGGCGATGTAGGCCTCGGCCCAGTTGCCCTTGGTGTCGCTGAACTGGGTGGTGGCAGCGCCGGAGCCCAGGACGGGGTCCTTGCCGCCGTTCAGGGAGACGGCGATGATCTTGGCCATCTCAGCGCGGGTGACGATCCCGGTGGGATCGAAGTAGGAGCCGTCTTCCTTGCCGTTGAAGACGCCCAGGGAGACCATGGTGGCCACGGCCTCGGTGTTCTGGATCTCATCCTTGTCGGTGAAATCCTCATACTGGTCGGCCGCACTCGCGGAGACGGCCATCATGCCGATCAGCATGGCGGCGGCCATC
>ERZ857955.1328-NODE-1328-length-20186-cov-6.518653_pt1 | contig 20186 bp, 19 predicted proteins | sample MGYA00519956_ERZ857955 | MGnify/ENA primary metagenome ERZ857955 (study PRJEB31778, sample SAMEA3449378) | human gut metagenome | biome: human gut; feature: human-associated habitat; material: faeces | place: United Kingdom | collected 2010/2012 ...
AGATGCGGTATCGTTCCGCTTAGAAAACCAGAATTTTATGCTTTTCTGCATTATAACATGATTATTTAAAAAGAGAAAGTTGAAATTCATTTTTCCCCTTGAAAACTCCATCGTTTCTTATTACGTAAAAGAGGCTGACGGGAAATAGATTGAACCGCCACGATACTAAGTCTTTGTGGCGCTGATACGCTTTCCCTTGTATTTGTAGAATGTCATAAATGCTCCTTCAAATCGGAATTTCTTAGCGAATCACTTGATAGCGCAACCTTAGATTTTTGACCCCACCCTCTCTATGTGATATAGTATTCTCAAATCCATGATACCATACAGTATCGGACGAAGTTCACCCGCCGCGGGCATGTATTACGGGATGCCCGGATGGGTATACAACAAATGAAAGGGGTAGACAAACTATGAAGTTCGTATTTTTAGATGTAAAAACAATTGGCGACGACATTGATCTGTCCAGATTTGATCTGTTTGGAGAAGTTGTGAAATATCCTTTTTCCACCCAACAGGAAGTGCCTGAACGCATTCAGGATGCAGATGTGATCATTGTAAATAAAATTCAGGTGAATGAAGCCTCCATCGGCGCTGCCAAAAATCTCAAATTGGTCTGTGTCACTGCCACCGGCACAAACAATCTGGACAAGGAATATTTAGACAAACGCGGGATTGCGTGGAGAAATGTTGCCGGATATTCTACAGAATCAGTTGCCCAGCATACTTTTGCCATGTTGTTCTATCTTCTGGAACATCTGCGATATTACGATGACTATGTCAAAGAGGACCACTACACAAATGACACTATTTTCACTCATTTTGCCCAGACCTTCTACGAATTAAAAGGAAAGATCTGGGGCATTATCGGACTTGGAAATATCGGACGCAGAGTAGCTGCGATTGCAGAAGCTTTTGGTGCGCAAGTCATCTATGCTTCCCCATCCGGTGCAGCGCCTCAGGAGGGCTACCATCAGGTTTCTCTTGATACACTTCTTGAAACTTCCGATATTGTCTCTGTACATGCACCTTTGAATGAACATACAGAACATCTTATGAACTTGAACGCCTTTTGTAAGATGAAAAAAAGCGCGATCTTCTTAAATCTGGGACGTGGTCCGATCGTCGTGGAAGCAGATTTAAAAACCGCACTGGAAACAAATGAAATACAAGCTGCCGGTCTGGACGTTCTGTGTGTAGAACCTATGTCCGAAGACAATCCGCTTCGCGGCTTCACGGACAGCAACCGGCTTCTTATCACACCTCACATCGCATGGGCAAGCATTGAAGCCAGAACAAAACTTATGAACATCATTGCCGGGCAAATCAAAGAGTTCTTCGGGCTGTAACGCCTGACAATATAAGCTGTAACGCATTTTATCTTTATGATAACACGTTACAGCTTTTCTCTTTTCAGCTTACACTCTCCCTGCTATTTTCGGGCGTCATTTTTCTTAAAACGCCCCACTACATCAAATCTTTCGTCTCCGCATGACACACAGAAAGTACTGCAAAAACAACCGATATTCCTGTTAAGATTACAGGAAAAACCAGATTATCTTTCAGCGTAAAATCACCGATATTCGCCTGTGTCAAAAAAATCAGAAGGAATGACGAAATGATCGTTGCTTTGGATGATTTCATTGCCAGACCGATAAACAGCGCAATAAAACTCATACTTACCATCACAATCGATTTCAGAATAAGCTGCACATAAAATGACGCACTTGCCATGTTAAAATCAAGCAAAAATGCAGATTTCATAAAAAGTGAGCCGATAAGAACACAGCCATAAATCAGCAATTTTGTCAAAATCAGTGCAATAAAATTGAAAATCCATACTGCCAGCATCTGTGACACTAATATTTTCTGCCGTCTGATCGGATAGGAAAACATCAGATTCATGGTTTTATTTTTATACGCTGTGACAATAAACGAAGCCAGCATCACCCCGGTAAATACTAAAAAAGCCATCCCCGTAAACAGTTCAATGGAAGACGAAATCATCTCATTTCCCGGTGCAGCATCCGGCATTCCGGTGTCCGGATCATTTGCAATTCCCAGATAAGCCAGTGCAAACAGAAACGTGCAGAGGATAATCGCAAGAATCACAGCATTTCTAATGTACTTACCGATGTTGTTCTTTTTCCATTCCAGTTTGATCAATTTTAACATCTCACATCACCTCCTGTCAGTTTGAGGAAATATTCTTCCAGTGATTCTGACTTTGTTCCAATCGCAGTCATTTCCACATCGTGTAATGCCAGCGCCTTTGACAATTCTTGCACCGATATATTCCCGTCATAAATTCGGATGATTCTATCTTCTACAATCTTAAAGTTGTCAATCCCTATCTTATCCGACAGTACATACGAAGCCTTTCTTGTATCCACAACATTCAATTCAATATAGGCAAGACTTCTTTCCGTAATTTCCTGCATCGCGATTTCCTGAACGAGAACACCGCGGTTGATCACTCCGATCGTATCTGCAATACTCTCGATCTCTGAAAGAATATGACTGGACACAATAATCGTAATGTCGTATTCCGTACAAAGCATCCGCAGTAAATCCCGAATCTGTTTGATTCCTGCCGGATCAAGACCATTAGTCGGTTCATCCAAAATCAAAAGTTCCGGCTTACACAACACCGCTCGTGCAAGTCCTAATCGCTGTTTCATTCCCAGAGAATACTCGCGTACTGATTTTTTCCCTGTATTGTTCAAACCTAACAGCTCCATGGCATTTTCAATACTTCCTGTATTGTAATATCCCATGTATTCACAATGAAGCGCAAGATTCTCTCTGCCACTTAAATGCTCATAAAAAGTAGGAAATTCAATCATGCACCCCATCCGCTTAAGTACATCATACGAAGTCGATGTCAGTTTCTCTCCAAACAGCTCGATGCTTCCTTCTGTCGGTTTCCAGAGATTTGTCAACAGCTTCATAACCGTCGTTTTTCCTGCTCCGTTAGGACCCAGAAATCCATAGATTTCTCCTTTTTTCACATGCATGAACACATTCGTCACAAGATTTTTTTCTCCAATGGTTTTTGTAAGTTTGTTTGTCTGTACAACATATGTCATATCGTCTGCCTCCTTTCTGATCACCATTCTAGCAAATGAGAATTTCAAAACTCTTGACGAATTCTTACGAATTTCTTTCACTTAAAATGCAAAGAATCTGTCTCAGAAGAAACACTTATGCAATTTTACCGTGAATGTAGTTTTTACATTCGGTTCACTCTCCAACACAATCTCTCCACCGAGCTGCTGTGCAAGAGTCTGCGCGATCGTAAGCCCCAGACCATTCCCCTGAATCCTTCTGTTTCTGGAATCCTCCATTGTAAACAATCGCTCAAATACATTCCCTGCAAATTCTTTCTCTATCCCTTTTCCTTTATCAATCACATCAATATAAACATCATTTTTCACCGATCTGAGAACAAGTCCCAAATACCGCCCATCCAAACCGTACCGAATCACATTGGAAATAAGATTATATAAAATGCGATGAAGCGCCTCTTTATTCCCCATAATAAACACTGCTTCCTCCGGAATTTTTACTTCAACCTGAAACTCTTTTTGTTTCAGCAGTTCATAAAAGTCCAGGATATTCTCGCGGCAGACTTCACAGATATTTATCCTTGAAATCTCCAGTTCCATATCTCCTGCTTCCAGCTTCGCAAGTGTAAAAAACTGATTGATCAGTTCCATGACTCTCTTTGCCTTCTGTTCTACTTTCAGAAGCATTTCGTCCTCTTTGTCACCATTTATCCGCATAATCTCCAGATAGCCTAATATGACTGTCATCGGAGTCTTGATATCATGCGAAATGTTGGACAGCATCTTTTTTACTGAAATCTGTGAACGACGATAATCCACTTTCATTTTTCTTTGATTTTCCAGCAAACGGTTGATCTGTACCAGTAGTTCCATGAGAGCTTGTTCATCTGTGAACATCATAATATTCTCATCGCTGTCCGTATCTTGTATTTTTTCCAGCTTTTGACTGATTTCTTTTAATTGCTTCTGTATTCCTCTTCGAAAAACAAACTGTTGATAAACTACAATACAAATCAGCACTGCAATACAGATGCACAGGAAAAATAAAATTATCTCATTATTCATGACAGATCTCCCAGCTTATATCCGATTCCCCATACCGTAATGATATATTTCGGAGATCTCGGATGCTCTTCTATTTTGTTCCGCAGCCTGCTGATATGAACATTGACCGCATTTTCATCTCCTAAATAGGCATCATTCCATATCAGAGAATACATCTGTTCTTTGGTATATACTTTTTGGGGATTCTGAACGAGCAACTTCAAAATTTCAAACTCTTTTGCCGTCAGGTCTATTTTTGTCCCATTTTTCTCCACTGTATAATTCGTCAGATTTATAGTAAGATCTCCCATCATCAAGACTTCTTGCTCTTCCGGCTTTGAATATTGGGTACTTCTTCTGATATTTGCCTTAATACGAGCCAATACTTCTGTTACTGAAAATGGTTTCGTAATATAATCATCGGCTCCAAGACCCAGCCCCAGCGTCTTATCTGCATCCGTATCTTTCGCAGATACAATAATGATGGGAACTGTACTGTGCGTTCGAATATGCTGCATCACTTCCATACCGCTGATTTTCGGTATCATCAAGTCCAACAATACAAGACTGTAGGATTCCTTCTCAAACTTCTCACAGGCTTCCTCCCCATCAACCGCACAAATCACCTCATAGTTTTCTGCTTCCAGATAGCTTTTGAGCATCTGGCTGATTTCTATATCATCTTCCACCAATAACAACTTCATAACTGCCCTCCCAAACTTCGTTTCATACTTTTGTCTGATGTCGATATTTTACCATAGACACACATTTTTCGAAAGGTAAAAACAGATTGCAAGTTGCTATGACATTTAAGCCTTAAAAAGGCGACCATGTTTCCAACCTTTCGTTGTCCGCATAGTCGCCTTATAAATCATTCTCTCTATTCTCTTATCTTCTGATATTGAATGCCTGGATTCCAGGATATACCGCACTCTCACCCAGTTCTTCCTCAATCCGAAGCAGCTGGTTATATTTTGCCACACGTTCGGAGCGGCTTGGTGCTCCTGTTTTAATCTGGCAAGTATTTAATGCCACGGCCAGATCCGCAATGGTGGTATCTTCTGTTTCACCGGAACGATGAGAAGATACTGCGGTGTAACCTGCCTTATGAGCCATCTTGATTGCTTCAAGTGTCTCGGATACAGAACCGATCTGATTTAATTTGATCAGAATGCAGTTTCCGCAGCCTGATTCAATTCCTTTTTGTAATCTTTCTGTGTTCGTAACAAATAAATCGTCACCTACAAGCTGTACCCGGTCGCCAAGTTCTTTTGTCAGCTTCTGCCAGCCTTCCCAGTCTTCTTCATCCAGCGCATCTTCAATCGAAATGATCGGATATTTGTCCACCAGCTGTTTCCAGTGCTCGATCAGTTCCTCGGAGGTAAATCTGGTTCCTGCCTTAGGAAGGATATACTCCCCTTTTGCAGTTCCTTTCCATTCACTGGATGCTGCATCCATGGCAATCATAAAATCTCTGCCCGGTTCGTATCCTGCGCTTTGGATTGCTTCCAATATATACTGGATTGCCTCTTCATCACTCGCAAGATCCGGTGCAAATCCTCCTTCATCGCCGACAGAAGTCGCAAGCCCTTTTGATTTCAGCAGTGCAGCCAGTGCGTGGAATACTTCTGCGCACCAACGGAGCGCTTCTTTGAAGCTTTCTGCTCCAACAGGCATAATCATAAATTCCTGAACATCTACGGTATTTGCCGCATGTGCGCCGCCATTTAAAATATTCATCATCGGAACAGGAAGTCTGTTTCCGGAAACACCGCCAAGGAAACGATATAATGGAAGCTCCAGGGACTGTGCCGCTGCTCTTGCCGCTGCAATCGAAACTGCCAGGATCGCATTTGCGCCAAGTTTTGACTTGTCTTTTGTGCCATCTGCACGGATCATCGCCTGATCCACTGCATAGATATCAGATGCATCCATTCCTGCGATTGTCTCTGCAATGACCGTATTTATATTTTCAACTGCCTTTGTGACACCCTTTCCAAGATATCTTGCTTTATCTCCGTCTCTTAATTCCAATGCTTCAAATTCACCTGTAGATGCTCCGCTCGGCGCTGTTCCTCTTGCCACTGTACCGTCTGCTAAGGTGATTTCTGCTTCTACTGTAGGATTTCCTCTGGAATCTAAGATTTCTCTTCCGACTACTTTTTCAATTTCTAAATAATTCATAGATTCGTCTCTCCTTTTATCACACATTCTCCCTTAAAGATGTCCCGCAGGCGATACCGCCTTTGGGGACATCCTGCTATGCCGCATTCAGCAGTTACGACATGGAAAGGGCTTTACATGATTTATTCTCAGTTAGTTATCGCTAACCTTGAATTCAATATAACACATCTGTATTATGAAATCAACATTTTTATTGAGAATTATTTTCATTTATCATTCTTCTGTAAACAGATATCCGGAAAAATCATATTTATATACCCTGTAAATATAGTATTTCGAGAGATTCATCTGGAACTGTTTTACCAGTGTTCCATCTTCCTTGTATTCTCCGATCAGTCCCTGCATCCCGGAATCTACGAGAATCGTATCCTCACATTCCTGCACACTGCTTACATATCCGGAAAACGGAACTTCAAAAGACTGCACCAGAGTATAGGTTCCTGCATTTTCATCCACTTTATATTTATAATAGTAGGAAGTAGTTCCCGAAGAGAGGTCTGTTGCGATCTGGTCGATCTGACTCCAGTCATAATCCGGTCTGGACTCACTGTATCCTAAATTGTTGTTAAACAGATACAGATAATACTGTCCGTCAGGCAGTGAATCATCTGTCACGTAAGTCACCGTATGCTGCCCGCCGGCACTGGAAAAGCTTCCGTTACTCTCATCTTTCGTAAGCAGAAGATTCTCATATCCTGTTCCTTCCCAGAAACTCTCTTCTCCGATCATATATGCGATTTCGGGTGCAGTATTCAGATTCTGGATTTTCAAAATAGTAGATGTTTCTCTGGAACTCAATAAAATGGAATCTTCTCCCATCCACTGAATGGTATTGATATGTACCCAGTCCAGATCCTCCTGATCCATTCCCAGACTTTCTTTATAATCTCCAAGCAGATCCTCCAAATCTAAAATACAGGAGACTTCACCTGTGGAAGGATTGAGTTTTAATACACAGTCCTCTACCGTCTGTTTCCCGGTATCTGTTGCCAGAATCAGAAGATTTCCGTCATCATCAAAAACATAATCATGATGCAGTTGATAGTTTCCCAGATCATAGACTTGCTCCACCATACCCAGTTCATTCACTGCTGCAATTTTTGTTTCGGAAATACTGTAATACATCCGATCATTCTCAAATACCAGCCGATGGCTTCGATATCCGATCAGCGGAACTTCTCCGCTGATCGTTCCATTTTCATCATAATAGTACATAAAATCGACATCATCACTGTCATTTCCAAGGATGACATACAAGCCGGAATCCGGAAGCGAAATCTGGCTGCTTACATCTGTCTGACCTGCTGTCTGCTTCAGCTGTACCTCTTCTTCTCCTGCAAGACTTCCCATTTTGTATTTGCAGGAAGCAGTGGTTATGGTTCCGTCTTCTGCTTCCGGCGTAAAGGTGATCGTATTTTCCATATCCGGAATGAGACCTATGACCTGAAATTCATGTTCTGTGGTATAAGTCTCTTCCTGATTGACTTTTCCTCCAAAATCTGCAATTTCGCTATCGGGCACAGAAACAACATAGGAGACAGAAGCCGGTTCTTCTGTTGCAAAATAGACATAAAGAGACAGCGTATTTGTTCCAAACGGATTTTGTTCCACCAGCATTTTCTCTGTTGTATACGTTCCTGATTCCTTTGCTGTTTCCAGCCGTTCTTTTACTGCCTCCTGATACTCTGTCGTATAAATTTCTTTAATCTGTTCTTTCTTTCTGGATGTTTCCTCTGCTGCTTTTACTTCCGCCTGTCTTGCCTGATACTTTGTAAATCCCAGGACTCCAATCACTGCAGCCGCAGCAAGAAAAATCCCAAGCACTGCTCTTTTGATCCATTTCATACGTTCTATCCTCTCTTTTATATACAGACATTCTCTTTAAGCTACAGACGATACACTTCATCTGCCGCGGCGGCTACCTCTTTTGAATGTGTCACAAGAATTACACACCGTCCATCCTCATGTGCCAGATTCAGGAAAATTTTCATAATTTCATTCTGTGTATCCGGATCCAGATTTCCGGTCGGCTCGTCTGCCACCAGAATCTGCGGACTATATGACAACGCCCTTGCGATTGCAACTCTCTGCTGCTGCCCGCCGGAAAGCTTTAAGATCCGGCGATCTGCCTCCTTTGGTCCAAGCGCTACTTTTTTCAGGACTTCATCCGCATGTGCTTTTTTGTCTTCACATGGATACCCCGCAATATCCATGGAAAGAATCACATTTTCTCTGGCAGTCAGTTTCGGCAGCAGATTAAAACTCTGAAAGATCACGCCAATATCATGGCTGCGATAATCATACCGGTTTAAAGAAGAGATATCCTTTCCGTTCAGCAGGATACTCCCGGAAGTCGGAGTGGCAAGCCCGCAGATCAGGGAGAGAAGTGTGGTCTTCCCTGCCCCCGATCTCCCGGTGATCGCATAAAGCTTTCCTTTTTCAAAGGAATAACTGATATCAGACAATACCTGATTTCCTTTTTTTCATAAGAATACGATACTTGGTTTAATTCTAAGATACTCATTTTTCTTCCTCCTAATCTCGGTTGCTCAGTATTTTCAATGGATCATAACGCATGATAAAGATCAGTGCCGTGCAGCCGGAAATCAGTGTCAGTAAAATTCCGATTCCCATCATTTCCAGAATCACCTGCATATCCGTTGCTGAAGAAATGCTGCTGACATAATTGGCTGCCTGTGCAAATCCAGGACCTCCTGCATTTGAAGCCTCCGGTGCCTCTGCTTGTTCTCCCGATCCGCCAGGCTGTTCAGGCGCTTCTGTGCCACCCTGCGCACCTGTTTCTCTTCCAAACCGCTGCTCTTGTCCGGAAGAAGATGTACTCTCAATCTGCTGTGCCAGAAGGTGATTGGTCACCGGTACAGAAGAAACCGCTCCGATGATCAATGCACAGAATGTAATACAAAGAGATTCTGTCAGAAACTGTACTGCGATCTTCCATTTCTTCATTCCAATCGCCGCCAGAACTCCAATCTCATATTTTCGTTCCCGAATTGCAAAAATATGCAGAACGATCAGGATCACTGCCCCAATTGCCAGGATAACCATCAGGAAATATCCTGCATATTCACTCAAATGCTGAAGTGGCTCCAGGCTCTCTTCGTAAGAAGTAAGGTCACTGGAAGAAACCGTGTAGTCGTCAGAAAGTCCCATCTCTTTGACTTCATCCTGAAATTTTTCATAATCTGACACAGAATCAAATGCATAGGTTCCGTTCAGCATCGAACGAAGTGCTGTCGTTGTCGTCTCCCCTGTTGTACTGTCCGTTGTTGTCGTTGCATTTTCTTCTGACTGTGTCAGGATTGTTTCTAATGTCTGATAGCTGACATAAATCTGATTGGAGCTGTCTGCTCCTGCCATAAATCCGCCCATCATGCTGGAAGCCGAATCGCTTGTAGATTCTGTCTCATAGATTCCCGCAATCGTGAGTGTATACGTTTCATCCTCCTGATTCGGATTGGAAAGAGTAATCGTATCTCCAACTGCCAGATCATTGTATGTTGCTTTCATTCAAAAAAGGTGGAGTATATCATGCAAGAAATATACGCACGTTTAATCCTTTACAATTATTGTGAGCTCATTACAATGCATGTAATAATCCAACAAAAAGGTACAAAACATGTTTATCAAATGAATTACACAATAGCAATTCATATATGTCGTTATTTCCTGCGAAATGACATTTCCCCATCTGACGTTGAGACGCTGATACAGAAGAATCTTTTACCTGTAAGACCCGGGCGTTCCGACCCTCGCAAAGTCAAGCCTAAGTCAGCAGTAAGTTTTCTGTATCGAGTTGCATAACATCGATAAAAGTATATCGTTAATTTAGGCAGATAGCAATCTGTCTTTTTGTGCTGCATAAATATAAGAGCAAGTTTTTATAAAAGAAAAATCAGGCAAAGATAGTGAATTTTCTACCTCTGCCTGATAGGAATACATCTGCTTAATGTCTTAACTAAATGACATTGTGTTTCCAAGCCCTCCCAATTTATCTGCTTATATTCAATTTGCTCATCAACGCTTCCTGTAGTACTTGCGAAAAGTTTACTCCCATCGACACAGCTTCTTCATTTAACCATTCCGGAATACTAAGGGTTTTCTTTACCGCTTTTGAATTGTGCTTCCTTTGATATTCCAACATATCAAATTCTACAATCACAATCGTTCCATCTTCATTTTGAATTTTATCCAAATCGGAAGGATCCGGAATTTCTTCTTTCTCTTCCTTCCTGTTCACTAAAGCAAGACCCAATGCTTCTACTGCCATTTCGTAAGCCTGTTTCATGTCATCTCCTTCAGTAAAACATTCCGGAAAATCTGGAAACGAAATCCAAAAGCCGCCTTCTTCCGACTTATGAAAAAGTGCCGGATAGAATAATTTTTCCATACGTAATACCTCCATTTATTTTTCAGGCAGGATTTTATTTTAACCCTGCCTGCTTTAATATTGCTTGCTCCAAACCCTTTTTCATAGCCTTGGAGTGATAAGGAACGATTACCGTTCTTCCAGTAGACCGGTTCTTCATTGTAATATGAGAACCATTTTGTCTGATTTCCTCAAACCCGTTTTTCTTGAGATATTTAATCATCTCTCTCGGTGTCATTGGCATCTTTTGTATCTCCTTTCCTTATCATGGTTATATTATATCACGTATTTTTTACGTATATCAATATTTTTCTGTAATATTACGTATCTTATTTTTTCTAATCTGCTTAATTACCTGATTCACGTATGTACTCAGAATACCCACATCTAATGTAAACAGTAACACTTAAAAACAAAAAAATATGATCAAAATCACCTATTTCGCTTTGTTTTATATTATACTGACACTATATGCCTTCCCGGCAGACTGACGATAACGAGGTGATCCTATGCAAAACATGAACTATTATTATGACTTTTCCGGACAGAAATTCAATCATCCCTTAAGTCTTAGCATCAACAGCTTTGACCGCAAAGTATTTTCCAGACAGACCAGCCTGGAGCTTTCCTATGTTCTAAAGGGCAGTTATGAGGTGATCACAGAACACATCTCCCACTCCCTGACAGAGCAGGAACTGGCTGTGATTGCACCGGACGAGATCCATATACTGAAAAAACTGCAGCCTGAAAGCGTGATTCTGACCATTCACATTGATTTTGAGCGGATTCCGGAAAATATGCTCGGTTCCTGTAAAAATCTGTTCCATACAATTTTGTGTACTCCGGTAAGCAATGCTGCTCTTTTACGCTCCCTGAAAGAAGAAATCCGTCGGCTTCTTATGGTTCTTTTCAATGGAGATTCCGCAGATGGAACTGATCTGTTTGCCCTCAATGAGATTATGATGAAGATCCTCTGCATTGCAAAAAAGCAGCGCAACACACCTTTTGAACAGCTTCCTGTGGACTCCACTCACCACGAGAACTACGTGCGGGCAATCCAGTTTATCGACCGCCATTATCAAGAGGATATTCACCTTACAGACATTGCAAAAACGCTTTCTTTCAGCACCAGCTATACCTCCAGACTGTTCACCCGCTATACCGGACTTTCCTTTGTCAAATATCTGTCCTATGTGCGAGTCCGGGAATCTCTGGAGGACCTTCTGGAAGGGAAAGCTTCGATTGAAGAGATTTCCGGAAAATGCGGGATGCCAAACTCCAAGGCCTACTCTCAGATTTTCAAGGAACTCTACGGCATTACACCGAGCACCTATCGGAAGCGTTTCGTAAAAAATCTGCTTCCTCTTCCGGAGCAGGAAACACGTCCGATGGAATTCACACAGAAACAAAAAGAACTGCTTACAAAGGTCTTTCATCTGGATGATACAAACCGTCTTCTCTTTCACACAGAGGGGATTCAAATCGTGTCAGATGGCGATACACTCCTTTGTACACTTTCTGATGCCCGTCAAAAAGAACTGCTTCTCTCTCAGAAAGAGGACGATATTGTTCTGACGATACGGCCTTCCTGCACAGGAACATAACTGTTTCCTTTCTGTTTTCAGGCATTTTTTGCTATGTTTTTTACAGGAAAATCTATTTTTGCAAAAAACACGACAAATTTTGCCCTGTATTGTGTTGGGAAAGAGAGGATATTTCTGTCTCTGCATATTAAAATAAATGTAGAATTGTACAGGAGGAAATCAAATTATGAATACATATCCAAAACTCTTCTCCCCGATCAAAATCGGAGAAACTACTGTAAAAAACCGCGTATTTATGCCGCCGATCTCTACAAATCTGGCTGACAAAGGATACGTAACAGATGCTTTGGTGGAGCACTACGCTGCCCGCGCGAAAGGCGGTGTCGGACTGATTGTAACAGAAGTAACAACTGTAGAGCCTACTTATGTATATCTTCCGGGAGATATGTCCATCTGTGACGACAGCTATATCCCGGGATGGGAAAAGCTGACTGCTGCCGTCCACAAGTACGGCGCAAAGATTTTGCCGCAGCTTTTTCATCCTGCTTACATGGCATTCCCGATCCCTGGTACTCCGCGGCTGATCGCTCCGTCTTTTGTAGGTCCTTACTATGCCAAGGAAGCGCCAAGACCGGTCACTGTTGAAGAACTGCAGGTCATTATCCGCCAGTTCGGCGAGGCTGCTCTGCGTGTAAAAAAAGCAGGCGCTGACGGAGTGGAAATTCACGCCGCTCATGCACATGGACTCCTTGGCGGATTCCTTTCTCCGCTCTACAACAAACGAACAGATGCCTATGGTGGAGATATCAATGGACGCTTAAAACTGACTCTTGAAGTCATTGCCGAAGTCAGAAAAATATGTGGAAAAGATTTCATCATCGATGTACGTATTTCCGGAGATGAATATTCAGACGGGGGTCTGAATTTAAATGATGCCATCTATGTTTCCAAACAGCTCGAAAAAGCCGGTGTGGATATGCTTCATGTTTCCGGCGGAACAACGATCAAAAGAGGAAGCTCCATTCCTGCACCCGGAACAAAAATGGGATCTCACAGCGCGCTCTCCGCAGAGATCAAAAAACATGTTTCGATCCCGGTGGCAACTGTGGGACGCATCACAGAACCATGGCTGGCAGAAGAACTTCTGGAAAATGATAAGGCAGATATCTGCATGATCGGCCGCGCAAATCTCTGTGAACCTGAATTCTGCAACAAGGCTCAGGCCGGACACGAGGAAGATATCCGTCCATGTATCGGCTGTCTGCGCTGCTTAAACGGCATTATGTTCGGAAAACGGGTTGCATGTACTGTCAATCCTTCTCTGGAACCGGAAAATGAAGACACCATCACCCCTGCAAAAGAGACAAAAAATGTCCTTGTTATCGGTGGAGGTCCTGCCGGAATGGAAGCTGCTTACGTTGCTGCAAAACGCGGACATCATGTTGTACTTGCAGACCGTCAGGATTCCCTTGGCGGAACCGTTCGGATCGCTGCCGTTCCGATTGCAAAACAGGATCTGACACAGCTGATCAAATATCAGGCACACAAACTGGAACAGGCCGGCGTAAAGGTTCTTTTAAATACGGAGGTTACACTGGAAACAATCCAGAAGGACTATCCAGATTATGAGGTCATACTCTGTGCAGGTGCGACTCCGGTTGTTCCTCAGTTTATGACACAATTTAAAGACTGGATGACTGCGGACGACGTCCTCTATGGAAGGAAGTTCCCGGGACGCAAGATTGTAGTCATCGGCGGAGGCTCTGTCGGATGTGAAACCGCAGATTATCTGGCTCCGGTTCTGAATGACCGTTTCCCTAGAAACCGGGAGATTACTCTGATTGAAATGGCACATGAGATCATGGAAGCAGAAAGTGGTCCGGGAAGAAGTCTGCTTGTCCAGAGAATGATGGAAAAAGGAATCCAGATTCTCTGCGATGCAAAAGTGGAAGAAGTCAATCATACCGTGATCAAATATACAAAAGATGGAAAAACTCACGAGATTACAGATGCCGATACACTCGTTCTTGCAATGGGATACCGTCCGTCTAACACTTTAGAGGAACAGCTGACCTCTGCAGGAATTACCTGTCATGTACTGGGCGACTGCAAAAAACCTGGAAATATCAAAGATGCTGTAACAGAAGGATATCAGACTGCATTGAATTTATAAAATAGAAAAGCTGAGATTTTATCATTCAATTTCCGATGATAAATCTCAGCTCTTTTTTATCGTTTCTTTCCTCTCCCGACGCTTTCTCCCAGCCTTACTTTTGTTTCAATCCCATTAAGAGAATTCTCCCAGATATCCGGATCCGGCATTGCCTTTCCTTTTTGTGTGAGCAGAATGATCGTAGAACCTCCAAATGCAAAATTTCCTTTTTCCTGACCTCTTCGCACTCTTGCCGCCTGATGGCGATTTTCAATTTTTCCCACCATCATTGCCCCTACTTCCATCATTAAAACCGTCCCAAAATTTTCTGAGCAGAGCAGCGAAAACTCTCTTGCATTCTCTTTATAGATTGGGAAACTGTCATTCGCCACCGGATTGACCGTATGCAATACTCCCGGTATTTTCACGTTTTCCGATTTTACTCCATCATCCACATAAATGTAACGATGATAATCTTCCACACAAAGCCGGAACACCCATGCATACCCGCCTGCATAGCGTTTTGCAAGCCCTTCATTTTTCAAAAGACTCTCTGTACTGTAGCTTGTATGTTTGATTTGAAACCGGGAATTTTCTTCAATTTTATAGACACTGAGTCTTCCGTCACAAGGACTGATCAGCCTCTCTGGCTCCCGAATGATTCTTCGTGCTCCCGGAAGTGCTTTTCGTTTAAAAAATTCATTGAAAGAGCGGTACTTTTTCTGCTCATACTGATACATCGGAATCTTGTTCTTCCGGATAAACCACGCAATCAGCACTCTGGAGGCCCGAGAATCCAAAAACGCAGCTCCGATTTCAGAGATATGTGGATTGATCAGTCCCTTCATAAGAAACCTTCCTGTTTCATGCGTGTAAATCCATTCCAGCAGCCGATCCTGTCCTGAACTGCATTCTTCTATGTTTCCTCTTCTGTCTGCCAGCTTCATCCTTTTTACCTCCTTATTATCTCATCCTTTGAAAACTACATATGCCGGAAAAACCGCGCTCTGCAGAACTCCCACCATCCTCCGTTATAGAACAGGATGAACAGGACTGCGACTCCTACGATTCCGACAAGAACTGCCAGTTCTTTATTCGTTGGTTTGCGGAACTTAAAATCTGCCACAAACAAGATACCGACCACTGCCACTGTAATATGCAGTGCATACAGAAACCAGTGATATCCCGGAAGTATCAGCGATACTACAAAGAGCAGCGGCAGTACGACTGACATGGATGTGATTGGAAGTCCCTGATAGTATTTTCGATTTTCGCTGGTCTCCTGCTGCCGTTTGGTCTCCATGACATTAAAATATCCAAGGCGGATTACTCCGGCAAGCCCATACAGTACTAAAATTGCCATACTGTAAATACGGCGCATGCCCAACTCATAGCATAATACAATCGGAAACACTCCAAAACAGACCACATCACACAGAGAATCAATCTGAATTCCGAACTGCTTCTCATCCTCTGTTCTGTTTTTCTTCGTTCGCGCAATCTTTCCATCAAACATATCGCATAATCCGGAAAGCGCCAGACAGAACACAGCCCACTTTGGATGTCCTGTAACAGCACAAAAAATGCCGATTATTGATGAAGTAAAACTAATATAAGTCAGCACCACCGTATAATCATAAAATCCTATCATCCCTCAACACGCTCCTTTATACACTTCTTTTGTTCTCTTACTTTTTCATTTCCTATCGTAAGCTGCGCCACCACTGTAAATGCAGCACTGATCAGTAATTCTGCATAATATCCCAGTCCCCGGCTTAAAACCATACCCGGAAGCAGCAAAGATCCGAACACCGGGCGAAAAATATTCAAAAATAATGTTTCACTGATCCCCATACCACCGGGAAGCGGCAGCATATCTACCGCAACTGCTATCACTGCCTGAAGAAACAGAATATCAAAGAATGAAGTTCCTGACAGTCCAAACGCCCGATACACAAACCAGGTAGCTGCAAACAAGGCCATTCTCTGAACAAATGTAATTCCGAATACAACCACGATCACGCCCATATGCTCTTTTAAATATACTGCCGTTCCCCGGTAAGTATCCATAGATGCATCCAGCTTTTCCAGCCGTTCTTCTTTGTGTTTCATCAGGCGCAGCTTTTCCAGCAAATGGACGCCTTTTTTCAGGATTTCCTTTGTCAGCACCGGATGAAATACAAGAACTGTCATAAATACCACACAAAACACATTCAATCCCAATCCCAGATAATAGACCGGCAGAATGCCTTCCAGATATCTGTGCAGAAATCCCTGACCAAATATGAGAATCCCGATTCCGATCACAACCAGGACCAGCTTATATGTAATCGTCACAATCATCAATACTACCGTCGATACTGGAATCGGTATCTTTTCTTTCTTCATATAGTATATCTGCATCGGCTGTCCACCGCTTGCCGACGGTGTAATGCAACTAAAGAAAAAACCAACGGAAGAAAACAGAAAACAAGACCGTTTCTTCAACCGGGTTCCATACGATTTCATCATATACCAGATAATAATTGATTCTGACCATATAAAGAATAATACCAGAGCCACTCCCGGCACCAGCCATTGCCACTGTGCCTGTCGAATGGAGTGCATCATACTCTCAAGGTCTTCTCCTCGAAAAACACCATATACAGTCAGACCAAATACAAGTAATAAAAATAAAATATTAAAAACTGCTTTTTTCTTATCTCTCATGTCGTGCTCCTCCTGTCAAATGAAAAATACAGCTTTGTATCCTTTCACAAAATCTTTGATATATCCGATACCACTGTGTTTTCCCGGAAACCGTAAAACAGATCTGCGCCAGGATAACACCACCTGCCACATCCCAGACAACATGCTGTTTTGTCATCAAAGTGGATAAAAACACGCAAACTGCAATCACACAGGACAGGTATTGATACCATTTCGGAATCTCCTGCCGCCCACGAATTCCCAGAAAACAAAACCAGCTTACCAGGCAATGAATGGAAGGAAACAAATTGTCCGCAGCATCAATGGAATAAAGCCAGATCACGGCCTGATTCCAGAATCCGTCTGCCACAATCTCCGGTCTGGTATTGGTCGTCGGAAACAAGACAAAAAAACAGAAACAGACAATCCGGGATATTGCATCTGCTGTAAAAAAGCGATATACACTCTCTTTTTCCTGTCTCGCAATCAAAATGTAATTGATTCCCCAAAACAGATAACATCCAAAATAGATTACCAATGTCCAGGGTATGAAAGGGATCCTCTCATCCAACACAGTCTCAATATTGTAATGATATCGCCCGGATGCAATCCATCTGGCACCATTATATGCCAGTGAGTTCCATAACACTGCCAGTAAAAGCGGCACAATCCCGTACGCCGGAATCAGTTTCTTCCTTACATTGTTCTGTCTGTATCTCATCTTGCCTGCTCCTTCTTCTCCAACATTTGACAGTGTTTAGTATAGTCGTTTTCTGTTTCTTACTCAATAGTCTTTACTGTATCTTTAAGAATCTTTAAGAAATCTTAAAGATTAGAGAGCCTGTTTCCAAGCTCTCCAATGATTATCTGCTTATATTTAATTTTCTCATCAGTGCTTCTTGAAGAACCTGAGAATAATTTACCCCGGCTCTCGTAGCCGCCTCATTCAACCACTCTGGTATGGTTAATGTTTTCTTCACTGCTCTATTATTATGCATTTTTGCATATTCAATTGTATCGCATGCGATATAATTCACAAATTCTCCGTCCTTTAACTCGACTTCTGCCGGAACAGAGACCTTTCATTTTTATTGTGGCGGATCCATGGAACTGATATAATAAAGGTATCAAGAAAACGACAGATCAGAGAAAGAAAGGGGAGCAGAATGGTTATTTGGCTTCTATTTTTAGCAATTATCCTGTGGGTCAATTTACCATCCATTGTACAGAAATGCCTTACGAATAAACTCATAAATGAAGATTACCATCCATCAAATGGACCGCTAAAAATGATTGAATGGTTTCGTCTTTACCCACTTAAAAAGTTATTGCTAGCCTTTATATGGGGATTTTGTGCTTATCAGTCTGTACGGGGATTTAGAATAGTGTGGATTGAAAAACATCAAGAAGTTCTATGGATCGAATTATTCTTTCTTTGTTTTACTTTGTTGACCGCATATAAAATATGGAAATATATCAAAACGCCCTATCATTGTGCAAAGTTCAACACGAATGTTTGTCAGTAAAAATTGGTTCGTTATAAACGGAAACCTCTATGCCAAAAAGTATATAAAGGATTTGCGCTATGTATTTCCAGGAACCAGAAATAATACAATATGGATTACTTATTACAACAATAAAAGACTGACTCTGCCTTTTTCAAGCATTGATTTGTCAGGAGATAACGGCGAAGAAATGAAACGAATACTTAATAAAATAATGCGGGGAGACCAGAGCATTGTCGTAAATGCAAAATAGAAAATCAGGATTATCCACTTAAATGGTAATCCTGATTTTCTATTTTCTCTTCAGTTCTAATTAGTCTTCTGCAACATCTTTCATGCTGAAGCTGAATCTTCCCATTTTATCTTTTCCAAGGCATACAACCTTCACAACATCTCCAATGTTCAGAACATCTTCTACCTTGTTGACTCTCTCTTTGGAGATCTTGGAAATATGAACCATTCCTTCTTTTCCAGGTGCAAACTCAAGGAATGCTCCGAATTCTTTGATGCTGATTACTTTTCCTTCAAAAAGCTGTCCTGCTTCAAAGTCTGTTACGATCGTTGCGATCAGCTTCGCTGCTTTTTCCATCGCTTCTTTTTCTGTACCGCAGATAGAAACTGCTCCATCGTCTGTGATATCGATCTTCACGCCAGTCTGCTCGATGATCGCATTGATCGTCTTTCCTCTCTGTCCGACAACATCGCCGATCTTCTGTGGGTCGATCTGCATCTGAATAATCTTCGGTGCATAAGTTCCCACTTCTTTTCTAGGTTCTGCAATTGCTTTATTCATCACTTCGTCCAGAATATAAGTTCTTGCTTTCTTTGTCGCTGCGATTGCTTCTTCAATGATCGGTCTTGTCAGTCCGTGGATCTTAATGTCCATCTGGATCGCTGTGATACCCTTGTGTGTACCAGCCACTTTAAAGTCCATATCTCCGAAGAAATCTTCCAATCCCTGGATATCTGTAAGAACCAGATAATCATCGTCTGTCTCTCCTGTCACCAGACCTGCTGAAATTCCGGCAACAGCTGCCTTGATCGGCACACCTGCTGTCATCAGTGACATACTGGACGCACATACGCTTGCCTGAGAAGTAGAACCATTCGATTCAAATGTCTCAGATACCGTACGGATCGCATACGGGAACTCTGCCTCGCTTGGAAGTACCGGAAGGAGTGCTCTCTCTGCCAGTGCACCGTGACCAATCTCACGACGTCCCGGTCCTCTGGATGGTTTTGTCTCTCCAACAGAATAAGACGGGAAATTGTAGTGGTGCATATATCTCTTGGAAGTCTCTGCCTCATCCAGTCCGTCGATTCTCTGTGCTTCTGAAAGAGGTGCCAGTGTTGTCACTGTACAAATCTGAGTCTGTCCTCTTGTAAACATCGCAGATCCATGAACTCTCGGGATCAGGTCTGTCTCTGCTGCCAGCGGACGAATCTGATCGATCGCACGTCCGTCCGGACGTTTGTGATCTTTTAAGATCATCTTTCTGACAGTCTTCTTCTGATACTGATAAACTGCTTCCCCTAACACTGCCAGCCATTCTTCGTTCTCTGCAAATGCCTCTTCCAGTTTTTCTGTAATGACACGGATATTTTCTTCTCTTG
>ERZ857955.1333-NODE-1333-length-20144-cov-3.584997_pt1 | contig 20144 bp, 23 predicted proteins | sample MGYA00519956_ERZ857955 | MGnify/ENA primary metagenome ERZ857955 (study PRJEB31778, sample SAMEA3449378) | human gut metagenome | biome: human gut; feature: human-associated habitat; material: faeces | place: United Kingdom | collected 2010/2012 ...
AAAGCCGGCAACATCACCTTCGACCAGATCGCGCAGCTTATCCCCCGCTTCGCGGGTGCTGCGGCATCTTCGGGGCAGGGTTACGAAGAGGCGCTGAAAATGTTTACGCTCTTCACCATGCGTTCGTCGTCGCGCGATCAGGCCGCGACGATGACGCAGGCGTTGTTCCGCGACCTGACGAATGCCGGAGTCATCAAGGGGTTCACGGCTGCCGGCGTGAAGATGTTCGACAAGAACGGCAATATACGGCCGGTGTCGACGCTGCTCGAAGAGCTGAGCGACCGTTTTGCAAAGGCTTATGCTAAATCGGGCGACGCGGGCGTGGTCAAGCTTCGCAACCAGTTCGCGGGGTCGGAGGGGATCAACGCCCTGCTGAACACTGCCGCCGACCGCACCGCGACATTCAAGGATCAGCTGCGCAACTTCGCCGATTCGGAACTCGAACTGGCGCGTGTACGCGAGATTGCCAAAGACGACGCCGTGCTGCTTTCGGAGGAACTGCGCAATAGACTGAACGTATCGGTCACACAACTCGGTGAATCCCTCCTTCCCCTACGACTGGGCTTAACCCGCCTTGCATTAGCAGTTGTGGACACCTCAAACGTTTTGCTCTCTCCCGACAAAGGCGGATACAGAACGGGGTATAACAATACCTATCAGATGTTATCCGACTATTACGGGGATTTTGCAGACATGGATGAGAGTGCAAAGCAGAATCTCCGAGCGCACATCGCGCAGTTACGATCCCACCATGAAGGACGCAGAGATAGCTTTATGGGACGCAATGGCGATAAGTGGTGGACGAACATGATTCCGGGGTCTTTCCTGTTCCGGCCGACTTGGGCCGCGAAAGGAGCGATGGCCGAAGGATCGTTATCGGCTCTGGATGCTATCGAACGTGAGATTCTGGGTGGGACAGACACTGCGATGTCTTTACTGGGCGGCGGCAAGACAGGCGGCACGGCGACGGACGCCGCGGCAATGCAGGCGGCACTCGCCGCCGCGGGTGGCGGGCGGCAGCAGAAAGTCGTTAACGTCACTATCGGCTCGCTGGTGGGCAGCCAATCGTTCAACACCTCGGTGCGCGAATCGCGCGACGACATCACCTCGGTAGTCGAGGAGGCATTGTTGCGCGCGATCAACGGCGCCGAACAACTCGCAATACAGTAATGAAACTGCCCACATCCCTCAAAGACCTGATCTTCGACACGTCGGGCGTAATCTCAGCCGTCGACCTGTACACGTACCTCACGTCACACGTGCGGCGCGTGAACTACGATCGTGAAACATTGCGTCCCGATTCCTATCCCGAAGTGCCGGTCGAAACGCTGGATTCTGCGCCACGCGTGTGGGACGGCAGTCTCACGGGTACGGCGACACGCAGTTCCACGTTGGGCTACGCCGCAGCGCAGCGCGGTGATCTCTTCATCTCGCCGCTGACTGTCGACGGATGGACGTTTCCCGTGGATCCGCTTATCGGCGTGTCCGTCTCGAAGACCATCGTGCAGACGCAACTCGGCGACGGACGCATACCCGTTATCGAAGAGGTCGCACACAATGGCTTCGACGTGTCGATCAGAGGGGTGCTCATCAACGAGGACAACGACGACTACCCCTACGATCAGGTCGCGCAGCTCAACAACCTCATCAACAAGCGTGGCGGGCTGGTCGTGCAGAACAACATCCTGAATCGCTGCTACGGTATCGAGCGCATCGTCATCCGCAACGCTTCGCTGCCGGGCGAAGAAGGTATGCAGTCCATGCAGGCGTTCACCATCTCGGCCGTGTCGGATCGAGACGTGCAACTTGAAATACGGGAGGGCTGGTCATGAGCTTCATTCCGATAAAAGAGGCCACGATCGGCCGTTACATCTTCCGCACGTTGTCGAGCGTGACGATACGACGTTCACGCAAGGAGATCGCGGCGACGGCCGAAATTACCCTGCCGGCAGAGTATGACGGCAAGTACCTGTGCAACGAGATCAAAGGCGGCGACGAAGTCGTCATCGCACTGGGATATGATGACCGGAAAACCGAGGAATTCCGCGGCTATGTCGTCGATGTCGCACAACGGCGGCCCGTAGTCATCCAGTGCGAGGACGAGACCTATCGCCTCAAACGCATGTCGCCCAAGGCGCGCAGCTGGTCGAGCGTCAAATTAAAGGAGATTATCGCCTACGTGCTGCCGGATGCGAAGACGCACGACCTCCCCGACGTGACGCTCTCGCCGTTCCAGATCAAACCCGGCGGCAGCGTCTTCGACGTGCTGGAAAAGCTGGTCAAGACCTACGGTTTGCAGGCGTTCTTCAAGGATAAGACGCTGCACGTCACGGTGCCCTACTACGATATGAACGACGGTACGGTTCGTTACGATCTCGAACACAACGTCATCCGCCCCGATCTGACATTCCGCCGCGAGGGTGACGTGCGTATCCATGTACGGGCCGTGTCGATCCTGCGCAACAACAAGAAGCTGACGGCCGACGTGGGCGATTCGGACGCTTCGGCGATCACCACGCTGCACTTCTACAACGTCACGACCATCGCAGAGTTGAAAAGGCTGGCCGAAGACCGGCTCAAAACAATGAAGTACGGAGGATTCTCCGGCACGCTTCTCACTTTCGGTGTACCATACGCCGAGCCGGGCATGGCGGCCGAGATCCGCGACCGGCGTTTCAGCGGGAACCGCTTCGGCCGTTACATGATCGATGCCGTGACGACGACCTCCGGAACGGGCGGCTTCCGCCGCGAGGTGGAAATAGGCCGAGCATTGAAAAAACAGAACGCACAATGAGCCGACAGGACGAAATACGAAACGGTATCCGGCGCCTGGCCGGAGGTGCGGTGCCGATGCTGCTGCGCATGGGCATCATCACGGCTGTCGACGAGACGGCACAGACCTGCACGGTACACATCGACGACGGCTACGACCTCGACGACGTGCGCCTCACACCCGTCGAAGATGCGGAGTTGCTCGTCGTTCCCGCCGTCGGAGCATGGGCCGTCGTGGCATCGATCGAGAACAACGAGTACCTGAATATCGTCGTCAGCGTATCCGCAGTGCAGAAGATCGTCGTAAAGGCCGATATGCTGACGATCAACGGCGGGACACTCGGCGGCATAGTCAATGTCGAGACGCTCATCAGCGAGCTGAAAGCCATTAAAGACGATTTAAACATGCTGAAATCGAAGTTTCAATCCTGGAAGGTCGTGCCCAACGACGGCGGCGGAGCACTCAAAACCGCCATAGCGGGATGGAGCGCCGTGAAACTTCGGCCCACAGACCGCGACGCATTGGTCGACGACAAGATAACACACTGATATGAAAGACTTCGGAATCATCTGTGCACCCGATCTCGTCGCACACATCCAGCGCGACGAGCAGGGCCTCATAACGTGCGGCATGGCCATGGGCGACATTCTCGCGCAGAACGAATCGCTGTTGGTCGTCGCGGCACCCGGCGAGTTCAAGGCCACGCCGACAGTGGGGGCCGGTGCGATGCGGTTCTTGCGCGACGACGATACCGACGCTTTTATCGCCGCCGTCTGCTCGCAGCTGCGCGGCGACGGTATGGCCGTCGTGGCAGTAGAATATAAAAACGACGAACTGAAAATCGATGCGTCGTATGAAAGTTAGGACGGAAATCAAACAGACCTTCTTCGATCTGGCCGTAAGCTATGCCGGCAGCGCGGAGGCTGCCTACGACATCGCCTATGCCGCCGGATGCAGCGTGACCGATACGCCGCCCGCAGAGGTGGAGATCCCCGACGTGCAGAATGCCGCCGTGGCGGCGTATTTCGTACAGCAGCAGGTAACTCCCGCAACGAAGGCCGACGATACGGAAATAAACGGGCTATTATGAGAACATTGAATGAAATAACGGATACGATCAAAGAGTCGTTCGTCAACGATGAGACGATGGCACAGATGTACGGACTCGATGCCTCGAAGACCTTCGACGAACAGTTCTCGCTCGTGAGCTTCGAAGCCGTGCTTATTTATATTGTGGCGATGGCCAGTTACCTCTGCGAGCGACTTTTCCTCACGACGTCCGACGAGGTGACGGCGGCTATCGACAGCCGTTACATCGCCTCGGAGCCATGGTTCCAGCAGCGGGCGATCGAATATCAGGATGGCTATTCGCTCATCTACAACCCTGCGACCTATACCTTCGAGTATGCCGAGCAGGACGAGGCGGCGCGTATCGTGGAGTTTGCCGCTGCACGCTCCTATCTCGACACGAACGACATACGCCGCATCCGTATCCTCGTCTCCAAGAAGGAGAAGGCGCCGCTGAGCGCCGAGGAACTGTCGCGGTTCAGTACCTACATGCAGCGTATTGCACCGGCGGGTACGCGGATGACTTTCGTGAGCAAGCAGAGCGATCGGCTGCGCATCACCGCACAGGTAAACTATGATCCGTTGTTGCTGAACTCCTCCGGAGAACGAATCACCGATGGTGTGAAGCCCGTAGACATCGCCGTGCAGGAGTATATCGACGGCATTCTCTACGGCGGTGTATTCAATAAGACGAAGCTCGTCGACGCCATACAAGCCGCAGAAGGTGTCGTGGATGTCGTGCTGCAAAGCGTTTCGACATCGAGCGACGGCGGTTCATATACCGTGCTGGACGGCACCTCCTACGCTTCGACCAGCGGCAGCTTCATCATCGACAACCTCAATATCTCATATCTCTCGCAAGATGCAGATTGATTGGAAGAGACATATCGTTTACAACCTTCCGCTGGTAATGCGGCAGCCACGCATCGTTCACCTGTTGCGCAGCTTGCTGGCATCGCTCGCAGATCTGCACGACCGTGCACAGACGTGGCGCGTGGAGTCATTGCGGCGTGCTCGCTACGACTCGTCGTCGATCATGATCGAACGGATGATCTTCGATGAGATGGGGTTGGAAGTCGTTATCGATAATTTCGATACGGGAAGTTACGACTTTCGCGTGCGGATCCTCTCCGAACAGACGACCTATGACGAAGCGCGGCTGCGGGCGCTCATCGATAAGTACAAAGCCGCCGACAAACGCTATCTGATCGGAAACGGAAACGTATCCTATACGGTCATCTATCAGGATTACACCTGCGAGAAGACCGACGAACGCTTCTCGGTGGAATATACGGCCTACGTCTGCGAAAAGCATGATTACAAGGAGACCGTCACCATAAGACTCTACGGACGGAATAACGGTGACGGAAGCATAGAACTCTATGCCAGCACGGGCGGTACCCCCGTAGCTTCGACGATTCATATCACGGCGGCAAGTGCCCTCTCGTTTACGATCAACGAAGGAGAATCTACATCCCGCTTGACGATCATTTATGAAGAACCCGGCGGCGGTATCATCTCCATATCGCCTACGGAAGACAGTACATACAAATATAAATTTGAACCGGATATAATATGGCTTACGTCAACACGGGATACCAGCGTTCGCTGACGCTGGTAGTAAAAAAATACGTCAACGGCAGCGAATCGTCGCGCACGGTCTACAACGGGAAACTGGCTTTCTCCATCGGCCAGAAGTCCTACGGTGCGATCTCGGACACGACATTGGCGCAGATGGATCAGAGCGCTTATGAGGATCGGTTGAATGACTTCATCGAGTATGTCGAACAGCAAGTGCCCGGGCTTGTCGTCGCAGATGTGACCGAGGAGGGATCCGAAGCTCGGCGATACAATACGACGAGTTGTCCGTTCGGAAAATAACGATTATGAAAGAGAGAGCTTATATCTACGCCGGTGAGACCGTAGTCCTGCGGTTCGAGGCGCGCAAAGAGGGACAGATTCTCGATCTGTCGGGGTATGATGTGGAAATAGACATCGCAACGACAGCAATGGGAACGCACCTCGTAAAACAGTCCGCAAAAGGAGAGGTCGACATCTCGCAAGCGGCACGCGGGATGCTTCTGTGTACCCTCTCGGCCGAAGATACGGGATCGTTGACACCCGGTACGGCGACGATCGGTGTGCGGCTGTTGCATGATACATTCGTGCGCATGGGCTTCGATGCTTCGATCGAAGTCTTGCGCCAGGGGGCGACACCTGGCGCCGTGCTGAGCCGCACGGCGCAGCCCGTCATTACATTGCATACACCATGTATCTGGGTCTATATGGATTTTGCAGCTACGCGCGGCGATGATGGCATCACGCCCCACATCGGCGAGAACGGCAACTGGTTCATCGGCGACGAAGATACGGGAGAACGTGCACTCGGTGTGACGTATGACGATCTTACACCGGAGCAGATCGAAGAGTTGCAACGTCCGGCCACGGAGGCTGCAACCGAAGCGAATAAGGCCGCACAGGCGGCCAAAAATGCGACGGAGTCTGCAACGACAGCGACCGAAGGTGCCGTAGCAGCGGCGGCAATGGCGAATACCGCGACGGGGGCAGCAACGACAGCAACTACGGCGGCGAACAGAGCCGCCGCAGAAGCGACGGCCGCAGCGGGCAATGCTACGACGGCAGCAACAGAAGCCGATGATGCGGCGACGGCAGCGAATGCCGCAGCCGCAAGTGCAACCGGTGCCGCAACGGCGGCAAATGATGCAGCGGGGGCTGCGAATGCCGCAGCCGAGGACGCTGCGCACGCCGCCGAATCGGTAGGAACTGCCGCCGAGGATGCCGCCTCAGCCGCGAAAGCGGCGAACGCAGCGACGGAAGCTGCCACGACGGCAACTACGGCGGCGAACAATGCCGCCGCAGAAGCGACGGCCGCAACGGGCAATGCTACGACGGCGGCAACAGAAGCAACTAATGCTGCGAATGCCGCAAATATCGCAGCAGAAGGTATTGACGGAAAGATTGCCGGCAAAGCCGACCTCGACCCCGCGACGGGCTTCGTCAAATCGTCGCAGATAGCTCCGCTCGAAGGGCGTCAGACGGGCGTAAATACCTCGGATGGGAACTTCCGCTCCACAGCCTCCGCGTTGCTGTTCCCCGGCGCCCGAACGATAGCAGCTAATTTCAAAACGGGCCACGACGTATCGGGAACACAGACGGTCGTTGCCACTTCGGGCGATATTTACGGGATGATTCTGGAATTTGTCAACGGCAACCTTGCATTCCGTTGCAGGGGTGCCGCACCGAGAGTCGTGACGGGAATCGAGCCCGATACCTATTACTCCGTCGCGGGAACCTACGACGGAAACGAGATCGTCGTCTATCTGAACGGCGGGCGTGTAACATCCGCCTCGAACTTCTCGGACGATCTGAATCTGCAATATCTGGCTATCGGGTCTTCCTTCAAAGGCATCGTCATAGGGTGCCGTCTTTTCAACTACGCCCTTACGGCCTCGGAGGTCGTCGATCTATGGAACGGCGGCGAACCCGAACGGTACATGCTGCCTCTGTCGGGTGAGATGCGCACCGGACTTGTCGCCGAATACATCGCCGCCGGTTTGTTGGCAGACAAGTGGCGCGACACGTCGGGCGCGGGCCTCGATCTGCCGTATGTTCCGACTGCAACGGGCGGCACGGCCGTGCTCGTCTACGACCAGCCCTCCGGAGACTCCGACGCATTCAACGTCCTCGCCGCATCGGATTGCAGCCTCGAAGCCCGCGTCACGGCCCTCGAACGGACGCTCATGGCCGTGCTGTCGGGCGCTGCCGTGATCCCCGCGTTGCAGGTCAGGGAGCTGGGCGTGTGGGGTTCGAACAACCTGATCCTGACAGGCAGCGGCGCCCCGGCGAAAGCGCCCGACCGTGCGGGCCAGCTCTACATCGACACCGCCTCGGGCGCCGTCTACAAATCCACGGGCAACGCGGCCGTGTCGGATTGGAAAAACCTCTAAAACCTCGATACCATGTCACAAGTAAATAAATATGCGGATCGTGCGGCGTATGCCTCCGACACGAATCGTCTGTCGACCCTCTCGGCCGTCTCGCTCATCGCCAGCGACAACGAACTCATCTACGACGGCGTGAACGTCGTCGTGGGCAAGGATGCGGCCGCCGCGGGCGACTGCGCGGTCTACGACAAGACGGCCGGTGCGATCCGGTTCGTCAAGGGTGAGACCCTCTCGGCCGCACAGCTGCCCGGAAGCCTCGCCCCGCTGGCCGTCGTCTATGCGCGGCAGGGCGACAAGGTGCTGATCGTCTCGCTCGACAATTCAACTATATTCCTCTGGGCTGCTTCTTACGAGGTCGCCCTGTCAGGCTTCGATCTCCCGGCCGGCGGAACGATCGTATTGAAATTCGCCGACACATACGAAAAGACGATCACCTATACCGCCGGCGCCACGCTTTCCGACCTCGCAGCAGCTGTCAATACGGCATTGAGAACGGGCGATGTGAATCTGTCCGTTACCGATCGCGGCGGCTGGTCGGCTGCGGCGGACGATACGACAGGGCGCGTCGTTCTCACGTCGAACGGCTATGCGAAATCATGGACGACGGTCGAAGCGGTGAGCGGGGCGACACTCACGACACGGACTGACGACACGAACTATCAAGCAGCCCTTACGGGACTGCTGCTCGACGAGGGTCAGACGGTCGAATACGTTCGACGCAGGAACGGCGTGAGTGGTACGCGGGCGGGAATGAATTCCGAAATGTTCCTGCAATATTACTCAGCAAACGGTACCGTCCCGACTTCGAACGTGCCGCCCGGTTCGGCGACGATCGTCAATCAGGCATCGTTCGAGACATCGGAGTTCTGCGCCGAGCTGCGGGCTGCCTATGCGGATTATGCGTCGTATCTCTTCGGCGAGCACATGGCACAGTATCCGAGCGCTTACGGGGCGATGCTGCGTGACGGCAGGACGAACACGGCGAAAATCGGCCGCCTGCGTTTCACGGATATTTACGGCCAGAGCAAACCCTGTTATCCGGCCGCTGCGGCCGCGCTCGAATACGGCGTCGCGGTCGAAGGTGAGACGACAGGGCTCGAAGCGGGCGGCTGGTGGCTGCCGTCCGTCGAAGAACTCTACCTGCTCCTGCACGACCGCGTACTGACAGCCGACGATGTGGAACGCGACCCCGTGAACCGCACGCTGGTGCGTCTCGGAAAGGCGACTTTATTGGCAAACGCCTCTTCTTACTGGACGAGCTGCGAAGGTGATCTCGGCGCTGCATTCATAAGCTATCGTTTCGAAGGCGTTTTGTTTTCCTACGTCAAATGTATAACGCAGCATGTGCGGCCCGTTTCCGCCTTGTAAAACGAAAACAATTATGAACATGGAAGAACTGCAAAAGAGAATCGACGCTTTGCAATCGCGGCAGCTGGCGCTGCGTGCGATCATGACCTCCTCGGACGAGCGGGCTGCAAAATGTTTCAAAAACGGAATGTCGTTCCGCGAAACATACCCCGACGATTTCGCGCGATACCAGGAGGCGAACGCCGAGTACAACCGAAACGAACTGACCCTCGCAGAGCTCGAAGTGGAACGCAAAGAAGAGATAAGAATTCAATCGAAAATCGGATGATGGACTGGACGACCGTTATCGTTTCGCTTCTGTCGGGTCTTCTATCCGGCGGCGGTTTGGCAGGATTGGTCTTTTTCAAGGAGAACAAACGCAACAAGCAGCTACAAAATGAAACAATGGCCTCGTCGCAGTGGAAAGATCTCTACGAGAAATCCGAAGCGAAGGTAGAAGCGCAGGGAAAGAAAATCGATTCCCTATATAAAGACAAGGAGCGGCAGCGCGATCAAATCGACAGTCTCAAAACGCAGAAGGCCGTGCTGGTCGTATACAAATGCGAAATGCTGGGGTGTGCATTGCGAAAACCACCGTTCGGATCGGGGAATACGGGACTAATCGGAACAAAAAATAAGGAGGAAGAAAACAATGAGTAGAGGACTGAGAAACAACAATCCGGGCAATATCCGGCAATCGAACACCCGCTATCTGGGCGAGGTCCGACCTTCGCAGGATGCGGCGTTCAAACAATTCGAGACGGCGGCATGGGGCTATCGAGCCATGTTCGTGCTGCTGGATTCATATCGCCGCAAAGGTTACCGAACCTTTCGGGATATGATCTTACGCTATGCTCCGCCCGTCGAGAATGATACGCGGGCGTATATGGACTTTGTGTGCTCGCACACGGGAATAGAGTCCGACACTCCGGTCGATACGCACCATGCTGCTACGATGATACCTATCGTCGCGGCAATGAGTCGTATGGAGAACGGCACCGAAGCGAACATGTCCGACGTGACGGAGGGGTGGAGCTTATTCATGAAACATCAGCCATGAACGCCGGACGGATCATCGTCGCCTGCGGCTTGTGCTTGCTTTTGGGATTCGTTGCCGGACGAGCGTCGGTCGAACCGACGACGACCGTTCGAACCGTCCGGCAAAAGGTATACATCGAGCGGACTACTCCGGTCTCGGTGTCCGAACCGATAGGCCGGCATCTTCAACTCGCACGCCTGGTGTTCGTGCGCGACACCACCTCTGTCGAACCGGTCGCCGAGCAGGTTCCACAGGCCGACAGCGCGTTCGTGGAACTGCCCGTCAGGGACTATACCTTCTCCGACGACAGCACGTATACCATTGTCGCGCGCGGCGCCTATGTCGAGAGCCTGCCGCGGATCGAGTTCCGGCCCCAGACGGTGACGTATGAAGTGGAACGAAAGCGCAAAATAGAGCACGGGTTCCAGATCGGCGTAGGTGCAGCCCTAACACCTCATGGAATCGGCCCTGCGGTATATGCCGGTTATGGGGTAACAATCAAATTCTAACGTGCGGGAGGGTATGAAAAAGCCCTCTCCATAATCTTCGGTCAGACTATTCAGGTGCGGCACACCTTGGGAGGGCTTATGCTTTCGCAGGTGCGTCGCACCTGTGGTTTAATATCGAACGTATGAGTAAGTCTGACATTTTCCAATGCACAATTCGTGCCGTAGCGACGGTTACATGCGTCGCTGAATCGACGATTCTGTCCCGCAGCCGACGGGAGGAGGTATCCGATGCACGGCATATTCTCATTCATTTGCTTCGAGAGAGGGGGTTCAACCCCCGCGAGATCGCCGAGCGGCTGGCCATGGCCCGTCAGTCGGTCAACGAGGCGCTCGACGGATTCGAGCATCGCAGCCGACGTCCCATGATTGCAGACAACCTGCGGGAGATCCGCAGGTTATTGTCTGAATCGCAGCCTGTGGGGGAATAGATTATGAAGGATTCCGAGTGTTCGAACAGGGATTCGGCCCACCTGAAACGGGCCGGCAATTTAAATCGACACATTTTTATGGAATCACAGAAAATCTATCTGGCCGGCAACGGCGGTACGGATGTATCGGCGCTGCTGGCTTCGGCTCTGCAAAATCGCGGGGTCGACCCGAACATCCTCGCCGTGATGGGCAACCGCAACGGAGGCGTCGGCGGCTGGGGTGGCAACGACTTCTTCGCTATTCTGCTGCTCTTCATCCTCATGGGTGCGTGGGGCAACAACGGCTGGGGCGGCGGCTTCGGTGGCGGCAACAACGGCGGTCTTCCGCTCAACATGCTCTCCAACGATTCGAGTCGCGAGCTGATTATGTCCGCGATCCAGCGTAACGGCGTAGACATCTCGCAGCTCGCGTCCACACTCAACTGCTCGATCGGTCAGGTGACGGCCGGAATCAATGCCATGGCAACGCAGATCAGCACGCTGGCAGGACAGCAGGGCATGAGCGCACAACAGATCATCAACTCCATCCAGGCCGGGAACTGTCAGCTTACGGCACAGCTCGCACAGTGCTGCTGCGACGTCCGCACTGCCATCGAGCGCCAGGGGTATGAAAGTCAGCTGGCCACGCTCAACCAGACCAACACGCTGACCAACGCGGCCAATACGCAGTTCAACGTCCTCGGTTCGAAGATCGACGCGCAGACGCAGATCATCAATGACAAGTTCTGCCAGCTGGAAATGCGCGAGATGCAGAACAAGCTGGATGCGGAACGCGCCAAGAGTGCGGCGCTGGCCGGTCAGCTGTCGCAGGAACATCAGACGGCGACGATCATGCAGGCACAGGCGCAGGCGGTGGCTCCCGTCAATGCGGCAATTGGTGATTTGAGCAGCCGTCTGGCGAAGATCGAATGCGGTTTGCCACCTACAACCGTAGTTCCCAATCCGCAGGTGTACGCTATGCCTGCATGTGTGGCCGCCCAATTCGGATTGGGCTTCGGCGCCGGTTACGGTTTCGGAGGAAACGGTTTCTGGGGTTAGCGGAAAGGAGGTATACTATGGCAGTATTCCCATTCCAATACGTTAATCGTCGCGGTATTCCGGTCATTACGACAACGGGCGTGAACGTGACGACGGAAAATGTCGTTTTCACGTTCCCTAATCATGCCTTCGCAAACTCGTGGTACCGCGGGTTGGTACTCATCGAGCTGGCGCAGGCCATTCCGACCGGAACGACTGGAACGCTGCCTGTACTCTTCGAGACGAACGGGCAGACGAAGCCGCTGACGGCCCCAGGCGGTGCCGCTGTAACCGCAGCGCAGATCTCCGGGACGGGCGTCTATGAGGTCTACTACGACAAGCAGACGGATGTGCTGCAAGTCGTGACGGGTGTGTAACCGATAAAATAAAAATTAAAAGATGTTTAAAGACTTGAAAAACGGCTTCCAGGTGTGCCTGCTCGACAAGAGCCAAAAGACGCCTGTATACAAGATCGGGAATGTGGTTAGCGTATCTGCACCACGATTGGATTCCAGGCCGATGCCGCCCGGACAGATTCCTTCGCCGATGATGTATTCCGAACGTGTAATCGATCTTACGGTCGAATGCGACGGTCAAACGAATACCTACGTCGTACAGGAGAATGCGAACGTGGCATCGATTGCCTCGCTGACGCTGGCATGTTCGGTGGAACCTATACTCAACGAGGTGCGCGCAATTCACAAAACGAGTACCGACATCATTGCAAGTGTGGATCGCCATAAGGAGGTCGTGGCCAAGTGTGAGGACATCCTGAAGGAGCTGAATCCGGCATACGCCGATTCCAAAGCCCAAAACCAACGCATCGACAAGATCGAGGCGGCAATCTCCGGCGTGGCGGATTCCGTGCGCCAGATTCAGCAATTCCTTCAGTCATCAACGATAAAAACAAGAAAAGAGTAAATTATGAGCTGGAAAGAATTGGAGCAAGGTCGGGCCTTCATGAATGAGGAGTACGATCAGGACGATCTGGAACGCGCATATCGCCGAGGCTGTGAGCACGGCGAAGAGAAAGGCTATCGTAAGGCCATGCGCGAGATGCAGGGAGGGATGGACGGATACGGCGAACGTGGCGGATACGGTGGCTACGGTGAGCGTGGGCAATCCTTCATGCGCGGATACGGTGAGCGCGACGGCGAGTACGGAAGCGACGGCTACGGCGAGCGCCGTGGAGTCAAGTATACAGGGCGCTACTCGCGTTACCGGTAGGTGAATCGAAGAGGGGGCCGAAAAGCCCCCTCTCGTTTTAAAACATACAACCATGGACAGACTGGATATTTACGACGTATTTCCGATAGGGTTTCGGGAATACCTCAATAGCTACGGGTGGAATTTCTCCAAAAAGCTCTGCGAATTCGCAGTAGCGGGCATGAAAAAAATGGACTCTAATGGAAAAGAAGTGCCCATAACACCCTACTCGAATGAAGAGGTGCAGCAACTGTTGAAGCAATACGGCATTGAACTCAAAAATAATGTCGCATACAACGCTTGCTATGTCGCAAACATGTTCAAGGCCGATTTCCTCGGAAAGTCGCTCCCGAACGAACAGTACCTCTGTATGCACATCAAATGTTATCTCGACGACGTAGACGGTAGCCCCACTCGGGCGATGGATGAATTCTATGCCAAAACAATCGCATTGGGTATACCGATCATCTGGGAAGACATGTTATGATAATTAGGGACTTGAAAATTGGTAAGTATAACTGGTCGTTACGCATCTATTTTGCCGTAACGGGATACTATACTGACCATATTATCAAGTCCCTTATCGATATTCAATGCCCTGACGAATTGGTCGTGCGAATACGGAAGAACCTACAAAAAGCGGATATGGATACCGGATTCACATATTCGAATAAAAGGCAACGGAAAAGCGTTATCGTGATCGGAATGCACTCTTCGCACGCGCAATTCCTGAATAGTTGCGAACACGAACTCAGACACTTCGTCGATGACATTGCAATGGCGTGCAGGTTACAGATGGCCGGTGAAGAGGTCGCATATCTGACCGGTGATATAAACTCCGAACTATGGGACGACATCCATAGATTCACGTGTTGTAAATGCGATAAATGCAACTCACAAAATTAATTTTCCCCAAAACGCACCTTTTCGTTTTTTTGAACGCGCACCGATTTGTTTTGTGGATTATGACGGAGAGGTACTGGCCTACGCCCTCGAAAAGCACCCCAAAGCGCAGCAGGCAGCCTACAACGTGCAGCAGATGCGGCTCAAATACTCCGTCGCAAAGGGAAAATACTACCCGTCTGTTTCGGTAGGCGGCGGTTACTCGACCAACTTCTTCATGAGCCTCGACGACCGTTCGCTCTACGCCCCGTTCGGCAGCCAGCTCCGCGACAACCGGGGTTATTACTTCTCGGCGCGGCTCTCGATCCCGATCTTCGGGGGACTGACCAAGCGTACCTCGGTCAATCGGGCACGCAACAACTGGCGGATCGCCGAATTGCAGCGCGACGCGACGCTGCGCACGCTGCAAAGCGAGGTGGCGCAAGCCTACCAGCAGATGCTGGGTGCGGGCAAGGAGTTCGTACAAGCCTCCAAGAAAGCGGAAGCCGCACGGCTGGCCTACGAAGCCGTCGCCGGCAAGTACGAACGGGGCATGGTCTCGGCGCTCGACCTGCAAACGGCCTCCGACAAGCTGCTGCAAGCCCGCGCCGAACGGATTCGCACCCGCCTGCAATACATCATCAAAACCCGATTGGTGGAGTACTACAACGGCGAGCCGTTGATCCGCTGACACATAAACGACTACAATGGATATTCAGATCGAACGAAAAAAAGGACTTCGCGTCCTGTTCGCCAAACGGAGTCTCCCCTATTGGGGCGGTATGCTCTTCCTGCTCTTCACCGCATGGCTGTTGCTGCGCGACAACGCCTCGACGCTGCGTGTCGATGCCGGCACGCTCTCGGTCGCCGAAGTGACGCAGGGCGATTTCAACGACTACATCCGCGTGACGGGACAGGTCGAACCCATTACGACGGTTCAACTGAGTCCGCTCGAAGCGGGTGTCGTCGAACGGCTCGTGGTCGAGGAGGGAGCTTCGGTCCGCAGGGGCGACGTGCTGGTGGAGCTGAGCAACCCTTCGCTGACGCTCGAAATCCTCAACAGCGAAGCCGAACTGGCCGAGAAGCAGAACCTGCTGCGCAACACGCTCATCTCGATGGAGCAGGAAAAGCTCACCCTGCGGCAGAACAAGGCGCAGCTCGATCTCGACGTGGCACGCAAGCGGCGCGCCTTCGAACAGAACGACGAACTCTACGCACACCGGCTCATCGCCCGCGAAGAGTGGTTGCAGGCCAAGGAGGACTGGGAGCTGGCCGAGAAACAACGCGAGCTGAACATCGAGCGGCAGATACAGGATTCGCTCTACCGCACCGTGCAGGTCGAACAGATGGAAGATAATCTGGCCAACATGCGGCGCAACATGCAGCTCATCCGCCAGCGCATCGGCAACCTCGCCGTCAAATCGCCGATCGACGGCGAGATCGGCCTGCTGGACGTCGTGCTGGGACAGTCGGTCGCATCGGGCCAGAAGATCGGACAGGTCAACGATCTCTCGGACTTCAAGGTCGAAGCGCAGATCGACGAAATCTATATCGACCGCGTCCGCACAGGCCTCGAAGCCTCCTTCGAACGGCAGGACTCCAACTATCGCATGCGGCTGCGCAAAGTCTATCCCGAGGTGCGCAACAACGTATTCCGCGCCGATTTCAACTTCACGGGAGCCTATCCGGCCAATATCCGCAGCGGGCAGACCTACTACCTGCATCTGCAACTGGGACAACCCACCGAAGCGGTTCTCGTCCCGCGCGGCACCTTCTACCAAACCACGGGCGGCGCATGGATCTACGTCCTCTCGCCCGAAGGCGACCGCGCCTACAAGCGGCCGATCCGCATCGGCCGCCAGAATCCGCAGTATTACGAGGTGCTCGAAGGACTGCAACCGGGCGAGCGGGTCATCGTCTCGGGCTACGAGTCCTACGGCGCCAACGACGTACTGCTGCTGAACCGCCGAATAAAATAACTCCGACCATCCAAAACAACGCTTTCGTCAAGCCGAACGCAGATCCGAACTTGTTCGGACTATGCCGAGGCGGGAAAACGAAAAATGAAATTCAACCATTATGTTCCGGCAACTCGACTTCCGTTCGTTTTTCAACTTCCTGGGGCGCAACAAGCTCTACACGGCCATCAACATCTTCGGCCTCTCGCTGTCGCTCATGTTCGTCATCCTGATCGCGGACTACACCGTCCGGCAGCTCACCGTCGACAGCTTCCACTCGAAGGCCGGCAGGATCTACGTCGTAAGCAACGAAAACACCGTCGCCAGCGCCTATTTCCTGCAAAAGCATCTTCTGGACCGCTACCCCGAGATCGAAGCCACCTGCGCCGTATCGTTCGAAGATCACCATACCGTAGAGGCGGACGGCAAGCTGGCACTGGCCGACGTACTCTACGCCGACACGACCTTCTTCCGCATCTTCGACTTCGAACTGGCCGCCGGCGACAGGCGGCAGGCGCTCGCCGCACGCGACAACGTCGTCCTCTCCGAATCGTTCGCGCGCCGGATGTTCGGCGACGCCGATCCCGTGGGGCGTTCGCTCGTCGCCGAGGGGAAGAGCTACACCGTCAGCGCCGTGATGCGCGACATCGAGCGTTCGGTCATCCCGCCGGTCGACCTGCTCTACCGCGGCGATCTGCTGACGAAGAAGAACAATAACAACGAAAGCATGAGCAATGCCGGGTCGTGCTGCACCTTTCTGCTGGCACGCGAAGGGGCCGACCTGCGGGCCAAACTTCCCGACATGCTCGACTATTTCAAAACGATCTATTGGCCTTACACCCGCGGCATTTACCGGCAGGTAACGCTCCTGCCCCTGCGGGAGGTCTATTTTTCGTCCCTCGACAGCTACGGGAACCTCTCGTCGGGCAACCGCTCGTTCGTGACGATCCTCATGGCAATCGGCATCGTCATCCTGCTCTTCGCCGTCATCAACTACGTCAACCTGACGGCCGCACAGACCGGATTCCGCGCCAAGGAGATGGCCACGCGCCGCCTGTTGGGCGCGACGAAAGGGGAAGTCGTGCTCAAACTGATCCTCGAATCGACTCTGATGTGCTGCACGGCATTCGCCGTCGCCTTTCTGCTGGCCGAAGCGGCCGAGCCCTACGCCGCAAGGCTGCTCGGCGCGAAGATCGACATCTCGGCGGCAGCGACACCGGAGCGGATCGCATGGTACGCACTGTTCCTGCTCGCGCTGGGCTTCGTTTCGGGCATCGTGCCGGCGACGCTGGTAGCCCGCTACAAACCCGTGGACGTCATGCGCGGATCGTTGCGGCACCGCACGAAGCAGGTATACAGCAAAGTGCTGATCGTTATTCAGAACGCGATCACCGTCGCGATGCTCGCCACCTCGCTGACCGTCTATGCGCAGACACGCCACCTGATCGACGCGCCGCTGGGATACGACACGAAAGACATTCTCATGCTTCGCCACGATATATTCGACGGCTACGACCAGATGCGCCGGCTGCGCGACGAACTGCGCAGCGAACCGTCGGTCGAAGCGGTCGCATTCAGCACTGCGACACCGCTTACGAAAGGTTCGAACTGGACGATGCAATATGACGGCGGGCGCATGATCTCGTTCGAATATTTCGTCGCCGACTCGGTCTTCTTCCGCATTCTCGGCCTCGAACTGCTGCGCGACAACCATACCGAAGGATGGGGGTTCAACCAATACGCATTCAAACAGATGGATATCCCCGAGGATACGCCCGGCGTCCGCTTGGCGAACATAGAGGACCCCGTTTCGGTCGCCGGCATCTACCGCGATTTCCGGTTCGGATCGGTGCTCGAAAAACCGACGGCGATGATCCTGTGGAACATCGGCGACTTCGATCGCTTCTGGAACGGGAAAAAACTCTCCGCACCCCGTTTTCCGGGGTACATGCTCGTCAAGACGCGCGGAGACCACGACGAGGCTTACACCACCATCCGCAGCATTTTCGAACGAATCAACGACGACGGATTTTTCGAGGGGCGTTATTTCGAGCAGCAGATCGCCGACTTCTTCGCCGACGAACAGCGCACGCTGCGCATCGTGGGGATCTTCACGCTGGCTGCGATCCTCATCTCGGCGCTGGGGCTGCTGGCCATGTCCACCTACTACATGCAGCAGAAACAGCAGGAGACGGCCGTACGCAAGGTCTTCGGAGCGACGCGGCGCGAGATGCTCCGACGGCTGGTGGGCAACTTCATGGCACAGGTCGCCGTCGCGTTCCTCATCGCCGTACCGGTCGCATGGTACGCCCTCGACCGCTGGTTGCAGGATTACAGCGTCCGCATCCGGCTCGGCGCGTGGATCTTCCTCGCAGCCGGCGCATTCGCCGCGATCGTCGCACTGGCCACCGTCTTCTGGCAGAGCAGCAGAGCCGCTGCCGCGAACCCCGTCGACGCACTCAAAAACTGACCCGCTCGGCGATACCGTTCACCCAAAAACGAATCACAACCAATCAAATCATTCCGTCATGTTGAAAATCGAAAATCTTCGGAAAGTCTTCCGGACGGACGAAATCGAAACCATCGCGCTCGACAACGTATCGTTCGCAATCGAAAAAGGCGAGTTCGTCGCCGTCATGGGGCCTTCGGGATGCGGCAAATCGACGCTCCTGAACATCCTCGGCCTGCTCGACAATCCCACATCCGGCAGCTACACCCTGCTCGGGCAGGAGGTCTCCGCTTTCCGTGAAAAGGATCGCACGCTGTTCCGCAAGGGCAATATCGGCTTCGTATTCCAGTCGTTCAACCTCATCGACGAACTCAACGTCTTCGAGAATGTCGAGCTGCCGCTCATCTATCTGCGCGTGAAGGCTTCGGAGCGCAGACACCGCGTGACCGAAATTCTGAACCGCATGAACATCTCGCACCGCGCCAAACACTTCCCGCAGCAACTCTCCGGCGGTCAGCAGCAGCGCGTAGCCATCGCACGCGCCGTCATCGCCAACCCGCAGCTCATACTGGCCGACGAGCCGACCGGAAACCTCGATTCGAAAAACGGACAGGAGGTAATGGAACTTCTTTCGGAACTGAACCGCGAAGGGACGACGATCATCATGGTCACCCACTCGCAGCACGATTCGACCTACGCCCACCGGGTACTGCACCTCTTCGACGGTACGCTGGTCAAGGACCTGACGAACAAACTCTGAACGCCGCCGCAAGAAACGCGGTCGGAGATCTCACAACGCGAAGACCGCAAGCAACAGAATTGCTTGCGGTCTTCGGTGTGCCCAGGACAAGACTCGAACTTGCACGAACTAAACGTTCACTACCCCCTCAAAGTAGCGTGTCTACCAATTTCACCACCTGGGCTTTTTAAAACAGGCCGCGGCGTTCGGCATCGAACCCTTGGCGCATGTTCGCGAAACACACGGTTTCGGAGTGCAAATATAGACAGGATTTTGTTAAGCGCAAAATTTTCAACCGATTTTTCGGAAAAAATCCTATCTTTGACTGCGTCTTAGATACTCCGTCTCGGCATAATCAAGCTAACGCTTGCTTCTGCACTCGACTTTTCGTATCTTTGTATTACCGAACTTCAAGGCAGGCAGGTCGCATTCCGGCAGAAGCGGCCGCCGCCGGAGTCCGGCCCGCATCGTTCCCGCCGGCGGAGCCGCTCCGTCCGCAGGCGATGCAGACCGCCGAAAACCGATATTCGAAACAAATAAAAACGATTCACCGAAATGAAAAAAACGATTCTGACCGCCCTGCTGCTCTTCGCCGCAGCCACCGTCTTCGCGCAAAGCGAGTACAATTTCCAGCGCCGTTCGCTCTTCGAGAAACTGCCCGTAACCTCCAAGGACATCGTATTCCTGGGCAACAGCATCACCGACGGCGGCGAGTGGAACGAACTGCTGGCCAATCCCCGCGTCAAGAACCGCGGCATCAGCGG
>ERZ857955.1334-NODE-1334-length-20119-cov-6.340859_pt1 | contig 20119 bp, 20 predicted proteins | sample MGYA00519956_ERZ857955 | MGnify/ENA primary metagenome ERZ857955 (study PRJEB31778, sample SAMEA3449378) | human gut metagenome | biome: human gut; feature: human-associated habitat; material: faeces | place: United Kingdom | collected 2010/2012 ...
GGCCAGTGCAACGACGCGTACAGCGCCATTAAAATCGCCTTCGCGCTCAGCGAAGCGTTCGACTGCACCGTCAACGACCTTCCCCTCACCCTCGTCCTCTCGTGGTATGAGCAAAAAGCCGTCTGCATCCTCCTGACGCTCCTCTACCTCGGCATACAGAATATGTATCTCGGTCCCACCATCCCCGCCTTCATCTCCGAAAACGTCCTACAAGTCCTCCAAAAAAATTATAACCTCACCCCCACCTCCGAGCCGGAGAAGGATTTAAACGCCATTCTACAAATGAACCACTAAAAAGCCATTACCCCGTGCAGCTTCAAAGTTGCACGGGGCTCTTACTATTTCTCATTTGACTTGTCTTTTTCTGCTTTGATACGTTCGATTTCTTCCTCTATTATATTTCCGATCGTATGATCGTCCATTTTTATACTTTCTGCCGCTGCAACAGACTTGTCAGCAAATGCATCAAATTTTTCCTGTTTATCTTTTAATATATCCATAATTCTTTCATCGATCGAATTCTCACAAAGCAACCGATAAACCAGTACATTCCTTGTCTGGCCCATACGATACGCCCTTGAAATCGCCTGATTTTCAATAGAGGGCTTAAGCTGCGGTTCGCACAAAATGATCACACTGGCAGATTGAATATTCAGACCTGTCCCGCCCGACTGTATTTGTGCTGCCAAAACCGCCCCGGCAGGAGCCTTATCAAAATCGTCAATGATCTCTTGTCTTCGCTGCGGCGAAACGGAACCATTTATCGGATTCATACAGCGGTCACCCAAAAGCTGCACAACTTTTCGGATCGTATCCAGAAAAAACGAGAATATAATCACTTTTCGCTTTTCAGATTCGGCCTCTTCTATCAGCTCTATCAATCGCTTCGCTTTGCAGGAATCCTTTATATTTTCTGCATTCCATGACACACGCCTTATTTCTGCAAAATTCTTACCGAACACCGCTTGTTCATATATATCCTTTTCTGCCTGTCCGAGTGTGCACCATTCTTCACTTTCAATAAGTTCAGGGAGCTCCGTCAGTACGTCTTCCCTCTTTCTGCGGTAATAAACCGGCGCAACCGCCTCTCTAAATTGCGGCGCCGCGGTCAAAGCAAGCATGTGCTGTATTCGCAATGCAATATCAGGACGTAAAATATGGATAAGCGCAACCATTTCCTCCGGCTTATTTTCAAGTGCCGTGCCCGTCATAAACAGCATGCGCTCTGCACGTTCACAGATTTTCTTCACATTCATCGTACGTCTTGCCTCTGAATTTTTAATGTAATGTGCCTCGTCTACAACCAAAAGCGAAAGCTCAAACGATTCCGGCAAATTAAAATGTGCTGTTGTCTCGAAGGTTGTTACAGCTACACCACCAGCGCTTATCCATGAATTCAGTGCTTCTTTTCTGCCCGCACCATGAATTTTTACAACCTGCAATCGGCTCATTTTACGAATTTCTCGGCACCAATTTGTAACGACGCTCGCCGGGCACACAACTGCAAAATGCGATGCCCCTGTGTTTTTCAAAGATACCATCGTGGCGATTGCTTGTACGGTTTTACCAAGTCCCATTTCATCTCCGAGAAGAACGCGCCTTTGGTGCAGTGCATATTTAACGCCCCATTCCTGGTAACGACGCAGCTCGCACAGCAAACCATCCGGAAAAAAACATTCCTCTTGTACTTCTCTTGCGAGTTCTTCCGGCAGTCCGTATATTGAATCATCGTTACCGAGTGTTCCCGGGACAATATTTTCAAGGGCATTGAAAAACGAAACCGAATGTTCGGAAAATTCTTTCCAAGCATCTATTCCGTTGATCCGCTTTGTGTTTTCAAATATTGTCCTTTGTTCCCGGACTCTTTGTCCATAGTTTCCATTTCTATAAGAATCCAAAAATTTATATGCATCCACTGCTTTTTGTTTTTTAGCCGATGATGCAAATATCCACTTCAATCTTTTCTGAGATAATAACAAATCTTCTATCGCATATTCGATTTGTCTTCTATTCTCAGTAATCAAGCCACGACATTCTTTTGTCGTTTCCCTCGCATAAACATATTTAGATAATGCTGTCACTAAAGCTGTCGATTCCCGCGTTTTGTTATCAACACTCAGTTTGATCTTTGCGCCTTCTCGCACCTTGTCTGCCATATTATTTGCTATACGCTTTATGGAATACGCTGCATCTTCGCTGATACCATGCACCGAACTGATCGAATACACATTGGCCGCAACAATATCTGCGATCGAACGAAATCCGTGGTCTCGAAGTGCTTTCACTCTAAATCCGCCTTTTTCACGATTGATCTCTTCTACCGGAATATCTCGAAGCACGTCTAATACGTTTCGGGTCACGACCAGATTTGCTGCTTTTTCAATATCTATCTGCACGTTGTCTTCGTACTGTGCAATCTCATCCAGTTCTTCCAGCATCATGCGATGTTCCTGTATCAACCGCTCTGCATCCGCCGTATCAAAAAGCTTTGCCAACTGTATTCTCTCCTTTTCTGCCGATTTCAGCTTATTTAAAGTATGACGTAACAGTTCTTATTTGTCAATATTTCTCTATGCAAACCTCAAAACTTCTCATTAAACATTAAATACATATTTTTTCCGAATATCGCAAATGATTTTCTACCCCGCCCCCGCCTGTCGCTTTTCCGCTCACCTTACCTATTCTTCAAATTAAATATATTTACATTGTACTTTTCCCGTGCTATGATGGTCTTAACAAAGGCGAAAAGGTGATTTTATGGCGAAAAAGCTGGCACATATAAGTGAAGATCATTCCCGCGAGCAAACCGTATACGAACACCTCACCGGCACGGCAGAGCTTGCAAAGCAGTTTGCCGCCGCATTCGGCGCGGAGGAAGACGGCTATCTGCTCGGTTTACTGCACGACATCGGCAAGTACAGCGATGCCTTTCAGCATCGATTAGACGGCGGCGTGCGCGTAGACCACTCCACGGCCGGCGCAAAAGAAGCTTGCGCGCACGGTGTCGGGTATCTGGCGCTCGCCATCGCAGGCCATCACGGCGGCATACCGAATTTCGGCTCCCGCGCCGATACCAAAAACGACGCTACCCTCTCGGGCCGCTTAAAACGCGATCTCGAACCATATGACGATTGGAAAATCGAAGTCACTCTGCCGCCGGTCAAGCCCTTTAACATGCGAGAATTCAACACCGGGTTTCGGCTCTCGTTTTATATCCGCATGCTGTTTTCTTGCCTTGTTGATGCCGATTTCATCGACACCGAAACCTTTATGGACGGCGCACTTGCCCCGCGCGGCAACTACGATGCGCTCCCTGCGCTGCTCAACCGCTTGGAAACGTACATCGCACCGTGGTATCCGCCCAAAACCGAGCTCAACCGAAAGCGCTGCGCCATTTTGGATGCGTGCAAGGCCTCCGGCAGCACCGCCGCACCGGGTGTTTATACGCTTACCGTGCCGACGGGTGGCGGAAAAACGACCGCTGCCATGGCATTTGCGCTGACCGCTGCCGTGCAAAACTGCATGAGCCGCGTCATCTACGCCGCGCCGTACACGTCCATCATCGACCAAAACGCCGATACGTTTGAAAAAATCTTCGGCACGGAAAACGTCATTGAGCACCACAGCAGCGCGGAATATCTCTTTTCCGAAAGCCCGAACCCCGCAGAGTACCGCAAAATGCTGGCCGCAGAAAACTGGGACGCCCCCGTCATCGCCACGACCACCGTGCAGCTGTTTGAGTCCCTGTTTGCGAGCAAACCCGCCCGCTGCCGCAAGCTGCACAACCTCGCCAACAGCGTGCTCATCTTAGACGAAGTGCAGACGCTGCCCATGCCGTATCTAAAACCGTTCACGGCGGCGCTTGCCGAGCTTGCCCGAAAGTACGGCGTCATTGTCGTCCTGTGCACCGCCACGCAGCCCGCGTTAGACGGTGTTTTTGCCGATTTGAAAATCGACCTGCCGATCAAAGAGATCTGTCCCAATGTCCCTGAAAATTTCGAGACCTTCCGCCGCACGAAAATCGCGCAGCACACATTTGACAGCACAGAATCGCTCACCGCCGAACTCACCACACTGCCGCAAGTGCTTTGCATCGTCAACCGCATCGCAGACGCACAGAAAATCTATCAAGCGCTGCCAAAAGACGGCGCGTACTGCCTCACCACGCACCTGTGTCCTGCCCACCGCAAAGCGCGCATTAAGGAAATTCGCGAACGCCTAAAAATCGGCCTGCCCTGCCGCGTCGTTTCCACCTCGCTCATCGAAGCCGGTGTCGATGTGGATTTCCCGCGCGTTTACCGCGAAGAAGCCGGGCTTGATTCCGTCCTGCAAGCCGCCGGCCGCTGCAATCGCGAGGGCAAGCGCCCGTTAGATGAAAGCCTCGTGACCGTCTTCACCGTCCAAAACACCACCCCGCCGCCCTACATGCGCCAGCCCGCCGCAGCCATGAAGAACATTTCAAAACGCATGGAGGACATCACTTCGTTAACTGCAATCCGCGCGTATTTTGAGTTCTATCGCGATTTGTACGGCAAAGAAGATCTCGACCGTGAGAAGATTCTCATAGCGTTCGAAAACGAGATGCTCCCGTTCGCCTCCGTTGCGGAAAAGGTACGGGTCATTGAAAGCTGCACCACGCCCGTGTATATCCCGATCGACCAAGGCGAAGCCCTCGTCGAGCAGCTGTATCGCGGTGAACGCAGCCGCACCCTGTTCAGAAAGCTCGGGCAGTACAGCGTGAACGTCTACCCGCAGCAGCTCGCTGCCCTGCGCGAAGCCGGCGCCGTGCAGAGCATCGACAGCGGCGCGCTCTATGTCCTCGCCGACCCCCGCCGCTACGACAGTGCCCTCGGCCTCACCCTCGACCAAACCGAAACCGCTCTGTTTATATAAAATAGAAAAGCCGGTAAGGCAAACCCTTACCGACCTCTCTATACAAATCAACAACAATTATTTCTACCCACACTGCCTGTAAAAACAGACAGCGACCTTAACTTGATTTTATCCCATATGCAGTTGGGCTTTCAGCGCGTCCTGAAGGACCTGCGAAAAGTTGATGTTCTGCTCCAAGGCGGCGGTGTTCAGCCACGCGGGAATGGTCAGCGTCTTTTTGACGGCTTTTTCAAAGTGCGTTTTGGCGTATTCTTCCACGTCCACGGTGATGATGTTCACGAACGCGCCTTCCGTCGGCACTTCCAGCTCGGCGGCGACGTCTGCAAGGCGGATCGCGTCCACGGGCGAGGGCGCCGGGGCGGCTTCACCGTCTTTTTTCAGCCAGTACAGATACCCGGCAAGGCAATCGACCGCCATGCGCAGCGCCTCATCGAGCGTTTTGCCGCAGGTGGACAGATCGCTTAGATCGGGGAAAACAACAGAATAACCGCTTTCTTCCTTAAAAAAACAAGCGGGATAAGCTGACAGCATAAAATCGACCTCCTGATATAGTCTAAGCAGAAGCGGGGGAGATTATTTCAAACCAGCCTGCTTCAAAATGGAATTTTCCGTGCCTTTCGGAATGTCCTTGCAATGAAACGGAATGGTGACCTTGCCGGGCTTCGTCGGGTGCGTATAATGGCGGTGCGAACCCGTCTGCATCTTGAACACCCAGCCGTCTTCTAAAATGATCCGTTCCAGTTCCTTTGGCTTCTTCGGCATTTCAATTCCCCTCCTGATTCAAATCTATTATACCATATGATACGTATTAAAGCAATACGTATTCAAATTATGCTTTATAAGTTCCGTAAAAAATAGACTAAATTCAAATTTTATCTTGACAAGTTCAAATAATTGTTATATAGTTGAGTTATTAAAACAACATCAATTGAAGTTTGAAAGGAGTTGATCTTATTGATTCAGTTGGAAGTCTGGGGTCCGTATGCGTTATTCACACGCGGAGAGATGAAAGTCGAGCGTGTAAGCTACGATGTCCCCACCCCGTCCGCCGCGCGCGGTATAGTTGAAAGTCTGTATTATCACCCCGGAATACGCTGGCATATCCGCCGCATCTACGTTTTGAACCCCATCGAGTTTACCACCATTCGGCGCAACGAGGTAAAAAGTAAAATTCTCGGGGGCACCGCCATGCGCATCGCGCAGGGCAAAGAAGATGAGCCGTACCTCGTCACGACAAAACAGATTGTTCAGCGCGCCTCCATGGTGCTGACAAATGTCCACTATGTCATCGAAGCGGAGTTCGAGATGCTGCCGGAAAAAGCCGCACCCGGCGATAACCCCGGCAAGTTTCAGGACATCGTCACGCGCCGCATGAGAAAAGGCCAGTGCTTTTCCACCCCGTACTTCGGCTGCCGCGAGTTTCCCGCACACTTCAAGCAGTGGGAGGGTGGCCCGATCCCGACGATTGACGAGACGCGCGACCTCGGCTTTATGCTGTACGATTTCGATTATTCCGACCCACAAAATATCACGCCCCTGTATTTCCGTGCCAAAATGGAGCACGGTGTCATTCAGGTGGCCGGCTGCGAGGTGTTCAGATGATCCTGCAAGCCTTAGTTCAGTATTACGAAGCGCTCCTTGCCCGCGGTGAGATTGACCGCCCGGGCTGGAGCAAAGTCAATGTCAGCTGGCGTCTGGACCTAAACCCGGACGGTTCCCTTTTCGATGTTTCTCCCCTCCAAAGGCCCTCTCCAAACGGTAAAAAGATGCTGCCGCAGCAGCTTGCCGTGCCCGCACAGGTCAAGCGCTCTTCCGGTGTTGCGGCAAATTTTCTGTGTGATACGTCTTCCTACCTGCTCGGCGTGGACGACAAGGGTAAGCCCGAGCGTACCAAAGCTTGCTTTGAAGCCAGCCGCGAAAAGCATCTGGAAATTTTGAAAGGTACCCCCGGTGAGGCTGCCGCGGCCGTCCGCGCGTTTTTCGACACCTGGAATCCCTCCTCTGCCGTCGAGCACCCTGCTTTGCAGCCCTATCTTTCGGAAATTTATAAGGGCGGCAATCTGATCTTTTATTATAACAATAAGCCCGCGGCAAACGACTCTGACATCGCCGCCGTGTGGCAACAGGCCTATGATTCTGCTTCAGACTCCGACACGCCCACTCGGTGCAGTGTCACCGGCAAGCTCGCCCCCGCCGCGCGTCTGCACGGCAACATTCAAGGCGTGCGCGGCGCACAAAGCTCCGGCGCATCGCTCGTTTCGTTCAACGCCGATGCCTTCTGCTCCTACGGGCACGAGCAGGGCGAGAACGCTCCCGTCAGCACCTACGCCATGACCGCCTACACGCAGGCGCTAAACTACCTGCTGCGCAGTAATAATGTCCGCCGCATCGGCGACGTCACCGTCGTATATTGGGTGGAAAATGCCGATCCTGCCATCGCCGCATTTGCGGGAGCTATGCTTTTCGGTCCGCAGGAGCAGTCCGATTGGAGTGAAAACGACATTTTAGGCGCAATTCAAAAACTTGTATCCGGCAGAACAGCCGACCTACAGGACATGCACCTCAGCCCCGATACACACTTTTACATTCTGGGGCTCGCGCCGAACGCCGCGCGCCTTTCCGTCCGCTTTTTCTGGCAGGATACCTTCACAAAGCTCGCCAAAAACGTGAACGCCCATTACGAGCGTTTGGAGATCACCCGCCCGGCCTACGAAAAATTCGACACGCTTTGGCCCTACACCCTCGCGCGCTCTGCCGTCCGCTTTTCCAAAGACTGGAAAAAAGCCGATGAAGAGCTGCAAAAATCCTTCCCGCGCCTTTCCGGCGATCTGCTCACTTCCATCCTAAACGATACGCGCTACCCCGCCACTTTACTAAACGGCACCGTGCAGCGCATCCGCGCCGAGCACGATGTCACCTGGGCGCGCGCGTCCGTCATAAAAGCTTATTATTCTAAAAACGAAGACCCGCTTTGTCCAAAGGAGGTTTTGACCGTGTCCGTAAACAAAGAAAGCACCAATATCCCCTACAATCTCGGCCGCCTGTTCGCCGTTCTGGAGCGCACACAGGAAGCCGCAAACCCCAACATCAACACCACCATCAAAGACCGCTTTTTTAACTCCGCTTCCGCTACGCCGAGCCTTGTGTTCCCCACGCTCATCAATCTGGCGCAGAAGCACCTCGCAAAGCTCAACGAGGGTCAGCGGATTGCACTGGATAAATCCATCGGCGAACTTTCGGACAAGCTCGGCGAAACCTTTCCAAAGCAGCTTATGCTCGCAGAACAGGGCGCGTTCCAGCTCGGCTATTACCAGCAGCGTCAGGAATATTTTAAGAAAAAGACAGACACCACCGAACAGAAAGAGGAGGCATAACCATGCGTGAACCCATTCAAAACCGCTACGATTTCGTGATCTTATTCGATGTGGAAAACGGCAACCCCAACGGCGACCCCGATGCCGGCAACATGCCGCGCGTAGACCCGGAAACCGGCAACGGCATCATAACCGATGTGTGCCTAAAGCGCAAGATCCGCAACTACGTGCAGGACGTCAAGGAAGATGAGTCCGGCTGGCGCATTTACATTAAGGATCAGGTGCCGCTCAACCGCAGCGACCTCGAAGCCGGCGAAGCGCTCGGCATCGGCGAAGAGCTTGCTGAGATCCAAAAAGGCAAGGACGCCAAAAAGATTGTGACAAAGCTCCGCAGCAATGACCCGGATATCGACCTCAAGCTCCGTGACTTCATGTGCAGCGAGTTTTTCGACATCCGCACATTCGGCGCAGTCATGACAACGTTCGTAAAGGGCGCTTTAAACTGCGGTCAGGTACGCGGCCCTGTGCAGCTCGGCTTTGCCCGCTCCATCGACCCCATCGTGCCGCAGGAGGTCACCATTACCCGCACTGCCATCACCACCGAATCCGACGCCCAGAACAAAACCACCGAAATGGGCCGCAAATACGTCGTGCCCTACGGTCTTTACCGCGCAGAGGGCTTCGTTTCCGCCAACCTCGCCCGCCGCATGACCGGCTTCTCCGAAGAAGACCTTCAAATGCTCTGGCAGGCTATTCTCAATATGTTTGAAAACGACCACAGCGCCGCCCGCGGCAAAATGGCCGTGCGCGAGCTCATCATCTTCAAGCACGCGTCCGAGCTTGGCAATGCCGCTTCCTATAAGCTGTTCGATGCCGTAACGGTTAAAAAGGCCGACGGCGTAGCCGTCCCGCGCAAATTCTCCGATTACACCGTCACCGTTTCCGAAGACCTGCCCGAAGGCGTCACCTGCGAACGTCTTTCCTAAATGGACGCGCGTGAAGACGGACTTTTAATGTCCGGCATCCAGCACTTCGCGTTCTGCCGCCGCCAGTGGGCGCTCATCCACATCGAGCAGCAGTGGCAGGAAAATGCTCGCACCGCACAGGGGCAGCTCGACCACGTCCGCTGCCACGATGAAACGTTGTCCGAAAAGCGCGACAACGTTTTCACCGTGCGCGGCATGCGCGTGTTCAGCCGTAAATTGAACCTCTCCGGCGCGTGCGACGTCGTAGAGTTTCATAAAGATAAAAACGGCATTTCTTTAGAGGGGCAGCCCGGATTTTGGCTGCCCTACCCCATCGAGTACAAGCACGGCCGCGAAAAAGAGACCGATGCCGACCGCTTGCAGCTCTGCGCCGAAGCCATGGCGCTTGAAGAAATGCTCGTGTGCGATATTCCCGCGGGCGCGCTCTACTACATAGAAACGCGCCGCCGCGAGGTTGTCCCGTTCACGGAAGAACTCCGCTGCAAAACGGAAGACACCGCTGCCGAAATGAACCGCTATTTCGCCCGCGGCTACACACCAAAAGTCAAACCCGGCAAGCACTGCAACGCCTGCTCGTTAAAATCGATTTGCCTGCCGGTGCTGTGCAGCCGTGCAGACCCCGTCTCATACCTGCGCGCCCACATTTTTGAAAGCGAGGAGGATACCCCGTGAGACAACTGCTCAACACCCTGTTCGTGCTCAGCGAAGACGCGTATCTCTCCGTAAACGGCGAAAACGTCGTCATCAGCCGCGAGCAAAAGGAAGTCGCACGCTTCCCGCTGCACACGCTCGAGGGCATTCTCTGTTTCTCCTACGCCGGCGCAAGTCCCGCCTTGATGGGTGCCTGCGTGCAGCGCGGTGTGGACATCGTGTTTTTCTCCCCGCGCGGGCAGTTTTTGGCACGCACCGTCGGCGAAGAGCGTGGCAACGTCCTCCTGCGGCAAACGCAGAATCGCGTGTCCGACGATCCCTATCAAAGCTGCCGCTACGCCCGCGGGTTCATCCTCGGCAAGGTCTATAACGCCCGCTGGGTCTTAGAGCGCGCCACACGTGACCCCCCCCAGCGCGTACCCGTGGAAGCGCTTAAAACAGCCGCCGCACAAATGGCACAGTCTTTGCCGCTCATCGCCTCCTGCGAAGACCCCGCGCAGCTGCTCGGCTTAGAGGGCGAAGCCGCAAAGCTGTATTTTGGTGTGTTTAACCACCTCGTTTTGCAGCAGCAAAGCGACTTCCGTTTTACCTCGCGTAGCCGCCGGCCACCGCTCGATAACATCAACGCCTTGCTTTCGTTCGCCTATACACTCCTCACGCGCGACTGCACCGCCGCGCTCGAAAGTGCCGGGCTCGACCCGTACATCGGCTTCATGCACCGCCCAAGACCCGGTCGCCGCAGTCTCGCACTCGACCTCATGGAGGAGCTGCGCGCCGTGTATGCCGACCGCTTTGTGCTCTCCTGCGTGAACCGCAAGATCATCACCGCAAAGCACCTGCAAAAGCAGGAAAGCGGTGCCGTGCTTTTAACGGACGACGGCCGCCGCGCATTTCTCGGCGCATGGCAAAGCAAAAAGCAGGAGCAAATCACGCACCCGTTCTTAAAAGAGAAGATTCCGTGGGGACTCGTGCCCTACGTGCAGGCGCTCCTGCTCGCCCGCACTCTGCGCGGCGATCTGGAAGCGTATCCGCCGTTTTTCTGGAAGTGAGGTCAAAATGCTGGTCTTAATTACCTACGACGTCAACACGGAGACCGCCGCCGGGAAAAAGCGTCTCCGCAAAGTCGCCAAAAAGTGCGTAGACCACGGGCAGCGCGTACAAAACTCCGTTTTCGAGTGCTTGCTGACCGCCGCACAGTATGTTACACTGAAGGCAGAGCTCACCGCGCTCATCGAGCCCGAAACGGACAGCCTGCGGTTTTACCGCCTCGGCAATCAATATAAGCAAAATGTAGAGCACGTCGGCGTACAGCCCGCCTACGCGCAGGATTCCGTCCTGCTCATCTGATTACCCGCAGTGCGAAGCCAAAGCACACACGCTTTTCCCGCTTCCTTCGCACCAAATCAAAACCCAAAATTTGTCCTTTTTAAAACGCCACCGGCAAATTCTCTCTTTCCGCGTCTTAAAGAGGCAAATTCTTCTCCCTTTTGCGCAAAAACAGACGAAAACTTTGTCCGTTTTTGCTGTCGCCCTCCACCCGGAGGGCGTGGATAGAAATGAAGCTGACGTCGGCTCTGGAACAAGAAAACATAGTCGCCCTCCACCCGGAGGGCGTGGATAGAAATTCCAGAATCGCGCGTAAGTAGTCGAAATGTCTTCCTGTCGCCCTCCACCCGGAGGGCGTGGATAGAAATGCTGCTTACGGTATCGTTCCCTTTCTTCCTGTGAGTCGCCCTCCACCCGGAGGGCGTGGATAGAAATTTGGTGGGCAGAGGCGGTATCTTGCAATCGGCCAGCGTCGCCCTCCACCCGGAGGGCGTGGATAGAAATGTTGAGAGAGGAAACTCTTTTGAGCGGGAAGGCCGTCGCCCTCCACCCGGAGGGCGTGGATAGAAATATTGCCGCCCTATGGATTGTGCGCGTAACGGCGTTCGTCGCCCTCCACCCGGAGGGCGTGGATAGAAATGCTCATGTTAAAGGCGCGGGAAAGGTTTTTAACGCGTCGCCCTCCACCCGGAGGGCGTGGATAGAAATGGGATAAAGGCGATAGCGTTAGCAAACGGGGAGACGGTCGCCCTCCACCCGGAGGGCGTGGATAGAAATAGCAACGGCCGGGTCGTACTGGAAAGGGCGCGCGTCGCCCTCCACCCGGAGGGCGTGGATAGAAATAATTGATCGGCGGAATTGATAGAAATTGCATATCGTCGCCCTCCACCCGGAGGGCGTGGATAGAAATCTCGCAGCAAATCCCGTCGTCCTCGCTATCGCTGGGTCGCCCTCCACCCGGAGGGCGTGGATAGAAATTACGCTCTCGCCACCCCCATTGAAACCCCGCTCACTGTCGCCCTCCACCCGGAGGGCGTGGATAGAAATACCTCCTTATATAGTATTATACCATAATCCGAAGTCGCCCTCCACCCGGAGGGCGTGGATAGAAATTCCGCTATCGCTACGCAGCAGGTTAACCCGCCCGGTCGCCCTCCACCCGGAGGGCGTGGATAGAAATCAGAAATTTTATAAAACAACGACCGAGGAACAGGTCGCCCTCCACCCGGAGGGCGTGGATAGAAATATCATCACCCGGGCAGTTTGCGTTGATCGTACAGGTCGCCCTCCACCCGGAGGGCGTGGATAGAAATGTTGAAAATTTGTGTTTTGATCTCGTACAATTTATGTCGCCCTCCACCCGGAGGGCGTGGATAGAAATGCAAATCCATCGAACCTCCGTTGTAAATTTACTCATGTCGCCCTCCACCCGGAGGGCGTGGATAGAAATTTCCGATAGTACGCCGCCTACAAAACTTTACGGGCGTCGCCCTCCACCCGGAGGGCGTGGATAGAAATATAATTGAAGCGATACAGTAACGCGAACTTTTCGCGTCGCCCTCCACCCGGAGGGCGTGGATAGAAATGTTGAAAATTTGTGTTTTGATCTCGTACAATTTATGTCGCCCTCCACCCGGAGGGCGTGGATAGAAATCTAAAATCGGGGCGAGAAGCATTAAAATGTACGGGTCGCCCTCCACCCGGAGGGCGTGGATAGAAATTGCGGTTGCCAGCTCATCTTTGATGATGCACGCGATGGTCGCCCTCCACCCGGAGGGCGTGGATAGAAATTGCTACTATCTTATAAATTGGCTCGCAGTCCTCGTCGCCCTCCACCCGGAGGGCGTGGATAGAAATCACGCTGTCGGCCAGAAGCCGCTGCTTTTGCTCGGTCGCCCTCCACCCGGAGGGCGTGGATAGAAATCTTTCTATCCGTTGTCACTGTCTCATACACGCGCACGTCGCCCTCCACCCGGAGGGCGTGGATAGAAATACCGAATTTTTGGTTTAAATTATTTGTAGTATTTGTCGCCCTCCACCCGGAGGGCGTGGATAGAAATCAAAGCGCACCCAGCTAAGCCAACCGCCGCCCTTGTCGCCCTCCACCCGGAGGGCGTGGATAGAAATACCACAACGCCAAGGCGATGCAAAAGCTGCACAAGTCGCCCTCCACCCGGAGGGCGTGGATAGAAATGAACTGGAAGATTTATTCTTTGGTTGTGGGAATAAAGTCGCCCTCCACCCGGAGGGCGTGGATAGAAATCCTCGTTTGCTCGCGCTCCCCCCTGCCGCGCCGGGCGGGTCGCCCTCTACCCGGAGGGCGTGGATAGAAATTGGTCTGCGCTGGCTGTCGCAGCCGGCAACACAGTCGCCCTCCACCCGGAGGGCGTGGATAGAAATTTTTTCCGTCCACCGCGACGGAGTTTAAAACGCAGGTCGCCCTCCACCCGGAGGGCGTGGATAGAAATAGGGGAGGATTAGTTTTCGGGCGGCATGTGGTAGTCGCCCTCCACCCGGAGGGCGTGGATAGAAATGCGGAGTTTCGAGCTTCCGGCGGAAAGTCGGTCATCGAGTCGCCCTCCACCCGGAGGGCGTGGATAGAAATCGTAAAAAATCAAGATTTTTTAAAAAAAAGTTAAGTCGCCCTCCACCCGGAGGGCGTGGATAGAAATCACAATTTTTGCAAAACATGGTAAAAACCCTCCAAAAGTCGCCCTCCACCCGGAGGGCGTGGATAGAAATACGATCTCAATCTCAAGCTCCTGTAACCGGATTTTCGTCGCCCTCCACCCGGAGGGCGTGGATAGAAATCAGTTTAGGCACAAGCGCGTCTAAATTGATTGTCGAGTCGCCCTCCACCCGGAGGGCGTGGATAGAAATATGCCGATGAAATACTCGCGGCAGAACTTTCGGGTCGCCCTCCACCCGGAGGGCGTGGATAGAAATGGCAATATTTCAGACGCTGCCCAAGAAATGCCTGCTGTCGCCCTCCACCCGGAGGGCGTGGATAGAAATTTTTACAGCTTCCACCGTTTTGCGGCGGCGGACTGCCGTCGCCCTCCACCCGGAGGGCGTGGATAGAAATATCAGCTCGTCCATACGTGCAGTATATTCGGGCTCGTCGCCCTCCACCCGGAGGGCGTGGATAGAAATATCGCGACGCACCTTAAAGTCTATGCCGTACTTGTCGCCCTCCACCCGGAGGGCGTGGATAGAAATTCAATAGAAAGAGGGTAAAAACATGGCTAAAAAGTCGCCCTCCACCCGGAGGGCGTGGATAGAAATTTTTTGCGCCATTAAAGGCGCACACTCTGGGCAGTAGTCGCCCTCCACCCGGAGGGCGTGGATAGAAATTTGCTGCGCGAGTCGCACAATCTTATCTTCGCGTTGTCGCCCTCCACCCGGAGGGCGTGGATAGAAATCCACCCGCCGCGCTGCATGATATAGAGGTCCGGCAGTCGCCCTCCACCCGGAGGGCGTGGATAGAAATCAAAGCGCACCCAACTCAGCCAGCCGCCGCCCTTGTCGCCCTCCACCCGGAGGGCGTGGATAGAAATCGTCGCTTTTTTCGCCCACGCCTGCGCCGGTCGGTCGCCCTCCACCCGGAGGGCGTGGATAGAAATTTTTGTCATTGCATCTCCTCAAAAATCACATCGCCGTCGCCCTCCACCCGGAGGGCGTGGATAGAAATTGTCCGGCGTCTGCCCACTCTGCTCTCGTGACCGGTCGCCCTCCACCCGGAGGGCGTGGATAGAAATTCAATAGAAAGAGGGTAAAAACATGGCTAAAAAGTCGCCCTCCACCCGGAGGGCGTGGATAGAAATTTGTCTTTTGCTTCTGGGGCAAGCCCGTGGAGAGTGTCGCCCTCCACCCGGAGGGCGTGGATAGAAATCGATCGCGTCTTTTTTATAGCTTTCCGAGATCAGGTCGCCCTCCACCCGGAGGGCGTGGATAGAAAAGAAATGTACTTGGCTACATAGTACGCGGCTGCTCGTCGCCCTCCACCCGGAGGGCGTGGATAGAAATTGCTCAAAGGCACAAGCTATCCGGCCTACTGTTGTCGCCCTCCACCCCGGAGGGCGTGGATAGAAATAGAGAACCGTGTGTAAAAAGCTCAATGGCAAGTGGTCTCCCTCTACCCGGAGGGCGTGGATAGAAATCTGCACGGCTGTCTGCATCGACATTCCTGTGCCGGTCGCCCTCCACCTAAAGGGCGCGGGTAGAACGCAAATCGTAACACTTGACTTTTGGACGTGACATGCCCCCCAAGTCTGCGAATAAAGCCAAAGATGCGCCGGGCATCAAAACGGCGGAACAGCTTGAAAAGCGCTTTCATCGGCTGCGAAAAGCGGCAGATGAGAGCGTTCTTTTGCCGTTAAAACCGGACATTGCAGGACAGTATAGGACATCGGCGGACAACTTTCGCAAAACCTCTTTACAGAACAAACGTTTTTAGCTATAATGAGATACAGAAAGGGGGCGGCAGCATGACGGAGAACAGGCCGCGCATGGCGATCTGCTACGATTTTGACAAAACACTTTCCCCGGACGACATGCAGACGTTCACGCTCATCCCGTCTTTTGGCATTGACAAAGACAAATTCTGGGCGGAAACGGACGCATTCGCGCGGGAAAACAGCATGGAAAGCAACCTTTCGTGGATGTTCATGCTTGTTCGCTATTCACGCTTTCTCGGAAAATCCTTAAAACGCGAGTATTTTCGGGCCATCGGTGCGCAGGTAGAGCTGTACCGCGGTGTTACGGATTGGTTCGCGCGCACGACAGCGTATGCTGCGCAGCGCGGCATTGAGCTTGAACACTACATCATTTCTTCGGGTCTTAAAGAAATCATCGAGGGCAGCGTCATCGCGAAAAATTTCAAACGCATTTATGCCTCCTCCTACCTCTATACCACGGACGGCGTAGCGGAGTGGCCCGCGCAGGCCATCAATTACACGAACAAGACGCAGTTCATTTTCCGCATTGCAAAAGGCTTTTTGGAGGAGTACGACGAGCGCGTAAACGACAGCATGCCCGAGGAAAACCTGCGCATTCCGTATGAGAACATCGTCTATATCGGCGACAGCGCCACGGACATTCCGTGCATGCGGCTCGTGAAAAGCAAAGGCGGCTACTCCGTCGGCGTATACGACCCGGAGAAAAATAACCGCGCCAAAGTATACAAGCTGTATAACGACAACCGATTAAACTTCTATGCGCCCGCCGATTATACAGAACGGAGCAACTTATACCGCTACATGCAGCAGATCATCGACGAAGTCGCCGCGCGGGAACAGATTAAAAGCGAGCGCGAAATTCTGCGTCAGCCCGCCGAAGCCTACAAAATGCGCTCTATGCTCGAAAAGCTCGAGACCGGCTACCCGGAAAAGCTGACCCCGCAAGAGATTACCGAGCTGCAAAAGCTGGAAGCGATGATCAAATCGCGTACTCCGGGAGAGATCGATTGATGGATGACGTAAAGTACTTTCCGTACGGCGAAAAAGAGCTCGCTTATTTACGGAAAAAGGACAAGAAGCTCTCGGCGGTCATCGACCGCGTGGGGCACATTGAGCGCGCCGTGGACAACGACCTTTTTTCCGCCGTGGTACACCACATCGTGGGGCAACAGATTTCCACAAAAGCGCAGGCAACTGTTTGGGCGCGCGTGCAAAACGCCCTCGGCACGGTTGATGCCGAACACGTTTTGGGCTATGGCGAAGCAAATTTGCAGTCACTCGGCATTTCGTTCCGCAAGGCGGAATACATCACGGACTTCGCGAAAAAGGTGCATACGGGCGAATTTGATTTAATCAGCATCGGCGAAAAGCCGGATGAAGAGGTCATCCTCGAGCTCAGCGCGCTCAAGGGCATCGGCGTGTGGACAGCGGAAATGCTGCTTTTATTCTGCCTGCAGCGCCCAAATGTGTTCAGCTACGGCGACCTCGCCATTTTGCGCGGCATGCGCATGGTCTACCGCCACAAGGAGATCGACCGCGCACGGTTCGAGCGGTACCGCAAACGTTTTTCGCCGTATTGCAGCATCGCAAGTTTATATTTCTGGGCGGTCTCCGGCGGCGCGCTCCCCGAACTCACCGACCCCGCCGCGCCGAAACCGAAGAAATAAACGTACATTTTCGCACGCATAGAAAAAGATAGTCTTCCAAAGCGTTTGTTTTGCTTAGAAAGACTATCTTTTTTATATCGTTTTTATCATAACGAAATTCGTGAGCCAGACGCCGTAACGCTCTACTTGCTGTTCTTTAATGGCCGCATAGTCGCGCTTTTGGAAAAAGCCTTTTGCGGTCAACGACGCGTGCGTTGTGACGGTTTTTGCAGCGACAAACTCAGTCCTTCGGGACTTTGACCCAGATGCCGGGGGTCTTTTCGGCTTCCATAAGGGCGCCCCAAGCGCTGATGATGGAGAGCGTCTCGCTGTGCGGAGCAGGGATGGTGCCGTTTTTGAAGAACTCGACGAGCGCCTCAATGAAGTGACGGAAGTAATCGGAGCAAATTTCCAGTACGGAATTTTCCGTGGAGCGCGCAATGTTCATCATGAACGGCGAGCCCTTTGCGTAGCCGGAAAGCGTTGCAGTGCGACCGTCCGCAAAGCGCAGAACGCCGGTGTACACCTCGTCGTTTGTCAGGTGCATGACTTCCGTCGCGGGAGCCTGCATCATCATGAAGATCGGCTCCAGCTGGTGGATGGCGTAATCCTCAAAACCGTTCGGACCCCATGCATTGACACCCTTGATGTTCGTTTTATCCGCTGCCTGATACTCCTCCGCAAAACGCAGCGCGGAAGACGACCAGCACGGCGTGCCGCTCTGCTCGGCAAGATCGAGCATACGCTTTGCAGCGAAGTGATCCGGCGCGAAGGTTTTATCCACATAGCAGCGCTTGCCGGAGCGCAGCGCGAGGTTTGCGAGTTCTTCGTGCTTTTTCGGGTCGCGCGGGGCGAGCACGAGCAGAACATCGCTCTTTTCGATGAGCTCCTCCTGCGTCATCATGCGGGTGAGACCGTATTTTTCGCACCATGCGTCCGTTGTGAGGCCGCCCTCGGGGCTGTCGATTTCAGCCCAGGCGTACACGGCTTCTACCTCGCCGTTTGAGTAATCGTGCAGCATGTGAACGTAGTTATTGGCGTGCCACTCGTCTAAATAGTAATCGATAAAACCGACTTTGATCATGCTTTTGACTCCTTTAAACTGAATTTCAATACAACTTTCCGGCGTACTTTTCCGCCGGTATTCGCGTTCATTATAGCACATTCCGCCGTTTTGTACCGCAGTTTTTGCGAAATTTCGAAAGTTCATGAAAAAAGCAAACCCTTTGTGTGAAATATGCAAAAAGCGCCCCGAATGCTCGGAACGCTTTTTGCATATTTGGAAATTCGGTGTGGTTTTTGCCGCCTTATCTCGCGTTTTTCTTGACGCGCAGGCGGTTGATGGCGCGGGCAAGGTTCGCCTGCGCAGTGCGGTATTCGCGCACGCTGCGCTTTTGGAGGATGGCCTCCTTCGCCTCATCGGCGGCGCGCTGTGCACGTTTGGCATCGATCTCTTCCGGGTACTCGGCGGAGTCTACAAGCACGAGGACATCGTTGCCCTCGACCTTCACCATGCCCTCGGAAACGGCAGCGGTGCGCCACTCCTTACCCGGTGCGCGGTAAGAGAGCACGCCCGGCACGACGGCGGAGATCATATTGCTGTGACCCGCCAGAATGCCGTACTGGCCGACCGTTGTGGGCACGACAAGCGACTCGCACTCGCCCTCGAAAAAGACCTTATCGGCTTCAAGCAGGTGCATCTGAAATGTACGCATCAGATCGCCTCCGCCTCTAACTGCTTCGCTTTCGCGATGACGTCCTCGAGCGTACCGACGTTATAGAACGCCGCCTCGGGATACTGGTCCATTTCGCCGTCTACGATGGCCTTGAAGCCGCGCAGCGTCTCTTTGAGCGGGACGTAAACGCCCGGCACGCTGGAGAACTTTTCTGCGACGTGCATCGGCTGCGAGAGGAAACGCTGGATCTTTCTCGCACGCTGTACGGTGAGCTGGTCTTCGTCGCTGAGCTCGTCCATACCGAGGATGGCGATGATGTCCTGCAGCTCGCTGTACTTCTGGAGGGTCTCCTGCACTTCACGTGCGATGCGGTAGTGCTCCTCGCCGACAACATCGGCTTCGAGGATACGGGAGGTGGACTCCAGCGGATCGACAGCGGGGTAAATGCCCTGCTCAGCGATCTTACGGCTCAAAACGGTCGTAGCATCGAGGTGGGCGAACGTTGTGGCCGGGGCCGGGTCGGTAAGGTCATCGGCAGGCACGTAAACGGCCTGAACCGAGGTGACGGAGCCGTCTTTTGTGGAGGTGATGCGCTCCTGCAGCTCGCCCATTTCGTTTGCGAGGGTCGGCTGATAACCGACGGCGGAAGGCATACGGCCGAGAAGCGTGGAAACCTCACTGCCTGCCTGCACGAAACGGAAGATGTTATCGATGAAGAGCAGGACGTCCTTGTGCTCTTCGTCACGGAAATGCTCTGCCATGGTGAGGCCGGAGAGGGCGACACGCATACGCACGCCCGGGGACTCGTTCATCTGACCGAAGACGAGCGCCGTTTTATCGCCGACACCGCTTTCACGCATTTCACGCCAAAGGTCGTTGCCCTCACGGCTGCGCTCGCCGACGCCAGTAAACACGGAGTAACCGCCGTGCTCCATGGCGACGTTGTGGATGAGCTCCTGGATAAGGACGGTCTTGCCGACGCCTGCGCCGCCGAACAGACCGATTTTGCCGCCCTTCGGGTACGGCTCCAGAAGGTCGATGACCTTGATGCCGGTCTCGAGGATCTCGACGGCCGGGTTCTGCTCGTCAAACGACGGAGCTTTTCTGTAAATGCTTTTGTGCGGCTCGGTTGCGGGAACGGCTTCGCCGCCGTCGATGGGATCGCCGAGC
>ERZ857955.1347-NODE-1347-length-19904-cov-5.122021_pt1 | contig 19904 bp, 19 predicted proteins | sample MGYA00519956_ERZ857955 | MGnify/ENA primary metagenome ERZ857955 (study PRJEB31778, sample SAMEA3449378) | human gut metagenome | biome: human gut; feature: human-associated habitat; material: faeces | place: United Kingdom | collected 2010/2012 ...
GTCGTTTACGACGAGAAGGATTCCGTCGGCAAGCGTTACCGCCGTCAGGACGCCGTAGGCACGCCGTTCTGCGTGACCGTGGACGGTCAGACGCTCGAAGACAACACCGTGACGGTGCGTCACCGCGACACCATGCAGCAGGAGCGCGTTGCGATCGACAAGCTGCCCGCGCTGGTCGAGGAGGAGTGCTCCTACCGCAAGCTTTTCCGGAAGCTGAATCTGTAATCGCTGATCCGTGGGCCGCATCCTCGCCATAGATTACGGGACGAAGCGTACGGGAATCGCCGTGAGCGATCCCCTGCGGCTGATCGCCGGGGGGCTAGAAACCGTCGAAACGAAGGGACTCGAAGCGTGGCTGGCAAAATATTTCGCCGCGGAAGACGTTACTACGATAGTAGTGGGCAAGCCGACGCAGATGGACGGCACGCCTTCCGAAACGTGGCGTTTCGTCGAGCCGCTGGCAGCACGGTTGCGCAGGGCCTATCCCGATAAGGAGGTGGTCTTTCACGACGAGCGTTTTACCTCGATGCTGGCGCACCGCACGATGCTCGAAAGCGGTATCGGCAGGATGGCCCGGCGCAACAAGGCGTTGGTGGACAAGATTTCCGCCACGATTATTTTACAAAGTTATATGGAGTTTAACAAATGATTTATCCGATTGTCATATACGGGAACGAGGTGCTTCGCAAACAGTGCGAGGAGATTGCGCCCGACTATCCCGAAGTGAAAAAACTTGTCGAGGACATGTTCCAGACGCTCGGCGAAGCCGAAGGCGTCGGACTGGCCGCGCCGCAGATCGGCAAGGCCATTCGTCTGTTCATCGTCGATTGCACGCCGTGGGGCGAGGACGATCCCGAATGCGCCGACTACAAGCGTGCCTTTATCAATCCCGAAATCTACGCTTTTTCGGAGGAGAAGAAAACCTATAACGAAGGTTGTCTTTCCTTTCCGGGCATCCATGCCGATGTGCCTCGTTCGCTGGCCATCAGGATGCGTTATCTCGACGAAAACTTCGTCGAGCACGACGAGGAGTTCCACGGACTGAAGGCGTGGGTCATTCAGCACGAATACGACCATATCGAAGGCGTGGTCTTCACGGACCGCATCTCGCCGCTGCGTCGCAATCTGCTGAAAGGCAAGTTGCTGAACCTTGCCAAGGGAAAGTACCGTGCGGCCTACAAGACCAGATGATTCCGGCATTGTGCCGTACCGCATGAAAAAGCGGATCCCGATGCCGGGATCCGCTTTTTTTGCATGTATGAACGGTGCGTTTGTCAGAATCTGTACGCGGCGCCGACGTATACCACCAACGGGTTCGAACGGTCGCTGTCGAACATAGGCTCGTACTTGAGACCTGCGGAGATGTTCCAGCGGTGGGCGACGTTGAAGTCGAAACCTGCGCCGACACTCATGCCGACCGCCCAGTCCTTGATGTCATTGGCCACGATACCTACCTGCGGGAATACGCCCCACCAGTCGGCGATCTGGAATACGTAGTGTGCGTCGAAGTTGATGTCTACGGAGCTGTCTTTTTCCGTCAGTACATAGATCGACGGCTCGATGCGCCAGTGCGAATTGAAGCTGTAGCGGTAGTAGGCGCCGATACCGACCGAGGCGTCGTCCGTGTTGGTGTAGAAATTGACACGCGGACCCACCGCACTGCGGTAATCGGAGGGCGTGCCGCGGTAATTGCCGGCCTGAGCCGCATTGTTGTTGTAGGTCTGAGCCGCGTTGCGGTAGTTGTTTGTCTGAGCTGCATTGCGGTAGGTGTTGGTCTGTGTGTTGCGGTAGGTGTTGTCCTGAGCGGACGCTGCCCAAGCAAACAATGCCGCAACCGAGATGAGAAGAATTTTTTTCATAATTTTCAGTTAAATTTTATGTATTAATAAGTGGTTGTCAGTCATTTAATTCATATCTCCGGATTCGGAAAGCTTCCCGAACCGCCTTTCTTCCATTGCCTTAACGGCGTGCAACACTCGTGCCGCGATCGGTTGCCGCCGGAATTTGTGCGCGACCGGAGGTGAAAAACCGTCCCGCACCGGAGGGCTGCGAAGCTCTCCGGAAGGGTTTTCAGGTCGCGGAATCCGGCCGATTTGCTGTATTTTACGGCGGACGGGCCGTGCGTTCTGTTTTGCTTGCGGGGGCTTTTGGCCGGGTGTTGAAAAATGTACGGCTCTCCGCCGCTGCAGCTCGTCGTCTCCGCTGCCGTCTCCGCTGCCGTCGTCACCGCCGTTGCAGCAGTCACCGTCGCTCGCCGCATTGTTGTACGTTGGCTTTCGTGGCGGGCGGCAGCAGGTTGCGGCGTTCGCGGCGGGACATGAAAAATCCCGGAGACCTCGTCGAGGTCTCCGGGATACGTTTTCCGGGTTGCGCCGGATTAGAACTTGTAGGTTGCGCCGATATTGATGAGAATCGGATTCTTGTGGTACTCAGCGGTCTGGATCATCCACTTGAAGCCTGCCGAGAGGTCCCAGTTGCGGGCTACCGAGAAGTCGGCGCCGCCGCCCAGATTGATGCCGCACGACCATCCGCCGATATCGTTGGCGCTCAGACCCGCCTGCGGGTAGATATGCCAGTCCGGGGCGATATTGAAGAGGTACTGCACGTCGGCGCTGATGTCCACCGAGCAGAATTTCTTGCAGATGGCCATGATGCCCGATTCCATGCGCCAGTTGTCGGTGAAGCTGTAGCGTCCGCTGGCTCCGATGCCGAAGATGGCGCCGTCGGCGCCTGTATTGGTATATACGCCGATTTTGGGTCCCACTGCCCAATTGCCCGGAGTTTGTGCTGATACGGTTGTCACTGCGAATAATGCGACGATTGCCGCAAAAAACATCTTCTTCATGTTCTGTTATTTTAATTCAACAAAAAAGTTGCGTGTTATACTGTTTGCCGATAGCAAATATACAAAACTTATCCGCTTTCGCCAAACATATTCAACGAACCGGACTTTTTTTCCGCTGAAAACGAAAGCCTGCGGCTTTCATGCCGCAGGCTTTCGTTTTCGGATATTCCGGCCGTAACCGGAGGAATGCTACTTCTCGTTGAGCGCGGCGTGTGCGGCCGCCAGACGTGCGATGGGCACGCGGAACGGCGAGCAGCTCACGTAGTTCAGCCCTGCGTAGTGGCAGAACTCGACCGACGAAGGTTCGCCGCCGTGTTCGCCGCAGATGCCGCACTTGAGTTTTTCGCGGGTCGAACGGCCCTTGAAAACGGCTTCGCGGATCAGCTGGCCCACGCCGTTGCGGTCGAGGATCTGGAACGGGTCGTTCTTGAGGATGCCCTTTTCGAGGTAAACGGGCAGGAACTTGCCGATGTCGTCGCGCGAGAAGCCCAGCGTCATCTGCGTCAGGTCGTTGGTGCCGAACGAGAAGAACTCGGCAACCTCGGCGATCTGGTTGGCCGTCACGGCGGCGCGCGGAACCTCGATCATCGTGCCGACCATGTAGTCGATCTTGTCGTTACGCTCGGAGAACACCTGCTCGGCCGTCGCGTCGATGATGCCTTTCTGGTAGCGCAGCTCCTTGTGGTTGCCCACGAGCGGAACCATGATCTCGACGTGTACCGGAATGCCCTGCGCCTTGACGTTCATGGCGGCCTCGATGATGGCGCGCGCCTGCATCTCGGTGATTTCGGGGTAGGTGTTGCCCAGACGGCAGCCGCGGTGTCCCAGCATCGGGTTGAACTCGGCCAGCGACTCGACTTTGGCGACGATCTTCTGGAGGGGTACGTTCATCTCCTTGGCCATCTCCTGCTGTCCCTTCTCGTCGTGCGGCACGAACTCGTGCAGGGGCGGGTCGAGAAGACGTACGGTCACGGGGAATCCGTTCATGGCCTTGAACAGACCCTCGAAGTCGCCGCGCTGGATCGGCAGCAGCTTGGCCAGCGCCACGCGGCGTCCGGCTTCGTCGTCGGCCAGAATCATCTCGCGGATGGCCTTGATGCGGTCGCCTTCGAAGAACATGTGCTCCGTGCGGCAGAGACCGATACCCTCGGCGCCGAATGCGAATGCCTGCAGGGCGTCCTTGGGGGTGTCGGCGTTGGCGCGCACCTTCAGCACGGCGTATTTGCCCGCAAGCTCCATCAGCTGGCCGAAATCGCCGCTCAGGTCGGCGGCCATCGTGGCTACCTGACCCAGATAAACCTCTCCCGTCGAGCCGTTGAGCGAAATCCAGTCGCCCTCCTTCACGGTGAAGCCGTTCACGCGGATCGTGCGGGTTTTATAGTCGATCTCCAGCTCGCCGGCGCCCGATACGCAGCATTTGCCCATGCCGCGTGCGACGACGGCCGCGTGCGACGTCATGCCGCCGCGTGCGGTCAGGATACCTGCCGCGTCAAGCATGCCCTTGAGGTCCTCAGGCGAAGTCTCGATGCGGACGAGGATCGCTTTCTGGCCCGACTCTGCGAGGATCTTCTCGGCGTCCTCGGCGAAGAACACCACCGGACCCGTAGCGGCTCCCGGCGATGCGGGCAGACCCTTGGTGATGACCTGCGCATTGGCGATGGCCTTCTTGTCGAATACGGGGTGCAGCAGCTCGTCGAGTTTGGCCGGCTCGCAGCGCAGCACGGCGGTGCGTTCGTCGATCAGACCTTCGCGGAGCATGTCCATCGCGATCTTGACCATGGCGGCGCCGGTGCGCTTGCCGTTGCGGCACTGGAGCATCCACAACTTGCCGTCCTGAATCGTGAACTCGATGTCCTGCATGTCCTTGAAGTACTGCTCCAAGTGGCGCTGAATCTCGTCCAGCTCCTTGTAAACCGTCGGCATGACCTCTTCGAGCGAAGGGTATTTCGTGCGGCGCTCCTCCTCGGAGACGTTCTGGGCCACGGCCCAGCGCTTCGAGCCTTCGATGGTGATTTGCTGCGGGGTGCGGATGCCGGCCACGACGTCCTCGCCCTGCGCGTTGATCAGGTACTCGCCGTTGAAGAGGTTTTCACCCGTCGCGGCGTCGCGCGAGAAGGCTACGCCCGTCGCCGAGTTGGCGCCCATGTTGCCGAATACCATGGCCTGCACGGTAACGGCCGTTCCCCACTCTGCGGGGATGTTGTTGAGCTTGCGGTAGAGGATGGCGCGCTCGTTCATCCACGAGCCGAACACGGCGCATACGGCTCCCCAGAGCTGATCCCAAGGGCATGCCGGGAAATCCTCGCCGGTCTGCTTCTTGACGGCGGCCTTGAAGTTCTGCACCAGCTCCTTCAGGTCGTCGGTCGTCAGGTCGGTGTCGTTCTTGACGCCGCGCTTCTCCTTCTGCTCCTCGATGATGACCTCGAACGGGTCGTGGTCCTCTTTCGATTCGGGCTTCATGCCCAGCACCACGTCGCCGTACATCTGTACGAAACGGCGGTACGAGTCCCATGCGAAGCGGGGGTTGCCCGTGCGCTTGGCGACAGCCTCCACGGCCTGATCGTTCATACCTAGATTGAGGATCGTGTCCATCATGCCGGGCATCGAGGCGCGTGCGCCCGAACGGACCGAAACCAGCAGCGGCATCTCCTTGTCGCCGAACTTCATGCCGGTCAGTTTCTCGATATTCTGCATCGCCCGCTCGACTTCGGGACGGAGCATCTTGATGACCGCCTCCTTGCCGTGGGCATAATATTCCGCACATACTTCGGTGGTGATGGTGAATCCCGGAGGAACGGGAATGCCGATGAGGTTCATCTCCGCAAGGTTGGCACCTTTGCCGCCGAGCAGTTCACGCATTTTGCCGTTGCCTTCGGCTTCCTTGTTGCCGAAGGTATAGACTCGTTTTACGTCTGCCATAATTTTTTTCTTGGTTAATTTAATGATATGTAAATTTATAAAAATTTTTAGCTAATCTCTTCCCCTACAGACGAAAATTGCGGTGACATCGCTGTTACCGCCTCGTCGAAGAATCCTATTTGCCGTTGGGAATGCGAATATAGGAAAACTTTTCTGAAATTCCAAAAAATTCTACTCCAAGTAAACGAATACCGGCAGGGCGTAGCCGAAGCCGCCCCGGTAACGCCGTCTCTCGTAGGTCGACAGCGGGTTACCCATCTTGGGATCAAGCAGATAGCGGCGGGCGAAAACGTCGCCGCCCGAACATATCAGCGCGGTGTCGGCCAGAATGCGGTCGCGCATGAGCCAGCCTCCGCGGCGGCGGACGTTGCCCCGGCCCAGCCGGGCCGGACGTTCGAGGGCGTCGCGCAGTCCGTATGCCGCCGCGTCGAGCGAGGCGGTGCGCCCCAGAACGATCAGCTTCACGCCGGGGCGTTCTTCGCGCAGGTCGCGGACGACCCATTCGGCCATGCGCGTGTCGCTGCACAACACCAGTCCCACGGTGTCGGTGCGCGACGGGCGGACCGGGCGGCCGGTTGTGCGGCGGGTGCGCGGGGCGGGGAAGCGCAGGGTGCCTTCGATGTAGAGATAGCGGCGTCCCGGCTCCTCGTAGTGGGGATCGAAGAGGTCGCCGTAGTAGAGCAGTGCGAAATCCATGCCGTCGAGCGAGTTAAGCGTGCAGTGCAGGTAGCTGTAGTCGCCCCGGCAGGCCGCCGCGATGTCGCGCACGACCGCTTCGTTTTCGACGCTCCACAGCGCGACGAGCGGCATGCGCATCGAGTCGATGACGGCGGCCGTGCGGGCTATCTTGCGGCGGTAGCGTTCCGTGTCCCACGCGAGACGCCCGCCGGGCGTGTAGTCGCTGTCGTCGTAAAAGAGCGCCGGTATGGTGTCGTAGAGGTGGTCGAGGTCGCAGTAGGCGATGCCGATGCGGGGCTGGGCGAGGGCGCAGCGGATGCCGGAGAGGAGGAGCGCTGCGAGAAGAAGCGTGCGGAACGGCAGGAGCGGACGTTTCCCGGATCGGTATTTCGGTCCGGTCCGGGGACGGTGCTTGGTGGCTGATGCCGTGCGGTGCGGGAACATGGGCCGAAGGTCAGATCGGTTCTTCGGGCAGAAACTTGCGCGGCGAACAACCCAGAAATTTGGCGATCTCGTTGATGTGGATTATGTTGTATTTTGTGTTATACTTCGGACTTTCGACCTGACCGACAAAACCGCGCGAAACGCCGATCCCAAAGGACAACATGGCCTGAGATACTTTCTGAGCCCTTCGTTCGCGTCGAATGGCGTCGATTACGTATAGGTCGATCGCTGTTTTCACAATGTACGTTTTTCGGATGTAAAACTAAAAAACGTGCCATTGTGAATGACCGCTTATACCTAAGCAATACTTATCTATGTCTAAGTGACCTTCCGGCTCTCGCCGGGGCATAAAAAAGACGGAGGAAAAAACCTCCGTTGCCGTATATCTCCCTGATGCCGTTCCCCGATGCCGATTACGGGGTCTGCAAAGCCGCTTTCTCGAACGGCATCTTTTCATAGGCCTCCTTGAACGAAAGGCAGTAGGTCCTGAAATCTTCGATATTCATAGGCTGAACGTTTGCTTGGAGTCGGAATTATCCCGATGTTTTTCCGGTGTGCGGCACGCAGCGGCGTTTTGCAGCTGCGGGGACGCGGTCATTCGGAGATTACGCCCGAACCCACCAGCTCGTCGCCATCGTACCATGCGGCGAACTGTCCGGGCGTGATGCCCCGCTGGGGTTGGTCGAAGAGGATGTAGGCGCCTTGGTCGCGCATGAAGAGCGTTGCGTCCTGAAGGGGCTGGCGGTAGCGGATGCGGACGCTGAAGCGGGCGCTCTGTCCGGGTGAGAGGGCGCGTGCGGGATTGACCCAATGGATTTTGCCGGGGGCGATATGCAGCGCCGGGCGCCACAAACCGGGATGGGCGTCGCCCTCGCCGACGTAGATGACGTTCTGCGCGGTGTCGGTCGCAAGGATGAAGAGCGACTCCCGGCGGCCGCCGATGCCCAGCCCCTTGCGCTGGCCGATGGTGTAGAAATGCGCGCCGTTGTGCTCGCCGATCTTTTTGCCGTCGCGTACGGTGTAGCGCCACGGGGCGGCGAGGGCGGTAAGGCGTTCGGTCGAAGGTTCGCCGTCGGTTCGGGCGACTTCGGCATCCGCTGCAGCAGGTATAGCTCGGTTTTCGGTCGAAAGCGCGCTGTTCGTCCGGGTGTCTGACGTATTGGGGCCAGCGGCGTTTTCGACTTTGGCCGAGGCTGCGGCCAAAGCCCGGTCGTATTTCGGCCACGAGGGGAGGATCTCGTGGACGTTGCCCTTTTTCGAAGCCAGTTTCTGCTGGAGGAAAGCAGGCAGGTCCACCTTGCCCACGAAGCAGATGCCCTGCGAGTCCTTGCGCTTGGCGGTGGCGAGTCCCTGCTCGGCGGCGATGCGCCGCACTTCGGGTTTCAGCAGATCGCCGATCGGGAACAGGGCGTAGCGCAGCTGCTCCTGCGAAAGCTGGCAGAGAAAATAGCTCTGGTCCTTGTTGGGGTCGGCGCCGGCGAGCAGCTTGAAGACCGTCCGTCCGTCGGGAAGAACCTCTTCGGCCTTGCGGCAGTAGTGGCCCGTGGCGACGAAGTCCGCGCCCAGCTTGAGGGCTTCGCGCAGAAAGACGTCGAATTTGATTTCGCGGTTGCACAGCACGTCGGGGTTGGGCGTGCGGCCCTTTTCGTACTCGGCGAACATGTAATCGACCACGCGCGTACGGTAGTCGGCCGAGAGGTCCACCACGTGCAGCGGAATGTCGAGCCGTTTGGCGACCAGCTCTGCGAAAACCCGGTCGTCGTGCCACGGGCAGTCGCCTTCGAGCGTGCCCGTAGTGTCGTGCCAGTTGATCATGAAAAGCCCCGTGACGTCGTGCCCCTGCCGTTTGAGGAGATACGCCGCGACGGACGAATCCACGCCGCCCGATAATCCGATTACTACATGTGCCATATTGTCTTGAAAATCTTATAGGTCGATCAGCCCTTCGGGCAGGATCATCTTCATCGTCAGCCCCTCGAAGTCGATATGGGCGATGAACTCCTCGGCGGCGGGGACCAGCACCCGGCGGCCGCCGATTTCCAGCTCGAAGAGCGGATTGGCTTCGCTGTCATAATAGTCCGCGACCCTGCCTGCGAATTGTCCGGCAGGGGGCGTGCCGTCGCCGGCGTCGCTGCCGTCGTTGTTGGCGTTGGCATTATCGTTGCTGCCGCCTCTGCTGCCGTCGTCGTTGCAGGTGTCGTTGTTTGCGTTGTTGCCATCGTCATTTCCGTCATTTCCGTCATTTCCGCCGTTTTCCGTGCCGCCGTGCCGCATCTCGAAGCCCGTAACGGCGAATCCGATCAGGTCCTCCATGTAGAATTCGTCGTCATCCTCCTCGTCGAACCGGATGCGGAATTCGAGGCCGAGCAGCTCCTGCGCCCGGCGTTCGGTGTCGAAGTCGGCGAATGCGGCGACGGCGCCTGAGGCTCCGCGGCGTTCGAAACGTTCGCACCAGAGCGGCACTTCGAGGGCGTCGATGGTGACCAGCAGCGGGGTGTCGGTGTCGAAATCCGCGGGGAAATCGGCGTAAAGCGACAGCATCACTCCGCCGTCGGTGCCGAAAAGCTTGTTGATTCTGCCTGCGGGTATGGAAACGCTCATGTCGGTTCGGTTTACGGTGTTTTATCCTCCGCATCGCGTGGAGCGTGCGATTCTCGCTCGTCCGGCGGTGCGGCAGGGGGACTTTCCATGCGTGGCGTGGCGCTGCGTGGCGTGCCGCCCGGCCGGAAAGAGTTTACAAAAGTAATGAAAAAAACCGGTAAATCTCCCGTGCTGGGAAATTTACCGGGATTCCGGAAGAAGCGTTCTGCGCTTATTCTGCGGCGGGAGCTTCGGTTTCGCCTTCAGCGGGTGCTTCTGCGCCCTCTGCGGCAGCGGCCTGCTCGGCCTCCTTGGCGGCAGCTTCGGCTGCGGCCTTCTTCTCGGCGATGGCCTTTGCGCGCTCCTCCTTGACTTTGGCTTCGGCGGCCAGACGGGCCTTTTCGGCCGACTTGGCATCCGCTTCGAGCTTGTTGCCCTTAGCCTCGATCTTACCGGCCTTCTCGGTCATCCATTTGTTGAAACGAGCTTCGGCTTCGGTCTCCGAGAATGCGCCCTTGGCGATACCGCCCAGCAGGTGCTTCTTGTATAATACGCCCTTGTACGAGAGAATTGCCCGACAGGTATCCGTAGGTTGTGCGCCTTTCTGCAACCAGCCCAGTGCTTTCTCGAAGTCCAGGTCGATCGTAGCAGGATTCGTGTTGGGGTTGTAGGTACCCAGCTTCTCGATAAATCTACCATCACGTGGCGCCCTGCTATCTGCGGCAACGATGTGATAGAAGGCGTAACCCTTCTTACCATGACGTGCCAGACGAATTTTAACAGCCATTTTGCTATAAAATTTTGTTGTAATTAATAAAAAACGCTCACCCACTTTGGGCTTTTAAGCCTGCAAATGTAGGCAAAATATTCCGCCCGGCAAAATAAATTGCGGAAAAATGCGCGCGGAAGGCTGTTTTATGGCGTTTTCGATACGGATGAAAAAATGCCGGGCCGCATTTGCAGCCCGGCGTCGAGTGATCCCGGCGGGATTCGAACCCACGACCGACAGCTTAGAAGGCTGTTGCTCTATCCAACTGAGCTACGAGACCATGTCGATTTTCGGGTGCAAAAGTACGAAATTCCGAAGTATCTACAAATTTATTTCGTGTTTTCTTGTTTTATCTGCATCGGACGGCCGGCGTTTTATTCCGGCCGGACGTCTGCGGAAGCGCCGCTGAGCCTTGTAAAAACAAGCCGGACAGACCGTCCGGCTTGTTTTGAGTCTTGTGCGGAGCGCCGGTTTTCGGGCGCCGGCCCGCTGGAGGAAGTGTGGGTGTGAGGCGGATTTGCGACGGTTGTTCCCGGACCTGTTTCGTTATTTGATAAGGTATTTGTCCAGATACATTTTCAGTTCGCGCGGCATGACGGGTTTGGTGATGAATCCGTTGCAGCCGGCTTCCTCGGCAGTGCGGCGGTCGGTGTCGAAGGCATAGGCCGTTTGCATGATCACGGGCAGTTCGGCCGTATGGCGGCGAATCTCCTTCAGCGCCTCGATGCCGTCCATGACGGGCATTTTGATGTCTATCAGTATTGCGTCGGGCTTGTGCTCCATGGCAAAATCGACAGCCTCCCTGCCATTCTTGGCCCATAGCAGATCGTACTCTTTTTTGAGTATTATTTCCAGAAGCTTGTAGTTGCTCTCGACATCTTCCGCTATCAGAATCAAGGGTTTCCGTACGTCGGGATTGTTGTCTGTCATTGTGTTTGTTGTTGGGATGTGTGCAAATATAGAAAATAATTCCTGAATTTAAGAGTTTACCGCCAAAATGTTCCCTCCCAGCGGGCTGTATTGCCGCATCTGTCCGTCACCGTGAGCTGCACGCTGCGGCGTTTTTTTGCGGCGGGTAGGTCGAACGCATGTACGAGCGTACCCTGCATCGGGAAACGGTCGCAGGGCACCCAGCGGCCGTCGATGAGCAGCGTGCAGGAGGCGATGCCTGAGAAATTGTCGCTCACGCGGAAGCGGATGCTGCGGGCGCCGCCGAGGTCGGCCCCTTCGCTGAAGAGCGGCCGGATGCGCGGCGGTATGGTGTCGGCGGCGACGAAGATGTCGCCCGTGGTGCGGGTCGTCGCCGTCACGGCGCCGTCGGCGTATCTGCCGCCGATGCAGGCGATGCGTCCTTTGGCAGTACGGGTCGCGAGAACCGTACGGGACTGCATGTCGTCGGGCACGAAGGCGTGTACGGAGACCGTCATAGGGCGGCGCAGGGGCGTCTCGGCGCCGAGGATGCGGTAGGCGGGCGAGAGGACCGCCGCCGTGGAGTCGGATGCGGGGGCTTGACGCTGTTCCGGGCGGCAGAAAATGGGTTCGTAGACCGCTCCTGCGGGGATGCGGGCCGTCAGATCGCGGCCCGCACGGACTAAAGCCACCTTTTCGGGCCGCAGGACGACGGCCGTGCTGTCAGCTTCGGCGCGGAGCGTTTCCGTGCGGCCGAGAATGTCGAATTCGAGCTGCGAGCGGTTGCCGCAGTCGTCTTCGGCTTCGATGCGGATGCGCCGTTTCTCGCCCTCGGCGGTGCGGACGAGGCCGCGCTCCCGCATGACGGGATAGAAGCAGTCGGGCGATTCGGCCAGCTGCGCCAGCCGGATCACCTCGTTGCGCGAGGTGAGCTGCATGGGGTAGTGGCTCACGGCGTCGCAGCAGCGCGAAAGGTCGTGCGTGAAGCCGTCCATGCGGTATTCGAACCGGGGATCGCCGTCCACGGACATGCTCGCCCTCCATAGTCCGAAGGTGTTGTGCACCCCGTTGCGGCGGTCGCTGGCTTCGAGGACGAAATAGCCTTTGCGTCCCGTGCCGACAGGCTCTTCGCGCGTCAGCCGGTAGCGGCCTTCCGCTTCGCGGACGACGGCGTAGCTCTCCGGACTGCCGTGGACGGGAACGCCCTGCACGCTGTCCACCTCGATGTAGTGGATGCGCATGATGCGGGGCGGCAGGTCGTCGTCGGGGCGGACGACGCCTTCGCGCACGACGTTGTAGAGCCGCTGGGTCGGGGTGTCGCGCAGTTCGAAATGCAGATGGGGCCCCATCGACGAACCGCTGTTGCCCGAAAATCCGATCGTGTCGCCCTGTGCGACGGGCCATGCGTCGGGGCCGAACCAGAGATCGACGCTGTTCGCGCGGCGGCGGCAGCGTTCGTCGCGGACCTGTTTTTCGATGTCGCCGCGGAACCGTTGCAGGTGGCCGTATACGGCCGTCGTGCCGTTGCCGAGCGTGAGGTATATCGCCCGTCCGTAGCCCGACGGGCTGACGCTCACGCGCGAGACGTAACCGTCGGCCACGGCCACGAGGGGTTTGCCCTCGCCGCCGTCGGTCTTGATGTCTATGCCGCCGTGGAAGTGTCCGGGACGCATTTCGCCGAAATTGGCCGAGTAAAGCCCCGCGACGCCGCGGATCGGATATATGTAATCTCCGGGGTTGAGCCGCTGGCCCTGCGCCCCGGAGCAGATCGTCGTGAAAAGCAGTAATGTCAGAATTCGTCGCATGTCTCCGTGTCCGTCACGAGCGCGGCGGCGCTGTCGAGCACCGTTTCGTAGTCGTATCCCAGCGAAAGCCCGTAACGTATCAGTTTGGTTTTGAGTTCGTATTGTGTCGTATGTCTGGTCGTCCGCATCTTGCGTTCCAGCTGCTGCCGCAGCCGGCCGGCCATATCCTGACGGTCGGCCTGCGCCAGTGCCGCGTCGATCAACTCCCTGTCGATACGCTTGCGCTGCAGGGCCGTGCGGATCTTGTATTCGCCCCAGCCGCTCAGCCGCAGTTTGTCGCGCACGAAAGCTTCGGCGTAACGGCCGTCGTCGATGAAGCGGTCGCGGACGAGCCGCGCCAGCACCTGCTCGCCCTCGCGCTCCGCAAGCCCCCAGCCGCGCATCAGCCGCCGGGCGTCGTCCTGCGACTTTTCTGCGCGCGCACAGAGCCGCATGAGTGCGGCGAGGGCCTGTTCGGGCGTTTTGGCGCGTTTTCCGGTCGTTTTTACTTCAGGCGGCTGCATGTCATGCGGGGTTTGCCGTTGAGGTCTTCGCGGACCTCGGTGTCCGTATATCCCTCTTCGCCGAGCATGCGGCGCATGGCGTCGGCGAAGCGTTCGTAAATTTCGAAGTAGAGCCTGCCGCCGGGGCGGAGCGTCCGCCGTCCGGCGCGGGCGATGGCGCGGTAGAAGCGCAGCGGGTCGTCGTCGGGGACGAATAACGCTTCGTGCGGCTCGTATTCCCGCACATTGACGTGCATCGCGGGCAGGTCGCTCTGCGGCACGTAGGGCGGGTTGGAGACGATGACGTCGAACGGTCCCGGAAAGACTTCGGCCAGATCGCTCAGGGCGTCGGCCTTGCGCAGGATGACCCCGGCGCCGAGCGCCCGGCAGTTGCGGGCAGCGGTTTCCAGCGCCGTGTCGGAGATGTCCGCCGCATATACCTGCGCGCCGGGCAGCGCCAGCGCGAGGGTGGCCGCGATGCAGCCGCTTCCGGTGCCCACATCGAGAAGGGCGGCGGCCGTCGTTTCGGCCTGCGCGATCCATACCGCCAGCTCCTCGGTTTCGGGCCGGGGAATCAGCACCCCTTCGTGCACGGCGAACGTGCGGCCGCAGAACTCCGTGCGTCCCACGACATACTGCACCGGACGGCCTGCGGCCAGCTGGCCGAGGATGTCGTCCAGTTCCGCGATTTCGAGCGGCGCGCCGGGATCGGTCAGCAGGGCCGACGCGCTCAGCCCAGACAGCTCCGAGACGGCGACGAGGGCGATGCTCCGTGCTTCACGCGCCCCGTAGAGGGGCGCGAGACGTGCCGAAATGCGGCCGAGTATGTCGCGGCGCGTGGTCATCAGCGGATGAAGTTGGCCAGCGCGATTGCCACGGCGGCTTCGACGACCACCGCGCCCCGCAGGGCGACGCAGATGTCGTGGCGGCCGCGGATCATCAGCGGCTCGACCTTGTTCGTGGCCAGATTGTAGGTCATCTGTTCGCGGCCGATGCTCGGCGTGGGCTTGACGGCGGCGCGGACGACGAGTTCGTTGCCGTTGGTCAGTCCGCCGTTGATGCCGCCCGCGTTGTTGGTCGCTGTCGTGCCTTCGACGTCGAGGAACGGGTCGTTGTTCTCGGAGCCGCGCATGCGCGCCCCGGCGAAGCCGCTGCCGAATTCCACGCCCTTGACGGCGGGAACCGAGAAGAGCAGGTGGGCGATCATGCTTTCGGCCGAGTCGAAGAAGGGTTGTCCCAGCCCCAGCGGGACGCCCTGTACGCGGCATTCGATGATGCCGCCTACGGAGTCCTGCTCGGCGGCCGCGGCGCGCAGCACCTCGTCGAAACCCTCCGGGTCGGTGCAGCCTCCGATCTCCGCGACGCGGGTGTCGAAGGTCACGCCCGGCGGCAGTATCTTCTTGGCGACCACGCCTGCGGCCGTGAGCGCCACGGTCAGGCGGGCCGAGAAGTGGCCGCCGCCGCGCGGGTCGTTGAAGCCGTTGAATTTGTGGTAGGCCACCATGTCGGCGTGCGAGGGCCGGTAGTGGCGCATCACGTTGGCGTAGTCCTGCGAGTGGGTGTCGCGGTTGGCGAACTCGATGGTCAGCGGGGCGCCCGTGGTCATGCCGTTGTAGAGTCCCGACACGATCTGCGGGATGTCGGGTTCGCGGCGCGGCGTGGTGCCGCGCGCGCCGCTGCGCCGGCGTGCGAGGTCGGTTTCGAAATCCTCCGCCGAAAGCGGAACGCCTGCCGGAATGCCGTCGATCGAGATGCCGATCTGCTGGCCGTGCGACTCGCCCCAGATGGCGAGCCTGAAGTTATGACCGAAAATGTTCATGGCTTTAAACTCTGATTTTTTCAAGGTCTTCGAAGAAGCCGGGGTAGCTCTTGGCTACGCACTCGGCGTTTTCGATCGTTATCTGCCCGTCGCAGCGCAGCGCCGAGACCGCCATCGACATGGCCATGCGGTGGTCGTCGTGGCTCGAAACGCGCGCCGGGCGGATTTTGCCGCCGCGGATGCGCATGACGTCCTCTTCCGAGATGTCCACTTCGATACCTACTTTGGCGTATTCTTCGCGGATCGCCTCGGCGCGGTTGCTCTCCTTGTGCAGCAGCCGCGAAGTGCCGCGGATCGTGCTGACGCCGTCGGCCGCCGCGGCGAGGGCCGCAAGGGCGGGGAAGAGGTCGGGGCAGTTGGTGGCGTCGAATTCGAAGCCGTGCAGCGGGCGGCTGATCGCCGTCACCGAATCGGCTTCGTTGATGACGGCGGCGCCGGCCCGGACCAGCGCCGTGCAGACGGCCGTGTCGGCCTGCTTCGAGAGCATCGAGATATTCCGTACTGTAACCTCTCCGGCGACGGCGCCGGCCACCAGCAGCATGGCCGCCGCGCTCCAGTCGCCCTCGATGCTCAGGCAGGCCGGGCTGTAACGCTGGCCGCCTTCGATGTAGAACTCTTCGTAATCGTTATGGCAGATTTCCACGCCGAAACGGGCCGCGGTGTCTATGGTCATGTCCAGATAAGGGGTCGAAACCGCGCTCCGCACATGGATCGTGGTGTCGTGTCGGGCCAGCGGCAGCGCCAGCATGAGTCCCGTGATGAACTGCGACGAAACCGAGCCGTCCACGTCGACCTCGCCGCCGCGGATCGGTCCGCGGACTTCGAAGGGCAGGAATCCGCCGTTGTCGCGCACCCGGACGCCCAGCGTGCGCAGCGGTCCTGTCATCATCTCCATCGGGCGGCGGAGCAGCGTGCCCTCGCCTTCGATGGTGATCGGCGTGCCGCAGAGCGAAGCGATGGGGGTGAATAGGCGTGTCGAAAGACCCGACTCGCCGACGCGGAGCGTGTGCCCCTGCGGGCGCAGCCCGCCTTCGATCGAAAGCGTCTCTTCGCCGATCCGGGTCACGCGGGCGCCGAGCGTCTCGATGCACTGCAACGCCGAGCGCGTGTCGCTGCAGAACTCGATGTTGCGCAGCACGGAGGTCTCTTCGCAGAGAAGCGATGCCGCCAAGGCGCGCTGTGCGTAGCTTTTCGAGCAGGGCGGCGTCAGCGTGCCTTTGACGCGGCCCGATGGAACCGTCTTATCCATTATGGGTGATATATGATTGAGCGGGGATGCCGGTGCAAAAGCCCCGCATCCCTGATTTCGTGTTTCGGCCGTTATTCCTGCGGAGTTTTGCGGTTTTTCATCTCCTGCGTCAGTTGGTGGCTCTTTTTCAGCTCGAAGTGCTGGCCCAGATAGACCTTGCGGACCATCGGGTCGGCGGCCAGCTCCTCGGCGGTGCCGGTTTTGAGGATCTTGCCTTCGTAGAGCAGGTAGGTGCGGTCGGTGATGGCCAGCGTCTCGTCGACGTTGTGGTCGGTGATGATCACACCGATGTTCTTGTGCTTGAGCGTCGCCACGATCGACTGGATGTCCTCGACGGCGATCGGGTCCACGCCCGCGAAGGGTTCGTCGAGCAGGATGAACGCCGGGTTGATGGCCACGGCGCGCGCGATCTCCGTGCGGCGGCGTTCACCGCCCGAAAGCTGGATGCCGAGGCTCTTGCGGACCTTCTGCAGGCGGAACTCCTCGATCAGCGATTCGACGCGCTCGGCCTGATACTCCTTCGAATATTCGGTCATTTCGAGCACGGCGCGGAGGTTGTCCTCGACCGACAGGCGGCGGAAAACCGACGCTTCCTGCGCCAGATAGCCCACGCCCATCTGCGCGCGCTTGTAGACCGGTTCGTTGGTCAGCTCGGCGACCTGTCCCTCGTCGTTTTCCAGAAAAATGCGTCCTTCGTTGGGCTTGATGAGTCCCACGATCATATAGAAGGTCGTGGTCTTGCCCGCTCCGTTGGGGCCGAGCAGTCCGACGATCTCGCCCTGATTGACGTCGATCGAGACGTGATCGACGACCGTACGGGCTTTATATTTCTTGACAAGTTCGCTTGTGTATAGGCGCATGTTGCTGCATGGTTAAGTTTGCAGCCCCTTCATCCCGAAGCGGTTCCGTATTCGGGCCGATGAGCCGGAACGGGAAGGCTGCGGGCCGGGGCCGTCGCAACAAAGGTATATAAAGTAGGTAAAAACTCCAAACCGCGGGGCCATAATTCTCTCCGGAAAGGGGGCGAAGTCCGGAAATTGTCCGCAGCGGCGGCAAAAAGGTTCCGAACGGCCGCGGAAATGTTCCCCGGCGGCCGGGCGTGCGGGCCGGAGCGTGCGGCGATGTTGTCCCGGCAACTGCGGGGACAATCGGGCCGGGCGTCAGAAGAATCCGATCAGCGCCACTTCGAAGCCGTTGCCGTTCTTGGCTCCCGCCGCCGAGTATTTCGAAAGCGTCCATGCAGCCTGCGCCTTCAGCCGCGGAATGGGCATGTAGAGGAAGCCCACCAGAAAGTCCTGCTGCTTGCCGACCGAGCCGGGTAGGTAGGTGTTGCGTTTGCCGTTGAAGACGTCGTAGCGGATTACGGGCATGTATTTGCCCTTGAATTTGTAGCCTGCGATGAGGTAGTACATCTGTTCGTCTACCTTGCCGCGTGTCTTTTCCCCCGTCGTCTTGTCTGTGTAGGCCGCGGAGGAGCCGGTGTGCGCGTATTCGGCCCGGACGAGGATGTGTTCGCTGTCGTACCAGAAGCCGGCGGCGTAGCGCGTCATGGGGATATAGTCCTTCGAAACCGTGTTGTTGGTGTATTCGCCCCAGTTCACCGAGCCTGAAATGCGCAGCTCCCTGAGAGGGAAGAACGTGAGGCGCGCCACGATGTCTTTCGACTTGTTGTCGTCCGAACGGTTCATCTGCGAGCCGTTGAAGAGGGCGAGGTTGTAGGTGAGCATGTCCCAGCCGTCGCGGTGCAGGAACGCGCCCGTGGCTTGCAGGCCGCAGTCGCGGCCGTAGGTGTTGTAGCCCGACACGGCGTTGCGGCAGACCATTTTGAGAATGGCGTGCGAGAAGTTGGGGACTTCGAGCGTGCCGGGCGAGATGTCGTAATTCTCGATGGTCAGCGGAACGGGGAACTGACCGGCCCAGATGTGTATCTGGGGGCGGATTTTGGCCCGCAGGTACATGTCCTGCACGGTGATGAGCGCCTTGCCTTGCTGGTCGGCCGAGCTGGAGAAGCCCTCGAACTGCATCTTGTAGTCGAACGTACGGGAGATGTCGCCCGTGAGGATCAGACGCATGCGCTTGACGTTGAACGACGACGAATTTTTGCCGTCCGTTCCCCCGACGTTGGTCTGGGAGGTGTAGCCGATCTGTGCATAGCCCGAAAATTTGGGCAGCGCGGCGAGAATCTTCTCGAACCGGGTGATCTTCTTCGAGACTTCTTCCGGCGAAGCGGCGTTGTTGGCGTCGTCGATCTCGGCGGCGCTTGTTCGGGGTGCCGGTCGTGTGTCGGAGCCTTCCGGGGCGGGTCGTGCGGGGAGCGTCTGCGCGGTGGCGGGGAGGCTCAGTGCGGCGGTGAACAGCAGTGCGGATAGTAAGCGTTTTTTCATGGCTGACTGGTTATGTCGGTTAATAAGTGTCGGACGGTAAACTGTTTGCAGGGAATCGGAGGACTCTTTTGCATAGAATATGCCATTTTTCCGGGCCGCCCGTTCATGTGTCCGTATCGGAAAGAAACGAAACCATTTCGTTGTGCCGGGCGCGGCCGGACTTGCTCCAATCGCCGGGACGCTGAATTTTTATCGGAAGATGGTGCGGAATTCCGAATTTTTTGCTAACTTTACCTAAGAATTTGTGAATAAAGAGTAGAATCGGCGAAATGAAACAAAATGAATCGTCCCTGCTGCACGACAAGCTGAAGGAGTACTTCGGCTTTTCGTCGTTCAAAGGGAATCAGGAGGCTGTGATCCGCAATGTGCTGGAGGGAAACGATACGTTCGTGCTTATGCCGACGGGCGGCGGAAAGTCCCTGTGCTACCAACTGCCCGCCCTGATCATGGACGGCGTGGCGATCGTCATTTCACCGCTTATCGCGCTGATGAAGAATCAGGTGGACGCCATGCGCACCTTCTCGGCCGATTCGGGGATCGCCCATTTCCTCAACTCGTCGCTCAACAAGACCGCCGTAGCGCAGGTGCGCGCCGATGTGCTGTCGGGAAAGACCAAGCTGCTCTATTTCGCCCCTGAGTCGCTGACCAAGGAGGACAACGTGGCCTTCCTGCATAAAATAAAGGTGTCGTTCTACGCCATCGACGAGGCGCACTGCATCTCGGAGTGGGGGCACGACTTCCGGCCTGAGTACCGCCGCATACGCCCGATCATCAACGAAATCGGTCCTGCGCCGCTGATCGCCCTGACGGCTACTGCCACGCCCAAGGTGCAGCTGGACATTCAGAAGAATCTAGGCATGTCCGACGCTTCGGTCTTCAAGTCGTCGTTCAACCGCCCGAACCTCTATTACGAAATCCGGCCCAAGCACAACGTGGACCGCGACATCATCCGTTTCATCAAGCAGAACGAGGGCAAGAGCGGCATCATCTACTGCCTGAGCCGCAAGAAGGTCGAGGAGCT
>ERZ857955.1360-NODE-1360-length-19782-cov-3.009479_pt1 | contig 19782 bp, 17 predicted proteins | sample MGYA00519956_ERZ857955 | MGnify/ENA primary metagenome ERZ857955 (study PRJEB31778, sample SAMEA3449378) | human gut metagenome | biome: human gut; feature: human-associated habitat; material: faeces | place: United Kingdom | collected 2010/2012 ...
TATCTCGGTCAGTTGCTCCAGCTCCTTTTTCTTCTGGGCGTCCTTTGCCTTAAGCTCCTCCAGATCCTTTTTGCTCTCCTCCAGCTCTGCATAGTCGATGTACTTGGAGGGCTTGTAGAGGAAGTTCATAAAGTAGAGGTTGGCAATGGCAAAGAGGTTACTGGCAATCCAGTAAAGACCTACGCCGGCAGGCACCAGATAGGTGAAGTAGGTGGAGAATGCCACGGTAAAAATCGTCACACCCCAGCGGCTCAGGAAGCCCTGCTCCTTCTGGAGGACGTTATCCCGGTTCTGCGCCCAGCACAGCAGGAACGTAGAGCCGCAGGACAGCAGCGGCACCAGGGAAATCAGCGAAATGGGAAGCACCGGCGGCACCTGAGACAGGTTGATGCCCAGGAACATGGTGTTAAGACTCTGCGCCGCGGAAATAATCCCCACAATGTCTACCCCCGGCAGCTGATCGGCAAGTCCCATGAAGTAGCCATAGTTTGCACTGTTGCGCATTGCCTCAATAACCTTGAGCTGTGCGCCGCTGCCCAGTTCGTCCCCCCCCAGCAGCTGCGCCGTAGCCGCCACAAAGGTCTTGCAGGTGGCTGCATCGATCCGCAGAAGGTGCTGCATGGGATTGTAGATAACGTTAATGAGTCCCAGCACCAGAATGATCTGAATAATCATCGGCACCATGCCCAGCATGGGGCTGTAATGCTCCCGCTTATACAGGGCAATGGTCTCGTCCGAAATGGTGTCCTTATCGCCATAATGCTTCGCGGTAATCCGGTTGATTTCCGGCTGGAGACGAATCATTTTAATGGAGTTTTTCTGCACCACCACAGACAGGGGCAGCAGAATGATCTTGCTGAGCAGGGTAAACAGCAGAATTGCAATGCCATAGCTCTTTACCAGCTTGTAGCAGAGCCACATCAGCCATCCCAGGGGAATGCCGATGCAAGTGTTAATCAGTGACATGAACTTACTTCCTCGTTTCTAGCGAATTGTATATTGTATGTTGTTCTAGCGTTTCGGGGGCTTATGCCCCGATGCGCCTTTTTCAGGTTTGCGGCCCGATCTTCCCGGTCCTTTTTTGTGGTGCTTATCCGGTTCGTTCCATTCCGCAGCGCTGTCCTCTGCCCAGGATTCCTCCGGCTCCTCCGCTGACACGGCTGCTTCCGGATGCTCCTTGGAATTGAAATAATCCGGCAGCACATAGCCCTCCGCCGGTTCCACCATCGCAAGGTCCAGATCATACGCGGCATTGAGCACCATTCTTGTGGCATTGATGCCCGTTTGTCCCTCCAGGTCCAGCTGCTGACCGGGAATATAGGCGGACACCAGCGCATTTTGCATCACTGGCGTCTCCTTTTCCGTGTCAAACCAGGGACCGCCAAATTGCTCCACCATGTGAAGGGGCACTCTTGCGCCATGATCCGACAGGAGCAGAATCGCAGCGTCTGGGTCCTTTTCCTGAATGCTGTCGATGGTTTCAAGAATCACGGAATTGATGTACTGGAGCTGATCGGTGTAAAGCTCCGGCTCCTTCCAATACCAGTATTTTCTTTTTTCCGTCTGGATGCTGCCGTCCTTGTGGAATACAAAGGGTGCATGGGGGCACTGAATATAGCTCACCGTCAGAGTCGGACCCTCCACCTCATCCGCGCAGCCTTTCAGCGCGTCAATGGCATTTTCCACCGGTCCCACATAGTTGTCCCGGTAGTTTTGGAAGATTTTCATTTCAATTCTCTTCCGAATGGGCGGAATCTGCTGGAACAAACTGTGCTGGAGCAGGTAAGAGGAGATATTGTCCTCATGCTGTCCCCGAGTCAGCTCCTTTGCCGGAAACCGGAGATAGCGCCAATGATTCACCAGATTGACCTGATATCCGTTCCCCCAAAACAGCTGTACCAACGCAGGATTCTCCAGATACTCCCGGCGCACCCGCGCGGTCATATCGTCACTTACCACATAGTTGAGGTTCAGGAGATTGGGTACAATGTCCTCCGTCCAGCAGGACTCGGTATTTCGGCTGGTCTCGGAGACGGAAAAGCCCCGCTCCTTCAGGGCATCATAAAAATCCCTGTTGTCATAGCCGAAATAGGTATCGAGATTCTCCGTGCCGCCATATTCGTCGAACAGGAGATAATAGAAATTGCGCTGCTTCCCTTCGAACCGTGCCGTCCGGATTTCCTCCGGCGCATCCGGCGGCGGTGGCTGGGTGGCGCCGGAAATCAGCTTTGGCGCCGCAATGATTCCGCTGATGAAGCACAGCGCCCCAAAGGTTAGGGCAATAATCCCGCAGCCTGCGGTCATATTAGGCTTCTTTTTCAAAAGCAAAATCAGAATCAGCAGCAAAACCAGCCCGATGAGCAGCAGCTGATAGCGATCCCGCAGCCACGGCAGCTTTTCCTTGATGCCCTGGGATACCATGGTAAAGTTGATGACCACCAGCATGCCAAGGCAGGTCATAAACGATGCCCGGCTCATGTTCCGGAACATGATTCCGGTCACCAGCAGAATGCCCATCGCCGTTAAGAGGAAAATCCCCGCGAACAGCCGGGTATCCCCCAGCGATGCTTCTCCGGCGTTTTGAGCGTAAATAAAAATACAGGGATACAGACTGGTTAGGATCACCGCAGCCAGTCCCGCAGCCCAGCTTTTCAGATGTCCGCGCAGTGTCTTCATTGTTCAGAATCCTCCTGAATTTCGGACTTCTTCTGTCACTGCGTTTTCCGGAACATATGATACGCCTGCCAGAAAGTTTGTCAACCTTTATTCTATCATACATTCCTTAATTTGCAATCTTATTTTTCACAGATTCCACACATTCTACTGCATAATGTACAAAAACACGGTTCCAAATCCCTCCAATGTCCATATAACCGCCCAAGGGGCAGTACGGATTGCCGTTTTCTCCGCACTGCCCCGATTCTATGCTCTATCATCTTGTTTAGCCGCCCAGCCAAGCCCCAATGCCCAGGCACAGAAGGCACACCACCGTCAACGCCGCCAGCAGCTTCCATACAAATCGAATCCAGGTGCCATAGGATACCCGCCCGATGGCAAGCGCACCCATTACCACCGCAGAAGTGGGGGTAATCAGGTTCACAAGTCCCGATGCAGTCTGGTAGGCGGTCACCAGCAGCGCACGGCTTACACCGGTCATCTCCGCCAGCGGCGCCATAATGGGCATGGACAGGGTTGCAAGTCCCGAGGACGAAGGAATCAGGAACGACAGCAGCACAAAAATGCCAAAGGACAGGAGGATAAATCCCACGCCGCCCGCTTCGGACAGTGCCTGCTCGCCCCAATATAATATGGTATCGGTGATTTTCCCCTGATTCATAATCACCGTAATGCCCCGGGAAATGCCGATGATAAACGCAACGCCCAATAAATCCGCTGCACCGGCTACAAATCCGCTGACGATTTCCTTTTCTCCCACGCCGCAGAGCATCCCGGTCAGCACCGCCGCCACCCAGAATAGTGCCGACAGCTCCGGGAACCACCAGCCCAGGGTTGGAATGGCGGTAAGCCCCATATTGGAAAACGGAATGACGCCATAGATCATCACCAGGAACGTCCCTGCAAACAGCCAAAGTGCCAGCTTTTGCGATTTGCTCAGCACCGTTTTCTCCTGATTTTTCAGAGCAAAATGCCGTAAATTCTCTTCCCGCTGGGCTGCCACCAGACTAAGGCTCGGATCTCTGTGGACCCGCTGCCCGTAAAGCAGCACATAGCCGATGGACAGCACCAGACAGACCCCCAGCAGCAGAAGCCGCAGACCAATCCCCTGCCCCATACTAACGCCTGCAAAGCCTGCTGCGATGCCGGTGGCAAAGGGATTGACTGTAGAGCCCAGCACGCCGGCACCGGCGCCCAGCAGAATCACGCTCACGGCTGTGACGGTATCATACCCCGCTGCCACCATTACCGGCAGCAGCAGCGGATAAAATGCAATGGTTTCCTCGGACATGCCGAAGGTGGTCCCGCCCAGTGCAAAGGCACACATGAGAATGGGAATCAGCACGCCGCCTCGGTTGCCCAGCTTGCCTACAATGGCTACAATGCCTGCATCCACTGCCCCGGTTTTGCCCATGACACCCAAAAAGCCGCCCACCATCAGGATAAATACCGCAACCTCAATAGCTTCGTAAAAGCCCTCCAGCGGCGCTTTTGTCACCGCCCAGATGCTCTGACCGCTGCGGCTCACCTGGGTATAGCTGCCCGCAATGGGCGCGCCGTCCTCCAAATAGTGATACTGTCCCGCCGGAAGAATCCAGGTCAGTGCAGCAACAATTAAAATCAGCAGCAGCAAAATCGTCTCCGCACTGGGCATTCTCAGTTTACGCAATCAGATCCCACCTATCACTGTTGTTCCGCATTGTCCTGCCAGCGCATCCAATCCCCGGGCAAGGGAGGTGATAATGGCACGTCCCTGGGGATTCTTCCGTACAAATTCCATGGCTGCCTGTACCTTTGGCAGCATGGACCCGGCAGCAAAATGCCCCTCCTGACAATACTGCTCCATTTCCTCCACAGTCACCTGTCCCAGCTTTTTCTCGTCAGGCTGACGGAACCGAATGGACACCGCATCCACCTCAGTGAGGATCAGCAGCACATCCGCTTCCATCTCCACTGCCAAAAGCTGCGCTGCCAAATCCTTATCGATGACAGCCGGAACGCCGCGAAGCCCATGATTCTCTTCCTCTACCACGGGAATTCCACCGCCGCCGCAGGCAATGGCAATGGTGGTATCCCAGAGGGTTTTCAGGGTGCCGATCTCCACGATTTTCTTGGGCTTTGGCGACGCTACCACCCGCCGCCAGCCCCGTCCGGCATCCTCTTTTAAGGTATAGCCCTTCTCCTTCTGGATGCTCTGGGCAGTTTCCGCATCATAAAACGGTCCAATGGGCTTTGTTGGATTTAAAAATGCCGGGTCCTGGGGGTCCACCACCATCTGCGTGACTACCGTGACCACCGGGATATCCCGACCGCGGCGCAGCAGCTCTGCCCGAAGCTTCTGCTGCAAATGGTAGCCGATATAGCCCTGGCTCATGGCGTCGCAGACATCAAAGGGCATGGGCGGGGTCTGCTCTGCCGCCGCTTCGGAGGCAAGAATAATTCTGCCAACCTGCGGTCCGTTTCCGTGGACCACCGCCATCTCATAACCGCCGCAGCTGAGATCTGCCAGCGTTCTGGCAGTGCGCTCCACCACAATTGCCTGGGATTCCGCCGTAGGGGGCAGTCCCTTTTCCTCTAAGGCATTGCCGCCCAATGCCACCACAATTCTCTCCGGTCTGCTCATAGCGTTGCCACCAAAATCGCCTTAATGGCATGCATCCGGTTCTCCGCCTGATCGAACACCACGGAAACCGAGCTCCGGAATACGCTGTCTGTGACCTCGCGGATATCCACGCCCTTTTCCAGCCAGGTCTGCGCCATCACCGTACCGGTATCGTGGAAGGAGGGCAGGCAGTGCATAAAAATCACGCTGGGATTGTGGGTGTCCGCCAACAGCTGCTCGTCCACTCGGTAAGGGGTCAGCAGCTGCGTCCGGGCAGGAATCTTGTCCTCCTCGCCCATGGACGCCCAGATATCGGAGTAAACGGCGTCTGCTCCATGGAGCTCCTGACGATCCGTGGTCAGAATAATCTTCGCACCGGACTGCTCTGCCTGCCGCCGCACCCGTTCCATAACGTTCTGATCCACACCGTCAATGAGCTCCTTGGGACCATAGCCCACAAAATCCACGCCCAGCTTGCAGCAGCCGAACATCAGCGCATAGCACATATTGTTCCGCACATCGCCCACAAACACCAGCTTCTGATGGTCAAGCGGCTTTGCCACATGCTCCTCCAGGGTCATGAAATCGGCGATAATCTGGGTGGGATGATCGTCATCAGTCAGACCGTTATACACCGGTACGCCGCTGTATTTTGCCAGGGTTTCCACCACCTTCTGGTCATAGCCCCGGTATTCAATCCCGTCAAAGAACCGTCCCAGTACCTTTGCGGTGTCCTCCATGGATTCCTTTTTGCCCATCTGCGAGCTGCCGGGCTCCAGAAACGTCACATTGCCGCCCTCATCGTGCACTGCGACCTCAAAGGCACAGCGGGTCCGGGTTGAGGTCTTCTCAAACAGCAGGGCAACGTTCTTTCCCTGAAGGCTGCTGCCCAATACGCCGCTGCGCTTTTTTGCCTTCAAATTGTGCCCCAGATCCAGCAAATAGCGAATCTCTCCAGGGGTAAAGTCCATCAATGTTAAAAACGATCTGCCTTTCAAATTCACCGGCATACTATCATCCTCCTTATGATTACTCTCTTACCAGGGGCATGGTCATACATCTTGGACCGCCCCGTCCACGCGCCAGCTCCGAGCTGGGAATAGTCAAAACCTCCACGCCGTTTTCCCGGAGCAGGTCGTTGGTCACCTGATTGCGGTCATAGGCAATCACCCGTCCTGGTGCAATGGCAAAGGTGTTGGAGCCGTCGTTCCACTGCTCCCGGGCTGCATCAATGACGCTGCCGCCGCCACAGGGAATCAGCGTCACCCGCTGAAGTCCCAGATGATCCATGAGAATATGCTCCAGCGACGCCCGCTCCTGTCGAATGCTCAGATGTCCGCCGCCCTGCTCCAGCACAAATACCTCCATGTCTCCCTGAATATTGGGATGCACGGTAAATTTGTCCCGATCCACCATGGTAAACACCGTATCCAGATGCATAAAGCTCCGGCTCTTGGGGATATCAATGGCAAGCACCTGAGAAAAGCCCAGCTCCAGCAGATTTTTTGCCAAAATCTCAATGGCAAAGGGCTCGGTGCGCTGAGAAATGCCCACCGCCACCGTATCCCGGCTGAGCACCAGAATATCGCCGCCCTCCAGACTGGACTCCATCTGGCGGCTATAGACCTTGGGTACGCTTTTGTACACCGGATGATAACGGAAAATATAATCGCCAAACAGGGTTTCCCGGTTTCGGGTCTGACTGTACATCCGGTGTAGGGATACGCCGGAACCGATGCAGGCAAAGGGATCCCGGGTGAAATACAGATTGGGCATGGGATCAATCACAAAGGGATAGTCCCCCTCCAGATAGTCTGTGAGGTTCTTCTTTCCATAGCCGTAAATCTCCGACTTCCGAACTCCCGCCATCATTTTCAGCACCATGTTTTTTGTACTGAAGCCCAGGAAATATTCCGTCATTCGGGCAATTCGTTTTTCTCCCCGAATGCCCGCATCCCGAAGGTATTCCTCCACAAACTGCCGGCGAATGGATTCCTCGGTCAGAGATTCCGCCACCAGATCCTCCAGATATACCACCTCTACCCCCTGCTCTGTCAGCAGCTGGGCAAACCGGTCATGCTCCTGACGGGCAAGGCGCAGATATGGAATATCGTCAAACAGCAGCCGATCCAAATGCTCCGGTATCAGGTTCAGCAGCTCCTCTCCGGGACGATGCACCAGCACCCGGCGCAATGTTCCAATCTCAGACCAGATATTGATTGCTTCGTTCAAGGCACACACTCCTTTTATTTCATCAAGGGCAGTATGTCCCCACATTTAAAAATCATGCACAGACGCAAAAAAGACGCACTGCAAAAGCAGTACGTCGAATGGGGGTGAAGAACCGGCTGGGGAGGGGGTATGAACCGAAAATCGGTTTTGTAGCCAGCCGGTTCTTCTTTGTGGCACAGCGATCACGCTGGCTTTTTTGGAGAATGGCAGGTTCTCTAAAGCTACCTGATCGATAGAGAACCTTGGATTGCAGGGTTAGTATATCATATTATGTTCAATTTGTAAAGTATTTTGTTTGTTTTTGCTGTTTTTCATAGATTTTATGCGATTGGCACAAATATATATTTCAAAATTGTTGCACTTTGAAACAAAGATTTAATACGTTATCCGACGCTTACGAATTTCCCAGTATGGACAGGAGCACCAGAGCCGCGGCAATCGCCGCAACCACCACAATTGTGGTAATCAGCTGTCGCTTGGAGCCCTTTTTTTGTCCCTCGTAATTTAGCTTGACGCCGTCCTTCTGAAGATTCATCCGCGCCGCATTCTCCAGCATCTGTTTTTGCCGGTTGACCTGATCGGGGTTAACAACTCCATTACTCATTCCGCCCGCTCCTTTCACTATCGCGTTTTGTTGAATTTTGTTTACTTCGCTTGTATCTTTATAATATCATTGTAGCGTATAGATTGTAAATTGACATTTTATCTAAGAATTGATTTTCATTTCTATGCAGCCTGCAAAAACGGAGCGCCCCCCACCGGGAACGCTCCGTTTGTCTGTTTCTTATGCTTCTTTCACCGACACAATCGCGCCGCTGTCGTCCAGGGTAATCTGATAGGTCTTGCTGCCGTCTACCTGAACCTCCATTTCGCTGACGCCGTCGTAATCCAGCACCTCCAGGTCATGTCCGCCAGTTGCCCCCCAGAGCAGCTGATATTGATCCTCGCCGCCCTCTTCCTCACTGGGCACCAGCGTGACAACGCCGGAATTCTCCGGCACATCCGGAAGCTCTGTAAGCCCGGAGAACACCGATTTTGCCGCAGTGAGCACCTGATCCTTGGTGACCGTAAAGGTGCCGTCCTCGCCGCTGCCGTTGGTTCTGGACAGATATCTTGCCATCACATTCCAGAAGGCTTTGCCGTCTGCCCCGTCAAAGCCGGTTCCGTCCATCACCACGTCCAGTGCGCATTCCACTGCGGGCAGCGCTTTTTTTAGCGTCTCCGGCAGCTCCGGATCAGGAGTGGGAGAGGGAGACGGACTGGGCTCCATTGAGGGCGTAGGAGAATGGCTGGGAGAGGGCGCCACGCTGGGACTGGGTGAAGGCGCTTGGGTAGGCGTAGCCGTAGGAACCGGCGCCTGAGTGGCAGGCGCCGCAGTGGGCTTTGGGGTTGCAGTGGGCGCCGCAATGTTCACCCGCTTGACCAGCTGCTTCACCGCATTGCCTGACACCGTATCATACAGGGTCAGATTACTGCCGCTGAGGGTAAAGCTATAGGTTTCCGCCTCTTCCTGACCGTTTTCAAAGATATACAGGAGCACCTGCTTGCCGTTGTCCTCCAGCCAGTAGGTATAGTTGGCAATCTCCTTGCCGGTGGTAATCACCAGGTTTTCATTGGACTTGAACTCATAGATATCAAAGCCGTCGGCATCGTCCCAGGTACCCACAAAGCTGTTTTTATAATCCTTTGTGACATCCGTGCCGCCGTCCTGCTTATCCTTCTGCTCCAGCTCCGGCATAACGGTTTCGGCTTTTGGGGTAGGGGTAGACGTTGGAGTGGATAGCTGCTGCCAGCTGCTGTCTACAGACTCAAGCTCGGATTCGGACATATGAGAGGTGCCGCAGCCCGCCAGCAATCCAAAACACAAAACGCCTGCGGTGGTCAACGCCGCCAGACGGTAAAATTTCATAGTGGCTCTTCCTTTCTGATTGGGCAGCCGCCTGAGGCGCTGCCAGCTCTGTTTCCTTTATGATACCTATTATACCGATTCTGCGCTGAAAAGCAACCAATTTCCCGCAGGCTCCGGCACTTTCCTGAAATGGCAGGTGCCGTAATTTCCTTCCGCAGAGCAAACAGCATCATGACATTGGGCGCAGCCATCAGCCCTGCTAAAATTCCGCCAATGCTCCACACCAGCTCCAGCCCTGCGAATGCCCCCAAAAATGCACTGAACAGATAGGCAATGCGATAGGGCAGTACGCCCTGCTCTCCGAACAAATATGCCGTACAGCATTCACCGTAATAGCACCAGCCCACCACTGTGGAAAACGCAAAGGTAATGAGCGAAACAGTCAGGATTATTTCTCCCCCGGGAATGCAGGAAAACGCCCGGAAGCACAGGGTTCCGGCTGTGGCGTGTTCAAACCGAGCTGGGAACTTCAGCATTGCCGCCACCAACGTAATTCCGGTCATGGCACAGATCACCACCGTATCCCAAAATACACCGGTCATGGAAATCAGCGCTTCCTCCTGGGGATGTGCGCCCGGTCCTGCGGCAGCAGCCATTGGCGCCGTGCCCATGCCGGACTCATTGGTAAACAGCCCCCTTGCCATGCCATACCGGGCTGCGGTCAGAATGGTGCTCCCCACAAAGCCACCGCCTGCCGCTCGCGGCGTCACGGCACTTTGCAGAATCAGCTTCAGCGCAGGCAAAACCTGTCCGCCGCATCGAATCAGCACCGCAAGGCAGCCCAGCAAATAGAGTCCCGACATGGCGGGCACCAATCCCTCGCAGACCTTTGCAATGCTTCCCACGCCGCCTAAAATCACCGCGCCTGCCACCGCTGTCACCAGAATTCCCGTCAAGAGCAGCGGAACCCCCTTTTCTCCCAATGTCTGAGCAATGGCATTGGACTGAATCAGCGCGCCGGTCCCCACTGCCGCTGCTATGCCCATTACCGCAAACAGTGCCCCCAACCTTCTCCAGCCCAGCACGTCCCGCATTACATACATGGCGCCGCCGGTATTCTCTCCCGCCGCGTTTTTCTTTCGATGCAGCAGGCACACCAGGGTTTCTCCATATCGGGTCGCCATACCAAAAACGCCGGTGAGCCAGCACCAAAACACTGCGCCGGGTCCTCCCAATGCCACCGCCGTTGCTACCCCGATGATGTTTCCCGTTCCAATTGCCGCTGCCAGCGAGGTAGCAAGGGCACCCCAAGCGGAAATACCGCCATTGCCCTTTCTACCACTCCCTACGCTCAGTCGGATTCCCCGCAGAGTGTGCCGCTGAATTCCCCGCAAATGCACGGTAAAATAGAGATGGCTTCCCATCAAAAGCAGCGGCAGCGGAACCGTCCACAACATCCGCTCCAGCGCCAAAATCAGCCCCATGGTGATTTCCTCCTTGACAAGTGTTTCCCGTAGAAATACAATGAAGTACAAGTATCATTCCATAAAAGCTATGCAGCCGTCCGTGTTTTCATCACCGCCGGGGCTGTCGGGGAGGAGATTTCATGTCCAAACGCGCCGCTCGAAACACCCGGAGCCGCATTGTATCCGCCGCTTGGGAGCTGTTCTATGAAAACGGCTACGACGACACCACCGTAGACGATATTGTAGAACGGTCCGGCACCTCAAAGGGCTCCTTTTATCACTATTTTGCGGGAAAGGATGCGCTGCTCAGCTCTCTTTCCACCCTGTTTGACGAAAAATATCAGGAGCTGGTTCCCAATATGGAACCCAGCCTTTCCGCCTTTGACCAACTGATTTATCTGAATCACGAGCTGTTCTTTATGATCGAGAACTCCATTTCTCTGGAGCTGCTGGCTCGGCTGCTCTCCACCCAGCTGATTACCACCAGTGAAAAGCACCTGATGGACCAGAGCCGCTTTTATTTCCGCATTCTCCGGAAAATCTGCACCGACGGACAGCGCTCAGGAGAACTAAGGCAGGACATTTCCATCAATGAAATGGTCCGCACCTACGCCCTGCAGGAGCGCGCTCTGCTGTACGACTGGTGCATTTGCGGGGGAAATTACTCTCTTTCTGTCTATGCAACCAGTCTTTTGCCGAATTTATTGGGATATTTTAAAAATTAAATATTTCGATTTATTTTTATTCTGTACTTTAGTCTACCTAAAATTCCGCTGTATTTCACCGTTTTATGTTGGATACAGCGGCATTTTTCTCTGTTTTATTCTATACTTTGTTCTGTATTGCAGTCTATTTTTTGTTGCAGTATAATAAGCCCCATGATTGATGTGGCGCTGCGCCGCAAAGGAAGGGGTATCACTTTGAGTACACAAAACATTCTCATTATGGCAACCATTGTGGTCTATCTGATCGGCATGGTCGTCATTGGTGTTATTTGCTCAAAAAAGAACAAATCCACCGACGATTTCTACCTGGGCGGCAGAAAGCTCGGTCCTCTGGTCACTGCCATGAGCGCCGAGGCATCCGATATGAGCTCTTACCTGCTGATGGGTCTGCCCGGTCTGGCACTGCTCAGTGGTCTTGCCGATGTTGGCTGGACGGTTATCGGTCTTGCCATAGGTACTTATCTCAACTGGTTGATCGTTGCCAAGCGCATCCGCCGGTATTCCCAGCACATTGGTGCCGTTACTGTGCCAGATTTCTTCTCCCGCCGGTATCATGACGACAAGAATCTGCTGTCTCTCATTGCAGCACTGGTAATTATCGTCTTCTTCATTCCCTACACCGCCTCTGGCTTTAATGCCTGCGGCACCCTGTTCTCCAGCCTGTTTGGGGTGGACTACTTCACCGCCATGATTGTTTCCGCTGTGGTCATCGTGCTCTATACAGCACTGGGCGGATTCCTTGCGGCATCCACCACCGACCTGATTCAGTCCATTATCATGACCATTGCGCTGATCATTGTAGTATTCTTTGGCATTCATATGGCAGGCGGCTGGGATGCCGTGGTGTCCAATGCCCAGTCGCTTCCCGGCTATTTGAGCTTCACTCAGACCTACGACGCCACTTCTGGCGTAGCAAATGCCTACACCCCCCTCACCATTTTCTCTACTCTGGCATGGGGGCTTGGCTACTTTGGTATGCCCCATATTCTTCTGCGTTTCATGGCAATTGAGGACGTAAAGAAACTGAAAACCTCTCGCCGGATCGCTTCCACCTGGGTCGTAATCTCCATGGCAATCGCCGTACTCATCGGCGTGGTAGGAAACGGCATGATTCACGCCGGCGCTCTGGATTCCATTCCCGCTGCCGATTCTCAGCGGATCATCATCAAGATTTCCACCCTGCTCTCCAGCTATGGCGCGCTGCCTGCCATTGTTGCCGGTCTGATTCTCTCCGGCATTCTGGCTGCCACCATGTCCACTGCCGACTCTCAGCTCCTTGCCGCTGCCTCCAGCGTCACCCAGGATCTGCTTCAGGGCACCTTTAAGATGAAGCTGTCGGACAAGGCTGCCATGATCATCGCCCGACTCACCGTTGTTCTCATTGCCGTGGTGGGCGTGATCTGGGCAAGAGAAGAGGGTTCCGTGTTCACCATCGTCTCCTTTGCATGGGCTGGCTTCGGTGCTGCCTTTGGTCCTGTGGTTCTGCTGGCACTGTTCTGGAAGCGCAGCAACAAGTATGGCGCGCTGGCTGGCATGATTGCAGGCGGTGTGATGGTGTTCGTATGGAAATACTGCATCGCTCCCATTGGCGGCATCCTGAACATCTATGAGCTGCTGCCCGCCTTTGTCATTGCCATCATCGTCAATGTGATCGTCAGCCTTGCCACCAAAGCCCCTGAGGCTTCCGTGGTCAAGGAATACGACGAAGTTGCCGCAATGAAGGACTAAGCTACATCAAAAACAAAGCGCTGTATGGTTTGAATGTCTCGGACCATACAGCGCCTTTTTTATATGATGAAAAACAGGCAAAGCATCTTCGTCCCTCCAATGCTTTGCCTGTTTTCGGTTGTAGATTTTCTTACTGGGCACCTGCCGGCTCACGGGAATGACGCCGTTCCAGCTGCCCCGTCTGGCAGCATAGTATGCCTTTTTCTGCTTTTTGGACAGCTTGTCCACAGGAATATAGCGTTCCATATGATCGCTCCTTTCTGGCTTCTCATCCTATCAAATTCTTTGTCCTCTGTCAAGGCACAAAAAGGGACCCGGATTTCTCCGAGTCCCTTTTCCTGTGGTGATTAGCCCACAGCGCCGTCCTCTGCGCTGTCCTGGGTGTCCGTGTTCTCTGCCGTACTGTCCGTATTCTCCGCCGCATTCTGGGCATCCTGCTCTGCCTGAGCTGCCTGCTCTGCGGCACTCTGCTGGATTTCCTTCACCGCGCTGGGCTCTACAATGCCTGCATCCGAGGTGAGAGAGGACGTATACTGGCTCACAAGATTGTTGATATAATCGCTGTATTCGCTGTAGCGAAGCTCCTGCTCTGCCACGGTCTTATAGTAATAGGTATCCGTAAAGGACACAAAGTACATCACGTGATAGCCGAAGCTGGTCTTTACAATGCTGGTATCTCCGGGCTTTCTGCTGGCGTCAAAGCACCAGTCGTTGAACTCCGTTACCATCTGACCGGGATAGACGTCCTCATACAGTCCGCCGTTGGTGTTGGAGCCGCCGTCAGTGGAATAGGTATTTGCCAATTCACCAAAGCTTTCCTCATCGGCGTCGCCTGCCTGCCACTCATCCAGAATCTGCTGTGCCTTTTCCTCGGCAGCCGTCCAGGCATCGTCACTGATGCTGCCGTCCTCATCCTTTTCGGGCTCAATGAGAATATGACGGACATTCACGTCGGGCAGATCGGACTTCTCAATGCCATAGCTCTGGAGCTCCTCGGCATGATCGTCGTAGTATTCCTCAATCTGATCGTCGTCAAAGCTGAAGCCCGTATAAATGGAGTCCGAATATGCGGACACATAATAGGAATCATAGAGGTACTGCTCAAAACTCTCTACCGTCGCATTGTCGCCGTAGGAGTCCTGAATATATGCCAGCACATCGCCGTTGCCGTCTTCATCGGTAAAGCCGGCGCTGGCAGCATTGCTTGCCATATTTTCCACCACGGAGTCATATTCCGACTGATAATCCTCGGGCATGGTAAAGTCCTTGGATTCCGCCTCCTGCTTCAGCGCAACGGTCTGAATGATGCTGTTCTGGGCATTCTCCAGGAAATAATCCTCCCAGGTGGTCACCGTTGTCTCGCCGGTTTCGCTGTCGGTTGCCTCCTGATAGGTCTGCTGATCCAGGGGCTGAGAAGCGTCAAAGCTAAAGCCATAGTTGTTGACATAGTAGAAATACTCGCCCCAGAAATAATAGCTCAGCTGCTGATTGGTGATTTCCTCCACGGTTTCGCCATCGGCATTCTGGACCTTCACTGCTGCCGCATCGCCGTCTACCTTTTTCTCCTTGGCTTGTTCTGCCAGCTCCGTCAGGCTGGGCAGCTTGCCATTCTTGGACACATAGTTCAGCGCCACCGCCAGGCAGACCACGATCACTGCCAAAAGTACAATCACAACCCCCGCGATCACTGCTGCGGGAGATTTTTTCTTCTTTTTCGGCGCTTCCTCCGGGACTTCGGCAGGTGCCGCGTCTTCATCGGGCTCCGCCGTTTCTTCCGCCGCTTCTGTCTCTTCGGCTTCTTCGTTCTCCGCTGCCGGTGCTTCTTCGGTTTCCTCCGCAGGCTGAACGCTGCTTTCCACCTCTGCCGGAGCTTCTTCTACTACAGGCTGGTTATCTGTATCCTGCTCCTGCGCTGTCATTGCCGCACCGCAGTTGGGGCAAGTCTCCAGCTCCTGCGACACCTCTTCGCCGCACTTGGGACAAATCATTCCATCGACACATCCTTATCTTCAAATTCAAAGCTGCCCTGCCGGAAGCAGACAGCAATGCAAGCCCACTGTCAAAGAGTCAGTGGCTAAATCTCATCAAAAAAACCGGGCGCAACCCTTTTGACAAAATTCAGTAGCCCTTATTATAGCAGATGACACCGGAAAAGTCTGTAGAGAATCCGGTGCCATCTGTGAACTTTTTATAAAGATTCCCCGAATATTTTCCTTAGCCTTCCGTTCGGGTGGTAAAGGGCTGGTTTCCCGTGCCCTCCAGCCATTGCTCCTCTCCCTGACCGCAAACCGTGACCTCGCCATCAAAGTCCCGAAGCCACAGCACGTTTTCAGGGCTTTCCAGATGCTCGTCAAACTCCGGATCATAGCGCAGGATTTCTTCCAGCAAAAACGCTGATGCCACGCCGGAATCCGTTACAAACGTTCCATAGTATGCCCCGGTTGCCGGATTCACTGCCCCCAGGTCCTCCTCGCCCTCCGTTACCAAAGCGGAGAGCACCGTGGAAAAGCCCAGCTTCTCCATATGGTCCCCATAGCCGCAGCGCTTCCAATCCTCTGCATCCTTCGCCACATAGCCGGGGTCCGTAATCATCAAATCCCCATGAAAATACATACTATCCCCGCTTTCGCCGTCCCGGACATTTGCTCCGGTCAATCCGCCACTGGCACACCTTGCAGCCCAGACATTTTCCGGGCAAAATTCCGTTCCGCGCCTTGTTTGCCCATTCCGGATCCACCAACGCGCTGCGTCCAATGTCCACCATGGAAACGCCGGTTTGTTCCAGAATTCCCTGCGCCTGCTGCGGTGTGCGGATGCTGTTGACTGCAAATACCGGAACATTCACCGCTTTTTGGATGGCTCCGGCGCCGCGAATTACGTCCAGCAGCTCCGGATCCCCCGGCGCCGCGGGATCGGACTCCGCAGCAAAGCCATAGGACACGTCAAGGAACTGAATTCCATGGGCTTGCAGAATTTTGGCGTGAGCGATTCCATCCTCCAATGTGGGTTCAAAGGCTCCCAGGCGAATCCCCACGACGAAATCCGGTCGTACGCTGGCGCGAATGCCCTCCAGAATTTCCAGTACCAGTCGCTCTGTCTTGCCATATTCATCCGTCCGGCGATTGACGCGGTTATTCAGAAACTGGCACAGCAGATAGCCGTGGCAGCCGTGGAGCTCTACCCCGTCATAGCCTGCCTTCTCCGCCCGAACCGCAGCCTGAATGAATGCATCTCGAATCCGCAGAATATCGTCTCGGGTCATCTCATGACCGTTTTTCCAGCCTTTTTTCGTATCCATGGCATAGTCGCTGGGACATAGGGTGTCCTGTCCAATGCTCACCAGCCCCGCATGATGGAGCTGCACAAAAATCGGACATCCCTCCTGATGCACCGCTTCGGTGATTTCCCGCAGACCGGGGATCTGGTCATCCGACCAAATCCCCAGCTGATCTTCGGAAAGCCGCCCCTCCGGGCTGATGCAGGTTGCCTCCTGAATAATAAGTCCTGCGCCGCCCTTTGCCAGCGCCCGGTAATGCGCCACATTCTGTGGCTTTACCATGCCGCTTTCATCGGAAATTTTATAGATCACCATAGGCGGAATGCAAATGCGGTTTCGGGTCTGAACACTGCCAATGGATACCGTGTCAAACAAGCTCACCGGTGCCACGTGGTGCCCTCCTTGGAGTCCACCAGCACAATGCCCATCTCCCCCAGCTGATCCCGAATCCGGTCTGCCTCCGCAAAATTCTTTGCCTTCTTGGCTTCGGTCCGTGCCTGTACCAGCGCGTCGATTTCTGCGTCGCCCTCCTGGGGGGCAGCCTTTGTCTCCTGACTCTTTTCCGCAGCATCCAGTAGGGAAAGTCCCAGCACCTGGTCAAATTCTCCAATCAGCGCCCGCTTGGTGCCGTCGGATATCTTTGCTTTCAGTACGTCGTACAGTGCAGTCACTGCCAGCGAAGTGTTCAGGTCATTGTCCAGTGCCTCCCGGAACGTATTCCGAAGCTGCTGCGCCGTCTCCTGATCTTCGGGGTTTTCCTGCTCCACCTTCAGTGCTGCAACCCGGGCAACCAGCTTTTCATAGGCATTCTTTGCATTGTCCAGATTCTCCCAGGTAAACAGCAGTCCCCGGCGATAATGGGATTGCAGGCAGAACAGCCGATAGCACAGAGGATCATAGCCCTTTTCCTTTAGCAGGGAAACGGTCAGGAATTCGCCCTTGGACTTGCTCATTTTGCCGTGATTGGTGTTGAGATGATGGACATGGAACCAGTAGTTGCACCACTTGTGTCCGATATAGCTCTCAGACTGGGCAATTTCGTTGGTGTGATGGGGGAACGCATTGTCAATGCCTCCGCAGTGGATGTCCATATACTCCCCCAGGTGCTTCATGCTGATGGCAGAGCACTCAATATGCCAGCCGGGATAGCCCACTCCCCAGGGGCTCTCCCATTTCAGCTCCTGGTCCTCAAACTTGGACTTGGTAAACCACAGGACAAAGTCGGTTTTGTTGCGCTTGTTCTCGTCGGCTTCTACGCCCTCGCGAACGCCAACCGCCAAATTCTCCTCTTCATGGTCGCCAAATACATAGTATTTTTCCAGCTTGGAGGTGTCAAAGTAGACATTGCCCCCAGCTACATAGGCGTAGCCCTTGTCGAGAAGCCCCTGGATCATGGTAATGAACTCCGGGATGCAGTGGGTAGCAGGCTCCACCACGTCGGGGGTTTTGATGTTCAATGCCGCGCAATCGTTGAAAAAGGCGTTGGTGTAAAACTTTGCGATCTCCATCACGGTCTTGTGCTCCCGCTTTGCGCCCTTGAGCATTTTGTCCTCGCCGGTGTCGGCATCGGAGGAAAGATGCCCCACGTCGGTAATGTTCATCACGCGCTTTACATCATAGCCCAGGTACCGGAGATATTTCTCCAGCACATCCTCCATGATATAGCTCCGGAGGTTGCCGATGTGGGCGAAATGGTAAACCGTGGGACCGCAGGTGTACATCTTGATTTTCCCGGGCTCATTGGGAATCAGCTCCTGCTTGGTTCTGGTGAGAGAGTTATATAGTTGCATAATTCAGCACTCCTTATCTTCTGATTTTGAATGTGATTTTTTATCGTCAGGATGCGGTACATCCTTGGGGTCGAAGCCATAGCCATTGTCGATGCCCTGCATATACTGCTCGTCGATCTGCTTTTCCAGCGCATCCAGCCGGGAGGTCAGGGCATCCAGCGTCTTCTGCACCGGGTCTGTTACATGAATCTGATCCACCTCGCCGGCATAGTCCACCTTCTTCCCGGCAATGCGGACAATCCGCGCCGGTACACCAACGGCAGTGGCATTCTCAGGCACCTCGGAAAGCACCACGGAGTTGGAAGCAATGCGGCTGCCGTCTCCTACCTTAAAGGGTCCCAGCACCTTGGCGCCGCAGCCAATGAGCACATTGTTGCCGATGGTAGGGTGACGCTTGCCCTGATCCTTACCGGTGCCGCCCAAGGTAACCCCGTGATACAGCAGCACATCGTCCCCCACCTCTGCCGTTTCGCCGATGACAATGCCCATGCCGTGGTCAATGACAAACCGCCGACCAATGGTGGCGCCGGGATGAATCTCAATGCCGGTAAAATGGCGGCTCAGCTGGCTCACCAATCGCGCCAGAAAGAATAGATGTTGCCGGTAAAAAAAGTGGGCAATCCGATGATTGATGATCGCATGGACGCCGGGATAGAGCAGCAAAATCTCCAGCTTGGACCGCGCTGCGGGATCTCGCGCCTGATAAGCGCCCAGCGTTTCATTTAAACGATGAAATAGCATAGTTTACCCCCTAAAAATTCTTTCATTCCAACCGATACTCAAAATACCACTGGTTCCATGCCGAAACGACACCAGCAATGCATCATCCCTATCATGCCGCCTACGATAATCATCAACGATGCCCCTGCCACCAGCAAAAGCTTTGCGGAGCAGCAATCATCCTTCATCCAGTCCCGAATTCCCCAAGCCAGCGAGAACACAAGCACAAAGGGCCACACAAACCAGCTGATATCGAAAATTGTTGAGTAGACGGACAGGACAAACGTTCCGATAATCATCTCTCTTCTCCTCCCAAATGCAAAAACCCCGCCTCTCAATCCTACGATCAAGAGGCGGGGCGCAAATACTCCGCGGTTCCACTCTGATTTATCACTTTGGCATTGACGCAGCCTCACGGGGTCTCCCCTCGCTCCCGGGCGCACTTCATGGTGATTTCTCCGCTGCGGCTTTCAGCCGGTGACCGCTGCTCTCTGGGGACCGATCCATCCACTACTCTTCCCGTTCCACGCGATATTCACTTTCTTTATCATAGTAACACGAAGGAAAAAATGTGTCAAGCAATTTTCGCTAGAACCAGTATCATGCGTTATGGGACAATACCGCACAATTTGGCGGCGAGAATTCAGCCAGAGATTTTACGTCGGAAAAAGGCAGTTTTTCGCAGGCATACTTTGTGTATGTCAAGAAAAAATAACG